>JAAIGF010155966.1_pt1 | contig 51402 bp, 51 predicted proteins | sample 6487441 | NCBI WGS metagenome assembly JAAIGF01 (sample SAMN13974129, study PRJNA590717) | phyllosphere metagenome | biome: pepper field; feature: multiple bacterial spot infested pepper fields; material: pepper leaves; isolation source: leaves from pepper fields | host: Capsicum annuum ...
GGAGAGCCGCGTGACCATCGAAATTGTCTGGATTCGAGACGACGCCAGCCTGGCAGCGCAGTGCGCTGTCTGGCGCAAACAGCCCTTCGTGGCGCTGGACACCGAGTTCATGCGTGTCGATACCTTCTACCCGATCGCCGGCTTGCTGCAGGTCAGCGAAGGTGAGTGTGCCTACCTGATCGATCCCTTGCTGATCGGCGACTGGAGCCCCTTCGCCGCGCTGCTCGAAGACCCGCAGGTGGTCAAGGTGCTGCATGCCTGCAGCGAGGATCTGGAGGTGTTCCTGCGTCTGACTGGCAGCCTGCCTGCTCCGCTGTTCGACTCGCAGCTGGCGGCCGGCTACCTCAATCTCGGCTTCTCGATGGGCTACTCGCGCCTGGTGCAGGCGGTGCTGGATATCGAGCTGCCCAAGGGCGAGACCCGCTCGGACTGGCTGCAGCGCCCGCTGTCCGAGACCCAGGTCAGCTACGCCGCCGAAGACGTCGTGCACCTGGCCGAGCTGTATCGCCGCCTGCAGGACAGACTGTCGGCCGAAAAGAATGCCTGGATACTCGAAGACGGCGCCGAGCTGGTCGCTGGCCTGCGTCGCGAGATGCCCGCCGAGCAGGCCTACCGCGAAGCCAAGCTGGCCTGGAAGCTGTCCCGCGCCCAACTGGCAGTGCTGCGCGCGCTGTGTACCTGGCGCGAGCGTCAGGCCAGGGCGCGCAATCAACCGCGTAACCGGATTCTGCGCGAGCATTCGTTGTGGCCGCTGGCACGCCACCAGCCGAGCGATCTGGTGGCGCTGGCGCGCATCGAGGACATGCACCCGAAAACCGTGCGCCAGGATGGCGAGACCATCCTGCAGCTGATCCGCGAGGCGGCCGCGTTGCCACCTGCCGAGTGGCCGCCGGCGATGCCCGAGCCACTGCCGATCGAGGCCGCCGGGCTGCTCAAGAAATTGCGCGCCATCGGCCAGCGTGAGGGCGAGCGCCTGGAGATCGTGCCCGAACTGATGCTGCGCAAGAAGACCCTCGAAGCGCTGCTCAAGAGCGGTTACCCGAACGGCCCATACCGTTTGCCCGAGAGCCTGCGCGGCTGGCGTCGCGAATTGATGGGCCAGGCGTTGCTCGACTGCCTGGCTGGCGAAGGAGAAGCGGCTTGAAACGTATCTGCTCGATCTACAGAAGCACACGCAAGAACGAGATGTATCTCTACGTGCTGCGCGCCGATGCGCTGGCGCGCGTGCCCGAGCCGCTGTTGAGCGCGTTCGGCACGCCCATCCATGCATTCGACATGGTGCTCACCCCCGAGCGCGTACTGGCCCGCGAGGACATCACCAAGGTGCTGGAGAACCTCGACACCCAGGGCTATCACCTGCAGATGCCACCACCGGAAGAAGACTACATCCAGCACCTTCCCGAGGAGTTGCTGCGTCGTAACGATCCGGTGTGACGGGGAGCCATGACATGCGGGTACTGATCGCCGAGCAGGATCACGTCGAGTACCAGCGCCTGTTGCAGGTCGCTGCGCCGCAACTCGAGCTGGTCACGGGTGAGGGCGCCGCACTCGCCGAGCAAGCCGCCAGCTGCCCGATCTGGCTGGGTGAGCCCGACCGGTTCGCCGACCTGCTGCGTGCCGGCCACAAGCCGGCCTGGTTGCAGTCCACTTGGGCGGGCATCACCCCGCTGCTGGCCGACGATCTACCCAGGGATTATCGGTTGACCCGGGCGGTCGGCGTGTTCGGGCAGATCATGGCCGAGTACGTGCTGTGCCATATGCTTGCCCACGAGCGCGAACTGGTTGCCCGCCAGCAGGCGCAGCGCTGGGATGGCCGCCTGCCGGGTAGCCTGGCAGGTCGCCGGGTGCTGATCGTCGGCACCGGTGAGATCGGCGCGGTGGTCGCCCGCTTCCTGCAGCCGTTCAACGTGGTGCTGAGTGGCGTGGCCAGTACCGCTCGAAGCCTGGCGCCATTCAGCGAAGTGGCCGCGCTTGGCGAGCTGCCGCGGCTGGTGGCCCAGGCCGATTACGTCGTCAATCTGCTGCCCAATACGCCCGCCACCCGGGATATCTATGACGCCGCCTTGCTGGCCCGCTTCCAGCCGTCGGCGGTGCTGATCAACGCCGGGCGTGGCACCGCGGTGGTCGACGAGGACCTGGTCGCTGCACTGGCCAGCGGGCAGCTGGCCGCCGCGGTGATCGATGTTTGCCGTGAAGAGCCGCTGCCAGCCGGCCATCCGTTCTGGACCGCGCGCAACCTGATGTTGACCGGCCACAGCGCCGCGCCGACCTTGCCGCACCTGCTGGTCGAGTTGTTCCTGGCCAACCTGCAGTGTTATCGGGCGGGCGCCGAGTTGCAGGGGCTGGTGGATTTCGCCCGCGGCTACTGAACCCACCGTCGCTCGCGGCTTGTGCTGTGCAGCCTGCAGACCTAGACTGCCGGCCTTTTCGCTCGCTACCTGCAAGATCGATCATGGCCGCACCCACGCTTCCGTTCTGGCAACACAAGACCCTCGAGCAACTCGACCTCCAGGAATGGGAGTCGCTGTGCGATGGCTGTGGATTGTGTTGCCTGCAAAAGCTCGAAGACGAGGATGATGGCGCGGTGTACTACACGCGTATCGCCTGCAAGCTGCTCGATCTGCAGACCTGCCGCTGCAGCGACTACCCGAACCGCAAGCGCTTCGTGCCCGATTGCATCCAGCTCACGCCCGCCCAGGCCGATCAGTTCCAGTGGCTGCCGCCGACCTGCGGCTACCGGCTGGTCAGCGAGGGCAAGGATCTGCCGTCCTGGCATCATCTGGTATGCGGCGACCCCGATGCCGTACACCGCGAGCGCATTTCCCAGGCTGGGCGGATGCTCAGCGAAAACAGCGTGGCCGAAGATGATTGGGAAGAGCACCTGATCTTTCGCGCCGGCTGAGTATCTGTGATGAGCCGTTAAGGCTAGTTTAAGCGCGATGCTGTTTGATTGCCCCGTTGCGTCATATTCTTGCTGTGCGCTGATCCCCCGTGACGTTCTGACTGGTCTCTGGAGTTGCCCGTATGTCGATTCGCTGCCTGCTGCTGTCCGCTGTTCTGTTGAGTACCGGCACACCTCTGTGGGCCGCCGAAAAGGTCGACCTGGACTATAAGGTCAAATTCCTGCCGCAAAGCGATCAGGCGGAAGTCAGCATCACCCTGGAAGAGGGTGAGCGCGTGCGTGGCCTCAACTTCAACCTTGGTGACGAGGGCTACTACAGCGACTTCAAGGCCGATGGCGAGTGGAAGCCCGAAGGCGATAACCGCGGCCTTTGGGTGCCCGCCAAGGGCAAGAGCAGCCTGAGCTACAAGGTGCGCATCAGCCACCCACGTGGGGAAGGCCGCTTCGATGCGCGCATGACCGACGACTGGGCGCTGCTGCGCGGTGACGACCTGATCCCCAGTGCGAGCCTCAACCAGGTCGACGGCCTTGAGCTGGTCGCGCGCCTGGAGTTCGACCTGCCCAAGGGCTGGCGCAGCGTCGAGACCGGCTGGCCGCGGGTGGGCAAGAACAAGTTTCGTATCGACAACCCGCAGCGCAAGTTCGACCGGCCCACTGGCTGGATCCTCGCCGGCAAGATCGGCACCCGCCGCGCCAAGCTTGGCGAAACCCAGGTGACCATCGCCGCGCCGGTGGGCGAAGGCATGCGCCGGATGGATGCGCTGACCCTGCTGACCTTTGTCTGGCCGGAGATGCAGGCGGTGTTCCCGCGTGACCCCGCCAAGTTGCTGGTGGTTGGCGCCGGTGATCCGATGTGGCGCGGTGGCCTGTCGGCACCCAACTCCTACTTCATGCACGCCGACCGCCCACTGGTCAGCGAGAACGGCACCAGTTCTCTGGTGCACGAGTTGGTGCATGTGTTCAGCCGCATCAGCGATACCGACAAGAGCGACTGGATCAGCGAGGGGATCGCCGAGTACTACGCCATCGAGGTCATGCGCCGCGCTGGCGGGCTCAGCGAAGACCGCTATCAGAAGGTCCGCGAGCACCTGATCAAGTGGAGCAAACCAGTCAAAACCTTGCGCACCGAAACCTCTACCGGGCCGGTCACCGCTCGTGCGGTGCTGCTGCTGCAGGAGCTCGATCGGGAGATTCGCCAGGCCACCAAGGACGGCCAGCAGCGTTCCCTGGATGACGTGGCCCGTGGCCTGATGCGCATGGACAAGGCCAGCACCAAGGACTTCATCGAGATCACCGAGAACGTCATGGGCCGCAGTTCCAAAGTGCTGGATACGCGCCTGCTGCGCTAAGCAGAGGGGCCGCCGCGCTATCTTGCGCGGTGGCCCGTCTCGCTCCCGAGCTCGCGTAAATCTGCGCGAGTCATCTTCATGTCGGGTCTCGGCTTCGGCGTCCTGTTTGTCGAAATGGCTTCGCTGGCAGCAAGGCTTGTCCGGTGCGCAATCATGACGATGGGGTTGGTCCCACGGGCAAAAAGGCTGATCTATCGATTTTGTCGATGCTTTATTGCGAAGCAAAATGCCCGATCCGGTCCTGCTGCCGGGGCGGGCATTTCGCTTTAAAGGCCCGACATTACTGGCTTTCGGGGAGTTATCAATAGAATCGATCTTTACTATTCTTGCGATCGAGTTTTTGATCAAATTTTCTTGAGTAACATGAGCTCCATACCCACTTACTTCCTCCCAAGGAGCTCATCATGAAAACCGAATTTATCGCCAGCCTGTTTATCGCCACCCTTGCCAGCGCCGCATTCGCGCTACCGCAGGGTCCGGTCGACGCCACCACTTCACATTCGATCAGCACCCAGAAAGTCGCTGAAGACGGTTACAAGCGCACCGGTGGCAAGATTGCCGAAAGCGGTTACCAACATGTAGGCGGCAAACTGGTTGCCGAAGACGGCTACAAGCGCACTGGCGGCAAGATTGCCGAAAGCGGTTACCAGCACGTAGGCGGCAAACTGGTTGCCGAAGATGGCTACAAGCGCACTGGCGGCAAGATTGCCGAAAGCGGTTACCAGCACGTAGGTGGCAAGCTGGTTGCCGAAGATGGCTACAGCCGCACCGGTGGCAAGGGCGAGATGTCCTGATCGGTCAGCTTCGACACAAAGCCCGGCATCGTCCGGGCTTTATTTTGTCTGCAATTTGTCTCAGTACTTGGCGCCAGTACGCGTGTTGTTGCCTTTGGCGAGGCGGTCGTAGAGCACCACGTTGACGGTGGCCGCCAGGTTCATGCAGCCCTCGGTGGGGATGTAGACCACTTCCTCGCACCAGTCGCGAATGCTTTTGTCGAGTGAGCCGTCTTCGGGGCCGAAGATGTAGAAGGCACGATCCGGGTGGGTATAGGTGGGCAGGGGGCGTGCGCCATCGACCAGCTCCACCGCGACCGGCGTGCAGCCCAGCGGGATGACCTTCTGCAGGTCATCGATGCCGATCAGCGGAATATCCAGGTGCACACGCTTGGTGTCGGTGACGAAGTCACGGGCACGTTCGTAACGCTTGCCGGTATAGAACACCGAGGCCACGCCATAGCAGCCTGCAGCGCGCATCACTGCACCGACGTTCTCCGGCGACTTGGGATTGTAAAGACCGATGCAGCTGTATCGTTTGTTGCCCACGGGCCAGGCCTCGAGAAAGGGGCCGGCATTATACGGCCTGTGGGCAGTGCGCGCTGCTCAGGACTTTTTCTGCAGCAGCTCTGCCAGGTTGGCGAAGGCCTTGTGGGTGGTTTTCGGGCCGCTCTGGCTGGCCGTGGAGCCTTCGCTGAAATACTGCTGGTCGGTATAGCGTGAATGCTCGTTGTCGTGACAGAACAGGCACAGCAGTTCCCAGTTGGAGCCGTCCTGGGGATTGTTGTCGTGGTTGTGATCGCGATGGTGCACGGTCAGCTCGCTCAGGCGCTTGCCGGAAAACTCACGGGCGCAGCGACCGCAGACATGTGGGTACATGCGCAGGGCCTTGTCACGGTAGCCTTCTTCCCGGCTGCGCTGGGCGTCGGCGAGGATGCGGTCGAGTTTGGAGGTGGGCGTGGACGGGCTGCTCATGGTCGCTCCTTGCTGGCGTATGCGCGCAGTATATAGGCAGGGCCGTGGAATCAGTCTGCACTTTCCGTCGGCGGGCACTGCCCAATGCTGCATGTTCCCACTGCCTTATGGAGTATCGACCATGCGCACACCTCTACTCGTTCTGATCAGCCTGCTATCGCTGGGCGGCATCGCCCAGGCTCAGCAGCAGTCAGCCCCGCCCGAGCCTGCCGGGGCGGTACAGACACCCCAGGTGCCTGACCCGTCCAAGGTCGACCCCGAAACTCCGCCGGTGATTCGCGACGGCCGTGACAACGATGAATCCACCAAGGCCGCCGATGATGCCTCCAAGCGTCAGCAGGAGCAGGCGCCCGAGCAGCAGGGCGAGCAGATGCCTGACTGACACCACCGGCCGCCGGCTCCGGCGGCCCGCTATCGGCCTGCCGCGCGCAGGCCGAGCACCTTGAAGACGAAGGCATATTCCAGGGCCACGTCACGGATGGCCTGGTAGCGGCCGCTCATGCCGCCGTGGCCGGCTTCCAGATCTGTCTTGAGCAGCAGCAGGTTGTCGTCGGTTTTCAACTCACGCAGCCGCGCCACCCACTTGGCAGCCTCCCAATATTGCACGCGGCTATCGTTGTAGCCGGCCACCGCGAGGATGGCCGGGTAGCGTTGTGCCTGGACATTTTCGTAAGGGGCATAGCCCTTGATGCGCGCATGCACCTCGGGCTCGTTGGGATCGCCCCATTCGTCGTACTCGGTGACGGTCAGCGGTAGTTCCGGGTTGAGCATGGTGTTGAGCACATCGACGAAGGGCACCTCGGCGATGGCCGCGGCAAACAGCTCCGGACGCTGGTTGAGTGTCGCGCCGATCAACAGGCCACCGGCGCTGCCGCCGCTGATTACCAGCTGCGAGGCGGTGGTGAAATTCTTGGCGATCAGGTGCTCGGCGCAAGCGATGAAGTCGCTGAAACTGTTCTGCTTTTGAGCGAGTTTGCCTGCGCGGTACCAGGCTTCGCCCAGCTCACCACCACCGCGCACATGGGCGATGGCGAACACCACGCCGCGATCGAGCAGGCTCAGGCGCGCATGGGAAAACCAGGGGTCGAGGCTTTCACCGTAGGCGCCGTAGCCATAAAGATAAAGAGGCGCGGCCTGGCCCAAGGCATCGCGACGCGCCACCAGGCTGATCGGCACCTGGGTACCATCCGGCGCGGTCGCCCAGAGACGCTGGCTCAGGTAATCATCGGCGTCGAAGAGGCCGAGCACCGGTGTCTCCTTGAGGACCTGCTGGGTGCCATCGGCCAGGTGCAGTTCGCGAATCTGCGCCGGTCGGTTGAGCGCTTCGTAGCGCAGGCGGATCACCGGGCTGGTGAACGCCAGGCTGTCCTGCACGTACAGGCTGTAGGCCGCATCCGGCAGGCTGACCCGGTAGCCGGCCATACCCTGCGGGCGTACGTCGATGACCGGCAGGCCGCCCTCGCGCAGGCTGAGCACCAGCGCCGACTCTGCCAGGCTGACACCTTCGAGCATGACCTGCTCGTTGTGGGCCACCAGTTCCTGCCAGTTGGGCCGTGTTGGTTGCTCGGGCGTAGCGCTGTACAGGGCGAAATTGATGCCGCTCTGGTTGCTGCGAATCAGCCAGGCCCACTGGCCGTCCAGTTTGCCGTGATCGGCGTAGTACTCATGGCCTTCTTCGCGCGCGGCCAGGCACTGGAAGTGCTGCTCGGGCGTATCGGCGTCCAGTACCCAGGATTCGGTGGTGGTCTTGCTGCCCAGCAGCAGCACCAGCTGGCGCTCGGAGCTGCTGCGATAACAACTGAGAAAGAAGCGCTCGTCGGCTTCGTGGAAAACCTGGGCGCTGTGTGCATCGCCCAGGCGAAAGCGGTGCAGGGTGGCCGGGCGGTGGGTGCCGTCCAACTCGCCGTAGAACAGGGTCTGGCTGTCATTGGCCCAGGTCATGCTGCCATCGCAGTTGTCGAATGGCAGTTCGCTGATGGTACCGCTGGCCAGTTCCTTGACGAACAGCCGATAGATTTCCTCGCCGCTGGTGTCCAGGCTATAGGCCAGGCGCTGCTGGTCCGGGCTGATGCTGAACGCACCCAGCGACAGAAACCCACCGGCGGCAATCTCGTTGGGGTCGAGCAGCAGGTGCTCGGCGTTCTCATCGAGCGTCAGGCTGCCATCGGCCGGGCGAGGGCAGCGATAGTGGCGTGGATACTCGTCGCCAGCGGTGGTGCGCTGGTAGTAGAGGTAGTCGCCCCAGGGCGTCGGCAGGGACAGGTCGGTTTCGCGGATGCGCGCCTTGATTTCCTGGAACAGCTGCTCGCGCAGCGGCAGGTCGTCCAGCCTGCTTTCCAGGTAGGCGTTCTCGGCGCGCAGGTGCTCCAGTACCTCGTCGCTGTCGCGGGCCTCGAGCCAGTGGTAAGGGTCGGCGCCAGGGGCCTTGCGGGCGATGGGGGCATGGGTCATGAATATCTCCAGGGCGCGGGGCGACATCCGGGTGCACTTCCAGACGCTGTCGCATCTGCGTTCTAAGAAATGCCCCAAAGGCGCCGAAGCGGGTAAAAGCCGTTATCATAAGCGCCTTTGTCGTCCGGCAAGCGCGCAAATGCGCATTGGCCCGCACGAGCCCAGTCAAGCAAGGGAACCATCGCCCTCATGATCGAAAACGACTATCTCCTCGCCTGGGGCGCCTATGCGATTGCCGCACTGGGCTGCCTGCTGGTGTGGTTCCGGATTACCAGCTGGATGTGGCGCTACCTGCGCGAGCCGCTGCGGGTGCTGGTAGCGATCCTGTTGTTCTGCCCGACCATCGTCGACCCGGCCAAGGAGCTGTTCGCGCCGGCCGTGGCTATCGTCGCCCTCGACCTGCTGTTCAAGGTCGGCAGCAATGCCTGGCGCGCGGTGGCGGATCTGGCCATGTACGGGATGATCGCCTTCGCCGTTTACCTGGTGTTCGTGGCCATTCGCTGGCCGTTCCTGAGTCGCGCCAAGGCGCGCAAGGCGGCGCGCGAAGAGCAGCAAGAGGACAGCGACCTGACCCTGCGCGAGCACCTGGAGCAGGAGCAGGAGCCGACGTACACCCCGCCACGCAGCAGCCGCGGCACTCGCGTCGAACCGCGTTTGTAAGCACCGTCAATCGAGAGCCCGATCATGTGTGAACTGCTGGGCATGAGCGCCAACGTCCCCACCGATATCGTCTTCAGCTTTACCGGGTTGATGCAGCGTGGCGGGCGCACCGGGCCGCATCGTGATGGCTGGGGCATCGGCTTCTACGAAGGGCGCGGCCTGCGTCTGTTTCAGGACCCACGGGCGAGCAGCGAGTCGGAAGTGGCGCAGCTGGTGCAGCGTTACCCGATCAAGAGCGAGGTGGTGATCGGCCATATCCGCCAGGCCAATGTCGGGCGCGTGTGTCTGGCCAATACCCATCCTTTCGTGCGCGAGTTGTGGGGGCGCAACTGGTGCTTCGCTCACAACGGCCAGTTGGCCGATTTCCGTCCGAGCCTGAGTTTTTACCGTGCGGTGGGCGACACCGACAGCGAGTCGGCCTTCTGCGACCTGCTCAACCGCATTCGTACTGCCTTCCCTGAAGCGGTGCCGATCGAGGTGCTATTGCCTGAACTTGTCGCTGCCTGCGCGGCCTATCGACAGCACGGCGTGTTCAACTGCCTGCTCAGCGATGGCGACTGGCTGTTCAGCTTCTGCTCCACGAAGCTGGCGCACATCACCCGGCGTGCTCCGTTCGGGCCTGCGCACCTGCGTGACGCCGACATGAGCGTGGATTTTCACGCCGAGACCACACCCAATGATGTGGTCTCGGTGCTGGCGACCGAGCCGTTGACCGACAATGAAGCCTGGTCGGTTTACCAGCCAGGTGAATGGCGCCTGTGGCGCGCCGGCGAATGCATCGCCAAGGGCCGGAGCAACTGACTGACGTCCCGCGGGGCGGCGAGGGAAGGATGATAAGAAGTTATCTGCGTCTGGCATTGTTCGCCCTTGGCTTGCTGCTGGGCGTTCAAGTACCGGGTTTCATCGACGATTACGCCAAGCGCGTCGAGGCCCACCGCCTGGAATCCGAGCAGAGCCTGAGCGGTTTTCGTGAGACCGCCCGGCGCTTCTTCGACGGCGATATGCAGCGCCTGGTCGGCCATTACCGCAACAGCAGCGACCCGGTGATGCAGAGCGATGCACGCAGCGTCGGCCTTCTGGTCGAACGCTCGGCGCTGCTGGAGCAGGAATCGCTGGCCATGCAGGGGCCCTGGTATCGCCAGGTCTGGCACCTGGCAACCGCTGCCGATGCGCAGTTGCTGGCGGAAACCCGGGCTGCCTATCGCTATCAGGTGCTGCTGGCGCCGGAGGCGATCGCCTGGGGTATCGTCTGCGCGCTGTTCCTGGCCTGGGTGGTGGAAAGCATCCTGCTGTTGCTGGCCCTGCCATTTCGCCGCCGTGAACGCCGCGCTGTGCCGGAGCGACAAACGCCGCGCATGCGTTAACCGCTTGACTCGTAGGGTGGGTTAGCGACGCTGTGCCCTGGAAGGTCAGGGCGCCCCTTTTTTGGCGCGTCGCGTAACCCACCAAGCGGAATTCGGCATTGCATAATTCGCGTAGCCTGGGTCGAGCGAAGCGATACCCAGGGCCGTTCCCGGGTGGCGCTGCGCTCGACCCGGCTACAGGCGTCCGCTACTTGGCCAGAAAACGCATCCCGTCTTCCAGCCCCTGCAGGGTCAGCGGGAACATCTGCTCGTTGATCAGCTCGCGGATGATGCGCGTCGAGCTGGTGTAGTCCCAGGCCTCACGCGGGTAGGGGTTGATCCAGATGAGCTTCTTGTAGGTTTCCATGAAACGCTGCAGCCAGACATAGCCCGCTTCCTCGTTCCAGTGCTCGACGCTGCCGCCCGGCTGGGTGATCTCGTAGGGCGCCATGGCCGCATCGCCGATGAACACCACCTTGTAGTCGGCGCCGTACTTGTGCAGCAGATCGTGGGTGGATATGCGCTCGGCAGTGCGCCGCTGGTTGTTCTTCCACACCGATTCGTACACGCAGTTATGGAAGTAGAAATACTCCATGTGCTTGAACTCGGTACGGCAGGCCGAGAACAGTTCCTCGCAGACCTTGACGTGGGCATCCATGGAGCCGCCGATATCGAACAGCAGGAGCAGCTTGACGGTGTTGCGGCGCTCCGGGCGCATCTGGATATTCAGCAGGCCGCCGTCGCGGGCGGTATGGTCGATGGTGCCATCGAGGTCCAGTTCATCCTGGGCGCCCTGGCGGGCGAACTTGCGCAGGCGGCGCAGGGCGACCTTGATATTGCGCGTGCCGATCTCCACCGAGTCGTCGAGGTTCCTGTACTCGCGCTGATCCCACACCTTGACCGCCTTGCCCTGGCGCTCGCCGGCATCGCCAACGCGAATGCCCTCCGGGTTGTAGCCGCCGGAGCCGAAGGGGCTGGTGCCGCCGGTGCCAATCCACTTGTTGCCGCCGGCGTGGCGTTTCTTCTGTTCTTCCAGGCGTTTCTTGAATTCCTCGATCAACTTGTCGAGGCCGCCCAGGGACTGGATCTGCGCGCGTTCCTCGTCGCTCAGCGAGCGTTCGAACTCCTTGCGCAGCCACTCCTCGGGAATCAGTGCTTCGAGGTGCTGGTCGAGGTGCTGCAAACCGTCGAAGTAGGCCGAAAAGGCCCGGTCGAACTTGTCGAAATGGCGCTCGTCCTTGACCAGAATGGCGCGAGCCAGGTAGTAGAATTCGTCCATGTCGGCGAACACCACCTTGTGCTCCAGCGCACCGATCAGGTCGAGCAGTTCGCGCAGGGATACCGGCACCTTGGCCGCGCGCATTTCGTTGAATAGATTAAGCAGCATGGCTTCACCCCCATGTCATTTCTGGCCGGGCTGCTGCGCGTCGGCCATGCCGCGTTGAAAGCTCGCTGCCCATGCTCACGTACTGCAGTACGCTGCGCTGTTCAGCTCGCTTTCGCCTTGCCTGGCTCTAGCTCGCGAGCCCTGTATCGAGCAGGTTGCAAGCCAATCGGCGCGCAGCAGCCCAATTTTTACCGAGAAGTGCGGCGTGCCATGAATGCCAGGCGCTCGAGCAACTGCACATCCTGCTCGTTCTTCACCAGGGCCCCGGCCAGCGGCGGAATGGCCTTGGTCGGGTCGCGCTCGCGTAGCACCGCTTCGCCGATATTGTCGGCCATCAGCAGCTTGAGCCAGTCGACCAGTTCACTGGTCGAGGGCTTCTTCTTCAGGCCCGGTACCTTGCGCACGTCGAAGAACACGTCCAGCGCTTCGGCCACCAGGCTGTTGCTGATGCCGGGGTAGTGCACGTCGACGATCTTCTGCAGGGTCTGGCGGTCGGGGAAGGCGATGTAGTGGAAGAAGCAGCGACGCAGGAAGGCGTCCGGCAGCTCCTTTTCGTTGTTCGAGGTGATGATGATGATCGGCCGGTGCTTGGCCTTGATGGTTTCGTCGGTCTCGTAAACGTAGAACTCCATCTTGTCGAGTTCTTGCAGCAGGTCGTTGGGAAACTCGATATCGGCCTTGTCGATCTCGTCGATCAGCAGCACCACGCGCTCATCGGCCTCGAAGGCCTCCCAGAGCTTGCCCTTCTTGATGTAGTTGCGAACCTCGTGGACCTTGTCGGAACTGAGTTGCGAGTCGCGCAGGCGGCTGACCGCATCGTACTCGTACAGGCCCTGGTGCGCCTTGGTGGTCGACTTGATGTGCCAGGTGATCAGCCGCGTGCCGAAGGATTCGGCCAGTTGTTCGGCGAGCAGGGTCTTGCCGGTGCCCGGCTCGCCCTTGACCAGCAACGGGCGCTGCAGGGTGATGGCGGCGTTGACCGCGAGCTTGAGGTCATCGGTGGCGACATACTGCTCGGTGCCTTCGAACTTCATCGGTAATCCTCGTGCGGGCAGGCGAATGTGAAAGCGCCGACTATAGCGTGCCTGGCTCACGACTGTGAACGTTGCCGGGGTATTCAGTCATTGAATGGACAACTCAATGCTGTTCAGCAGCGTCCCGCTCGAAACCACTGTTGAAGGCCTGGATGAAGCCGTTGCGCAGGATGCCGATAAAGGCCTGGAAGGCGCTGACATCCTGCTGCTTGGTGCTGCCGCGCAACTCCACGCGGGTGGCGATCTGGTCACGCGGGCGGTTCTTGAGCACCTTTTCGCTGCCGGCGACCACCGCTTCCCAGATCGAGCGGAAGAAACCCTTGTTCTGGTTCTCGACATCCTGTTGCCAGTCGAACACTTCGACATCGCGCAGCAGTGGCTTGATATAGCCGCTGAGCTGGGAGTCCTCGGCGAAGGCTTCGATCACGATATCACCGCTGCCCGATTTGAAATCGAACTTGCCGTAGGCGTTGGCCAGATCATTGAGGCGCGGCAACTCGATGTCCGTGGCCCGCACGCGGAATTCGAAATCCTGGAAGTTGTGAAAGGGGTCGAACACCGCGCTGGCCTCCAGCGGCGCCTGATCCATCAGCTTGGCCTTGCCTTCGAAGCGCGCCACGCGGTCGCCCTGTTCGTCGGCCACGTTGGTCAGGTTGTAGAGGCTGGCCTGGATGGCGTTGGCCTTGAGCTTCACACGCGGTGACGTATTGAAATTGTAGAAACCCAGGGTACCGTCGTTGACCCGCACCTCGTTGAGGGTGATGGGCAGCAGCTTGTTCAATTGCTCGCGCCAGTCGGTGCCTTCACCGGTCTGCGAATCTTCACTGCTCTTGCCGTCGACGAAGTTCACCTCTGGCCGCTCGAATACCACCCGTGCGACCACGGCACCATTTTGCAGTAGCTCGTTCCAGCTCACCGAAATGTCTATCAGGGGCGCATCGACGAAGGGGACCGGCAGATCCTGGGTCACCTTGACGATGCGCAGGCCATTGACCCGGTAGCCGCCGCGCCACAATGCCACGTCGACGTCTTCTACATGGCCACGGTAGTCGCCCATCTCGGCCAGCTTGTCGTTGAGGTAATTGCGCACCATGTAGGGCAGGGTGATATGCACGACCAGCAGCAAGGCGAGCAGGCCGAGGCAGATCCACAGGGGCAGGCTGTAGCGACGTTTCATCGTGGGTGTCCGGTTTCGCGGTGTGTGGAGTGGACTGCCACCGCTGCGCCTGAGTTCGAACTTCCAGACGCTGGACGCGCCAGGGCTTGAGGCATAGGCTGACGGGCTCAGTCATGACAAGGAACCGGTACACCATGAGCCGCATATACGCAGACAACGCACAGGCTATCGGCAACACGCCCCTGGTGATGATCAATCGCCTCGGGCCCAAGGGCGTGACCATCCTGGCCAAGATCGAGGGCCGCAACCCGGCTTACTCGGTGAAGTGCCGGATCGGCGCCAACATGGTCTGGGATGCCGAGTCCCGCGGCGTGCTCAAGCCGGGCATGACCCTGGTCGAGCCGACCTCCGGCAATACCGGTATCGGCCTGGCGTTCGTCGCCGCCGCACGGGGCTACAAGCTGATGCTGACCATGCCGGCCTCCATGAGCCTGGAGCGCCGCAAGGTATTGAAGGCGCTCGGCGCCGAGCTGGTACTCACCGAGGCGGCTAAGGGCATGAAGGGCGCGATCGAGAAGGCTGCTGAAATTGCCGCCTCCGATACCGCCAAGTACTACATGCCGCAGCAGTTCGAGAACCCGGCCAACCCGGCGATCCACGAAAAAACCACCGGCCCGGAAATCTGGAACGACACCGAGGGTGCCATCGACGTGCTGGTATCCGGCGTCGGTACCGGCGGTACCATCACCGGTATTTCCCGTTACATCAAACAGACCCAGGGCAAGGCGATCCTGTCCGTGGCGGTCGAGCCGGTTTCATCGCCGGTGATCACCCAGACGATAGCCGGGGATGAGGTCAAGCCCAGCCCCCACAAGATCCAGGGTATCGGTGCCGGCTTCGTGCCGAAGAACCTCGACCTGTCGCTGGTCGACCGCGTCGAGCAGGTCACCGATGAAGATGCCAAGGCCATGGCCCTGCGGCTGATGCGCGAAGAAGGCATTCTCTGCGGTATTTCCTGCGGCGCGGCGATGGCGGCAGCGGTACGCCTGGCCGAACAGCCGGACATGCAAGGCAAGACCCTCGTGGTGATCCTGCCGGACTCCGGCGAGCGCTACCTGACGAGCATGCTGTTCAGCGATATGTTCACCGAGCAGGAATTGCAGCAGTAGGTAGCCGGCTGCACTGTTGATTTGCTCGTCTCCAGCGTCCGTCAGGGGCGAGCCGATCAAACCGAACCAGTGATGAGCTAGCGCGTAGATATTGCCCGGTCATGAGCTATCGGAAAGTCGTGCCGGTTATGTCCAATGTGTGAGGGCGCCATGCGCCCGATTCGCGGGCATGGACCAGGCGTCCCCGCCCGCTCCCACAAAATATGCAGTCGACCTCAAGCCGTGTGCTTCAGCTCTGTAGGGTGGGCTTCAGCCCACCAACGCTAATCGCTCAACATCACGTTCAGATCAGCTAAGCGTACAAGCTGGCGCCCACCTACAGCGGGGCCGCCTCACCTAAGCCGCTAGGCTCTTCGTAGGACGAACCACCAACCACAGGGCGATGGCGATCAGGATGCCGCCGTACAGGTGCGCCCAGGACAGCGGCTCGTCGAGCAGCAGCGCGCCCCACAGCACGCCAAAGATCGGGATCAGAAAGGTGGTGGTCGAGGCCCTGATCGGCCCGATGTCGTTGAGCAGGCGGAAATACAGCACGTAGGCGAAGGCCGTGCAGCCCAGGCCCAGTGCCAGCAGCGACGCCCACTCCCGCCAGCCGCCCCAGCTGGCCGGTGCGCCCAGCACCAGCGAGCCGGCGAACAATGGCAGCAGGAACAGGCTGGCACCCAGCAGGCTGCCGAATGCGGTGAGGCGGTTGTCCAGGCGCCCGGCTATCCAGCGCCGGGTCAGAAAACCGGCCACGCCATAGCAGGCAGTCGCCAGCAGGCAGGCGAGGGCGCCAAACAGCAGGCCCATATCCAGCTGCGCCGGTCCGCTGCGGGTCAGCACGGCGACACCGAACAGGCCCAGGGCCACGCCCGCCGCTCGGCTCATGGTCATCGTCTCGGCGAAGAACAGGGCACCGATCAATACGCCCATCATCGGCGTGGTGGCATTGATGATTGCCGAGTAACCCGCCGGCAGCACCAGCGCCGCCATGCTGTACATGGCCGAGGGAATGCCCGCATTGATTACGCCCAGCACCAGGCACAGGCCGAGCTTGCCATGGAAGTTCCACTTCACCCGCATCAGCAGCAGGATCGCCAGCAGGCCCAGCATGGCGATCGAGGCGCGAAAGAAGGCGGTCGGCATGCTGCCGATGACCGGTGCGACGATGCGCATGAACAGAAAGCTGGCGCCCCATATCGCAGCGAGCAGCAAGAGGCGCAGCATGTCGCCAGGGCGCACGGCAAGCTCCCGTCAAGAAGTTGAGGGCGGCAGTGTTGCTGGATGATGCGCGCAAGGCAAGCACAGCATCTGCCGGCACCGAACATTTGGCGGTGTTTCATGGCGCTGCTTGCCGATGTGCGTCCCCGGCTGACCAGTCGAATGCTGCGCCTGGCGCCACTATTGTTTGAACGGGGGGCTGGGCCCACGGGTCGCACCTCAGGTCCATGCGGGTGGCAATGGCAGCTTCACGCCTGCCGCGCTCAGCCTGCCTGCCGAGCCGCTCCTATATTCAGCGCCACCCCGATCCGGGTGGCTGCGCCCGCGAGCGCCAGGCCGAACAATGAAAGGATCCTTTTCCATGAGCTGTAGATCACCTTCGCGCGCCTTCGAGCTGTCCCGCCTGAACAGGGCCCTTCTGCTATGCGGCTGCGCGGTTGCCGGCACCTCACAGGCGCAGCAGGTGGCCGGCAGCCTGCTGCTCGAACCCAGCGTGGTCAGCGGTTCGCGCAGTGCGGCGCAGAGCTTCGACCTGCCGTTCTCGGTGAACGGCATCGACCGCGAGCAGATCAGTGACGGCCAGCTGGGTATCAATGCCTCCGAGGTGCTGATCCGGGTGCCCGGGCTGGTGGTGCAGAATCGCCAGAACTATGCGCAGGACCTGCAGATATCCTCCCGCGGCTTTGGCGCGCGCTCGGCCTTCGGCGTGCGCGGCGTGAAGCTGATCAGCGACGGCATACCCGCCAGCACCCCGGATGGCCAGGGCCAGGCGGCGACCTTCAATCTGGATACTGCAGAACGTATCGAAGTACTGCGCGGCCCGGCCTCGACGCTGTATGGCAGCAACGCCGGCGGGGTGATCCAGATGTTTTCCCGCGACGGCGTCGGCCGGCCGCGCATCGGCGCCGAGACACTGATCGGCAGCGACGGCCTGACCCGCAACCACCTGACCGCCGAAGGCGAGGCGGATGGCGTGGGTTTCGTGTTCGACGCCTCGCGGATGGACACCGACGGTTACCGTGACCACAGCGCAGCGCGTCGCGACCAGACCTTCGCCAAGCTCAATTTCACACCCGATGAAGACAGCAAACTGGCACTGATCTACAGCAGCCTGGAGCAGAATGGCACGCAGGATCCATTGGGGCAGGAATGGGAAGCTTATAAAGCAGATCCAAGATCGGTAACCGCGAATGCATTGTCATACAACACCCGCAAAAGCATTGATCACCAACAGTTGGGTGCGAATTACGAGCGCTACTTTGGTGATGCTACTTTGCAGCTAACGGCTTATGCGGGTAAGCGCAGCGTTACCCAATACCTTTCGATTCCTAAATACACGCCAGGAGGAACTCTGACCCCATCGAATAATCTCCGTGGCGGTGGGGTTGTGGACTTCGAAAGGGATTTTCATGGCGGTAGTGTTCGTTGGCTCCAACCGGTAAATGGAGTCGTGGGGGACCTTCAGCTGGTATTGGGCCTCGACTATGACCAGAGCCGTGATGATCGACGTGGTTATCAAAACTATGTGGGCAATCAGCTTGGGGTTAAAGGGGAATTACGTCGTGACGAGATCGATACCATGACGAGCCTGGACCCCTATGCCCAAGCTACGTGGGCAATAGGTAACTGGACACTGCAGGGCGGGCTTCGTTACAGCACGGTACAGGTTGATATCGATGATAAATACATTACACCTACCAACCTGGATGACAGCGGTAATAAGCGATTCAGCAAAGCTACTCCTTCGCTCAGTGTTGGTTATGCTTTTACCCCGGATCTCAACGGCTACGTGAGTATGGGTAAGGGCTTTGAGACGCCAACTCAAGGTGAATTAGCCTACTCGCCAAATGCAGCGGGAGTCGGTGTGAATTACGGGCTTAGGCCATCGGAAAGCACCCAATATGAGATTGGGTTGAAGGCGCGCATGGCTGAAACGACTCGAATCAACGCCGCCATCTTTCAGATCAACACCGAAGATGAGATTGTCGTAGCGGGCAGCAACGGTGGCCGCACCAGCTACCAGAATGCCGGCAAGACCCTGCGGCGTGGTTTCGAACTGGGCGTCGAAAGCCAGCTCGATGAGCAATGGTCAGCCGCCTTGGCCTACACCTACCTGACTGCGACCTACGATTCGCGCTTCGCCGCTGGCAACGCCATCGTCGACAAGGGCAATGACCTGCCCGGCGTGCCGCGCACAACGCTGTTCGGCGAACTGGCCTGGAAGCCGCTCGACGGCATCAGCACCGCCCTCGAAGGCCTTTTTCGCAGCAAGGTTTACGTTGAAGACAGCAATACCGAGAAAGCCGCGCCGAGCTATGCGGTGTTCAACTGGCGAACGCGTTTCGAACAGCACGTCGGTTCCTGGAAAACCCACCAGACGCTGCGTCTGGATAACCTGCTAGACAGGCAATATGTCGGCTCGGTGATCGTCGGTGATGGTAATCGCCGCTTTTACGAGGCGGCGCCAGGGCGTTCCTGGTACGCGGGAGCTGGGGTCGAGTACCAGTTCTAGGCAGCCCATGCGGCGATCCAGGAGAGCGAAGGGCCGGCCCGATGGTGAGAGACGTTGTGCTGGGCAAACTAAGCGACGTTCGGTAGCGACTTGCAATGCTTTAAGACAGCTTTGCTCTCCACTACCGGGCGGGTTTCAGCTACTCTGAAATCAAGCGGTCACCATAGCCGCGCGTAGTTCGAGGATACCTTTATGAAAGCCTGGTTCGAAAAAATCACTGCCCAGCTCAATGCCCTGTTTGCCCCACGCATGCAGCCGGTTCCAATTCGTAGCGAAGAGCAGCGTCGTCTGGCCGAAGAGCGCCGTCGTCGTCGCTGATTTGCCTATGGCAAGTTGACCGAAGCGCCGCGCCCTGCGGCGCTTGATGAAAGTTTTCACGCTTTGCGATCAGGCGAAGCGGTCTATTTTTTCGCTCGGTACCTGCCCCAATCGGCCGTGCTCGCCGATCCAGCTAATTGCGTCGGTTGTTTGGCTTACTCGCTCCAGCCTACCTTTCGCCCAATTCCTTTCACATTGCCTTCCCGGCGCTGCCTCGGTAGCCAGGTTCCCTGCTCGCTGCTGTAGCGGCCAGCCCACTTGCCAGTGCGATCTGGCTCCAACCTTCGCTCGTCTCATGCGTTCGTTGTCAGCCTTTGTTTCCAGTGGTTGCGTGTTCGATCACCCGGACTGTGGCAACGGCAGGTCACGATCTCCATCAAGGCGCTCTCAAGTCGTCGACGGGTTTGCCGACAACAGAGATGCCCGTTCGGGTAAGCAGAGAAAAAGCGCTGGCAGGGAGCCGGGTAGCACGGACTTCCCCCGGCTTTTTATCGAGCGTTTGCGCATTCAGACACCAACCGCCTACCCGTGCTGGCGCGGCAGCTTTGCTGTGCTAGACCTAGTTGAGTGGAAAGGACGTACCCTTCACGTATTAAAGGATCGCAACCATGCGTCAGAATCTTCCGGTAACTCAGCGAGAACGGACTTTCCCCGGTCACGAGCGGTTGATTTCCACCACTGATCTAAACAGCAAGATTACCTACTGCAACGATGCTTTCGTGGCCATCAGCGGGTTCACCCGCGAAGAGCTGATCGGCCAGCCGCACAATCTGGTGCGCCATCCTGATATGCCGCCTGCCGTGTTCGGCCATATGTGGGACACCATCAAGCAGGGCAAGCCCTGGATGGGCATCGTCAAGAACCGCGCCAAGAATGGTGACTTCTACTGGGTCAGCGCCTATGTCACGCCGGTTTATGAGCATGGCAAGGTGGCCGGATACGAGTCGGTTCGTTCCTTGCCCAGCGAAGAGCAGAAGCGCCGTGCGGATAAGTTGTACGCGCGTTTGCGCAATGGCAAGTCGCCGGTGCCGGCGATTGAAACCCTGACCTATGACCTGATTCGTTCATGGCCGCTGATCATCGCGACGTTGATAATCCTGGCAGCCCAGACTGCACTCTCCGGAGTATGGCTGGGGCTGCTGGTGGTCGCGGTTATGGCCGCGCTGGCGTCCTATCAGCTGTACAGCAAGCGCGCACTGATTCGGCACACCCTTGGCGAGCATCCCAAGGCTTTTACCAGCAGCCTGGTGGCGCTCACCTACAGCGACAACCGAGGCGCCCAGGCGTTGCTCGACATGGCCATGATCAGCGAAGAAGCGCGGCTGCAGACCGCCCTGACGCGCCTCGAGGATGCCGGCGTCAACGTCAAGAAGCAGGCTGCCCAGGCCGCCGGCTTTTCCCGCTCGGGCGCCGAAATGCTCGATCAGCAGCGTAGCGAGACCGATCAATCGGCGACTGCTATCAACCAGATGGCGGCCACCATTCAGGAAGTCACCCAGAACGTGCAGAGCACCAGCCATGCCGCCGAAGAGGCGGACCGGCTTGCCAGGGAAGGGCGGCAACTGGCGGGCGGGAGTCTGGAATCGATGCAGCATATGGCCAAGGCTGTGGCGGATATCGGCCAGGCGGTGAACGATCTGGCCAACTCGACGCAGTCGATTGGCAGCGTGGCCGACGTGATCACCTCGATTGCCGAGCAGACCAACCTGCTGGCCCTCAACGCCGCCATCGAGGCTGCGCGTGCGGGCGAGCAGGGGCGTGGTTTCGCCGTGGTGGCTGACGAAGTGCGCTCGCTTGCCTCGCGTACCCGCGAGTCTACCCAGCAGATTCACCAGATCATCGCCTCGTTGCGTGCCGGTGCCGAGCGCGCCGTTGTCACGGCCGGGCGCGGTGAGGAGATCTCCCGGGAAAGCGTGCAGAGCGTGGAGGCGGTGCGTATCGCGCTGGACGGCATCAGCGAATCGGTCAGTCGCATCAGTGGCATGAGCCAGCAGATCGCCGCCGCCTCGGAGGAGCAGGGGCAGGTGGCTGACGACATCAGCCGGCAGATTACCCGCATCGCCCACCTCTCCGAGCAGGGCGCCGAGCAGGCCCACCAGGGCGCGGCGATTGGCAAGGAGCTGGAAACCATGGCCGATTACCTGCACAGCCTGGCCGAGCGCTTCAACCGCTGACCCTTGACCCTCGGCTCGCAGTGAGCGCTGTGGCACACTGCGTGGCCGAGGAGATCTGCCATGCCACGCCCCCGTTGTAGCCGCTGCAAGCGCCCGGCCAGTCACTGCCTGTGCGCCTTGATTCCCGATCTGCCGAGCCACACCGAAGTGCTGGTTCTGCAGCATCCCGATGAAGTCGATCATGCGCTCAATACTGCACACCTGGCGGTATTGGGGTTGCGCAACGCGACCTTGTGGGTGGGCGAGGTGTTCGCGGCGTTACCGGTCTGGCTGGCGCAGCCGGGTTATCGCACCTGCCTGCTGTTTCCTGGGGAGCAGGCGCGGTCGGTGGCGGCGTTTGGCAGTGACGGAAACGGGCGCCCGCTACGTCTGGTGGTGCCCGATGGCACCTGGCGCAAGGCGCGCAAGCTGCTTTATCTCAATCCGGCCTTGGCAGACCTGCCACGGGTGACCCTGGCCGATGCGCCACCGTCGCGCTATCGCCTGCGCAAGGCGCCTATGGAAGGCTCGCTGTCGACGCTGGAGGCGATAGTCGCGGCCCTGAATCTGCTCGAGGCACCAGCCGATTACGCAGCACTGCTCAAACCCTTCGATGCACTGATCGAGGGGCAGATTGCCGCGATGGGCGAAGACACCTTCAGGCGCAACCACCTGCCCTGAGCAGTACTCGTTCAGGCAAAGCTGCCGTCACGAAAATCGCGCAGCGCCTGCTCGATTTCCTCCCGGCTGTTCATCACGAACGGCCCGTACTGCACGATCGGCTCATGCAGCGGCTTGCCGGCGATCAGCAGAACGCCAGCGCCCTCGGTACTGCCGATCAGCAGGTCGCCCTGGTCATCCAGGCGTACCAGCCGGCCCGCCTTTACCTCATGGCTCTGTTGCACCTGCGCGTCGCCCTGGTAGACATAGAGCAGGGCGCGGTGGCCCGTGGGCAGTTCAGGGCGCACGCTGCTGCCGGCGGGCAGGCGCAGGTCGAGGATATAGGGCTCGGTATGCGGGCGCTGTACGGCGCCAGGCTGGCGGTTTTCGCCCTCCTTGAAGGTGCCGGCAATGACAACCACCTCGACGTTCTGCTCGGTGCGTAGGCGCGGAATCTGCGCGCTGGGGATATCGCGATATGCCGGTTCGGCCATCTTGTCGCGGCCCGGCAGGTTCAGCCACAGCTGGAAACCGCGCATGGCACCCTGTTCCTGTTCGGGCATCTCGCTGTGGATGATGCCCCGGGCAGCGGTCATCCATTGCACGTCGCCGCCCTGCAGCAGGCCGACTTTGCCCAGGTGATCCTCATGGCGCATGCGCCCTTCGAGCATGTAGGTAATGGTTTCGAAGCCGCGGTGCGGGTGCGGTGGGAAGCCGGCGATGTAGTCGTCAGCGTTGTCGGTGCTGAACTCATCGAGCATCAGGAACGGATCGAAACGTTCGATGCCGGCGCCGCCAATGACCCGGTTCAGGCGCACGCCGGCGCCGTCGGAGGCCGGCTGGCCTGGTTGGATGGCGAGGACAGGGCGTAGTTGATTCATCTGGCTGGCTCTCATGAAAAGCAATGAGTCCATGGTAGGCCAGGCGGGCCGCCAGATGGGTGGGAAAAGATCAACTCATCTATCGAGAAAGCCGATGGCTGGCGGCGCCCTGGGGCGCCGCCAGTGGTTCACTCGGCGATTTGCAGCTTGCGCGACTCGGTATAGAAGAAACGCAGCTTCTCGTACTCGAACGGCGAGTTCAGCTGGCCGTAGCGGAAGCTGGTGGTCGAGCGCTGATCGATGCCGCGCAGCACGATGATTTCCGGATGACTGCTGCTGAGTTCGGAGACGTTGAGGTAGTTGATCTGCTGGGCGACGCCGAAATCCACCACCAGGCCCGTGGTGTCACGCAGGTTGGACGGGCCGAGGATCGGCAGCATCAGGTACGGACCGGCAGGGGAGCCGTAGAAACCCAGGGTCTGGCCGAAGTCCTCGCGCTGCTTGGGCAGGCCCATCAGCGTGGCCGGGTCCCACAGGCCAACCACCCCCAGGGTGGTATTGAACAGCAGGCGCGCCGTGGTGTTCATGGCGCGTTCGCCCTTGAACTGCAAGGCACTGTTGACCAGGTTGGGTACGTCACCCAGGTTGCTGAAGAAGTTGGTCACGCCCTTCTGCACGAAGCCCGGGGTGACGTAGCGGTAACCGTCCACCACGGGCAGGAACACCCACTGGTCGAAACGGTAGTTGAAGTGGTAGACGCGGCGGTTCCAAGACTCCAGCGGATCATGAACCTCCAGCGCCGAGAGCGTGGAACGCTCGAACTCGCGCTGGTTCAGGCCCGGGTTGAACTTGAGCTCCCTGAGCGGTTGCTTGAAGCCGTCGTCGTCGACGCTGGTGGTCTGGGCGGAGGCAGCGCCGCAGCTCAGCAGGGCAGCGAACAGTGCGAGAGTAGGGAAGGACTTAGCCACGGAAGAACTCCAACATGTCGTTGCTGTTGACGCGGTAATTGAGGTTGCCGCAGTGGCCGCCGTATGGGTACACGGTCAGTCGATCACCCATCGTACGGCGCAGGAAACCCAGGTCACCGGGGCCCAGGATCACGTCATCGGCATTGTGCATCACCGCGATTTTCGGGCTGTTCTTCAGGTAATCCTCGATGCCGTACAGACTGACCTCATTGATCAGCTGATTGATGCTGCCGCCGCCATAGCGGGCGCGCCACATGGGAATCAATTGTTCGGCCATGTAGCAGTCGAAGTCGCACTGCAGCGCACGGCGAAAGAACGGCGTCAGGCTGGTGCCTTCGCCAATCGGGTAGTCGACCGGGGTGATCAGGCCACGGCGGTTGATCAGGTCCGAGGTAAAGGCGATATCAGCGGCCGAGAAGCGGAACGAGGTGCCGATGAGCATGGCCATCTGCTCGTTGGTCAGGTGCTCCTTGGACTGTTGGAAGTCGTAGAGCAGGGCGTCGTTGATGTCCACGTAGCCCTTCTGCTGGAAGTAGCGGGTCAGCTTGGCCAGCACCAGCTCGTAGAAGGTAGTGCGGTTGCTGATGCCCTTGACCTGGGTCTGTACCAGGCGATCCAGGTTGGTGATCGAGGTGTACAGGTTGACCGGTGGGTTGAGCATCAGCACGCGCTTGAAGTTGAAGCTGCGGCGCGTCTCGTCCAGCTGGCTGACGAACGCCGCGTGCAGGGCGCCGAGGCTGTAGCCGGTCAGGTAGTAGTCGGTAACCTGCAAGCGTGGATGCTGGGCGCGTACGGCCTGCATGGCACGGTACATGTCTTCGGCATCGTCGCGGCTGATGCCCGGGGTGGCGAAGCGCGAGGCAGAGGTCATGAAGTCGTAGCTGGTCGGCGAAGACAGCTGCACCACATGGTAGCCGGCACCGTAGAAGAGCTTTTTCAGGTACTCGGGCGTGCCGCTCGAATAATGCGCGCCGGTGCCGGCGATGATGAAGATCAGCGGCGCCGGGCCATCCTGCTCGGCCAGCCGGTAACTCATCTTGGTAACGGCCCAGAAGTTGTCCGGCAGCTGGAATTCACGTTCCGGACGCAGGCGCACGCGGTAGTCAGCCTGCTTGATGTCCGCGTCTTCCGGCAGCTTGGGGCGCAGCTCCGGCGGCGTGGTGGCAATGGTGGCTTCGAACGGGTTGGTCAGCGGATAGCCGTAGGTCTGCGCATCGATGTCGGCGGCCCACAGGGAGGCGCTGAACAGCAGGGTGCCAAGCAGCGCTGCAAGACGGGGAATGAAAGACATACAAGATCCCTTTGGAAGAGAACATTCTTTTCAGAGGTGGGCCGGCAAGCCGGTGCTTTCGGCATCAGCCGCGATCAGTAGGACAACCGCCGTTGTATCAAAGTGCCATGGGAAATTCTGCCATGCTGCACACCGGGTATACCAGAAGGCAATTGGGCCGCCAACGGCCTTTGCCATGGGCGTATGCGCCAGGTTCGATCGGTACCGATTTGCCGCTTGCATCCGCCTGCCGGGAGATTATGCTGAGCGCCGTTTTCAAGCCCTCTGGAGTGCAGCATGCCTCGTCGTTTATCCATCGTCGCCCTGGTGATCGCGGCGCTCGTCTGCGTGATTGCCAGTTACGCGTTGCGCTACCTGCTCATGGAAGGGGATCAGTGGGTCGGCCGCTGCGTCGAAGACCCGGGCCTTTTGGCCTGTCAGGTACGCGCCACCCTGGGCTGGATGATTCACTTGCGGGTCATTGCCTGGGCGGCGCTGGGTTGCGCGCTGCTGGCGTTCGTGCTGCCCGGCGTGTGGGGCTGGCGCCTGGCCATTCCGGGGCTGCTGCTCGGCTTGCCGGCGCTGGCGCTGTATACCGCGAGCCTCGCGGTGTTCGCAGTGGTTATTTCCCTACTTCGTCTAGTGCGTGCGCCAGCTCTGATGCGCTGAGAGCCTGTTTGACTGCAAAGTGGCGGGAGCGGCTGTTGGCGCATTACCTGTGGGAGCGGGCCATGCCCGCGAAAAAATCACGGGCATGGCCCGTTCCCACAATGAATCGCTGAGTGGCCGCTCTTGCCTTGCAGCAATCTCTGCAATGTCGCTTGGAAAGATCGTGAACAGACTTCAAGACGCATGCTTTTCGACGTCTTGTCCGTTGTCAGCAATCAGAACCGTAGGGCGCATTAGCCGAAGGCGTAATGCGCCGAACGATGACCGCCACATCACAAAAACCAAATAGCCGAACACCCGGCGCGAGGCAGAGCGCTTGGTGTTGCATAGCATGTCGCCTTTCGCGGTGAACGGCGGATTACGCTCCCTGGCTTCGCCTCCGGATTACGCCTTCGGCTAATCCAGGCTACTGGTTAATCCATCCGCACAAGGGATTTGCTCAAAGACGTTGAAGACATGGCTCCAAGACGCCGGGCGCTACGCGGCAAGCGCAGCGCCCGAGAGCTTTACCGGGTTTTCGAGTGGCGCAAGCTGCGCCACAGTGCAGCCGCCAACAGGGCGCTGGTAATGGCCCAGCCGATGGCCTGCAGGTTGTCCAGGGTTTCCTCATAGAGCTGCGGCACGATGCCCGCGGCGATCAGCACCGCCAGCAAGGCGATTTCGCGGCGCTGCCCTGCCACCGGGCGCAGCAGGTACACCAGTGCCGGCAACAGCAGTGCGGCGCTGGGGAAGCTGCGATAACGCGCATCGGTCACCATCGCCAGCATCATCACCGCGCCGGCGAAACCGGCTGCCGCCAGCCACCAGCCGGCACGTCGCTCCAGCCAGCCAAAGGCCTGGGCACGCCAGCCCTGCGCCGTGGACAGCGCCAGGGCGGCATGGGCCAGTACCAGCAGGTTGAGGGCGAGCAGGGCGCCAGCCCACAGCCATTCGCCGACGTAGCGGCTGGTCACCCAGGCCAGCTCCGCCCACAGGCCGATACAGGCGGCGCCCAATGCAGCCGCTAACGGCAGCAGTACGGCGTTGCGCGTCGAGCTCGGGCGGCCACCGACCAGCAGGCCGAAGGCCAGAACGCCGGCGCTGATGGCCAGCCACAGCGGCCAATGTGGCAGGTTGGAGACCGGGCCGGCGAGGATCGACTTGTCCTGGCGATCGGCGTCGTACAAGCCCCAGAAACCGCCCACTGCGCCCTCGCTGACGCGCTTCCAGGGTTGGTCGAAGGCTTCGATCAGGTTGTAGCGCCAGCCATGCTGCTCGGCCAGGGCGACGAAACCGCGAATGAAGGTGGCCTGGTTGACGCGGCTGGGTACCGCGGTTTCCCGCTGGCGGCCCTCGCTGGGCCAGCCGGTCTCGCCGACCATGATGTCCTTGGGGGCGAACTGCTTGCCGAACAGCTCACGCACTTCGGTGACTTCGTGCAGCGCCGCGTCGATGCCGGCCGGGTTGTCTTCCCAGTACGGCAGCAGGTGGATGGTGATGAAGTCGACCGCTGGCGCGACTTCCGGGTGCTTGAGCCAGAACTCCCAGACATCGGCATAGGTGACCGGCTGGCTGATCTCGGCCTTGACCTGATTGATCAGCTCGACCAGTTGCCCGCCAGTGACCTCCTTGCGCAGCAACGCCTCGTTGCCGACGATGACCGCTTCGACCACGTCCGGATTTTCCTTGGCCAGCTTGATCAGGCCCTGGATCTCGATGGCCGTGTCATGTGGGTTACGGCTGACCCAGGCGCCGGTGATCAGCTTCAAGCCATGCTTGCGGGCCAGCTCCGGCAGCTTCTCCAGGCCGGTGACCGAATAGGTGCGGATGCATTGAAAGCGCTCGGCCAGCAGCGCCAGGTCGGTATCCATCTGCTCCGGGTGGATCTGCAGGGGCAGATCGAAGGGCGACTGGTCCTTGCCGAACGGCGTGTAGGAGGCGCATTGCAGCTTGTGCGTCGGTGTGGCCGCGTCGGCCAGTACCACCGGCTTGCCGATGGTTTGCCAGAGGCTGCCCAGCGCGAGAAAACCGACAATGCAGGCACAGAGATAGGGGAGCAGAGGAAAGCGGGCGGTGGCGGGCATGGTCGAACACGCATGGTAATGGAGACGCGCATCTTAGCGGCGAGCAAGGGCTTTAGATAGACACGGCAAAAGTAGTTACAAAGGCGCCTTTGACGGGACGTTCAGACTGGCTATTTTTCATCGTGCGGCGTGAGGAACACCCGCGTCGCTCAACTCGAGTGGAACTTACAGAGGATGTTGATCATGCTGAAAACTACCCTGCAAGCCCTGCTGTTTTCCGTGGTTGCCAGTGCGTCGGTGCTGGCCGGCGCCAATGAGGCCGCGAAAGCGCCGGCTCCCGAGCCGGTGGCCCAGCAAGTGGCGGAACTCAATCCCGTCAACCTCAATACTGCCGACGCCGAGACCCTGCAACGCGAGCTCAGTGGCGTTGGCGCGGTAAAGGCACAGGCCATCGTCGCTTATCGCGATACCCATGGTGACTTTGCCTCGGTGGATGAACTGCTCGAAGTCAAAGGCATCGGCGCCGCATTGCTCGAACGCAACCGTGACAAGCTGACCATCAGCCAATAGCTGCTGGGATCCCAGGCCGCGCCTCCTCCGGGAGGCGCGGCTTTTTCATGGTCACAACTTTTCATCGCCGCATCGCTGTCGCCAGCCTGGCCGTCGACGCTGGCGCGCTTTCTGCTTCGCTCTGTTGGTGATCGCAGATTTATGACGCCCAGGTAGTTGGCACCCTTGTTGCAACCACCCTTTGCAAAGCACACGCGGCGTCAAAAAACCGCGGTCAGTGGAGGAAAGGTCATGAGTCAGGGTGTCGCGTTCAACCGTTTAATGCTGGAAATGCGCTCCATGCAGGCCGAGGCCATGGCGCGCAAGCCAGCCGTGCCCCAGGCCCAGGAAGTCGGCGCGCCGAGCTTCTCGGACATGCTCGGGCAGGCGGTGAACAAGGTCAGCGAAACCCAGCAGGCCGCCGGTCAACTGGCCAACGCCTTCGAAATGGGCCAGAGCGGCGTCGACCTCACCGACGTGATGATCGCCTCGCAAAAATCCAGTGTCTCGTTCCAGGCCATGACCCAAGTGCGCAACAAGCTGGTTCAAGCCTATCAAGACATCATGCAGATGCCGGTTTAAGGGGTAGATTTCGATCATGGCCGACGCTCTCGCCGCAAACGTACCTGCCACCACCGCCGACAACGCGCCGAAGAAGCCCTTGTTCGGGCTGACCTTCCTGGAAAATCTCTCCGATATGCCGTTGCTGCGCCAGGCTGGCCTGCTGGTTGGCCTGGCCGCCAGCGTGGCGATCGGCTTTGCCGTGGTGCTGTGGTCCCAGCAGCCCGAGTACAAGCCGTTGTACGGTAGCCTCGAGGGCATGGATGCGCGCAGCGTGATGGAAACCCTGGCCGCCGCCAATATCGATTACACCATCGAGCCGAACTCCGGTGCGTTGCTGGTCAAATCCTCGGATCTGGCCCAGGCGCGTATTCGCCTGGCCTCCGCCGGCGTGGCGCCGACCGATACCAGCATCGGTTTCGAGATCCTCGACAAGGAGCAGGGCCTGGGCACCAGCCAGTTCATGGAGGCGACCCGCTACCGTCGCGGCCTGGAAGGCGAACTGGCGCGCACCGTGTCGAGCCTCAACAACGTCAAGGCCGCTCGCGTTCACCTGGCAATCCCGAAGAGTTCGGTGTTCGTGCGTGACGAGCGCAAGCCGAGCGCCTCGGTACTCGTAGAGCTTTACTCGGGTCGCAACCTGGAGCCAAGCCAGGTGATGGCCATCGTCAACCTGGTGGCCAGCAGCGTGCCGGAGATGGACAAGGGTCAGGTTACCGTCGTCGATCAGAAGGGTAACTTGCTGTCCGATCAGCAGAACATGTCCGAGCTGAGCATGGCTGGCAAGCAGTTCGACTACAGCCGCCGCATGGAAAGCCTGTTCACCCAGCGCGTGCACAACATTCTGCAACCGGTGCTTGGCGTGGGTCGCTACAAGGCCGAAGTGTCCGCTGACGTGGACTTCAGCGCCGTCGAGTCGACTTCGGAAACCTTCAACCCGGATCAGCCGGCGCTGCGCAGCGAGCAGCAGGTCAATGAACAACGCAGCAGCGGCAGTGGCCCGCAGGGCGTGCCGGGGGCGCTGAGCAATCAACCGCCCGGCCCGGCCACCGCGCCGCAGCAGGCTGGTGGTGCCGCCGCACCTGGCGGTCCGATTGCCCCCGGCCAGCCGCTGGTCGATGCCAATGGCCAGCAGATCATGGATCCGGCCACCGGCCAGCCGATGCTGGCGCCGTACCCGGCCGACAAGCGTGATCAGTCGACCCGCAACTTCGAACTCGATCGCTCGGTCAGTTACACCAAACAGCAGCAGGGTCGCCTGCGCCGGCTTTCCGTCGCCGTGGTGGTCGATGACCAGCTGCGGGTCGATCCGGCCACCGGCGAAGCCACTCGGGTGCCATGGACCAGCGATGACCTGGCGCGTTTTACTCGCCTGGTGCAGGACTCGGTCGGCTTCGATGCCAGCCGCGGCGACAGCGTCAGTGTGATCAACACGCCGTTCAGCAGTGAAACCGCGGAAGTGATCGAAGTGCCGTGGTACCAGAGCGAGCTGTTCCTGATGGCCATGGGCGGTCTCAAGTCGCTGTTCCCGGCGCTGCTGATCTTCCTGCTGGTGTGGTTCGTGCTGCGCCCGGTGTTGAACAACATCACCGGCGGCGGCAAGGGCAAGGAACTGGCCCTGGCGGGCGGTGGCCGCGATGGTGACGTCGACCTCGGCGAAATGGGCGGCATGGACGGCCTGGCCTCTGATCGGGTGAGCCTCGGCGGGCCGCAAAGCATTATGTTGCCAAGCCCGAGCGAGGGGTATGATGCACAACTGAACGCGATCAAGAGTCTGGTCGCCGAAGATCCGGGCCGCGTCGCCCAGGTAGTCAAAGACTGGATCAATGCCGATGAATGAGAACCGCACTACCGCCAAGATGAGCAAGGTCGAGAAGGCCGCGATTCTGCTGCTCTCGCTCGGTGAGACCGATGCCGCTCAGGTGCTTCGCCACCTGGGCCCCAAGGAGGTTCAGCGCGTGGGCGTGGCCATGGCCGCCATGCGCAACATCCATCGCGAGCAGGTCGAGCAGGTGATGGGCGAGTTCGTCGAAACCGTCGGCGACCAGACCAGTCTCGGCGTGGGCGCCGACGGCTATATCCGCAAGATGCTCACCCAGGCGCTTGGCGAGGACAAGGCCGGCAACCTGATCGACCGCATCCTGCTCGGCGGCAGCACCAGCGGCCTGGACAGCCTGAAGTGGATGGAGCCGCGCGCGGTCGCCGACGTGATTCGCTACGAGCACCCGCAAATCCAGGCCATCGTGGTCGCCTACCTGGACCCCGACCAGGCCGGCGAAGTGCTGGGTCACTTCGACCACAAGGTGCGCCTGGATATCGTCCTGCGCGTCTCGTCCCTGAATACCGTGCAGCCGGCGGCGCTCAAGGAACTCAACCTGATTCTGGAGAAGCAGTTCTCCGGCAGCTCCAACACCACCCGCGCCACCATGGGCGGCGTGAAGCGTGCCGCGGACATCATGAACTACCTCGACAGCTCGGTCGAAGGGCCGCTGATGGATTCGATCCGCGAGATCGACGAGGACCTGTCGTCGCAGATCGAGGACCTGATGTTCGTCTTCGACAACCTGGCCGACGTCGACGACCGCGGGATCCAGGCGCTGTTGCGCGAGGTCTCGTCCGACGTGCTGGTGCTGGCCCTCAAGGGCGCCGACGAGGCGATCAAGGAAAAGGTCTTCAAGAACATGTCCAAACGTGCGGCCGAGCTGCTGCGTGACGACCTGGAGGCCAAGGGGCCGGTGCGGGTCAGCGACGTGGAAACGGCGCAGAAGGAAATCCTCACCATTGCCCGGCGCATGGCCGAGGCTGGCGAGATCGTGCTTGGCGGCAAGGGCGGCGAGGAGATGGTGTAACTGATGGCGGGCAAGGAACCGGTCAGCGAGCTGATTCGCGCCAAGGATCTGGGCAGCGTCGACCGTTGGTCGCTGCCCAGCTTCGACGAGCATGACGAGTCGCAACCTGAGGCACCCGCGCCCGAGCCAGTGGCTGCCGAGCCGCAGCCGATGGTGCAGGAAAGCGAGGAGGTGGCCCTCGAGGATGTCAAACCCTTGACGCTCGATGAGCTCGAGGCCATCCGCCAGGACGCCTACAACGAGGGCTTCGCTACCGGTGAAAAAGACGGCTTCCGGGCTGGCCAGCTCAAGGCCAAGCAGGAGGCGGATGCCGCCCTGGCCGGTCGTGTCCAGGCGCTTGAGCAGGTCATGCGTCATCTGTTCGAACCGATCGCCGATCAGGACCAGCAGCTGGAAGCCGCAATGGTGACGCTGGTCGGCCAGGTCACCCGTGAAGTCATTCAGCGTGAGCTGAGTGGCGACTCCAGCCAGATCCGCCAGGTGCTGCGCGAAGCGCTCAAATTGCTGCCCATGGGCGCGGAAAACATCCGCATCCACCTCAACCCCCAGGACTTCGAACTGGTCAAGACGCTGCGCGACCGCCACGAGGAAAGTTGGCGGATTCTCGAAGACGATTCGCTGCTGCCGGGCGGTTGCCGGGTGGAGAGCGAACACAGCCGCATCGACGCCAGTGTCGAAACCCGGCTGAGCCAGGCACTCAAGCAACTGTTCGAGCAACAGCGCGAGCATGCCACCACGCCGCGGGCTGCCGACATGGTCATCGACCTGGACACCACCGATGCGCCTTGAACGCCTCAGCTTCGCCCGCCGCCTGGACGGCTACGGCGAGGCTGTCAAACTCCCCACCCAGCCCATCGTCGAAGGCCGCCTGCTGCGCATGGTCGGCCTGACCCTGGAGGCCGAGGGCCTGCGTGCCGCCCTGGGCAGCCGCTGCCTGGTGATCAACGACGACAGCTATCACCCGGTGCAGGTCGAAGCCGAGGTGATGGGCTTCTCCTCCGGCAAGATCTACCTGATGCCGGTTGGCAGCCTGGCGGGAATCGCGCCGGGCGCCCGGGTGGTGCCACTGCCGGATACCGGGCGGCTGCCCATGGGCATGTCGATGCTCGGCCGGGTGCTTGACGGCGCCGGGCGTGCCCTGGATGGCAAGGGCGGCATGAAGGCCGAGGACTGGGTGCCGATGGATGGCCCGACCATCAACCCACTCAAGCGCCACCCGATCAGCGAACCCTTGGACGTCGGCATCCGCAGCATCAACGGCCTGCTCACCGTCGGCCGTGGCCAGCGCCTCGGTCTGTTCGCCGGTACCGGTGTCGGTAAATCGGTGCTGCTGGGCATGATGACGCGCTTCACCGAGGCCGAGATCATCGTGGTCGGGCTGATCGGTGAACGGGGCCGCGAGGTGAAGGAGTTCATCGACGAGATTCTTGGCGAGGAGGGCATCAAGCGCTCGGTGGTGGTCGCCTCACCGGCCGATGATGCGCCGTTGATGCGCCTGCGCGCCGCCATGTACTGCACGCGGATCGCCGAATACTTCCGTGACAAGGGCAAGAACGTCCTGTTGCTGATGGATTCGCTGACCCGTTTCGCCCAGGCCCAGCGGGAAATCGCCCTGGCCATTGGTGAGCCGCCGGCGACCAAGGGCTATCCACCGTCGGTGTTCGCCAAGCTGCCGCGTCTGGTCGAACGGGCCGGTAATGCCGAGGCCGGCGGCGGGTCGATCACCGCCTTCTACACCGTGCTCTCCGAAGGCGATGACCAGCAAGATCCGATTGCCGATGCTGCCCGTGGTGTACTCGACGGTCACTTCGTGCTGTCCCGACGGCTGGCCGAGGAGGGGCACTACCCGGCCATTGATATCGAAGCCTCGATCAGCCGGGTGATGCCCCAGGTGGTCAGCCCCGAGCACATGCGTAACGCCCAGCGCTTCAAGCAGCTGTGGTCGCGTTACCAGCAGAGCCGCGACCTGATCAGCGTGGGCGCCTACGTGCCGGGCGGCGATGCCGACACCGACCTGGCCATCGCTCGCCAGCCGGTCATGGTGCGCTACCTGCGCCAGGCGCTGGGCGAGAGCGAGAGCCTGGAGAGCAGCCGCGAGCTGCTCGCCGCGGTACTCAACCCCACGGCGGCGTCCTAACCCGTGGCCGCCAGCCGAGCGGCGCGTCTGGCGCCGGTGGTCGACATGGCCGAGAAGGCCGAACGTGAAGCCGCCCTGCAGCTTGGTCGCGCCCAGGGCCTGCTGAGGCAGGCGCAGAGCAAGCTCGCCGATCTGGAGACTTACCTGCAGGGGTACCAGCAGCAATGGATGAACGAGGGCCAGCATGGGGTATCCGGCCAGTGGCTGATGAACTACCAGCGCTTCTTGTCCCAGCTCGACGTGGCGATCGCCCAGCAGCAGCAGGCGGTGAACTGGCATCGCAACAACCTGGACAAGGTGCGCGAGGTCTGGCAACAGCGCTACGCGCGCCTGGAAGGGCTGCGCAAGCTGGTGCAACGTTATCTGGATGAAGCACGCCTGGCCGAGGACAAGCGCGAGCAGAAACTGCTCGACGAGCTGTCGCAGCGCATTCCGCGACGCGATTCCCTGGAATGAGGTTGCTGCTTGCGCGGGCTAGTGCTAAATCTTCTAAGGTCGGAATTCAGCACGCCGCAGTGCGGGCTGGGCATGGCCACGAAAAACAGGTGAGACACCGCGTCACCACACGGGTCAACAGCTTATCGGCTGCTCGACAGAGCAGGCTCGGCCACGTTGACCCGCCTTAGCGGGCTACGGGTTATCCCGGATATCAAGGAGTGTTTCATGCCCATCACCTCGCTGCCCTCGGAAGACGGGCAAGAGTTGACCATTACCATTCAGGGGCGCTTCGATTTCGGCGCCCATCAGGAATTTCGCCGCGCCTACGAGCGAGTCGATATCCGTCCCAAGCGTTATACGGTCGATCTCAAGGGGACCACCTACCTCGACAGTTCGGCGCTCGGCATGTTGTTGCTGTTGCGAGATCATGCCGGTGGCGACCGTGCGCAGATTCGCCTGCTCAACTGCAACGTCGACGTGCGCAAGATTCTCTCCATTTCCAACTTCGAACAGCTTTTCCAGATCGACTGAGGCGTGATGAACGCCTCATCCCTCACCATCCTGATTGCCGAGGACAGCGCCACTGATCGCATGCTGCTGTCGACCATCGTCGCTCGCCAGGGGCATCGGGTGCTGGTGGCCGCCAATGGGCTGGAGGCGGTGGCGCTGTTCGAGTCGCAGCGCCCGCAGCTGGTACTGATGGATGCGCTGATGCCGGTGATGGACGGTTTCGAAGCGGCCAGGCGGATCAAGGCCACGGCTGGTGAAGCCATGGTGCCGATCATCTTCCTGACCTCTCTGAGCGAAGACGAAGCGTTGGTCAGTTGCCTGGAGGCGGGTGGCGATGATTTTCTCGCCAAGCCCTACAGCCGGGTGATTCTCGAAGCCAAGATCAACGCCATGGACCGCTTGCGGCGCCTGCACCAGGAGGTGTTGCGCCAGCGCGACCAGATCGCCCGGCACAACGAGCACCTGCAGAACGAGCAACTGGTCGCCAAGGCGGTTTTCGACAAGGTGGCCCACTCCGGTTGCCTGGGTTCTGGCAACGTGCGCTATTTGCAGTCGCCCTATGCGCTGTTCAATGGCGACCTGCTGCTGGCCGCCTTTCACCCCAGTGGCGACATGCACCTGCTGCTTGGTGATTTCACCGGGCATGGCTTGCCAGCTGCGATCGGCGCCATGCCCCTGGCGGACGTCTTCTACCGCATGACGGGCAAAGGGCATTCGCTGGTGGAGATCCTCCACGAGAGCAATGCCAAGTTGCGCCGCATCCTGCCCCGTGGCGTGTTCTGTTGCGCCACCCTGTTGAGCATCAGTTTCCGCCGCCGAACCGTCGACTTCTGGGGCGGCGGCCTGCCGGCCGGTTATGTGCTGCGCCAGGGCAGTGGCGAGCGTGTGCCGCTGGTATCGCGCCACCTGCCGCTGGGTGTGCTCGACCCGGACAGTTTTCGCGATGACTTCGAATCCTACTCGCTGGAGCTGGGTGACCGGGTTTTTCTGCTTTCCGATGGCGTACTCGAGGCGCAGAACGAACGCGACGAGCTGTTCGGCGAACAGCGCCTGCTCGAGGTGCTCGATGCCGGCCATGACGCATCGCTTCTGTTCGACGACATTCAGCAGGCGTTGCAGGCTTTTCACGGTGAAGCCCGTGATGATGTCAGTCTGGTCGAAGTGACCATGGTCGAGGAGGGCACGGTCGTCCGTCCGCCGCTACCGGCCGGTGAGTCCCAGGCGGGCCCGGACAACTGGTCGGCGCGTTATGATTTTCGCGGTGCCACCCTGCGCGACTTCTACCCCTTGCCGCATCTGCTTCAATTGCTGCTCGAAGTTCCGGGGCTGCGCGGCAGTGGCGGCAACCTCTACAGCGTGCTGTGCGAGCTGTACACCAACGCGCTCGAACATGGTGTGCTGGCACTGGATTCCTCGCTCAAGCGCGATGCCGCCGGCTTTGCCGAGTACTATCGGTTGCGCGCCGAACGGCTCGACACCCTGCAGGATGGTTGCGTCAGCGTGGCTTTTGACGTACGTCAGCGGCCGGGCGGTGGCTGCCTGACCTTGACGGTCGAGGACAGCGGCGCAGGCTTCGACCCGATGGCGGTGATGGGGCGACTGAGCGCGGCAAGCGGCTTCAGTGGCCGCGGCATGGGGCTGATCCGCGAACTCAGCGAGCGCTGTGAGTGGTCGCCTGACGGGCGTCGGGTCTGTGTGGAGTTTTCCTGGGCCACACAGGCATAATCCGTCTGCTTTCGCGTGCTACCTCAGGATGAGCCCGCGATGGCAAACCGTCGTTCGAGGCTGGCCTGGAGTCTAGGGTGTCCGACAATCATCTGGATCGCGATGTACTCAACACCTTGCAGGACATCATGGAGGACGAGTATCCGGTGCTGCTGGATACCTTCGTGACCGACTCCGAAGAGCGCCTACGCCTCCTGCAAGACGCCCAGCAAGAGCAGGATGCCCAGGCCATGCGTCGTGCAGCGCACAGTTTCAAGGGCAGTTGCAGCAACATGGGCGCCAAGGTGTTGGCCGAATCCTGCCGGGATCTCGAAGAGCTGGCGCGACGTGGGGAGCTGGCCGGGTCGGCGCAACTGGTCTCGCGTATCGAGCGCGAGTTCGCCATCGTGCGCATTCTGCTGAAGTCCGAGCGGCAGCGTTTCCCGGCTCGCTAGCTTTTCTCGAATGTTGGCTCGACCCTTGCTTGGAGAGGGCATACGTCATAATCCAAGCGGAGAGCATTCATGCCCGTTGCCCCTGATCTGTTGCTGACCCCGGCCCCGGCTGCCAAGCCCAAGGCCGCACCGGCAACCAATACGCAGAGCACCGCGCAACCGCGCAAGCAGGAGGCTTCCAGCTTCTCGCAGGTGTATGCCAAAGAGCGCCAGGCCAAGGCTACCGAACGCCAGGAAGATGCCGCGAAGTCGGCTCGCGACGGCAAGGCCGATCCCCAGGCGAGCGCCAGCGATCCGGCAACGGCCGCTGCCGCCGAGCCGGCGGTTGCCGATAGCGGCAAGGATTTGCCTGAAGAACCGATGCCGGAAGAGGGCAGCGTCGATCCCCTCATGCTGCTGGGCCTGTTCCAGCCAGAGCCGCAGGCCGAGGTGGTCGAAGCCGAGCCTGAGGCGCAGACCGCTGCCGTGGTTCCCACCAGCCTGATGAGCTCCGCCCCGGCAAGCATGACCGAGGCCAGCTTCGATCCGGAAATTGACGCGCTCAACCAGCAACCCGCCGTGCAATTGGCGCTCGAGGTAGGTGTCCAGGAGAAGGCCGCCGCGCAGTCGAGCGCCAACCCAGGCGGCGCAGCGGCGTCGGCATCGGCCAGCAGTGGCCAGGCGTTTGCCAGCGCCATGGCGGCCATGGGCATGAAGTCCACGGCGGTGGAGGGCGAAACGAGCGAGGTTACCCCGTTGCCGTCTTTCGAACTCAGCAGCGAGGCGCTCGAGGCGCTCAAGGAAAGTTCGGCCGGCACCGCGCCCGAGCAGTTCGTCAGCAAGCTCAGTGCGTTGAGCCAGGCGGTTGGCCAGCAGACTTCTCAGGTTGGCCGCGTGGCTGTGGTGCCCGGTCAGCCAGTGGCCATGCAGCAGGCCGGCTGGAGTGAGGGCGTGGTGGACAAGGTGATGTGGATGTCCAGCCAGAACCTCAAGTCCGCGGAGATCCAGCTCGACCCGGCTGAGCTCGGACGCCTCGATGTGCGCATCAGCCTGAACCAGGATCAGACCCAGATCAGCTTCGCCAGCGCTCACCCGGGCGTACGCGAGGCGCTGGAAAGCCAAGTGCATCGCCTGCGCGAGATGTTCACCCAGCAGGGCATGAACCTGGCCGACGTCAACGTTTCCGACCAGTCCCAGGGCCGTGCCTGGCAGGGGCAGGAAGGCGATGGGCGTGGCCGTGGTAGCCGGATGGCGGATGAGGGTGGGGTCGTTGGCGAGAGCGAGGAGCGGGTGATCGGCAGCATCGAGATCCGCGACCCGGCCCAGGGCACTGGCCGCGGCATGGTCGACTATTACGCCTGACCTGCCGGTCTACCTAGGTTCCGGAACGCAGTGGGGCCACCCCTATCGCCAGTTGCTGTTCTAGACTTCGAATCACCCCGCTCGGTATCACGAGCGGGGTGATTTGCTTTTTACGACACGTCTGCAGTCAGGCCAGGCACTACGCTTTCGCGTAACATGACGTGCTCGGTGATTGCAGCCGCATCTATGAGCTGGCATAACACTTGCTCTTAACCCATTGAAAGCGGAGGGTTCTCCGCTCCGTGACGGATTTTTGGCATGGCAAAGAAGAACGCGCCACCCGCTGCTGCTGCCGAAGCGGGCAGCAAGCCGCCTGGCAAGCTAAAGCTCATCATCGTGATCGTGCTGGCACTGTTGCTGGCTGTCGGGGCATCGATCGGCGGCACCTGGTTCTTCCTGAGCAAGGACAGCGCCAAGCCCGAGGCCGAGCATGCCCAGGCCGAGAACGCCGCGCCGGTCAAGCAGCCGGCGATCTATGAAGAGCTGACGCCCGCCTTCGTGGTCAACTTCACCCAGAATGGCCGGGCACGGTACATGCAGGTCAGCGTGGCCTTGATGACCCGTGATCAGGCCGGTCTGGATGCGCTGAAGGTGAACATGCCAGTGCTGCGTAACAACCTGGTGATGCTGTTCTCCGGCCAGGACTTCGCCACTCTCATCACGCCGGTCGGCAAGGAAATGCTGCGCCAGCAGGCCACCGCCAGCGTGCAGCAGCTTGCCGAGAAGGAGACCGGCAAGGTGGTCGTCGAGCAGGTGCTGTTCACCAACCTCGTGTTGCAATAGGGCGGGAGTTCGCTAATGGCCGTACAAGACCTGCTGTCCCAGGACGAGATCGATGCGCTGTTGCACGGGGTCGATGATGGCCTGGTAGAAGCCGAGGAGTTCGTCGAACCCGGCAGCGTCAAGCAATATGACCTGACCAGTCAGGATCGCATCGTGCGCGGGCGCATGCCGACCCTGGAGATGATCAACGAGCGTTTCGCGCGCTACACGCGCATCAGCATGTTCAACCTGCTGCGCCGCTCTGCCGATGTGGCGGTCGGTGGCGTGCAGGTGATGAAGTTCGGCGAATACGTGCACTCGCTGTACGTGCCGACCAGCCTCAACCTGGTGAAGATGAAGCCACTGCGTGGCACCGGCCTGTTCATCCTCGATGCCAAGCTGGTGTTCAAGCTGGTCGACAACTTCTTTGGTGGCGATGGCCGCCACGCCAAGATCGAAGGCCGCGAATTCACCCCCACTGAACTGCGTGTTGTACGCATGGTGCTCGATCAGGCGTTCGTCGACTTGCGCGAAGCCTGGGCGGCGGTGATGGACATCAACTTCGAATACGTGGGCTCGGAGGTCAACCCGGCGCTGGCCAATATCGTCAGCCCCAGCGAGGTCATCGTGGTGTCGACCTTCCACATCGAGCTCGATGGCGGCGGCGGTGACCTGCACGTGACCATGCCTTACGCCATGATCGAGCCGATCCGTGAAATGCTCGACGCCGGTTTCCAGTCAGACGTCGACGATCAGGACGAGCGCTGGGTCAAGGCCCTGCGCGAAGACATCCTCGACGTCAGTGTACCGCTGAGTGCCACCGTGGCGCGGCGCCAGCTCAAGGTGCGCGACATCCTGCACATGCAGCCCGGCGACGTGATTCCCGTCGAGTTGCCCGAGCACATGATCCTGCGCGCCAATGGTGTGCCGTCGTTCAAGGTCAAGCTCGGCTCGCACAAGGGCAATCTGTCGCTGCAGGTGCTCGACCCTCTGGATCGCCAGCACCGTTAGCCCCCATTATTTGCCGCGCCGCGCGCGGCCAAACCGATAAACGCCAGCCGAGGTTGAACGATGGCAGACGAGAACGAACAAACCAGCCCCGAGGAACAGGCGCTGGCCGACGAGTGGGCGGCTGCGCTGTCCGAGTCCGGCGATGCGGATGGGCAGGATGATATCGACGCGATGCTGGCCGCCAGCGCAGCCAGCCAGCCGTCGGCGCCCCGCGCTCCGATGGAAGAGTTCGGCACTACGCCCAAGGCCAACAATCCGGTCAGCCTGGAGGGGCCGAACCTCGATGTGATTCTCGACATCCCGGTGTCCATCTCCATGGAAGTAGGCAATGCCGATATCACCATCCGTAACCTGCTGCAGCTCAACCAGGGTTCGGTAATCGAGCTCGACCGCCTGGCGGGCGAGCCACTCGACGTGTTGGTCAATGGCACCCTGATCGCCCACGGCGAAGTGGTGGTGGTCAACGAGAAGTTCGGCATTCGCCTGACCGACGTGATCAGTCCCAGCGAACGCATCAAGAAGCTGCGCTGACGCCATGAACAGACTCCTGCTCGCGCTGCTGGCGCTGCCGTGCTTCGTATTCGCCGCCGAACCGGCAGCCCAGGCGCCTGCCGCCAGCGGCGGTATCGCCGGACAGCTGGCCCAACTGGTGATCGGCCTGCTGCTGGTGATCGGCCTGATCTTTCTGCTCGCCTGGATGATGCGCCGCGTGCAGCGCCTGGGTCCCAACAACGGCAAGGTGATCAAGATCGTCGCCAGCCAGGCACTGAGCCCGCGTGACCGCCTGGTGCTGGTGCAGGTGGGCAACGAGCAGATCCTGCTTGGCTTGACCCCGGGCCGCATCAACTCGCTGCATGTGATGGGCGAGCCGGTTCATCTACCCGATGCCGAGCCGGCTTCCACCGAGTTCTCCCAGCGCCTGATGGAACTGCTGGGCAAGGATCAGAAGGACAAGTCCTGATGCTGCGACTTCTGCTAGTGCTGGTATTCGCCCTGGGTGCCTCGCTGGCCTTCGCCCAGGAGCCGCCGTCGGTCAACCCGTTGATCCAGCAGGGCAACAACCCGTTGTCGATTCCGGCCATTACTCTGAGCACCGATGCCGAGGGGCAGCAGGAATACTCGGTCAGCCTGCAGATCCTGCTGATCATGACGGCGCTGAGTTTCATCCCGGCGTTCCTCATGCTGATGACCAGCTTCACGCGGATCATCATCGTGTTTTCCATCCTGCGTCAGGCCATGGGCCTGCAGCAGACGCCCTCCAACCAGATCCTCATCGGCCTGGCGCTGTTCCTCACCATGTTCATCATGGCGCCGGTCTTCGATCAGATTAACCGTGAGGCGCTGCAGCCCTATCTGAACCAGCAGTTACCGGCGCAGCAGGCGATCGAGCGAGCCGAAGTGCCGATCAAGAACTTCATGCTCGCGCAAACCCGCGAGAGCGATCTGGAGCTGTTCGTGCGCCTGTCCAAGCGTACCGATATCGCGACCCCGGAAGCGGCGCCGCTGACCATCCTGGTGCCGGCCTTCGTGACCTCTGAGCTCAAGACCGCGTTCCAGATCGGGTTCATGATCTTCATCCCGTTCCTGATCATCGACATGGTGGTGGCCAGTATTCTCATGGCCATGGGCATGATGATGCTCTCGCCGCTGATCATTTCGCTGCCTTTCAAGATCATGCTGTTCGTGCTGATCGACGGCTGGGCGCTGATCATGGGCACCCTGGCCAGCAGTTTCGGCACCCTGTAGCGAGGTTCACATGACCCCTGAAGTTGCTGTCGATCTATTCCGTGAGGGACTCTGGCTGATCTGCCTGATGGTCGGCCTGTTGGTCATGCCCAGCCTGCTGGTGGGCCTCGTGGTGGCGATGTTCCAGGCTGCCACGCAGATCAACGAACAGACCCTGAGCTTCCTGCCGCGCCTGCTGGTGATGCTGCTGACCCTGATCGTCGCCGGGCCGTGGATGGTCCAGCAACTGATGGAATACACGCAGAACCTGATCATGAACATTCCGCAGCTGATCGGCTGAGCCGATGTTCGAGCTCAGCGATGCGCAGATCGGCAGCTGGGTCAGCAGTTTCGTGCTGCCGCTGTTTCGCATCGCCGCCTTGCTGATGGTGATGCCCATCGTCGGCACCCAGCTGGTGCCGACCCGGGTGCGCCTGTACCTGGCGCTGGCCATCAGCGTGGTGCTGGTGCCCACCTTGCCGCCGATGCCGCTGGTCGATTCGATCAGCCTGCAGGCCTTCATGTTGATCGCCCAGGAGATTCTCATCGGCGTGATGCTCGGCTTCGTGCTGCAGTTGTTCTTCCACATCTTCGTGGTCGCCGGGCAGATCCTGGCGATGCAGATGGGCCTGGGGTTCGCCTCCATGGTCGATCCGGCCAACGGCATTTCCGTGCCCGTGATCGCCCAGTACTTCACCATGCTGGTGACCTTGCTGTTTCTGGCCATGAACGGGCACCTGGTGGTGTTCGAGGTGCTGGCCGAAAGTTTCGTGACCCTGCCGCCGGGCTCCGGCCTGCAGGTCGAGCATTACTGGGAGATCGCCAACAAGCTCGGCTGGGTCATGGGGGCGGCGCTGATCATGGTGTTGCCGGCGGTCACCGCGCTCCTGGTGGTGAACATCGCCTTTGGCGTGATGACCCGCGCGGCGCCCCAGCTGAACATTTTCTCCATCGGTTTTCCGCTGACCCTGGTGCTGGGCATGGTGATCGTGTGGATTTCCATGGCTGACATCCTGGCGCACTATCAGGCACTCGCCTCCGAGGCGCTGATCATGTTGCGTGAACTGGCGAGGGCTGGCTGATGGCCGAGTCGGAAAGCGGTGCCGACAAGAGCGAGGAACCCACGGAGAAACGCCGCCGGGAATCGCGTGAGAAGGGCCAGATCGCCCGCTCTAAAGAGCTCAATACCCTTGCTGTGATGCTGGCGGGCACGGGTGGGTTGCTGGCCACCGGCGGTTCGATCGGCAACGCCATGCTGGAGATCATGCGTGGCAACTTCTCTCTGCCGCGCGAGGTGTTGATGGACGAGCGCAGCATGGCCCTGTGGCTGGCTGCCTCCGGGCAGTTGGCGCTGGAGGCGCTGATGCCGCTGCTGATCGTACTGCTGGTGATGTCCATCGTCGGTCCCATTGCCCTGGGCGGCTGGTTGTTTTCCGCCAAGGCTATGGCCCCCAAGTTCAGCCGCATGAACCCACTCTCCGGGCTCAAGCGCATGTTCTCGATGAAGGCGCTGATCGAGCTGGTCAAGGCCCTGGCAAAATTCATCGTCATCCTGCTGGTGGCGCTGGTGGTGCTGTCGAAGGACCGCGCCGATCTGTTGGCGATCGCCAATGAGCCGATCGAGTCGGCCATCATGCATTCGGCGCAGGTCGTCGGCTGGAGCGCGTTGTGGATGTCCCTCGGGTTGATCTTCATCGCCGCCGTGGATGTGCCGTTCCAGCTCTGGGACAACAAGCAGAAGCTGATGATGACCAAGCAGGAGGTTAGGGACGAATACAAGGACAGCGAGGGCAAGCCGGAGGTCAAGCAGCGCATTCGCCAGCTGCAGCACGAGATGACCCAGCGGCGCATGATGCAGGCGGTGCCCCAGGCCGACGTGGTGATCACCAACCCGACGCACTTCGCTGTCGCCCTGAAATATGACCCCGAGGCAGGGCAGGCGCCGATGCTGCTGGCCAAGGGCAGCGACTTCACCGCGCTGAAGATTCGCGAAATCGCCACGGAGCACAACGTGCTGTTGCTGGAGTCTCCCGCCCTGGCGCGCTCGATCTACCACACCACCGAGCTCGACCAGGAGATTCCCGCCGGCTTGTATCTCGCTGTGGCCCAGGTGCTGGCGTACGTCTACCAGATTCGTCAGTACCAGGCGGGCAAGGGCAAGCGACCGGCGCCGCTGAAGGATCTGCCCATCCCGCCTGACCTGCGTCGCGACCAGTAAGCGCTGCAGCCTGCCCGGCAGGCTGCAGCCGATTGGCCTAGTTGATTACGCCGCAGGCGACGCGTGCGCCACCGCCACCCAGGGGCTTGGGATGGTCGGCGTGGTTGTCGCCACCGGCGTGAACCATCAGCGACAGGTTTTTGAGCTCGTCCACGCTCTTGATGCGCGGTGCCAGCACCGGCTGGCTGGCCTTGCCGTCGGCGGTCACCAGCAGGGCGGGCAGGTCGCCCAGGTGGCCCTCGCCCCAGGGCAGGCCGTGCTTGCCGGTGTTCTTCGGATCCCAGTGACCGCCAGCGGCTTCGGCAGCGGATGGTTTGCCATCCTTGGGCGCCGGATCGCAGCTGGGTTTGCCGTGTACATGGAAACCATGCACCCCGGGCTCCAGGTCATGGAGCTCGGGGGTGAACACCACGCCATAAGGGCTCTGGCTGATTACCACCTTGCCAACCGAGCTGCCAACGCCGTTGGCATCCACGGCGTTGAGTTCGACGGTCTTGTCGGCGGCATGCAGGCCGGCCGCGCAGCAACTGGCCAATGCGGCCATCATCCAACGTTTCATGGTGCTCTCCTTGGTGGGATCGTCTTTGGGTGAAGCCATTGCTCACAGGCTGTGACTGGCCTTTGCCTGAGGGGTTCGTGTTTTTCGTCTCGTGGCTACTTGGGGCAGAGCTTCCGCGTGCATGTGACAGCGCTCTGTAGCGCGGCTTTCGAAGAGTTGGAAAGGTTCTTGCAATAGCGGCCGTAGAGACGTTCTGAACGTCAAAAGATTGAATCAGCCGGGGTACCCACGTGGCACTAGATCGCGCACAAATGATTGGCGACGTTCGCAGCAACCTTTCGGGGCTGCGCAACGGCAATCTCGGTATTCCGCTGTTGCTGCTGGTCATGCTCGCCATGGTCATGCTGCCGATCCCACCGTTTTTGCTCGACGTGCTGTTCACTTTCAGCATCGCGCTGTCGATCGTCGTGTTGCTGGTGGCGATCTACGCCCTGCGGCCGCTCGACTTCGCGGTATTCCCGACCATCCTGCTGGCTGCGACCCTGCTGCGCCTGGCGCTCAACGTCGCTTCCACGCGAGTCGTGCTGCTGCACGGCCAGGATGGCCATGACGCTGCGGGCAAGGTGATCCAGGCCTTTGGTGAGGTGGTGATCGGCGGCAACTATGTGGTGGGTATCGTGGTGTTCGCGATCCTCATGATCATCAACTTCGTGGTCGTCACCAAGGGTGCCGGGCGTATTTCCGAGGTGAGCGCGCGCTTCACCCTGGACGCCATGCCCGGCAAGCAGATGGCCATCGACGCCGACCTCAATGCCGGCCTCATCGATCAGGTCGAAGCCAAGAAGCGTCGTACCGAAGTCGCCCAGGAGGCAGACTTCTACGGCTCCATGGATGGTGCCAGCAAGTTCGTGCGCGGCGACGCCGTCGCCGGCCTGCTGATCCTGTTCATCAACCTCATCGGCGGCATGGCCATCGGCATGCTGCAGCACGGCCTGAGCTTCGGCGATGCCGGGCGTATCTACACCCTGCTGACCATCGGTGACGGCCTGGTGGCGCAGATCCCGTCGCTGCTGCTGTCCACTGCCGCAGCGATCATGGTGACCCGCGTTTCCAGCTCCGAAGACATGGGTGCCCAGGTCAACCGTCAGATGTTCGCCTCGCCGCGTGCGCTGGCCGTATCGGCAGCGATCATGATTGCCATGGGCCTGGTGCCCGGCATGCCACATATGTCGTTCATCAGCCTCGGCCTGGTGGCTGCCGGCGCGGCCTACTGGATCGCCAACAAGCAGCGCAAGACCAAGGAAGCCGAAGTCATCGAAGTGCAGCGCCAGCAGGAGCTGTTGCCCGCCCAGCGCGCCCAGGAGGTCAAGGAACTGGGCTGGGATGACGTGATGCCGGTGGACATGGTCGGCCTGGAGGTGGGCTACCGGCTGATTCCGCTGGTCGACCGCAACCAGGGTGGCCAGCTGTTGGCGCGGATCAAGGGCGTGCGCAAGAAGCTCTCCCAGGAGATGGGGTTTCTGATGCCCTCGGTGCATATCCGCGACAACCTGGACCTGCAACCCAATGCCTATCGCCTGACCCTGATGGGGGTCAGCGTCGCCGAGGCCGAGGTGTACCTGGATCGCGAACTGGCGATCAACCCCGGTCAGGTATTCGGCACCCTCAATGGGGTGGCCGCCAGAGATCCGGCGTTTGGCCTGGAGGCGGTGTGGATCGACCCGGGCCAGCGCGACCAGGCGCAGTCACTCGGTTACACGGTGGTGGACGCCAGCACCGTGGTGGCCACCCACCTCAACCAGATTCTGCACAAGCATGCCCACGAGCTGCTGGGCCATGAAGAAGTCCAGCAATTGATGCAATTGCTGGCGAAAAGCTCGCCGAAACTGGCCGAGGAGCTGGTGCCGGGTCTGATTTCCCTGTCGACCCTGCTCAAGGTGTTGCAGGCGCTGCTGCAGGAGCAGGTGCCGGTACGTGACATCCGTACCATCGCCGAAGCCATCGCCAATGTCGCGCCACGGAGTCAAGATCCCGCCGCGATGGTCTCTGCGGTACGGGTCGCGTTGTCCCGCGCCATCGTGCAAAACATCGTGGGACTAGAGCCGGAGCTGCCTGTGATCACCCTTGAGCCAAGGTTGGAACAGATATTGCTAAACAGTCTTCAGAAGGCCGGTCAGGGCTCAGAGGATGGCATCCTCCTGGAACCTGGCATGGCCGAGAAGCTGCAACGTTCCCTGGTGGAAGCAGCGCAGCGTCAGGAGATGCTTGGCAAGCCGGTGATTCTGCTGGCGGCCGGGCCGGTTCGGGGAATGCTCTCGCGTTTCGCCCGGTTGGCCGTCCCGAGCATGCATGTCCTGGCGTACCAGGAAATTCCGGACAACAAGCAGGTCACCATCGTTGCGACGGTGGGGCAGAACTAATCGAGGGTACGGGCCATGCAGGTCAAACGCTTTTTCGCTGCCGATATGCGCCAAGCCATGAAGCTGGTTCGTGATGAGCTGGGCGCCGATGCGACCATCATCGCCAACCGCCGCGTGGCCGGTGGTGTGGAGTTGACGGCCGCGCTCGATTATCAGGCCCCGCCGGTTCCGGCGCGGCAGGCCAACCCGGCGCTGGAAGCCGAGCTGCGCAAGACGCAGGCGAAGATCGCTTCGGCCCACGCCGAATTGTCGACGCGCAGCCAGCTAGATGCCGGCAAGGATCGTCAGCTGTTTGGCGCGGCGCCTGCCACGCCGTCGGCCGACACCCTGGATGCCGTGCTGCAGCGCCAGCAACAGAAGCCGGCTGCCGCGGCAGTCGACCAATCGGCGCTGGATTCCATGCGTTCCGAACTGCATGGCCTGCGCGAGTTGATTGAAATGCAGATGGGCTCCATGGCCTGGGGGCAGATGCAGGCCCGTCGTCCGCAGCAGGCCACCCTGTGGCGCCGCCTGCAGCGCATGGGGCTGCCGGCCGAGCTGTCTCGCACGCTGCTCGAGCGCGTGGCGTCGATTGCCGATCAGCGCCAGGCCTGGCGCATGGTGCTGGCCTACCTGGCGCGGTCGATCCAGACCCCCGAGCAGGAGCCGATGGAAGAGGGCGGCGTGATCGCTCTGGTCGGCCCGGCTGGCATGGGCAAGACCACCACCCTAGCCAAGCTGGCCGCTCGCTATGTACTCAAGTATGGCGCCGCCAGCATCGCTCTGGTGAGCATGGACAGCTACCGCATCGGTGCTCAGGAACAGCTCAAGACCCTGGGACGGATCCTTGGCGTTTCGGTGACCCAGGTCGACCCCGGGCAGTCGCTGACCCAGGCCCTGGCGCCGCTGGCCCGCAAACGCGTGGTGTTGATCGACACGGCTGGCCTGCCTGCCAACGATCCGGCACTGCGCATGCAGCTGGAGGCGCTGGCCAGTCGTGGCGTCAACGCCCGCAATTACCTGGTGCTGGCCGCTACCAGCCAGGCGCAGGTGCTCAAGGCGGCGTATCACAGCTACAAGCGTTGTGGGCTGGCCGGCTGCATTCTGAGTAAACTGGATGAAGCCGCCAGCATGGGTGAGGTATTGGGGCTGGCTATAGGCCACCGTCTGCCGGTAGCCTACCTGGCAGATGGCCCGCGCATTCCGGATGACGTGCACGTGCCGCGTAGTCACCAACTGGTCAGTCGCGCCGTTGGCCTGCAGTCTCCTGATGAGCCGAGCGAGGATACGATGGCCGATATGTTCGCGGGTCTGTATCAGAACCCGGCCAGGCAGGCCGGTTGAACGGGTTGAGTGTGGCGAAGCGCTGGTCGTGGTCGCCGCGACAGCGCACAATGCCCTCAGGGCTCACAGTGAAGTTAGATAAGGTGTGTAGATAACATGGGTATGCATCCCGTACAGGTGATCGCGGTGACTGGCGGCAAGGGCGGCGTTGGCAAGACCAATGTGTCGGTGAATTTGTCACTGGCACTCGCCGATCTCGGTCGACGCGTCATGCTCATGGATGCCGACCTGGGCCTGGCCAACGTCGACGTGCTGCTCGGGTTGACCGCCAAGCGCACCCTGGCCGACGTCATCGACGGCGAGTGTGACCTGCGCGACGTGGTACTGCAGGGGCCCGGCGGCATTCGTATCGTGCCCGCTGCCTCGGGCACCCAGAGCATGGTACAGCTCACGCCCATGCAGCATGCCGGCCTTATCCAGGCCTTCAGCGACATCAGCGAAAACCTCGACGTGCTGATCGTCGATACCGCTGCCGGCATCGGTGATTCGGTGGTCAGCTTCGTGCGCGCCGCCCAGGAAGTGCTGGTGGTGGTGTGCGACGAGCCGACTTCCATCACCGATGCCTACGCGCTGATCAAGCTGCTCAATCGCGACCACGGCATGAATCGTTTCCGGGTGCTCGCCAATATGGCGCATAGCCCCCAGGAAGGTCGCAATCTGTTTGCTAAGCTGACCAAGGTGACCGACCGTTTTCTGGATGTCGCGCTGCAGTATGTGGGTGCGGTGCCCTACGACGAGTCGGTTCGCAAGGCCGTACAGAAACAGCGTGCGGTGTATGAGGCGTTCCCTCGTTCGAAGTGCGCGCTGGCGTTCAAGGCGATTGCCCAGAAGGTCGATGCATGGCCGCTGCCGGCCAACCCGCGTGGTCATCTGGAGTTTTTCGTGGAGCGCCTGGTGCAACAACCGACTGCAGACACGGCTGTATGACGACAGCCTCTGGACTCCGAATGTACAGCAAGGCAACAGCACGAGATTCACAGCATCAACTGATCGAGCGCCACGCGCCGCTGGTAAAGCGTATCGCCTACCACTTGTTGGCCCGCCTGCCGGCCAACGTGCAGGTCGACGATCTGATCCAGGCCGGCATGATCGGCTTGCTCGAGGCCTCGCGTAAGTACGACGCCGGCAAGGGCGCCAGTTTCGAGACCTTTGCCGGTATTCGTATTCGCGGCGCGATGCTCGATGAAGTGCGCAAGGGCGACTGGGCACCACGTTCGGTGCACCGCAACAGCCGCATGGTCAGCGACGCGATACGAAAAATTGAGGCCAGAACCGGTCGTGACGCTAAAGATCACGAGGTTGCTGCCGAACTCCAATTGAGTCTCGAAGATTACTACGGCATTCTTGGCGACACTTTGGGCAGCCGCCTGTTCAGTTTCGACGACCTCTTGCAGGAAGGTGAAAACGGCGGCCTGCAGGAAGACACGAGTTCCCTGCATCACGGGCCGTCGCATGAGCTGGAAGACGATCGTTTCCAGGCCGCGCTGGCCGATGCCATCAGTAACCTGCCGGAGCGTGAGCGTCTGGTGTTGTCGCTGTATTACGACGAGGAATTGAATCTCAAGGAAATCGGCGAGGTACTGGGGGTTAGTGAGTCGCGGGTCAGCCAATTGCACAGTCAGTGTGCCGCGCGTTTACGGGCGCGGTTGGGAGAGTGGCGCGCATAGGAAATTGGTCACGGGCTGGAGTTGTTCGAGCCCGTGAACGGGTTGCAGGATTAGCAGGGCGCTGGACACACAGTGAACGTAGCAAAGCCGAGCGCAATGGTTTGCGGCGTTCAGCCAGGCCGGTTTCACGATTAATAAGCGCTGCACTGTGTTGCAGGCGTTTTAGGACTGTACGGAGGTCGACTTGGACAAGAATATGAAAATCCTCATCGTCGATGATTTCTCGACGATGCGACGGATCATCAAGAACCTCTTGCGTGATCTGGGGTTCACCAACACGGCAGAGGCTGACGATGGCGTTACGGCGTTGCCGATGCTGCAGAGTGGCAGCTTCGATTTTCTGGTAACCGACTGGAACATGCCGGGCATGACGGGCATCGACCTGCTGCGCGCCGTACGTGCCGATGAGCGACTCAAGCAGTTGCCGGTGCTGATGGTCACTGCAGAAGCCAAGCGTGATCAGATCATTGAGGCTGCACAAGCCGGTGTGAATGGCTACGTAGTCAAGCCATTCACTGCTCAGGTGCTCAAGGAAAAGATTGAAAAAATCTTCGAGCGAGTTAACGGCTGATGTCCGCCCGAGGTTGTTATGGAACATGATGATTCTAAGGATGTTGACCTCGAGTCGACCCTGAAAAGTAATGCCCGCCAACTGGTCGATAGTCTCGAACAAGGCAATTTTGGCGAAGCCGTACAGTTGATCAATGAATTGAACAAGGCGCGCGACCGGGGGCTTTACCTCGAAGTCGGCAAGCTCACCCGTGAGCTGCACAATGCGATTGTCAATTTTCAGCTCGACCCCCGGGTTCCCCACGCCAAGGAAGTCTCGCAGATCGCCGACGCGACCGAGCGCCTGAACTACGTGGTGACCATGACCGAGCGTGCGGCCAACCGCACCATGGACCTGGTCGAGCAGAGTGCGCCGCTGGTCAACGATCTGAGCAGTGAGGCCGATTCGCTCGCCGAGGATTGGGGCCGCTTCATGCGTCGTGAAATGAGCGCCGAAGCGTTCCGTGAGCTTGCCAAGCGCATCGAGCTGTTTCTGGCGCGCAGCCAGCGCGACACCGGCAAGTTGTCGGGGCATCTCAACGACATTCTGCTGGCGCAGGATTACCAGGACCTGACCGGTCAGGTGATCAAACGCGTCACGCAGTTGGTGACCGAAGTCGAGAGCAATCTCCTGAAGCTGGTGTTGATGGCCAGTCAGGTCGATCGCTTCGCGGGTATCGATCACAATCACGAAGAGCTGCGTGCCGAGCAGAACAAAGAAAAAAATCCGTCCCGCGGTGAAGGTCCGCAGATTCATGCCGATAAGCGTGATGATGTCGCCTCGAACCAAGACGACGTCGACGATTTGCTGTCCAGTCTGGGTTTTTAGGAGCACGTCATATGAGCTTCGGCGCCGATGAAGAAATCCTCCAGGATTTCCTGGTAGAGGCCGGCGAAATTCTCGAGCAATTGTCCGAGCAGTTGGTGGAGCTGGAAAGCCGCCCGGA
>JAAIGF010337805.1_pt1 | contig 51393 bp, 38 predicted proteins | sample 6487441 | NCBI WGS metagenome assembly JAAIGF01 (sample SAMN13974129, study PRJNA590717) | phyllosphere metagenome | biome: pepper field; feature: multiple bacterial spot infested pepper fields; material: pepper leaves; isolation source: leaves from pepper fields | host: Capsicum annuum ...
CCGGTGGCCTCGGCAATGGGAATGAACTGGGCCGGACTGATGGCGCCACGCTCGGGGTGATTCCAGCGCAGCAGCACTTCGGCCAGCTCGATGCGTCCGCTGCGGATATTTAGCTGTGGCTGGAAGGCCAGTGACAGCGACGACTCTTCCACCGCGCGACGCAGCATCAGCTCCAGCGTGTGGCGCTGGCTCGACGACGACTGCATGTCGAACACGAAATGGCGGGCGCTGCCGCCGCCGTCCAGTCGCGCTGCCGACAAGGCCAGGCGGGCGCGGTGGAGCAGGGCGACCGCGTCGTCGCCGGCATCGGGGTAGGACGCCACGCCGATGCTGGCACCGGTCTGGATGCTGGTGAAGCCATAGGCAACGGGCCGTGTCAGCAGGGCGAACAGGTCGGATTCGGCAGCCGAGCCCAGGACTGCCTCGCCCGGCGTGACCAGCGCGAACTGTCCGCTTTCCAGGGCGGCCAGGTGCTCGCCATGGGCGAGCTGGCTGCGCAGGCGGGCGGCGACTTCACGCAGCAAGGCGTCGCCCGCCGCCTGACCCAACGAGTCCTGCAGGCTGCGAAGGGCATCGAGTTCGATGACCAGCAGGCGCAGCGGCAATCCGTCGCGCCGCCGCGGGGCCAATGCCAAGGCCAGTTGTTCCAGAAGCAAGGCCTGATTGGGCAGGCCGGTCAGCGCATCGTGGTGGGCGCGGTACCAGAGCTGGTTCTGTTGCCAGGCGCGGCGGCTGTTGTCGAGCATCCAGCCGGTGAAGCCGGCGCGCCCATCGGGGTCGGTGCCCAGCGGGGCGACACCCACCAGCACATCGGTCTGGGTGCGGTCGCGGCGAATGCACAGGCATTCTTCGCCGCCACGGCCTGCGGCGGCAATGTCGACGTTGGCGGAATCGGGGCGGGCACGGGAAGGTCCGCCCGGCATCAGGCGTCGTCCGTTGTCCAGCAGATCGGCCAGGCGGTGCTGGCCGATCAGGTCGGCGGCGCGGTAGCCGGTCAGACGTTCGAAGGCTCGGTTGACGGCGATGAAGCTGCCGTCTGCATCACAGACGAACAGGCCGCAGGCGTTGTCGTCGAACGCCTGCAGGCGCGGGTCGGGCGTAAGGGCACTGGCACTGGGCACGCAGAGTCTCCTGGACACGAACGGCACGGGCTGATCCGCATTTATCGGGCCCGCACGCTAGAGCTGAGACATTCTGGTGCCACCGGAGGCACGTCGTTCGGTTGAAAAGCGGCGGTTTTCAACGTACGAAAACGACGGATTCTGACATCAGCCAGCGCTGCGGCGCCGGCGTCCTCCCAGCGTCATTGCGCTCAGGCCCAGCGCGATGATCGCGCAGGCGGCAATGCCTATCAACATGGGTAATACCGAGCCGTCCAGAAAGCGGCCGACCGTGGCGATGGCGATGGCACCGGTCACCATTTGCAGGGTCCCCATCAGTGCCGATGCGGTGCCTGCCAGGGTGCCGTGCTCTTCCAGGGCCAGCACGGCGGTGGTGGGAATCACGAGCCCGAGGAAGCCGAACGCGACGAACAGCATGCCGCCGATCAGGTAGAGACTGTCTGCGCCCGTCGACACGATCAGCGCCAGGGCCGTGGTCAGGAGCGCGCATCCGACTGCGCCGATCCCCACCACGCGTGCCAGTCCCAGGCGCTGGCTGAGGCGTCCGGTGAGTTGCGCCACGCCGATGAACGACACGGCATTGACGGAGAACGCCAGGCTGTACTGATGCGGCGACAGGCCATAGCGTTCGATCAGGACGAAGGACGAATTGGCCAGGTAGACGAAAAAGGCCGAGATGGCGAACGCCCCGATGAGGGTCACGCCCAGGAAGTAGCGGTCGCCCAGCAAGGTGAAGTAACCGCGCGCGGCGCCGCTCAGGGTGCTGCTGGCCCGCAGTTCGGCCGGCCGGGTTTCCGGCAGCGCGACGCGCACCAGGACCAGTCCCGCCGCCGCCGCGACGGTGACGGCCCAGAAGATGCCGCGCCAACCCGTCAGTTGCACCAGCACGCTGCCCGATAGCGGGGCCAGGATCGGCGACACGCTGAACACAAGCATCAACAGCGACATCAGGCGCGCCGCCTCCGGGCCCGTATGCAGGTCGCGCACCACGGCGCGCGGCACCACGACGCCGGCGCCGGCGCCCAGGCCCTGGATGAAGCGGCAGGCGACCAGCCAGCCGATGTCGGGCGCCACTGCGCACCCCACACTGCCGACCGCGAAGATCAGCAGGCCCGCGACCAGCGGCGGCCGGCGGCCCAGCATGTCGGCCGCCGGGCCGTAGACGAGCTGCGACACGGCCATGGCGGCAAAGAACGCGGTCAGGCTCGCCTGGACGGCATCGGGCGTGGTGCCCAGCCCGGCGCCGATGGCTGGCAGGGCGGGCAGGTACATGTCGATGGCGAAGGGGCCGATGGCCGACAGCAGGCCCAGCACCAGGGCGATTCTCAGGAATGAAGGCGACATGGCTGGCACGGCATATGGGAAAACCCGTAATTCTAGAGCGGTAGTGGTGCTTGATCCCGATCAAGGGGAGGCGCGTGCGCCGACGCTACCCTGCCTTCATATCACTTGGAGTTCCCGTCATGCACGTTGAAGCTGCGACGTTCTCGTCATCGCTCAAGGAGCGCCCCGCGCTGGCGGGGTCACGGCTGGCCCTGGCGTCCGCCGGCTTTGCCGATTGTGCCCCACTACTGCACGTGGGGCGCGGCACCGCGCTATATGAGGAAGGCGCCCCGGTCGATGCCGTATTCGAAATCGTCGAGGGCGTGGTCAAGACCTGCCATGTCGCTCGCGACGGCAGTACGGCAGTCATGGCCTTTCTGTTCGCTGGCGACCTGGCTGGCCTGGAAGACAAGGACCACCCTGGCCATGCCCAGCGCGCGGTGGCCATCACGCCGGTGGTGGTTCGGCGTCTGCCTGCCGATGTCTGGCATACCCGCATGCTGGAAGACAGCGCGCTGCAGATGAGATACCTGCAGCGTGCCATCGGCGAACTGCGGGCGGCGAACCGGCATGTGTCGTTGCTGACCCACCACGCGGCACGGTCGCGCGTGGCGCTGTTCCTGGACGACATGGCCCAGCGCATCGGCATGGAGCACAACAACGACGTCATCCGCCTGCCCATGCGCCGTGCCGACATCGCCAGTTACCTGGCACTGACCGTCGAAGCCCTGAGCCGCACGCTGCGCGGCATGGAGCGTGACGGCATTTTGCATTTCCGCAATCCGTCGACCTTGCGCATCGCCGACGGGGAACGCTTCCAGGCGCTGGTCGAGGAAACCCGGTAGACGCCGGCCTTGCCGGTTGTTGCGCAAGCCATTGCATGCGGACAAAGAAAAACGGCGATCCCCGCCGGGAATCGCCGTCCTTCGCAACTTGCGCCAGCTTACTTGGGTGCGGTGTCCGAGGTGATGGTGCCGCCATCGCTCGACGCGCCGGCCGCGTTGGGGCGCGGAGCGCCGCGATCGCCCGCGGTACCCGTGGTCGGGCCCATGCCCGAGGTGCCCCCCGAGGGGCCCCCCTTGAGCGGTGCGCTGTCGGTGGACGTCTGCGGCGTGGGGGTGTCGCTGGCACGATCGCAGGCGGTCAGCGTGACGCTGGCCGCCAGCGCGGCTGCAAGCATGAAATAAGCAGGTTTGGATCGGTGCATGAAAGCTCCTCCAGAACAGGTCTGTCAGGGCCGCGAGGCCAGATGACATTCAACTCAGCAAGTGATGTACCCGGTGTTTTTCGACCGTCGGCCAACGGTTGGCCAAGGGTCCGGACGTTCAGCGGATTCTTGGCTTGCTCTTGATAAGCTGAATTTCCCTGACTGCCAGGATTATCGAGATGACCGCCATCCACGCCGCCGCCAGCGCAGGTTTTGCCGCCGAGGCCGGTACCTATGCACGAGGCCGGCCGGACTATTCGCCCGAGCTTCAGGATTGGCTGCGTGGGACCTTGGGCCTGGCGCCGGGCAGGCATGTGATCGACGTTGGGGCGGGAACCGGCAAGTTCACCGTCTTGCTGACGCAGACTGGCGCCGAGGTGATCGCCGTCGAGCCGGTCGAGGCCATGCGATCGCAACTGGTGGCAGCGTTGCCCGACGTGGCGGTGCGGGCCGGCACGGCAGAGGCTTTGCCGCTGCCCTCTGCGTCCGCCGACGCCGTGGTCTGCGCGCAGGCGTTCCACTGGTTCGCCACCCCCGCGGCCCTGGCCGACATACATCGTGTGCTGGTGCCGGACGGCGTGCTGGGGCTGATATGGAACGTGCGTGACGAGTCGGTGGACTGGGTACGCGAACTGACCGACATCGTGTCGCCCTACGAGGGCGATGCCCCGCGCTTTCGCACTGGCAGGTGGCGTGCCCCGTTCGACGGCAGCCTGTTCACCCCGCTTGAACAGGTGTCGTTCCGCCACGAACACGTGGGCCACCCGGATACGGTGATCATCGACCGCTTCATGTCGGTCAGCTTCATCGCCGCATTGCCGTCAATGGAAAAACAGCGGGTGCAGGCCCGGTTGCAGACGCTGATAAACGACCATCCCGCACTGCGTGGACGCGAGGTCGTGGCCTTTCCATACAGTACCGAAGCGTACTGGTCCCGCCGTCGGGAAAGTTGAGGCAAACTCCCGGCATTCCCCCGTTGTTTCACGTCCACGTTTCCAATTGCACGAAGGTGCCGGGTCGCGGACGATACGGGCACCACCTGAGGTTCGGCGAGTGTCTGCGCATGCCTAGGGAAGATGGCGAGCGCCCCTTGTCGTGCCGCTGTCTTTTCCCGGAGGCATCCTTGTACGACCCACGCTTGCACGCGCGCGTACCGTGCCATCACAAGGATCATTTTGTCGTCGGCCCCCTTTTTTCGCCTCGCGCCCTTGCGCCTGGCCTGGCTGCTGGCGTGTGCCGCAGCCGCAGTCCCCGCGGCGGTGTTCGGTCAGCAGACTGCTGCACCGGCCGACCCTGCTACGGATGAACTGACCCCCGCCACGCTCGAGGCCGTGACCATTTCCGCCCGCCGCCGCGTCGAGAACGCGCAGGACGTGCCGATTCCCGCCACCGTCCTGGACGGCGACAGGCTGGAGCGCCAGCGCCTTCAGCGCGTCGAAGACCTGCAACAACTGCTGCCGTCCACCGGCGTGGCGCACGTCAATGCACGCCAGACCGCGATCGCGGTGCGTGGGCTGGGCAATACGCCCGCCAACGACGGCCTGGAAGCCAGCACCGGTGTCTACCTGGACAACGTTTACCTGGGCCGGCCCGGCATGGCGGTGCAGGAGCTGATCGACATCGACCAGATCGAATTGCTGCGTGGGCCGCAGGGCACGCTGTTCGGCAAGAACACGACGGCGGGACTGCTGAACATCACCACCCGGCGACCGACGTTCAGCCCCGAGCACAGTGTGCAGGTGTCGCTGGGCGAACGGGGATTGCGCCAACTGCAGGCGGTGTTGTCCGGTCCGGTGTCGGAACACAGCGCGGCGCGGGTGACCCTTTATGACCACCATGAGAACGGGTCGGTCACCAACCTCAGCAATGGCGAACGGCTCAATGGCGGCCAGCGCAGCGGTATCCGGGGGCAGTGGCTGTACCAGCCGCACGATGATTTCGAACTGCGCGTGATCGGCGACCACCATGCCGAACGTTCCAGCTACGGCACGCAGGTGCTCTACAGCCTGGGGCCGGGCCTGGCGCGTCAGCGTGCGCTGGCAGCGGGTGCCACCAATCTGATCGACGATCCCAGTCGCTACGAAGTCTTCCTGGACGACCGGCAGCATGTGAAGGTGGATCAGGGCGGCTTGTCGGCCGAGGCGAACTGGCGTCTGGCGTCGGGATTCAGGCTGACGTCGGTGACGGCAGGGCGCTTCTGGAACTACTCGCCCGCCAACGACGACAACCTGGACATCCCCATCACGCGGAACGTGGGATACAACGTGCGTCATCAGCAGTTCTCGCAGGAAATCCGCCTGGCATCGCCCGCCGGCGAGCCGGTCGAGTACGTGGTGGGTGCCTATTACCTTCATCAACGTCTGCGCAACGAGAACTTCGTCGATTACGGTCGGGCCGCTGATTCGGTACTGCTGGGTTCGCCGCTGCCATTGCTGGCAGGCGTGCGTTCGAACAGCTTCGGCGAGACGGAAAGCGACAGCTATGCCCTGTTCTCGCAGGCAACCTGGCACGCCACCAGCCGCCTGGACCTGACCGCCGGCCTGCGTGCCACGTATGAGCAGAAGGACGCGAGCATCCGCCGTCCGCTGCCGCAGGGCGGCGACCCGCGATTTGCGCCGGTGCGCAACCAGCCCACGATGCTGGGCGCCTACGAGTCCGGCCCCTTGAGCCTGGCCGAATGGAGTCCCTCGGCGCTGCTGAGCGCCAGCTACCGGTTCGATCCTTCGGTGCTGGGTTACGTGACCTATGCGCACGGCGAAAAGTCGGGCGGCATCAACATGGGCGGACCCGGCGCGGCGCCGACGCTGGGACCGGACTCGCTGATGTTCGGACGAGAGCGCGTCGACAGCATCGACGTCGGCACCAAGACGTCGTGGCTCGATGGGCGGTTGCAGGCCAATGCCAATCTGTTCTGGGCGGGTGTGAAGGGGTATCAGGCCACCCAGTTGCTGCCGCAGCCGGGCCTGCCCGGTGCGTTCATCCAGGTGCTGACCAACGCGGGTGACGTGCGTAGTCGTGGCGCGGAGTTCGATGTGCGGGCTGCCGTCACGCGGGGGCTGACGCTGGTGGCCAACGGCTCGTTCAACGACGCCCGCTACCGCGACTACGGCAACGCGCCGTGCCCGCCCGAAGTCACCTTGCAGGGTGGCGCCGTGTGCGACCTGAGCGGCCGCCAGGTGGCTGGCGCCCCGCGCTGGATCCTCAACCTGGGCGCGCAGTACCGCTATCCGCTGTCTCCGTCGGTGCAGCAATACGTGGCCGCCAACTATTCTTGGCGCAGCCATCAGGACGGCACGCTGGACAGCTCCGTCTACAGCCGCATTCCCGCCTATGGCGTGTTCAACCTGGCAACGGGCTGGGACATGACGCAGGGTGACACGCTCTGGACGCTGTCGCTGTGGGTACGCAACGTGTTCGACAAGCGGTATTTCCCGGCGGTGGTCGCCACCGCCAATGGTGCCTATACCGCGTCGGTGGGAACGCCGCGCACGATAGGCGCGACGTTGCGGGCCAGTTTCTGAGCGCTCAACGCACGGGTCGGCGCAGGTCCTGAGGTAGGTCGACGTCGTTGACGACGCCGGCGTCCACGCAGGGCCAGCGCGTCAACGGCTCGCGCGTCAACAGATCGCGCGCACCGGTATCGCCGTCGAGGCGGGCAAGCTCGGGCAGCAGCGCCGGGCAGAACACCACGGGATGTCCGCGTTGGCCGCCATGATCCGGGGCAGTGATGCGCTGCCCGGCCGATGCGGCCAGCAGGTCCTGGATGGTCGACGACGCAATCCATGGCATGTCGGCCAGGGCCACGACGCAGGTGGGACGTGCATCCGCAGGAGACGTTTCCAGCAAATGCCGGGCACCTGAGGCCAGGCTGGCGCCCATTCCGCGGGCGCTGTCTTCACTGAACAGAATCTCGCACCCGGCTTCCTGCAACCGCTCGGCCAGGGTGTCGGCGCCCGGCCGCAGCACCGCGATCACGCGGGGCAGGGCGGCACGCAGGTTCTGCGCGGCCGCGACGGCGATGGCACGTCCATCGGGCAGACGGGCAAGCAGCTTGTCGGCATGGATGCGACTGGCATCGTGCCGGTCGTCAGCGGCGGCAAAGCGGGTGCCGCGTCCGGCGGCCAGCAACAGACCGACCGGGGCAGCAATCGACGGGGAAGAAGTCATGTTGAGCGAGGTGCGGGCAAAGCAGCCAGTGTAGGCCCGCCTTGCCCGCATCGCGTATGACTTAGAACTTGCGGTTGACGCTGAGCAACACGCTGCGCGGGGCACCCGGCATCGAGCTGGAACGCCAGTAGGTCTTGTCGAGCAGGTTCGACAGCGCCAGCGTGGCCGTCCACGGACCGTCGCGGTAACCGATCAGGCCATCGACGCGGGCGTAGCCGGGCAGCATCGAGGTGTTGGCCGTGTTCAGATAGCGCGCGCTGGTGTAGGTCACGCCGATTTCGCCGTAGAAGCGGCCTTCCGGCGCGTAGCGCAGGAACAGGTTGCCGTTGCGGCGAGCGGTGTTGACCAGACCGTTGCCGACCAGCGCCGGGTTGGTGACTTCTTCGGCCACTTCCGCATCCATGAAAGCGACGCCACCACGAACGTACAGCGTGCGCGTCATGCGGCCCAGCGCCGTGAACTCGATACCGCGCGAACGTTCCTTGCCGCGCATGGCCCACTTGAACGGCTCGTTGACGGCATCGGGCTGGTAGCGGATGTTGTAGTGCTCAAGCTCGTAGACCGCCAGGGTGGTCGACAGTGCGCCCTCAAGCCAGTCGCTCTTGATGCCGGCTTCCATCTGGCGCGAGTACTGCGGTTCGGCGTCATAGAGCGTGCTCGTGTCGACCGCCACGCTGACCAGGCCACGACCACCGTAAGGTGCGAAGCTCTTGCTGTACGACGCATACAGGCTGTGTGCTTCGTGCGGCTGCCACACCACGCCGACACGCGGGCTGACGGAATTGCCTTCGTAGCTGCGGCTGGCGCCCGACAGGCGATTGGTGCTGCGGAACTCGAAGCGGTCGTAACGCAGGCCAGCCATGACCTTCCATTGCGGGCCGATGCTGATCAGGTCCTGGAGATACAGGCCGCGCGAATACGACTTGTGCAGGTTGTGCATCGACGGCGCACCGCGGGTCGGACGCTGAGCCCAGTTACCGACGGCGAACGGGTTGACGTAGGAGTTGCTCGCGCCGCCGCTGAACAGCAGCGGGTGACGGGTTTCCTCGGTCAGTTCGAAGCCGACCAGCGTGTCGTGTTGCAACGCGCCGGTGGTGAAGCGGCCGATCAGGTCGAAAGTATGCGAGTCGGTTTCGTTCTCGGTTTCCTGCCACGCATAGTTCTGACGGATCAGGCCGGGATAGCCGCAGGCTGCGCCAGCGCGGGTGCGGCCAGCTTCGTTGCAGTACGTGCCAGCGAAGTAGTGATCGAAGTCCTGGCTGGCTTCACGATGGGTCGCGACCCAGCGCACCGACCATGCCGAATTGAAGTCGTAGCTCAGGTCCGAGCGGAGTACGCGCAGGCGGTCTTCGACGTAGTCGTCCGGGTGGGCAAAGCCGGTACGGACGGAGACACCGGCCGGCAGTTCGGCATACGACGGGCCGCGGTCCGGGACGCGCCAGTAGTTGTCGTGCGTGTACTGGCCGAGCCAGCGCAGACCGGTGCGCGTATCGACATACACGCTGGGCGAGATCATTTCGTTGCGGGTGCGGATGCCGCTGCGGAAGCTGTCGGCCTGCTCGCGGTCTGCTGTCAGGCGGACTGCGACGTTCTCGTTGACCACATGGTTCAGGTCGAGGGTGCCACCGAAGTTGCTCCACGAACCGGCTCGAAGCGTGGCGCTGCTCTCAGTCTCGAAGTTGGCGCGTTTGCTGACCAGATTGACAACCCCACCACCGCTACCGCGGCCATACAGCACCGAGCCTGGCCCCTTGAGGATTTCAATGCGTTCCACGTTGGCCGTGCTACGGCGGATCTGGCCGCTGTCGCGCACGCCGTCGCGATAGATATCGCCCGAGTCCGCCGAGAAGCCACGGATGGTGATGCCTTCGCCGCGCATGTCGTAGGCCGTGTTCACGCCCGGAATACCGTCGAGCATGATGCTTAGGTCATTGATGCCGTAGCTCTTGTACTTGTTGACATCGATGGTATCGATCGTCTGCGGCACGTCGCGCGGCGCGATCGGCGTGCGCGTGGCGGTCGACACGACGCTGGGACGCACGTCGTCAGGGTCGTAGCCCGACACGACGTCGACGACGCCGAGGGTGCTGACGGAGGGTTCCGACTGAACGGGGGTCGCGACGAACAGCGTCGCCAGCGCGGCAGCCAAGGGAGCGGCTGCGCGAGGGGAAGGGAAGGTCATGGAGTGAGCCGCAGAGCGGTGGGTGGGTGAGGCAGGACGAGGTAAGCATGTGAAGCAAAAGCTTCACGTTTTTTTCATAATGTTAATGAAACAAATTCTCATTTTCAATAAAGGTTCGGATTGTGACGCTTGAGCGCAACATCCAATGAATTCGGGGCTTGAGCCATCATTTGGAACGCATAAAAGGGCCGCTACCTCGCTGTCCGATCCGCTGCTGCTATAAGAATCGGTTCCTCTGACCTTTCCTGAAGCACCTCGCCATGCGCCCCCGGATCTCGTTGCTCGCTTTCGCTGTGCTCGCCGTCGTCGGCACGGCCATGCCTGTTCACGCGCAGTCTTCTGCGGGCCCGCTGCGGCTGGTGGTGGGGTACGCACCCGGCGGCGCGTCCGACCGTGCCGCGCGCCTGGTGGCGCAAGGGCTGCAATCGCAGTTGGGAATGTCGGTGATCGTCGAGAACAAGCCGGGGGCCGGTGGGCGCCTGGCCGCCCAGCAGCTTCGAACGGCTGGCGCCACGGAAAACGTGTTGATGCTGGCCAACCCGGCGGTGATGACCATTGCGCCCGTGGTGTTCAAGGACAATCACTACGATCCGGACACCGACTTCGTGCCGGTCGCCCAGGTGATGTCCTACGAATTCGCCGTGGCCGTCGGCCCCGCCGTGCCTGCGCGTGATCTGGCGGCGTTGCTCGACTGGATTCGCGGCAATCCGTCCAAGGCTTTCTTCGGCGTGCCCGCCACGGGCAGCCTGCCTCACTTTTTCGCATTGATGCTGGGTGACCAGGCTGGCGTCAAAGCGGACGTGATCGGGTACAAGGGGTCGGCACCGCTGGCCGGCGAACTGGTCGGTGGCCAGATCCCGATCGCGGTCGACACGCTCGATGCGTTGCTGCCGTTGCACCAGGGTGGCAAGCTGCGCATCCTGGCGACCTCGGGACCGCAGCGTTCCAGCTTCGCGCCTGACGTGCCGACGTTGAAGGAAGCGGGCGTCGCGCTGGCGGCTGACGGCTGGAACACGTTCTACGCCCCGCGCGCCATGTCGGCCGAACGTGTGCAGACCTATGCCCAGGCCATTCAGGCGGTCATGTCGGACAAGGCCGTACAGAAGCAATTCGCCGACGTGAACATGCAACCGGCGTTCTTGAACCAGCGCCAGACGGCCGACATGCTGGCCCGCTACAAGGCGCAGTGGCAGCCCGTCGTCACGCGCAGCGGCTATCAGCAGTGAGCATCGAACGAGCCATGCCGCGCAATATCCTCTTCATCATGTGCGACCAGTTGCGCTGGGACTACCTGGCCTGCGCCGGGCATCCCACGCTACGCACACCGAACATCGACGCGCTGGCCGCGCGCGGCGTTCGGTTCTCGCGGGCGTACGTGCAGTCGACCATCTGCGGCTCGTCGCGCATGAGTTTCTACACGGGCCGCTATGTCGATTCCCACGGGGCGGCCTGGAACAACTTCCCGTTGAAGGTCGGCGAGCTGACGCTGGGCGATTATCTGCGTCCGCTGGGACGGCGCACGGTGTTGGTGGGCAAGACCCACATGGCCGCTGACGTCGAAGGCATGGCGCGATTGGGCATCGACCCGAATTCCGTCATCGGCACGCGCGTGACCGAATGCGGCTTCGATCCCTACGAACGCGACGACGGCCTGCACGGCAGCGGGCCGGCAGGCCGCTACGACCCGCGCCCGGTGCCCTACAACGACTACCTCAAGGCACACGGCTACAGCGGTGACGAGGGCTGGGACGACTGGGCCAACGCGGGCGAGGACGAGCAGGGCAACCTGCTGTCGGGCTGGTTTCTCAAGCACGCGCGCCGGCCGGCGCGGGTGGCTGAAGAACATTCGGAAACGCCCTACATGACCCGACGCGCGATGCAGTTCATCGACGAGGCGGGAGACGAGCCCTGGTGCCTGCACCTGTCCTACATCAAGCCGCATTGGCCGTGCATCGCGCCCGCGCCGTATCACGACATGTATGACGATGACGATGTGCCCGCACCGGTGCGTGACGTGTCCGAAAAGTCTGCGCCGCACCCTTTGTTCGACGCCTTCATGCAGTCCCGCGTCAGCCAGGCGTTCTCGCGCGACGAGGTTCGCCAGGCCGTGATCCCGGCCTACATGGGCTTGATCACGCAGATCGACGACCAGATCGGCGTGCTGATGAAGCACCTGGAGCAGAAGGGCTTGCGTGACGACACACTGATCGTCTTCACCTCGGATCACGGCGATTACCTGGGTGATCACTGGATGGGCGAGAAGGACCTGTTCCACGAGCCGTCGGTGCGCGTGCCCCTGATAGTGGTCGATCCGACCCCCGCCGCCGACGCCACGCGCGGTACCGTGTGCGACGCCCTGGTCGAAGCCATCGACCTGGTGCCCACCTTCGTCGATGCCTGTGGTGGCGAGGCGCAGCCGCATCGGCTGGAAGGGCGCTCGCTGCTGCCCTGGCTGCACGGCACGCCGCCGACAGCGTGGCGCAGCCACGCCATCAGCGAGTACGACTATTCGGCCACGCCGTACGCCGCCAGATTCGGCATCCCGTCGCTGGACGCCCGCCTGTTCATGGTGGCCGACCATCGCTGGAAGTACGTGCACGCGCCCGGCTTCAGGCCGATGCTGTTCGACATGGCCAACGACCCCGACGAACTGCACGACCTGGGTGCCGATCCTGCACACGCGGACCAATGCAATGCCCTGCAAACGGTGCTGACGCGCTGGGCGCTTCGCAACGCGCAGCGCACCACCATCAGCGATGCCCGCATCGCGTCGATGCGCGGAGCGTCGCTGAAGAAGGGCATTCTGATCGGCTACTGGGACGAATCGGAAGTGCCCGACGAGGTGTTGCACGCGAAGTGGCGGGGCGCGCGCGGGTACTGATCGATCAGTGGATCGCCGCTGCCATCAGGCAGGCGAATAGGCCGGATAGTCGATGTATCCCTTGGCATCGCCGCCGTAGAACGTCGAGCGATCTGCCTGCGCGAGGGGCCAGCCGTTCTGCAGGCGGGCAACGAGATCCGGGTTGCTGATGAACGGCGCGCCAAAGGCCGCCAGATCGATGACGCCGTCGCCCACCAGTTTCTCGGCGCGTTCCCGCGTCATGCCGCCCGCCAGGATCAGCGCAGTGTGCGGCAGGTGCTGCTTCATGGTGTTGAGCAGCGCCGGGAAGCCGGAGGCGTTGGTCATGGTCGCTTCGCCCATGGCGTATCCGGACTGGTCCATGACATGAACGTAGACCAGCTTTCGCTTGCCTATCTCTTTCAGCAGCCGGGTGTAGGTCGCATCGATCTCGTCATGCAGCGGCATGTCGAACAATTGGCCGTAGGGCGAGATCCGGATGCCGACGCGCTGCGCGCCGACACGCTGAACCACCGCGTCGATCACCTCCAGTGTGAAGCGCAGGCGCTTGTCCAGGGTATCGCCCGCATAGGCATCGGTACGGTCGTTGACCAAGGGATTCATGAACTGCTCGAACAGGTAGCCGTTCGCGCCGTGGATCTCGACACCGTCGAAACCAGCGTCGATGGCATTGGCGGCGGCCTGCGCGAACTGCTCGACGATGCGAGGGATCTCGGTGGTGTCGAGCTGGCGCGGCGCGGGCGGCGCGATCAGGGCGGGCTGGCCTGACGCGTCATAACCAAAGGCCTGGGCGCCGACCGGCGTCTTCGAGCTTGCGCTGACCGGCAGCGCGCCATCGGCCTGGATCGACGGATGCGAAACGCGTCCGACGTGCCAGAGCTGCGCGAACATCTTCCCGCCATTTGCATGCACGGAGTTCGTCGTCAGACGCCATCCGGCAATTTGCTCGGCAGTGAAGATCCCGGGGTTGAACAGATACCCCTGACCCTCGCGCGAAATGGGCGTGCCTTCGCTGACGATCAATCCGGCCGTGGCGCGCTGGGCGTAGTACAGCGCCACACGTTCGTCGGCGATGTCACGGGGGGCGCGTGCTCGGGTCAACGGAGCCATCACGATGCGGTTGCGTAGCGTGATGCTGCCAAGCTCGTAGGGTTCAAAGAGGTTTGTCATGAGTGTCCTGAATGTGGCGCGGCAAGAGGAGATCGATGCGCCGCTTGAGCGAAGACACGATGTTATTCAGGAATTATGGGAAGAATGGCGATAGTATTTATGGATTAAATGGAAAAATATTCCACTATCCATGCACGCTTCTGAACGAATCAAAGGCATCGATGTATTCGTGGCGGCGGTCGATGCCGGCAGTTTCACGGCGGCCGCCGACCGGCTGAACCTGACCAACTCCGCAGTGGGAAAGGCCGTGGCCAGACTCGAAGCCCGGCTGGGCGTGCGATTGTTCGAACGCACGACCCGGCGCCAGTCGCTGACCGATGCCGGGCAGGCGTTCTACCGCACATGCCAGCGGGTCCTGGGCGAGTTGGAAGAGGCCGAGCATGTGCTGAAGGCGGAAGATGCTGTTCCTGTCGGCACGCTGCGCATCGATCTGCCCGCTACCTACGGCCGGATGCGCGTCATGCCGGTGCTGCTCGACTTCCTGAAGACCTATCCGGGCGTGCAGCCGCAGATTTCGTTCACCGACCGCTTCGTGGACCTGGTGGAAGATGGCGTCGATGTGGCGGTTCGCATCGGTGGGGGTGGAACCTGGCCGGCGCCGATCGGCTACCGTTTTCTGGGGCGCGAACGGCGGATCTTCTGCTGCGCTCCCAGTTATCTGGCACGTGTCGGGCCCATCGACGACGAGTTGGAAGCCCTGGCGTCGCTGGATGCCGTGCTGTACCGGCGTCCCGACGGAACGTCCATTCCCTGGTTCATCCAGTGCGGTGGTGCGCCGGTAGAACACTGTCACCCGCCTGCGCGCCTGGCGGTCGGCAATGCCGATGCCTGGGCCGATGCGGTGGTGCAGGGATTCGGCGTGGCCCAATTGTCGACCTGGTTGGTCGAGGACCGGCTCGCCAGCGGGGAGCTGGTGGAGATCGCGCCGTCGCTGGCAGCAGACGGACTGCCGCTGTATCTGCTGTGGCAGCGCAGCCGGCAGTTGCTGCCCAAGGTGGATGCCTTGCTGAACCACCTTGGATCACACTTGCAGGTCTGATGGTGCGCGCTGATTCGTGGGGCATCTGGGGCCGCGAACCAGCCAGCGCAGGCGCCTTACTCGATGTTCTGCACCTGTTCCCGCATCTGCTCGATCAGTAGCTTCAGGTCCATCGCCGCCCGGGTGACTTCCATGCCGCTGGCTTTCGATCCCAGCGTATTGGCTTCCCGGTTCATTTCCTGGAACAGGAAATCCAGCCGCTTGCCGGCGCCGCGCTGCGTGCCCTTGCCAGCCAGCAGGCCGTCGAGTTCCGCCAGATGCGAGCGCAGGCGCGACAGTTCTTCGGCCACGTCCACGCGCAGGCCGAACAGGCTGCCTTCGTGCGCCAGCCGTTCCGACAGCTCTTCGCCGCTGATGTGCTGGAAGCCGTTGGGGAAGGCGGTCTCGACGCTTTCGCGCAGCTTGCGTGCCAAGCGCTCGCGATATTCCACGATGAGTTGCGGCAGCTGCTTTTCGACCCGGCCGACGACATCGCGCACGCCATCGGCGCGTTCAGCGATCATCGCCGCCAGGCGTTCGCCTTCGCGCACGCGTGCCGACTGCAGTTGCGCCAGGGCATCGCGGGCGGCGGCCAGGGTGGGTTCGGTCCAGTCGACGTCGGCGCACTCGTTGCGCTGCACGCCCGGCCAGGCCAGCAGTTCGGTCAGGCGCGGCGGGGCGGTGTCGGGGATGATCGCGCGTACGCGGGCATAGAAGTCCTTGGCCTGTTCAAGGGCCTCAAGGTTCAGCGCGTCGGGATCGTTGTCGCGCCGATGGACGATGGTCGCCCGGATCTCTACCTTGCCGCGCGCAAGGGCGCCGCTCAGCAGTTCGCGCAAAGGCATTTCGGCCTGGCGCAGATCGTCGGGGATACGGAAGTGCAGGTCGAGGAATCGGCTGTTCACGCTGCGCAGTTCGATCGACACGGTTCCGTGGGGCGTGTCGGTGCGGGCGTTGCCGAAGGCGGTCATGCTTCGGATCATGGGTGGGTGGCCCTGCTCGTACAATAAAGAATCGGCACAGCAGGGCAGCGCGGGATCCGGGCAGACTGCTGTGGCTCGTACGCATCATACTGGCCCACCTCGCGTGGCGCCCATCGTTTGCGCGCGCGGATTCCCGCATGGACCGCCGCTGCGCCTCAGGAGCTCATCCATGTCCAGCCTTCCCGTCGCCCGTTTTGCGGGCCGTTCCGCCGATGCCTTGCGCCCGGTCGTGATCCAGCGCGGATTCACGCGCTATGCCGAGGGTTCGGTCCTCGTCTGCTTCGGCAACACCCAGGTGATCTGCACGGCCAGCATCGAGGAAAAGGTCCCGCCCTTCCTCAAGGGAAAGGGGCAGGGCTGGGTCACCGCCGAGTACGGCATGCTGCCGCGCGCCACCCACACCCGCGGTGCGCGCGAGGCCGCGCGCGGCAAGCAGAGCGGGCGCACGCAGGAAATCCAGCGTCTGATCGGCCGCAGCCTGCGCGCCGTGGTCGATCTCGACAAGCTGGGCGAACGCTCGATCCAGATCGACTGCGACGTCATCCAGGCCGACGGCGGTACGCGCACGGCCAGCATCACCGGCGCCTACGTGGCCCTGCACGATGCCATCACCACGCTGATCGACAGCGGCGTGCTGGCGACCTCGCCGCTGCGCGAGGAAGTCGCGGCGGTGTCGGTGGGCATCCATAACGGCCACCCCGTGCTGGACCTGGACTACGACGAAGATTCGAACTGCGACACCGACATGAACGTGGTGATGACCGGCGGCGGTGGCTTCATCGAAGTGCAGGGCACGGCAGAAGGCCATCCGTTCTCGCGCGACGAGCTCAACAGCCTGCTGGCGCTGGCCGAGCGTGGCATCGCCGATCTGGTGGCCGCCCAGCGCGTGGCGTTGGCACAACCGCTGCCGGCCGAGGCCGCGCGATGAAGCGCCTGGTCCTGGCATCGAACAACGCCGGCAAGCTGCGCGAGTTCGCGGCCCTGCTGGCGCCGCGCGGATTCGATCTGGTGCGCCAGGGTGACCTGGGCGTGCCCGAAGCCGAAGAGCCGCACGTCACCTTCATCGAGAACGCTCTGGCCAAGGCGCGTCACGCCAGCGCACTGACCGGCCTGCCCGCACTGGCCGACGATTCGGGCATCTGCACCGTGGCGCTGGCAGGCGCGCCCGGCGTGCAGTCGGCGCGCTTCGCCGCCAACGAAGGCCAGCCGAAGTCCGACGATGCCAACAATGCCTTGCTGGTCGAACGTCTGGCGGCCCACGCCGACAAGCGCGCGTACTACTACGCGGCGCTGGTGCTGGTTCGTCACGCCGACGATCCGCAACCCCTGATCGGCGAAGGCCTGTGGTGGGGCGAGGTGGTCGACACGCCGCGCGGTGCCAACGGCTTCGGCTACGACCCGTATTTCCTCTTGCCCGATCTGGGCAAGACGGCGGCCGAACTCGGCGCCGAGGAAAAGAACCGCGTCAGCCACCGCGCCCGTGCGCTGGCCGCATTGCTAGACAAGCTCGAAGGGTTTTGAACCTCGTGGTACGCACCATTCCCATCCAGACCGCCCTGGCCGGGCAGACGCCGCAGCGGCTCATCACGCCGTTTGCGCAGCCCGGCGAATCCGCGCTGACCAGCCTGCCGCCACTGGCGGTCTACGTGCACGTGCCCTGGTGCGTGCGCAAGTGCCCGTACTGCGACTTCAACTCGCACGCAGCACCGGCCGAGATTCCCGAGGACCGCTTCCTGGCAGCCCTGACAGCGGACCTGGACCAGGCCGTGCCGCTGGTGTGGGGCCGCTCGGTGATTTCGGTATTCATCGGCGGCGGCACGCCCAGCCTGCTGTCGGCGCAGGCCATGGACGAGCTGCTGTCGCTGCTGCGGTCGCGCCTGAACCTGCTGCCCGACGCCGAGATCACCATGGAAGCCAATCCCGGTGCGGTCGAGGCCGAGCGTTTCGCGGCCTATGCGGCCAGTGGCATCAACCGCATTTCGCTGGGCATCCAGAGCTTCGACGATGCCAGCCTGAAGTCCTTGGGGCGGGTCCACGATTCCGCGCAGGCCCGCGCTGCCATCGAAATCGCGCAGCGCCATGTCGAGCGCGTCAACCTCGACCTGATGTATGCCTTGCCCGGACAGACGCTAGACGCCTGTATGCGGGATGTCGACACGGCCTTGTCCTTCGGGACCGGGCACCTGTCGGTCTACCACCTGACGCTGGAGCCGAACACCGTATTCGCGCGCTTTCCGCCCGAGGTGCCGGACGAAGACCTCGCCTGGGACATGCAGGACGCGGTGGCCGAACGGCTGGCCGCCGCAGGGTTCCAGCAGTACGAGATTTCTGCCTACGCCCGTCCGGGCCAGCGCAGCCGCCACAACCTGAACTATTGGGAGTTCGGCGACTACCTCGGCATTGGCCCCGGTGCGCACGGCAAGCTGTCGTTCCACGATCGCATCGTGCGCGAGGCGCGCCTGCGCAGCCCGGAGTCCTGGATGGCCCAGGCCGCTGCCGGCACCCACGTCGCGGAATCGCGCCGCGTGACGGCCAGCGAACTGCCCTTCGAATTCATGCTCAACGCCCTGCGCTTGTTCGACGGCGTGCCCACCTCGTCGTTCACCGATCGCACCGGCCTGTCGCTGGCGGTCATCGCCCGGCAACTGAGCGAGGCGACCGAACGCGGGCTGCTCGACCCCGACCCGACCCGCATTCGTGCCACCGAGCTGGGACGCCGTTTTCTCAATGACCTTCAGGCCCTGTTCCTGAACGAGTGAACGGACATCGCACTGTCATGGTGCGGATTTAGCGTAAGGTTGCCAGGCCCGACTGGCTTGCACTAAGGTGGTGCAAGCTGGCACGGTATCGGTGCGCATGCGAAAGCGTTGCCTCGTACGCCCCCGCCCCAGAATTTGCCGGATCCCGCATCGGTGCGGGGCATGCATCATTCTGGACGGGGCTGGCATGGAATCTGCATTACCTGAACCATCACAGCCACCGTGCCGGTTCTTACGGTACGCGGCGAGTAGAACCGCGAGCCCAACCCAGCTCGACCCGCCGGCAGCGATGCCGACCACTTACCTTTACGCAAGTTATCAGGAGCCCTCATGGCAACGCCCAAAGACGTACTGAAGCTGATGGCGGACAATGAAGTCCGCTTCGTCGATCTGCGATTCACCGATACCCGTGGCAAGGAGCAGCACGTCTCGTTGCCGACCAGCCAGGTCGATGAAGACAAGTTCGAGTCGGGTCAGGCGTTCGACGGTTCCTCCATCGCCGGTTGGAAGGGCATCGAAGCATCGGACATGCTGCTGATCCCCGATCCCGATACCGCCCGCATGGACCCGTTCCGTGAGGAATCGACCCTCATCCTGACCTGCGACGTGGTCGAGCCGTCGGATGGCAAGGGCTATGACCGCGACCCGCGCTCGCTGGCCAAGCGTGCCGAGGCCTACCTGAAGTCGTCGGGCTTCGGTGACACCGCCTACTTCGGTCCCGAGCCGGAATTCTTCGTGTTCGACGGCATCACGTGGAACGTGGACATGTCGGGCTGCTTCGTCAAGATCAAGTCGGAAGAGGCCCCCTGGTCCACCGGCATTGAATTCGAAGGCGGCAACATGGGCCACCGTCCGGGCCTGAAGGGCGGCTACTTCCCCGTGCCCCCGGTCGACTCGTTCCAGGATCTGCGTTCGGAAATGTCGCTGCTGCTCGAACAGCAAGGCGTGCCGGTCGAAGTGCACCACCACGAAGTCGCAGCCCCGGGCCAGCTGGAAATCGGCACCAAGTTCTCGACGCTGGTCAAGCGCGCCGACTGGAACCAGATCATGAAGTACACGATCTGGAACGTGGCTGCCGCCTACGGCAAGACCGCCACCTTCATGCCGAAGCCGGTCGTGGGCGACAACGGTTCGGGCATGCACGTCCACCAGTCGATCTGGAAGGACGGCCAGAACCTGTTCGCAGGCAACGGCTACGCCGGTCTGTCGGAATTCGCCCTGTTCTACATCGGCGGCATCATCAAGCACGCTCGTGCCCTGAACGCCATCACCAACCCGGGCACCAACTCGTACAAGCGTCTGGTTCCGCACTACGAAGCACCGGTCAAGCTGGCCTACTCGGCTCGCAACCGCTCGGCATCGATCCGCATCCCGCACGTGGCCAACCCCAAGGGCCGTCGTATCGAAACCCGCTTCCCGGATCCCCTGGCCAACCCGTACCTGTGCTTCTCGGCCCTGATGATGGCCGGCCTGGACGGCGTCGCCAACAAGATCCACCCGGGCGACCCGGCCGACAAGAACCTGTACGACCTGCCGCCGGAAGAGGACGCAAAGATCCCGACCGTCTGCTCGTCGCTGGAGCAAGCGCTGGAAGCCCTGGACAAGGACCGCGAGTTCCTGACCCGTGGCGGCGTGTTCAGCAACGCCATGCTCGACGCCTACATCGCCTTGAAGGCGGACGAAGTCAACCGTCTGCGCATGACCACGCACCCGGTCGAATTCGACATGTACTACGCGTCGTAATCGACGTCGACGTTGCCGCGTCGCATGCCGGCAAAGAACGGGGCGATTGCATCGCCCCGTTTTTTTTTGCCGCCGCAACGCGCCAAGGCAGGAAGCGTCCCCTTTGGGGGCAAGCAAGCTGAAAGCGGACGCAGTGGCTTTCTTGGCCGCTGCGACGCTGTTTCATCACGGTAATCAGACAGGAGAGTGCGCTACATGACCGCCTTTCCACGCGCGCGAAGTACGCCGGCCGTGCCGGACCTGATGGCCTTCGAGCTGCTGGCCAGCGCCGTGCTCGTGCTCGATGCCAAGGGCATCGTGCGATTCGCCAATGCGGCGGCCGAAGACCTGTTCGCCATCTCGGTGCGGCAGTTGCTGGGCCAGCATGCAGGTTCCCTGTTCGGTCATGGCGAGGAACTGCAGGTGTCGCTGGCCGAGGCACTGACCAACCAGTTCGCCGCCAAGCGCCAGTTGCTCGACATCGAGCGCCAGGGCCGCGAGCCGGTACAGGTCAGCGTCACGGTGGTGGCCATCCACGGCCAGCCCTGGCCGGTGCTGCTCGAACTGCGCGAGATCGAGCAACAGCTCAAGGTCGACCGCGAAGAACGATTGCTGGAACAGGCGCAGGCCAACCGCGAGCTGCTGCGCAACCTCGCCCATGAGGTCAAGAATCCCCTGGGTGGATTGCGGGGCGCCGCCCAGTTGCTCGAACAGGAACTGCCCGATCCGTCGCTGATCGAGTACACGCAGGTCATCATCCAGGAAGCAGACCGCCTGCAGACCCTGGTCGACCGCCTGCTGGCGCCGCATCGCGCGCCGCATATCGTCGGCGACGTGAACATCCACGAAGTCTGCGAGCGCGTACGCTCGCTGGTGATGGCCGAGCACCCCCGTGGCCTGCGCATCGTGCGTGACTACGACATCTCGGTCCCCGAGTTCCGGGGCGACAAGGTGCAGTTGATCCAGGCGGTGCTCAACATCGTGCGCAATGCCGCCCAGGCGCTGCTGCCGCAGATCGCCGAAGGCAGCGCGCAGATCACCTTGAAGACACGCGTGGCCCGTCAGGTCACGCTGGCCAAGCGGCGCTATCGCCTGGCATTGGAATTGCATGTGACGGACAACGGGCCGGGCGTACCCCCTGACATCCGCGATCGCATCTTTCATCCGCTGGTGTCGGGACGGGAAGGGGGCAGCGGCTTGGGGCTGACGCTGGCGCAGACCTTCGTGCAGCAGCATGAAGGCCTGATCGAATGCGAAAGCCGCCCGGGCTGCACCGACTTCCGGATCCTGTTGCCGCTGCCGTAATGGCGCGGCCATCGAAGAATTGTGTTTGGGAAACTGTATGAAGCCGATCTGGATTGTCGACGATGACCGTTCGATTCGTTGGGTGCTGGAAAAGGCGCTGACGCGCGCCAACCTGCCGTGCCGCAGCTTTGCATCGGCCAACGAGGCACTCGCTGCCCTGGACGAGGACGTGCCGCAGGCCCTGGTGTCCGACATCCGCATGCCCGGGACCAGCGGCATCGAGCTGCTGCAGGCGGTCAAGGCACGCCACCCGGCGCTGCCCGTGATCGTGATGACGGCCTACTCGGACCTGGAAAGCGCCGTGTCCGCCTTCCAGGGCGGCGCGTTCGAATACCTGCCCAAGCCCTTCGACGTGGATTCCGCCGTGGCCCTGGTGCGGCGTGCCATCGAAGAAGGCTTGCGCGAGGACCACGCCGATGAAGGCGTGCTGGGCTCGCCCGAGATCCTGGGCCAGGCGCCCGCCATGCAGGAGGTGTTCCGCGCCATCGGCCGCCTGTCGCAATCGCAGGTCACGGTGATGATCACCGGCGAATCCGGCAGCGGCAAGGAACTGGTCGCGCGTGCGCTGCACAAGCACAGTCCGCGTGCGCAGGGCCCGTTCGTGGCGATCAACACGGCCGCCATTCCGCGCGACCTGCTGGAATCGGAATTGTTCGGCCACGAGCGTGGCGCGTTCACCGGCGCGCAGAACATGCGTCGCGGGCGTTTCGAGCAGGCCGATGGCGGTACGCTGTTCCTCGATGAAATCGGCGACATGCCGCAGGAGTTGCAGACCCGCCTGCTGCGCGTGTTGTCCGATGGCAGCTTCTATCGCGTGGGCGGACACAGTGCCGTGCGCGCCAACGTCCGCGTCATCGCAGCCACCCACCAGCCGCTGGAAGAGCGCGTCAAGCAGGGCCTGTTCCGCGAGGACTTGTTCCACCGCCTGAACGTGATTCGCCTGCGCCTGCCGGCGCTACGCGAACGTTCGGAAGACATTCCGCTGCTGGCCCGGCATTTCCTGGCGCGCAGCGCGCGTGACCTGGGGGTCGAACCCAAGCGCCTGACGCAATCGGCCCTGGAAACCCTGCAGCGCTTCCGCTTCCCGGGCAACGTGCGCCAGCTCGAGAACGTCTGTCACTGGCTGGCCGTGATGGCGCCGACGCAGACCGTGGACACGCAGGACCTGCCGCCCGAGCTGCTGGATTCGCTAAGCAATCCCGACGCCGTCCCGCCCGAAGACGTTGCGGTCGAACCGAACACGGTGGTGGGCTTCGACCAGGGGCCCGGTGCGGCGCATCGTCCTGCCGAACCGGGCGCCGCGCGCAGCGCGACCGACGCGGCCTGGCAGAACAGCCTGCAGGCCGAAGTCGATCGTCAACTGGCGCGCGGCGATGCCGATCTGATGCACAACCTGACGCAGCAGTTCGAACGCGTGCTGATCGCAAGCGCATTGCGTGCCACCCGCGGCCGCCGCATCGAAGCCGCCAGCCGCCTGGGCATCGGCCGCAACACCATCACGCGCAAGATCCAGGAACTCGGGATGGAAGACGAGGCCGGCTGACCTGCGCCTCGCCTGGCCGCGCGCATGCGGCCAGATCGCATATATCGGAGGAGACCGCGACCACGCGGCACCCGAGGAGACCGATGAACAAGGAGTCCGCAGAAGACTCCGCGCAGCGGTCGAGCCAACGCGTTGCGCCGACAGATCATGCAGGCGTGAGCAAGGTTTCTGTTCCATGTTCGGCGAATCCACGCAGGCCGACATCGGCGAATCGCGCCAATCGCTATCGACCGGGCCTGCACCCCAGGTGTTTCAGACTTCGTCAAACGCCGTCATCACCTCGCCCAGGCGGGCCAGTCCGGCCTCGATGACCGCTTCTTTCACACTTGCATAGCCCAGCACGATGCCCGCGTGTGACGGTGCCTGCGAAGCATCGGCGTACAGGGCAGTCGCCCCATAAATACCCACGCCAGCGGCCCGCGCGGCCTCGGCCAACGCTGACTCCTGGTCCCGAGGCACCGCGTGGCACCAGATCACCAGATGCAGGCCCGCTGCCGCGCCTTCGACGGTTACGCGAGGCAGATGCCGCGCAATCGCGTTCAGGGCCACCTGCCTGCGTCTGGCATGAAAGCGTCGGATGCGCCGCACATGCCGTTCATAGCCACCTTGCGCGATGAACGTCGCCAATGCCTGTTGAGCCAGTTCCGGCGTGTGCCGATCGGTCAGGCGTTTGGCCGCAGTAAAAACCGACACGAGCGCTGGCGGCAAGACGAGATAGCCAAGCCGCAACGATGGCGCCAGCGTTTTGGACACCGTGCCGACATAGATGACCTGACCGTGGCGATCCAGTCCTTGCAAGGCATCGATCGGACGCGTGCCGTAGCGGAATTCACCGTCGTAGTCGTCTTCGATCACGTAGGCGTTCCGGTCTGCAGCCCAGGCCAGCAATGCCTGCCGGCGCGGCATGCTCAGCACGCCGCCCAGGGGGAACTGATGTGAGGGCGTGACATACGCCAGGCGGGCTGTTCCCTGCGACGCCAGCAAATCGGTACGCAGGCCCTCCGCATCCACGGGCATCGGCACGGGAATGCCGCCCACAGCAATGAACACCTGCCGCGCCGCCACATAACCCGGGTCTTCGATCACCACGGGGTCGCCCGGGTCCAGCAGCAGCCGCGCGCAGAGATCCAGCGCCTGCTGCGATCCGTTGACGACGACGATCTGCTCGGGCGTGCAGCGCAGCCCCCGGGCACGCCACAGATAGGCTTGCAGCGCTTGCCGAAGCGCCGGGTGGCCGGCCGGATCGCCGTAGGTCAACCGAGCGGGTTTCTGCAGCAAGGCCGACGTCCACGCTCGACGCCATGCCAGGGTGGGGAAGTCGTCGGGCGCCAGGTTGCCATAGCGGAAATCCGCGATCAGTGAGTCGGTGCGTGGACCAGGCTGGCGGGGCAGGGCGGCGATGCGCTGCCCCTGGGCAGACAGGCGGGGTGCCCGGCCTGTTTGCGTCGATGGCGGGCCCGGCACGGATGGTTTGGGCTGCAGGCCTGCTTCAACGATCGTCCGCGCCCCCGGGCGGCTTTCCACATAGCCCTCGGCCGCCAATCGTTCATAGACGGCCGTCACCGTGCCGCGGGCGACGCCAAGCTCGGCGGCCAGGGCGCGGGTGGATGGCAAGGCGTCGCCAGCGGGATAAGTGCCTTGTTCGATCTGCCGGCGCAGGTCGAGGTACAGGCGCTGGCCGGTGTCCGGATAGGGCATGCTGGACCATCGTAATTTGCAGGAACTGGATATTCATTCTAGGCCAGTCATCGGTCACGATAGCCGTTCATTCTTCCAGGGCACCGCCATGTACTCGCCGGCCAGTTTCCGTGACACCGATCTTTCCAGCATGCACCAGGTAATCGACCAGGCACGCCTGGCAAACGTCGTCACCCGCACGGCCAGCGGCCTGGTGGCCACGCCGCTGCCGCTGCTGATGGTCCCCGACGAAGGGCCGAACGGCACCCTGTACGGCCATCTTGCCCGCGCCAACCCGCAGTGGCGTGACAGCCTCGACGAAGAGGCGCTGGTCATCTTCGCCGGACCGGAAGCCTACGTGTCTCCGTCCTGGTATCCGTCCAAGGCCGACCACCACAAGGTGGTGCCGACCTGGAACTACGTGGCGGTCCATGCCTACGGGCCGGTGGAGTTCTTCGAGGCGCCCGATCGGCTGCTGGCGGTGGTCATGCGCCTGACCGCGCGGCACGAATCGGGTCGGCCCACGCCCTGGTCGGTTGCTGACGCACCACCGGATTTCGTGGCGTCCATGCTGCGGGGGATCATCGGTGTACGCATCGAAGTGTCGCGCCTGGAAGGCAAGCGCAAGCTGAGCCAGAACCGCAGCGACGAAGACGTGCGGGGCGTCGCCACCGGTCTGGCGCAAAGTGAGGACCCCCGGGATCAGGCTGTCGCCACGTTGATGCGGACCTGAACAAGCAGGGCACGGCACCGTTTCCGCTCGTGCCCCGAAGCGAGCGTGAAGCCCGTCATTCCCGATCTGTTTTTAAGATACGGTCGAGTTTCGGCAGCTAAGATGCGTGATTCTTCTCGCCCGGCGTCGTGTCTGGGCACGACTCGGTCCGCACCAGGAGAGCACGCATGTCCGCGATCGGCAAATTCGTCCCGCTTTTTGGCAACCCCGTGCTCGACAGCCTCAATCTGTTCGCGGCCTGGAACCAGCCGACCATCACCTACAGCTTCGGCTACAGCGACCTGGATCGCAACGGCGTGCCCGACATGCAGCAGGGCGACTGGAAAGCGTTCCACCGCGAGATCCTCGATGGCGTGGAAGCCTTCACCCCGCTGCGTTTCATCGAAGTGGCGGAGCCGGGCAACATCAACTTTCTGTTGCGCGAAGGCGGTGGCGGCGAATCCGGCGTACCGGTGCGGGGCACCCGGAACGTCGACACGGTGGTCGGGATCGATCCCGATGTCGAGTGGTCGGCCGAAGCGGTCCGTCTTGGCACTTTTTCATTGACCTGGCTGCACGAACTCGGGCATGCACTCGGCCTGAAGCACACGCACGACGACGACGGCGGTCCCAAGCTGCCTGGTGTCGTCAACCCTGAAGATCGCGGTACGGCGGGCCTCAATTCCGACCTGTACACCGTAATGGGCTACGTCGGCGGCTTCCTGGGTGAAGACAATCCCTTCACCGCCGCGGTCGATCCGGGTGTGGCGCTGCGTGCCGACCTGGGCAGCTTCGCACCCATCGACATCGCGGCGTTGCAGCGCCTGTACGGCGTGCGCGCGGCGAACACGGGCGACGACGTCTACCGCTTCAGCGACGACACCGACGCCAACCGGGGCTACACCACCATTTGGGATACCGGCGGCAATGACCTGATCCAGTATGTCGGCACGAGCCGCGCCAAGATCGACCTGCGCGCAGCCACGCTGCAGGTCGAGGTGGGTGGGGGCGGCTGGGTGTCCACGTCGGAGACGCTGACCGGCGGCTTCACCATCGCCAACGGCGTGTGGATCGAAGGTGCCATGGGCGGCGAGGGCGACGACATCCTGATCGGCAACGCGGCCAGCAACTATCTGCTCGGAAGCCTGGGCAACGATCTGCTGCAGGGTGGGGCGGGCGACGACGCGCTGGCAGGCGGTACGGGCAACAACGTGCTGGACGGTGGCGACGGCTATGACATCGCGTTGTTCGCGGGTGGCCGGCGTGCGGCAAACGTGGCGCAGGATGGCGGCCAAACCAGGGTGACGAGCAACGGCGGCACCGACACCTTGACCTCGATCGAGGAAGTACGTTTCGCCGATGGCCGGCTGGTGTTCGACGCCAACGATGAAGCGGCGCAGGTCGTGCGCCTCTACCAGGCGGCGCTGGGGCGGGCGCCCGAACAGTCGGGCCTGGGTTTCTGGACGACGGCGTTGAGCAACGGCGCGGCACTGGACCAGCTTGCGCAGGGGTTCCTGAACGCGCCCGAGTTCGTGCAACGCTACGGTGCAGGCTTGTCCAACGAAGCCTTCGTGACCGCGCTTTACGAGAACATCCTGGGCCGTGGCCCAGACGCGGCAGGCCACGCGTTCTGGACGAACGCGCTGAACGACGGAGCGAGCCGGGCGACCGTGTTGAGCCAGCTTTCCGAAAGCGGCGAGAACAAGACGAAGACCGCCTCGCTGGTCAGCGCCGGCATCTGGGACGCCGACGACCAGATGGTGCAGTTGGCGCGGCTCTACGACACCGCGTTCGGTCGCAACGCCGACCTGAACGGCACGGTGTTCTGGAAGGACGCAATGCAAGTCGGATCGGCCACGCTCACCTCAGCGGCAGCGGCATTCACGCAGTCCGCCGAGTTTCTGCTGAAGTACGGTGCCTTGGACAACGCCGCATTCGTCACCGCGATCTACCAGAATGCCTTGGACCGAACCCCCGATGCAGACGGCCTGGCCTTCTGGGTGGCGGGGCTGGATGCAGGCGCCTCGCGCGCCGACTTCGTGGTGGGCATCTCGGAAAGTCCCGAGCATGCCGCTCTCACGCTGGATATCGTGGGAGGCGGCGCCACGCAAGGCATTCTGTTCGCCTGATGGACGCTTGACCGAAACGCGTCGGGAGCCCTTGCGGCGCCAGGAGCCGAACCGGCCCTGGCGCCGTTTGCCATCAGGTTCCTGCGCGTTCAACGACGGCCGAGATGATCGCCGATCACACCGCCGATGGCGGCGCCGCCCACGGTGCCCAGCACGCTGCCACCCGTGACGGCAGCCGCGGCCACGCCACCCACGCCAGCACCCGTCACCATGCCCTTCTGGCGCGACGACATGTGATCCCAGCTTGCACATCCCGTTGCCGAGACGACCAAGGCCAGCACTGCGCCCACGCGGGCAAGAGGTCCGATGTTCATGTTCTGCTCCTGATACACGGCCGAGTTGAAAAATGGCCTGTGCGAAAGATCGCAGAAGAGGTCCTCCACAGGTGTCACGCAGCGGGGAGGTTTGCGTCCACGTGTAAGCACGCACTGTGAAGTCCGGTCGAGCGCAGACTCATTGCAGTTGCACGATCCTGCGAATCGGCGGGACGGCCAGCACGCTGTCCACGAGCTTGCCGTTGACCCGGTCGCGCAAGGCCGACAGCGACAGTGGCGGGTCGTCCTTGCAGTGCGAAGACATGTCGGAATTCGCCATGAAGTTGACCGGTCCGCTGCCGTCCTTGGGCGTGTAGAGCGTCTTGTTCTGGCACCAACTGCCCGACGATTCCAGCGTGCCTTCCACCACTTCTTCCCAGACCACCTGCCGGCCCAGGGTGGCCCGGACCAGGTACTGGTAGTCGATGCCATTGAGCGACGACATGTAGGTGTAGGCGTACAGGCTTCCCGGCGGCACGTCGTTGGCTTTCACCGTCGACTTGCTCATGTGGTGATAGGGAATGGTGACGCGCTGTGCATTCGGCTGCTGCGCGTACTCGCGTCCGCTCATGCGCGTGATGGTCACCACCACGCCTTTGTCGGTGGGCCCGGGTTGCCAGATGACGCCACGGTCGCCGATGGTACTCAGGATGGCATGTTCCAGCGACAGGTCGCCCTTGGTGTCCAGGTAACCCGGCATCGTCACCTCCAGCAAACGCTGATCGGTAAAGGCCGGGAAGGCCCGCGACAGCGCATGCAGCTCGTGCCGCCTGACTTCCAGCTTGGGCAGCTCGCCCGCCATGAACTTGCGTTCGCCATCCGAGGTCTCGGGACGCAGGTAGTGGTCCGACAGGCCTTCGAACAATTGGCCCCGATCCCGTATCGCCAGACGTGCGGCCTGGACGGTCGCATTCATCATGTGCGTCCGGTAGGCCGGCACCTGCAGGGACGGCAGGGTGGAAATCTGGTCGCCCAGGGTGATGACGAGGGTCTTGTCCAGCAGGCCACCCACCACGCGTTCGTTGAAGGTGTGCGTGAGCACCGCCAGGCGATCGGGGGGGATCAAGGCCACGCGCTGCATGGCATCCAGGGTCAGCCTGCGGTCTTGCGCGGCGGTCGGATGATCGAGCGCGAAGATGCTCGCCTGCACGTAGTCCACGTACGGATTGACCACCCCGGGGGCGATGGCGAAGAACGACTTGATGCGCTCGGGGCCGCCCGGGTGGGGAAGCGACTGGTCGATGGCCGCATAGGTATCGGTCGCATGGCCGCGCGCGTGCGCACGCTCGGCCGCGTTGGCGTAGTACTGGGCTTTTTCTTCCGGCGTCCGGGGCGCGGCGCAGCCGGCCAGGGCGACAGCCAGGCCAAGCAGCAAGGCGTAGCGTGAAATCATGGTCGTTCTCGGTGATCGACGGGGTGGCGTCGTGCGAAGGCCTGGCGATGCCGCCAGGACAGGTCCCGGGCAGACGCTCAAACGGCTAGCGTGGCCACGACCGGGGCGTGATCGGACGGCTGCTCGTTGCGGCGCGGTTCCTTGTCCACCACCGATGCCGTGCATACATCGGCCAAGGGCTTGGACAGCAGGATGTGGTCGATGCGCAGGCCAGCGTTGCGGCGGAAGCCCATCATCCGGTAATCCCACCAGCTGAACGTCTTCTCGGGCTGCTCGAACATGCGGAAGGAATCGGTCAGGCCCAGATCCAGGAGTGCTTTCCAGGCCGCGCGCTCGGGTGGGGACACGTGGGTCATGCCTTCCCATTTGGCCGGATCGTGTACGTCCCGATCTTCGGGCGCCACGTTGTAGTCGCCCATGATTGCCAGGCGCGGCGTGGTCTGCAGGCTGGTTGCCACATAACGCGCCAAGGCCTCGTACCACGCCAGTTTGTAGACGTACTTGTCGCTGTCGAGCGACTGGCCGTTCGGGCAATAGGCGCTGATGATGCGAACCTCACCCAGCGGCGAATCGACCGTGGCCGCGATCAGGCGGCTGTGGGTGTCTTCGAAACCGGGAATGTGGCGGACCACGTCCCGCAGCGGCGTGCGGGACAGAATGGCGACGCCGTTATAGGTCTTCTGTCCGACCCACGCGGCGTGATAACCCGCAGCTTCGATTTCCGCGACCGGAAATGCCTCGTCAGTGAGTTTCAGTTCCTGCAGACAGAGGACGTCGACCGGATTCTGCGCCAGCCAGGCAAGTACCTGGGGCAGACGGACTTTGAGGGAGTTCACATTCCACGCAGCTAAACGCATATTCATTTCAACCTATTGATTCATAGGTATTTTAAACCGGCCAGCAGGCGCCGCCGGGGACAGCTTGCCCTGGCGCAAGGAATATCTGCGCAACGCGGGTCAACATATAACCCGGAAGTACGCGAGGCTCGTGATTTCTTCCGGATTTCTCCTCAAACGGAAGACGTCGGGAAATGCCTCTCGACGTGCATCCGACGCCGACATATTGGCGACGCACTACTTTGCGATCCTGCACCAACGATGCCAACGATCGTGTCGTGCCGACGGGCTCCTCAAGGTCGAGGCAGTGACGGGAGGAGGGCGAGACGTGAGGAAGTTCCTGGCGGGATGCGTGGCCGCTTCAGGGATGTCGATATGGCTGGCGTCAGCGGTACTGGGTGGTATCGACGTCCTGGCCTGGCTGCTGGTGGGCGAGGTGCTGACAGGCTTCGATTGGTCTGCCGAGCGCGGCGCTTGGGTCTACATTGCGACGGGCTGGCTGATGGTGATGTGGATCGTGGTGCCAATCGCCAACCGTCTGGCGGATTTGCTCGAGGCGGCTTGAAGAAACGCGCATGGCGGCTTGGCGGGGCGACGCTGCGCTGCGCAGACTGCGTCTGCGATGAATCAAACAAAAGGCCAGCGGGTTGCCGCTGGCCTCTGACTTGAGCTGCCACGAGCGCGGCAGCGGTTTCTGGCGTTCAGCGCACCAGGCAAGGACGCTTCGGATCGAAGCGCCAGTTGGGCGACAGGAACTGCATTGCGATGGCGTCGTCGCGTGCACCCAGCCCGTGTTCCAGGTACAGGGCGTGTGCCTGCTGGACCTTTTCTTCGTCCAGCGTCACGCCCAGGCCGGGCTGCTTCGGCACTTCGACCAGGCCGCCGACGATGCGCGGCGGTTCCACGGTGATGCCGTGGCCGTCCTGCCAGATCCAGTGCGTGTCGATGGCGGCGACGCGGCCCGGGGCGGCAGCGGCGGCATGCGTGAACATGGCCAGCGAGACGTCGAAGTGGTTGTTCGAATGCGAACCCCAGGTCAGACCGAAGGCTTCGCAGATCTGGGCGACGCGCACCGAACCCTGCATGGTCCAGAAGTGCGGATCGGCCAGCGGAATGTCGACCGATTGCAGCGACAGCGCGTGCGCCAGTTGGCGCCAGTCGGTGGCGACCATGTTGGTGGCCGTCGGCAGGCCGGTGGCGCGGCGGAATTCCGCCATCACTTCACGACCCGAGAAGCCGCCTTCCGCACCGCAAGGATCTTCGGCGTAGGCCAGCACGCCACTCAGGTCGCGGCACAGGCGAATGGCTTCCTTCAGCGACCAGGCGCCGTTGGGGTCCAGCGTCACGCGGGCGTCGGGGAAGCGTTCGTGCAGGGCACGGATGGCTTCGACTTCGCGGTCGCCTTCCAGCGCGCCGCCCTTGAGCTTGAAGTCGCGGAAGCCATAGCGTTCGTAGGCCGCTTCGGCCAGGCGCACCACGCCTTCGGGCGTGATGGCTTCTTCGTTGCGCACGCGGAACCAGTCGTTATCGGCGTCGGGTTCGGCCCGGTAGGGCAGCGTGGTCTTGTTGCGGTCACCCACGAAGAACAGGTAGCCGAGCATTTCGACGGCGTCGCGCTGCTGACCTTCGCCCAGCAGTGCGCACACCGGGACTTCCAACCATTTGCCCAACAGATCCAGCATCGCCGATTCCACGGCCGTGACGGCGTGGATGGTGATGCGCAGATCGAAGGTCTGCAGGCCACGTCCCCCGACGTCCCGCTGTGCGAACTCCTGTCGGATGACGTTGAGTACGCGCTGCCAGTTCCCGATCGGCTGACCGACGATCAGGGGACGGGCATCTTCCAGCGTCTGGCGGATGCCTTCGCCGCCCGGTACTTCGCCCAAGCCTGTGTTGCCCGCGCTGTCGGTCAGGATCAGCAGGTTGCGGGTGAAGTACGGTGCGTGGGCACCGCTGAGGTTGAGCAACATGCTGTCGGGCCCGGCGATCGGGACGACGCGCACGTCGGTGACGACCGGCGTACGGCCGGCGGGGAGCTGGGTCTGGGACATGGTCTGCAGGTTAAAGCGTCAGTTGGCGGTGATGTTGCGAGCTTCGATGAGTTGCTTCCAGCGCGCGGCTTCCTTTTCCTGGAAGGCCGTGAATTCCGCCGGGGTATTGGCAACGATTTCGAGGCCCTGGTCGTTCATGCGCTTGGTGACTTCAGGATCGCGGAACAGCGCGGTGGTTTCGGCCGCGAGCTTGTCGACGATGGCGGCAGGCGTGCCCTTGGGCGCCGCGAAGCCTTGCCACGAATACACCTCGGCACCCTTGACGCCGGATTCGGCCAGGGTGGGCACGTCGGGCAGGACCGGCGAGCGCGAGGTGCCGCTGACTGCAATTGCGCGCAGCTTGCCGGCGCGGATGTGCGAGATCACGGTGTTGACGTTCTGGAACGAGTAGTCGACCTGGCCGCCGAGCAGGTCGTTGGTGGCCGGTGCACCGCCCTTATAGGGGATGTGCAGGCCCTGGGTGCCGGTCTGCTGCCAGAACATTTCGGCAGTCAGGTGATCCGATGAGCCCGCGCCCGAGCTGGCGAAGCTGACTGCGCCGGGACGCTGCTTCAGTTCGGCGATGACTTCCGAGACGGTCTTGGCCGTCATCTTCGGGCTGGCCACCAGCACGTTGGGCGTCTGCACGACGACGCTGATGTAGGAGAAGTCCTTGCTGGCATCGTACGGCACGTTACGCAGCAGGTATGGTGCGATAACGTAGGGGCCGAGCGATGCGAACAGCAGGGTGTTGCCATCGGGGGCTGCGCGCTTGACCGCGCCGGTGCCGATGGTGCCGGTCGCGCCGGGCCGGTTGTCGACCAGGAAGGTCTGGCCGAACTTGTCCTGGAAGCGCTGCGCCATGATCCGGGTCAGGGTGTCGGTCGAACCGCCAGCCGGGAACGGCACGACGATGGTGACCGGCTGCGTGGGCCAGTTGTCTGCGGCAAAGGTCGGGGTGACAGCCACTGCGGCAAGGGTAGCGGTAGCTGCGGCAAAAATGCGGGTGAAAACGGGCATGACGATCTCCATTCGTAGCGCCTGTTCAATCATATGTCGTCGTACGACCAATTCCGCTTGGGACTTGCCCTTACATAAGGGTACAAGGCCTGACCTGGCGATGGTAACGATAGTCATCGTACAACCTGGCGTTCCAGCGACAGCGGCGGGGCAACGCGGTACGATCGCAGGTCACGCGCATAACTTAACCGTCCTTGCTCCGATGCCGCTATCCGAGAAACCTTATCCGGTGCCCGAGGACGAGCCCGCGCGATTGCAGGAGCTGTTTTCCTACGATCTGCTCGATACGCCGCCCGAGGAAGACCTCGACCGCCTGGTGCGGCTCGCGTCACGCCTTTTCGATGTACCCATTTCGTTGATTTCCCTGGTCGACGAAGAACGGCAGTTCTTCAAGGCCCGGGTCGGCCTGGGGGTCTCCGAAACCCATCGCAGTCTCTCGTTCTGCGGCCATGCCGTGGCGAAGGGCGAGATCCTCGTCGTCGGCGACGCCCGCGAAGACCCTCGCTTCACCGACAACGACCTGGTGACCGGCGAGCCTGGCATCCGTTTCTATGCCGGCGCGCCGCTGGTGACCCCGAGCGGCCGCAGCATCGGAACGCTGTGCGTGATCGACGACAAGCCGCGCCTGTCGCTCAGCGATGCCGACCGCGAGATCCTGCGCGACCTGGCCGAACTGACCATGGCGCGACTGGAGCTGCGTCGGCTGGAAGCCGGGCGGCAGGTGGGCCAGCAACGTTTCCGCCAGATCGCAGCCACCTCGCCCGACGCCATCGTGTGCACCGACGAAGCCGGGCGGATCACGTTCTGGAACCGGGCGGCCGAAAACATCTTCGGATATCGCGAATCCGACATCCGGGGTCAAAGCTTCGACCGCCTGGTGCCCGACGGGGCCCGCGATGCCTATCGCTTCGCGATCGAGCAGGCGGTGCTGGGCCACGTGCCGCCGCGCCTGCTGGGCCGCACCACCGAAGTCATCGGCCTGCGCCGCAACGGCACCCAGTTCCCGCTAGAGCTGTCCTTGTGCACCTGGACCGATGGCGACGCGCGCGCGTTCGGTGCCATCGTGCGCGACATCACCGAACGCCGCAGCGCAGAAGACCGGTTGTACCGGCTCGCGCGCCTGGACCCGATCACGGAGCTGGCCAACCGCGAAACCTTCACTGGCGTGCTCGAGGCGCAGATCGCCGTGCGCCGTCCGCTCGCGCTGCTGGTCTTCGACCTCGACGGTTTCAAGGAGGTCAACGACAGCCTGGGTCACGAGGCCGGCGACACGGTGTTGCGCACCATCGCGCACCGGCTGCAGACCGCTTTTCCCGATGCCTTGATCATCAGCCGCGCCAGCAGCGACGAATTTAGCGTGCTGCTCGGCACCGAAGCCATACGCAGCGACATCGCGATCCGGGTCCGTTCGGCAATCGGCCTGCTGGCCCACCCCATTTCGACGGAACACCACGACTTCACCATGGGGGCGGGCGTCGGGGCCGCGATCTATCCGGACGACGGCCCCGACTGCAAGTCGCTGGTGGCCAACGTCGGCCTGGCGCTGTACGAGGCGAAGAAAGCCGGACGCAATGCCTTGCGCTTCTACGTGCCGTCGCTGCGCAGCGAAATGGATGCGCGCAAGGGCCTGGAAAGCGAGCTGGCGCGGGCTGCTGCTCAAGGCGAGTTCGAACTCTTCTACCAGCCGCAGGTGCAATTGGCCACGGGCTGCATCGTCGGTGCCGAGGCGCTGTTGCGTTGGCGGCATCCGGTGCGCGGGCTGCTGGCGCCGGTGGAGTTCATCCGGGTGCTGGAAACCAGCGCGGTGGCGGCCGACGTGGGTACCTGGATCCTGCGCACGGCCTGCGCCCAGGCGGCACGTTGGCGGGCGGCAGGAGCCCGGCAATTCCGGGTGGCGGTCAACCTGTTCAGCGTCCAGTTGCAGAGCCCGCACTTGGTGTCCTGGGTCAACGATGCGCTGGCCAGCACCGGCTTGCCGCCGGACGGCCTGGAACTCGAGATCACCGAGAACACCCTGGTGGCCGAGAACAGCGCGTTGCTCGATTCCCTGCGGCGACTGAAAAGCGCCGGCGTGGGCATCGCGTTCGACGATTACGGCACCGGCTACGCCTCGTTGAGCCTGCTCAAGCGGCTTCCCATCACCCGCCTGAAGATCGACCGCTCGTTCATCTCGAACGTGGTGATCGACGAGGGCGATGCGGCGGTGGTGCGCGCCATCCTGTACCTGGGGCGCAGCTTCCAGCTCCAGGTGGTGGCGGAGGGGGTGGAAACGGCCGAACAGGAAGCATTCCTGCAGGCCAACGGCTGCGACGAAGCGCAAGGCTATCTGTACGGCCGTCCCATCCCGGCCGCACAGTGGGAGTCGTGGTCGGCTCCCTGAGGTCGTCCTGGCATCACGACGACGCGGCGGCGCCCGGTTCCACCCAGTGGATCTGGGCGGCCTCGAACTCGACCTTCTGATCGACCTTCAGCGGCACGTCGCCGGCCACCTCGTCCCACGACACCACGCGGCCCACGTAGCGGCCGTTGCCGGCTTCTTCAGCATATTCGACCTGCACGTTCAGGGTGGGCGGGCCGGCCCATTGCAGGGTCAGCATGTTGCCCGGCTGCATCCAGTCCGGCGGCAGAATGCCACGCGCCAGGCCGGGACGCTCGGGGGTGACGGGAACATCGGCAGTGCGTTCGGTGAAACGGGAAGCTTGCGATGCAGTCATCATGGCTCCTTCAACGGAAAGGACGTTGTGGTCGCGCGGGGCGGTCCACCGCGGCCTGTTTTCGGTCCAGTCACGTTGCAAGCCGCGTGCCCGCGTGGCTGGGTCCGCTAGGCCGCGGAAGGCAGCCGCTGTTCCTGGCTGGCCGCGACGATCTGGCCCAGGCGTGCGACCGCCTGGCTGACCTCCGGCGTGAGCCGGGTGCCGCTGTTGATCCGCACGAAGTGACCGAAGCGCGGGGAATTCGAGAACAGCGTTCCGGGCGCAATGCGTATGCCTTCGCGCAGCGCCGCTTCGAATACCTGCGTGGCGCTCGTCCTTTCGGGCAGTTCCACCCACAGCACCAGTCCGCCTTGCGGCATGCTCAGGCGCGTACCGGCAGGAAAGCTGGCTGCGATGGCATCGGCCATCTGTTCGCGTTGCTCGCGCAGGGTGGTGCGCAGTTTCGTCAGGTGGCGTTCGTATCCACGTGAGCCCATCACATCCGCCAGGGCCATCTGGGTCAGCAGATCGTTCGGCCGGCTGTTGGCGTACTTGAGGATGGACGCACGCCGACGCCATTTTCCGGGAATCATCCAACCCACGCGGATGCCGGGCGCCAGGGTTTTGTGCCCCGACGAGCAATAGACGACGTTGCCGCTGCTATCCCAGGATTTGAGGGCGCGGGGCAGGGTCGCACCGTCGTGAAGCCGGCCGTAGATGTCGTCTTCGATCACCGGCACGTTGCGGTCCGCGCACAAGGCCGCGATGCGGGCCTTGGCGGCGTCGGGCATGACGGCGCCGAGCGGGTTCTGATAGGTCGGGACCACCACCACGGCCTTGATGTCGGGGTGTTCGGCAAACGCCAAAGCAAGCGCCTCGGGCGTCAGGCCGTCGCGCGGGCTGGCAGGAATCTCCAGCGCACGCATGCCCAGGCTTTCGATGGCCTGCAGCACGCCGTAGTAAACCGGCGATTCGATGGCGATGGTGTCGCCCGCACGGGCGACGGTGCGCAGCGCCAGGTTGAGTGCCTCGGTACAGCCGTAGGTGATGACGACATCGCTGGGGGCCACGTTGATGCCGATCTCCAGCGCACGCTCGGCGATGACCTGACGCAGCCCCAGGTCGCCCTCGGGCGGCACCGTGGTCACCAGCGCATCGGGCCGCCGACGCAGGGCCCGCGACAATGCCTGTTGCAGCAGGTCGCGAGGGTAGGCCTCTGCCGCAGCGACAGCGGTGCCGAAGTTGACCCGGGAAGGATGGGCGTTGCACTGGGCGACGTACGAAGAGATCCGGTCATGGACTCCGGCGAAGTCGGCCGGGTCGAACGCCGCCAGCGACACGGGTTCGGGAACGGGCGCAATCGATCGCCGCGCTACCCGCCGCACGAAGAAACCCGAGCGTGGCCGGGCTTCGATCCATCCCTGCTGTTCGAGCAGGCGGCTGGCCTGCAGGGCGGTCGACAGGCTGACATCGTGGGCGCGCATCAGCGCACGTACCGAGGGCATGCGCTGGGCAGGCCGCAGCGTGCCTGCCTCGATGGCCTGGCGGTAGTGATTGGCGATCTGTTGGTAGAGCGGTGGTGTGTCCATACCGCGAGGATTCCGCGAAACGCACGTGCTGCACAGGTACAGACGCATGCATCCTGCACCATAACAGTCTGCAAAAACCCAGACGCTGTTCTGGTTCGAATGGTCGGGATCTGTGGCTGTTTGAGCACAGGCCGCATGCGTAGGCTGTGTTCATCGATACACAGCCTGGAGCGGCTCACATGGAACCGACCGATCTTTCATCCCCGATGCTGCAGCTTTCACGCGGCCACACCGACCGTCGCTGGCTGCCTGCCGGCACACGTCTGCTCGTCACCGATGGCGTGACCTACATGGCAAACGATGCCGGTGGCGGGCACCTGTACCTGAGTGCAGGCCAATCGCACGACATTGCGGTGGCGGGACGCTATCACCTGTGGACATACTCGGATGCCACGGTGCAGGTGATGGCTCGTACGCCGTTGTTGGTGCGCCTGCGGGGCTGGATGGCAATGGGTCGCCGAGCGGCGTCGGTGCGTGCGCGGATCGACGGCGTGGAAACCGCAGGCTCATCCTGACTGCGCCATGGAAAACGCCCTGGCAGGTGGGAATCCACCTGCCAGGGCGTTGCCGGCCCTTCCGTTACTGCGCAGAGAGGGCGCCGTCGTGACCCGGCGAGCGTGCTCAGACGGTTTCGGTCAGTCCGTTGTGGCGCAGCAGGGCATCGATCTGCGGATCGCGTCCGCGGAAGGCACGGAAGGAGTCGATGGCCGGTCGGCTGCCGCCTACTGCCAGAATCTCGCGCAGGAAGCGTTGGCCCACCTCGGGCAGCAGGGTGTCGCCACCGCTGGCTGCTTCTTCGAAGGCCGCATAGGCGTCGGCCGACAGCACTTCGGCCCACTTGTAGCTGTAGTAGCCCGCGCCGTATCCGCCCGCGAAGATGTGCGAGAAGGTATGCGGCAGACGGTGCCAGCTCGGCGGGAAGATCACGGCGACTTCTTCGCGCACCTGCTGCAGCAATGCCAGCACGGCAGCCATGTCGGTCGCCGGTGCGTCGGCATGCAGCAGCATGTCGAACAGCGAGAATTCGATCTGGCGGACCATGATCAGGCCGCTCTGGAAGTTGCGGGCGGCGACCATGCGGTCGAACAGGGCGCGCGGCAGCGGCTCGCCCGTGTCGACGTGCGCGGTCATGGCCGACACGACGTTCCATTCCCAGCAGAAGTTCTCCATGAACTGCGAGGGCAGTTCGACGGCGTCCCATTCGACGCTGGAGAACGGCGACGCGCCCAGCTCGTCGACTTCGGACAGCACCACGTGCAGGGCATGGCCCATTTCATGGAACAGCGTGATGACGTCGTCGTGCGTGAGCAGCGAGGGCTTGTCGCCCGTGGGGGCCGCGAAGTTGCAGGTCAGGAAGCCGATGGGACGCTGCACCGTGCCGTGGCGCAGGCGACGGCTGCGGTCGAGGTCGACCCACGCGCCGCCTTGCTTGCCAGCGCGTGAATACAGGTCGAAGTACAGGTGCCCGATGGTGTCGCCGTCGTCGGCGCGTGCAATGCGAACGACCCGCACCGACGGATGCCAGGTCGGCGCTTGCACGGTTTCCAGGCGCACGCCGAACAGGCGCTCGACCACTTCGTACAGCCCGGCGATCACGCGCGGTTCGGTGAAATACTGTTTGACCTCTTGCGCCGAGTATTCGTAGCGCTTGGTGCGCAGTCGCTCGGACGCGTAGGCGACATCCCAGGGCTGCAGGTCGCTCAGGCCGAATTCGCGCGCGGCGACCTCGCGCAGTTGGGCCAGGTCACGCTCGGCGTGCGGGCGCGTACGCTTGGCCAGGTCACGCAGGAAGTCCAGCACGCGGCCGGGTTGTTCGGCCATGCGCACCGTCAACTGCTTGTCGGCGAAGCTCTGGAAGCCCAGCATGGCCGACTCTTCGGCGCGCAGGGCCAGCAGCTCGGAAATCAGCGCCGAGTTGTCCAGGGCTGCATCGCCCTGTTCGGATGCGCGGGTGGCGTAGGCGCGGTACAGCTTTTCACGCAGTTCGCGGTTTTCCGCGTACTCCATGATCGGCAGGTAGCTCGGGGCCTTGAGGGTGACCTTCCAGCCCGTCTTGCCATCGGCCTGGGCCGCGGCGGCAAAGCCGTCGAGCACGTCCTGCGGGACGCCGGCGAGTTCCTTCTCGTCATCGATGTACAGCGCGAAGGCGTCGGTCGCGTCCAGCACGTTTTCCGAGAACTTCTGCGACACCTCGGCTTCGCGCGCCGAGATTTCGGCAAAGCGTTCGCGTCGTTCGGCGGGCAGTTCCACGCCGCTCAGGCGGAAGCTGCGCAGCGCCAGGTCGATGATGCGCTGACGCGTCGGCGTCATGGCCTGGTACTCGGCCGATTCGTGCAGTTGCTTGTACTGGCGATACAGGCCTTCGTGCAGGCCGACCCAGGTCCAGAATTCGGAAATCGCCGGCAGGCTTTCGTTGTAGGCCTCGCGCAGTTCGGGCGTATTGACCACCGAGTTAAGGTGGCCCGCGGCCGACCATGCACGCGACAGGCGCTCGGTCACGTCGTCGAGTTGCTCGACCACGTTCTCCCAGGTGGCGGGCGTGGCCGGATCGGCGGCACGTTCCACCGCCTCGCGGGCGGCGGCGATCAGATGGCTGATGGCCGGGCCGATGTGTTCGGGGCGGATCGCATCGAAGGCCTGCAGGTCGTTGTTGGCGAGCAGGGGATTGGCGCTCAGGCTTGCATCGGTCATCGTGTCATCCAGAAAGCGTTGTCAGGCGTGGGTGGCGGCGCGTTCGGCGGACTCCACCGTGTTGACCAGCAACATGGCGATGGTCATGGGACCGACGCCGCCCGGAACCGGCGTGATCCAGCCCGCCACTTCCGATACGCCTGCGAAATCGACATCGCCAGCCAGCTTGCCGTTCTCGTCGCGGTTGATGCCCACGTCGATGACGACGGCGCCCGGCTTGACCATGTCGGCGGTCAGCGTGTGGCGGCGGCCCACGGCAGCCACCACGACATCGGCCTGGCGGGTGTGCACGCCCAGGTCCGGGGTCGCACTGTGGCAAATGGTGACGGTGGCGTTGGCTTGCAAGAGCAGCAGGGCCATCGGCTTGCCGACGGTGTTGCTGCGGCCGATGACCACGGCGTGCTTGCCGCGCAGGTCGTAGCCGGTGCTTTCGATCAGCTTCATGCAGCCATACGGCGTGCAGGGGCGGAAGCCCGGCAGGTTGGCGACCAGCTCGCCCGCGCTCAGCGTCGAATAGCCGTCGACATCCTTGTGCGTCGCGATGGCCTCGATGACCTTCGACGATTCGATGTGGCGCGGCAGCGGCATCTGCACCAGTATGCCGTGGATCGTCGGGTCCTGGTTGAGTGCCTCGATGCGTGCCAGCAGATCGGCTTCGCTCAGGGTGGCCGGATAGGTTTCCATCACGGAATGCAGCCCGGCTTCGCCGCAGGCCTTGACCTTGTTGCGGACGTAGACCTGGGATGCCGGGTCCTCACCCACCAGGATCACCGCCAGTCCCGGGCGGTGGCCGCGTTCGGCCAACGCGGCGGCGCGCGTGGCGACGTCGGCGCGGATGCTCTTGGACAATTGGGTACCGTCGATGATGCGGGCAGTCATGGGGTGTGGAACTCGTGAGAAACGCCGCCCAGGGGCGGGCATGAATGGCTGGGGTGGGCAGAGCCCGGAAAAAGCTTGCGGGCGCCAGGCGCCCGCAGGGAATTCGTCGACGGGCGGCGCGCGCCCGTCAGTGTCGCACGGCAGCTTTCAGGCTGCCGGGCGGTGCAGGGCGACCTTCATCAGGTCGGCCACGGTCGTGACCTGCAGCTTCTCCATGATGTTGGCGCGGTGCGCCTCCACCGTCTTGATGCTGATGCCCAGGTCGTCGGCGATCTGCTTGTTCAGGCGGCCGGCGACGATGCGTTCGAGCACCTGCTGTTCGCGCACCGTCAGGCGGGCGAGCAGGGCTTCGTGGTTGCGGCGCGTGGCGTCCTCGACGGCACGGCTGGCGGCCTGTTCGAGCATGTTGGCGACGATGGTCCGCAGATCCGCTTCGTTGAACGGCTTCTCCAGGAAGTCGACCGCGCCTTTCTTCATGGTCGACACCGCCATCGGCACGTCACCGTGGCCGGTGATGAAGACGATGGGCAGCGTCGCACGGCGTGCGATCAGGTGTTCCTGGAGTTCCAGGCCGCTCATGCCGGGCATGCGGACGTCGACAATCAGCACGCCGATCAGGTTGGGGTCGTAGTCCGACAGGAATCGCTCCGCACTGTCGTAGCTGCGAACACGATAACCATTGGCTTCGAGCAGCCAACGCAGCGAGTCGCGCACCGCTTCGTCATCGTCGACAATGAACACAGTGCTGTTCTGCGCAGGGGTACTCATACCGTTTGCTCCTGGGTGGGTGGCATCGACGACGGCGGTTGCTGGGCCGGCGCGATCCAAGGAAGGGTAAATCGGAAAATGGTCCCGCCGGTGGGATTGGGCTCAGCCCACAATCTACCGTGGTGGAATTCGATAATGGTACGGCAGATGTTCAGCCCCATGCCCATTCCTTCTGCTTTGGTGCTGAAGAAGGGCTCGAACAGGCGGGCGGGATCGATGTCGCCGAGGCCGTGACCGGCATCGATCACGGCGACTTCGACGTGGTCCTGGCGCAGGCTGGCCATCACGACCAGTTCCTGCTTGGTGGCGTCCTGCATGGCTTCCAGGCCGTTCTTCAGCAGATTGAGCAGGACCTGCTCGATCAGGATCGGATCGGCCTGCACGTCGGGCAGCCATTCGGGAATACGCTTGACGATGTCGATGCGGCGCTTGCGGGCGTCGATTTCGGCAAAGCCCACGGCATTGTCCACGATCGCCGGGATCGTCACGCGCTGGCGCTTGGGTTCGCTGCGTTTCACGAACTCGCGGATGCGGCGGATGATCATGCCGGCGCGCTCGGCCTGCGCCGTGGTCTTTTCCAGCGCGGGCAGCAACTGGGCCGGGTCGGTCACACCGGAACGCACGCGGGCGACCACGCCCATGCTGTAGTTGGCGATGGCCGTCAGCGGCTGGTTCAGTTCGTGCGCGAGCGAGGACGCCATTTCGCCCATGGTGATCAGGCGGCTGGTGAGCTGGATCTTTTCCTGCTGTGCGATCGACGCTTCCTCGGACGCACGGCGCTCGGTGATGTCGCGGGCGACCTGCATGCGCACGCGGCGGCTGTCCACCCATTGCAGGGTGCGATGACGCACTTCGAACCAGCGTTGCACCGATGCGGAATACACCTCGACCGCTTCGTCGGTGAAGCGGCCGCGTCGTCCTGCCGACAGTTCGTCGTGACCATTGGCCTGCGAGCTGAACACGCGGCGATAAGTCCGGTTGGCGAACAGCAGTTCCGAGCCCTGCGGGGTATCGGCCGTCACCGAAATCGCATCGTCCAGACCTTCCAGCACCGTCATGAAACGTTCATGCGCAGCAGCCAGCGCTTCACGTACGCGCTTGGGCTCGGTGATGTCGGTCATCGACGTCATCCAGCCGGTCTGCACGCCGCGCTGGTCCAGCAGCGGCGACACATACAGGCGCGCCGTGAAGCGCGAGCCGTCACGGCGCTGCGCTTCCATTTCAAGACCGCTGGTGGGCGTGCTGCCGCTGAGCAGGATGTCGATCAGGCGCTTCTGGACATCGTGCTGATCGGGCGGCCAGTAGGGGTAGGGCGGGTTGCGGCCCAGCAGGTCGGGTTCGTCCCAGCCGATCATTCGGCAGAAGGCCGGATTCACGTAGGTGATCTTGCCTTCCATATCCAGCACCCGCATGCCGGTCAGCATGGAGTTTTCCATCGCGCGCCGGAAGGCCGTTTCGGCGATCAGGGCCTCTTCGGCCTGGGTGCGGAACCGGGTGTGTCGCCACAGCGCCAGCAGGCTCCAGATGATGACGGCCGACAGCGACACCACCACCCACACCAGCATGGTCTGCGACGTTTCGGTCTGCGTGCGGTAGGCGTAGGCACGCACCACCATGCCGTTGCCCGGTGGGTCGAGCGAGACTTCGTAGATGTGGCGGGGATCGCCCGAGCCGCCCTGCGGCGCGGCCACGGAAGACAGTTGACGGCCCTGGCCATCGAGGATGGATACGCGATAGCGGCGGGCCGTTTCCTGCGGCACCAACTGGCGCAGGATCTCGTCGACCGAGTAGATCGCCGCCACCGTGCCCATGAAGACATTGTTCTGCGTGACCGGAATCTGGAGGTCGAAATACATCTCGCCATCCAGGCCACGATATGGCACCGAATACACGCCGCTGCGCGACTCGCGCGCGGCCTCGAAACCGGACAGGGCTTCGATGTCGCCGCCCAGGTCCGGCGGATCGAAGTGGCCGCCGCGTACGGGACGACGGATGGACGTTTCCGCCCAGCGCGTCAGCTGATTCTCGTCCAGCCAGGCCAGATGCAGGATCTCGGGATGTTCGCCCAGCACCACCCGGGCCTCGTCCAGGAAACGCCCTTCGATCATGTCGCCGCGTGCCCCTTCCCGGGCCAGGGCGCCGATGCGGTCGCGTGCGGTCAGCATGCGCTGGTGCATCGCTTGCTGCGCCAGGTCGACATCGCGCCGCAGCGCTTCGTAGCGCTGCGCATCGTCGCGGGCATCCAGCCACCAGAGGATGGACCCCATGACACAGACGAATAGGCCCAGGGCGATGGCAGGGGTCAGCCAATACCAGTTGCGGCGGCGCAGCCGTACCTGTTCACGGAACGGGGCGGGAATGTTCGGCGGATGGACGTGAGACATGGAGGGCAAGTTTACGCACAATAAGGTCGCTGGCGCCTGCGCGCGCGAGCAGACTGACCCAGATCACACCGGAATCGCTCATTTTTCACATTGTGATAAAACGTCCCGTAAGACGAAATAATGGTTGCGACGGCTGACCCCGCGCTTCTAGAATCGCCGCCGGGATCGTCCCGGCCGTCCGGCAATGGCCGGCATGCGCCAAAGAAAGCCTCACGCGGGGACTTTCAACGTCGCAGGGCGACGCCAAACGCATTCGCACCGCGGTCCGCTGCGGAACGGATAACGATCAAAGAGCTTCAGGAGACGTAGATGTCTGCTCTTCCTCACCCCGGTGCCGGCGCCTCGTCGGCAAACGACGACGATTCCATCGAAACCCAAGAATGGCTTGAAGCCCTTGAGTCGGTACTCGACCGCGAAGGTCCGGAACGTGCCCACTTCCTGCTGGAGCGCCTGATCGACCTGGCGCGCCGCTCGGGTGCCCACATTCCGTATTCGCCGAACACGGCATACGTCAACACGATTCCCCCGCACCTCGAAACGCCGCATCCGGGCAACCTCGAACTCGAAGAGCGCATCCGCTCGTACGTTCGCTGGAACGCCATGGCGATGGTGGTGCGTGCCAACCGCCTGAACCCGCCCGACGGCGGCGACCTCGGCGGTCACATTGCATCGTTCGCCTCGCTGGCGAACATGATCGGCATCGGCCAGAACCACTTCTGGCACGCCGACCGCGAAGGCAAGGGCGGTGACCTGGTGTACTTCCAGGGCCACTCGTCGCCTGGCGTCTATGGCCGCGCCTATCTGGAAGGCCGCCTGACCGAAGAACAGTTGCTGAACTTCCGCCAGGAAGTCGACGGCAAGGGCCTGTCCTCGTACCCGCATCCCAAGCTGATGCCGGACTTCTGGCAGTTCCCGACGGTGTCGATGGGCCTGGGCCCGTTGATGGCCATCTACCAGGCCCGCTTCCTGAAGTACCTGCACGCCCGTGGCATCGCCGACACCAGCAACCGCAAGGTCTGGGTGTTCTGCGGCGACGGCGAAATGGACGAGCCGGAATCGCTGGGCGCGATCAGCCTGGCCTCGCGCGAGAAGCTCGACAACCTGGTGTTCGTGATCAACTGCAACCTGCAGCGTCTGGACGGCCCGGTGCGCGGCAACGGCAAGATCATCCAGGAACTGGAAGGCGAATTCCGCGGTAGCGGCTGGAACGTCGTCAAGCTGATCTGGGGCGGCTACTGGGATCCGCTGCTGGCCAAGGACAAGGAAGGCATCCTGCGCAAGGTCATGGAAGATACCGTGGACGGCGAGTACCAGGCCTACAAGGCCAACAACGGTGCCTTCGTTCGCGAGAACTTCTTCGGCAAGCACCCCAAGCTGCTGGAAATGGTCAGCCGCATGAGCGACGAAGACGTCTGGCGTCTGAACCGCGGCGGCCACGATCCGCACAAGGTCTACGCGGCCTTCGCCGAAGCCGACAAGACCGTCGGCCGTCCGACCGTCATCCTGGTCAAGACCGTCAAGGGCTACGGCATGGGCCGTGCCGGCGAATCGCTGAACCCGACGCACCAGCAGAAGAAGCTGGACATCGACACCATCCGCGAATTCCGCAACCGCTTCAACATCCCGGTGCCGGACGATCAGCTCGAAGCGCTGCCGTTCTACAAGCCCGCCGACGACACGCCGGAAATGCAGTACCTGCACGAGCGCCGCAAGGCCCTCGGCGGCTACCTGCCGACCCGCCGCCAGGTCTCGGACGAGAAGTTGACCGCGCCGGAACTGTCGACCTTCAAGGCCGTGCTGGAACCGACCGCCGAAGGCCGCGAGATCTCGACCACGCAGGCATTCGTGCGCATCCTCACGCAACTGCTGCGTGACAAGACCCTCGGCCCGCGCGTCGTGCCGATCGTGCCCGACGAGTCGCGCACCTTCGGCATGGAAGGCATGTTCCGCCAGATCGGCATCTACGCGCCGGAAGGCCAGAAGTACGTGCCGGTCGACAAGGCTCAGGTCATGTACTACCGCGAAGCGGAAGACGGCCAGATCCTGGAAGAAGGCATCAACGAAGCGGGCGCATTCAGCTCGTGGATTGCCGCGGCGACGTCGTACTCGACGAACAACCGCATCATGATCCCGTTCTACATCTACTACTCGATGTTCGGGTTCCAGCGCGTCGGCGATCTGGCCTGGGCGGCCGGCGACATGCAGGCACGCGGCTTCCTGCTCGGCGGCACCGCCGGACGGACCACGCTCAACGGCGAAGGCCTGCAGCACGAAGACGGCCACAGCCATGTGTTCTCGTCGGTGATCCCGAACTGCGTGTCGTATGACCCGACGTTCGCGCACGAACTCGCCGTCATCATTCAGCACGGCATGAAGCGGATGATCGAAGACCAGGAAAACGTCTTCTACTACATCACCGTGATGAACGAGAACTACGCGCATCCGGGCCTGAAGGAAGCCGACATCGACGGCATCAACCGCGGCATGTACATGCTCAAGCAAGCCAAGGGCGGCAAGCATCGCGTGCAGTTGGTCGGTTCGGGCACCATCCTGCGCGAAGTCATGGCCGCACAGGACATGCTGGAAGCCGACTGGGGCATCGCCGCCGACGTCTGGAGCGTGACCAGCTTCACCGAGCTGCGCCGCGACGGCCTGGACGCCGACCGCTTCAACCTGTTGAACCCGACCGAGCAGCCCAAGGTCCCGTACGTGACCGAGCAACTGGCCAAGCACGAAGGCCCGGTGATCGCGTCGACCGACTACATGAAGCTGTTCGCCGACCAGATCCGCCCGTTCATGCCGCGTGGCCGCGACTATCGCGTGCTGGGCACCGACGGCTATGGCCGCTCGGACTTCCGTGCGAAGCTGCGCGAGCACTTCGAAGTGGATCGTCGTTTCGTCGTGCTGGCTGCCCTGAAGTCGCTGGCCGACGAAGGCACCATCCCCGCGAAGACGGTGGCCGAGGCGATCAAGAAGTACGGTATCGATCCGAACAAGGCCAACCCGCACTACGCGTAAGCGCAGGTCGATGAGATGACACGGACACATCCGCCGCCGGCCTGAACAGGGCGGCGGCGGATGTGTGTTCGAGCCAGCCGCGAGGCTGGCGTCGCCGGAGAGACATAACAATGAGCAATGTGATCGAACTGAAAGTGCCGGACATTGGTGACTTCAACGAAGTTGAAGTGATCGAGCTGCTGGTGAACGTTGGCGACACGGTGAAGGCGGAGCAAAGCCTGGTCACGGTGGAGTCGGACAAGTCGTCGATGGAGATTCCGGCAAGCCAGGGCGGCGTGATCAAGTCGCTGAAGGTGAAGCTGGGCGACAAGGTCAGCGAAGGCAAGGTACTGGCCGAGATCGAAGTCAGCGAGTCGGGCGACGCGCCGGCTGCCAAGGAAGAGAAGGCCCCGGCCAAGGCCGAAGCCAAGCCTGCCGAGGAAGCCAAGGCCGCCGCGCCTGCGCCGGCCCCGAAGGCCGCTGCACCTGCTGCCAGCAGCGGTCCGGTGACCATCACCGTGCCCGATATCGGCGACTTCAAGGAAGTCGAAGTCATCGAACTGCTGGTCAAGGAAGGCGACGAAGTCAGCGCCGAACAAAGCCTGATCACCGTCGAGTCCGACAAGTCGTCGATGGAGATCCCGACCTCCAGCGCCGGCAAGGTCGTCAAGCTGCTGGTGAAGATCGGCGACAAGGTGTCCAAGGGCACCGCGCTGATCGAACTGAGCGCCTCGGGCGATGCCGCCGCTGCCGCGCCTGCACCGGCACCGGCTGCTGCTCCCGAAGCCGCCGCACCCGCTGCTGCGCCGGCCGCTGCGCCCGCCGCCGAGCGCAAGTCGCCGGCCGAGGCCAGCACCGAGTACACCGCCTCTGGCGTCAAGGCCCACGCTTCGCCGTCGGTGCGCAAGTTCGCACGCGAACTGGGTGTGGACCTGGCGCGCGTGAAGACAACCGGCCCCAAGGGCCGCGTCACTGCCGACGACGTGCGTGCCTTCGTCAAGCAAGCCGTGAACGCCAGCACCAGTGCTGCGCCGGCTGCTGCCGGTGGTGGTGCAGACGGCGCTGCGCTGGGCCTGCTGCCCTGGCCGAAGGTCGATTTCGCCAAGTTCGGCGACGTCGAAGCCAAGCCGCTGTCGCGCATCAAGAAGATCTCGGGCGCGAACCTGCATCGCAACTGGGTGATGATCCCGCACGTCACGAACAACGACGAAGCCGACATCACCGAACTGGAAGCGCTGCGCGTCATCCTGAACAAGGAAAACGAAAAGGCCGGCGTCAAGGTCACGATGCTGGCGTTCGTGATCAAGGCCGTGGTCGCCGCCTTGAAAAAGTTCCCCGAGTTCAACGCCTCGCTGGACGGCGACAACCTGGTCTACAAGAAGTACTTCCACATCGGCTTCGCGGCCGACACGCCGAACGGGCTGGTGGTACCGGTGATTCGCGACGCCGACAAGAAGGGTGTGTTCGAACTCGCCAAGGAATCCAGCGAGCTGGCCAAGAAGGCCCGCGACGGCAAGCTGTCGCCGTCGGAAATGCAGGGCGGCTGCTTCTCGATCTCGTCCCTGGGCGGCATCGGTGGCACCAACTTCACGCCGATCGTCAATGCCCCCGAGGTCGCGATCCTGGGCCTGAGCCGTTCGTCGATGCAGCCTGTGTGGGATGGCAAGGCCTTCCAGCCGCGCCTGATGCTGCCGCTGTCCTTGTCCTACGACCACCGCGTGATCGACGGCGCATCGGCTGCACGCTTCAACGCCTACCTGGGCGCTGTGCTGGCGGACTTCCGCCGCGTGCTGCTGTGATCACCTGGAGCCAGCAATGAGCAATGTGATCGAACTGAAGGTGCCGGACATTGGTGACTTTGCCGAAGTCGAAGTCATCGAGCTGCTGGTGAACGTCGGCGACACGGTGAAGGCGGAACAGAGCCTGGTCACGGTGGAGTCGGACAAGTCGTCGATGGAGATCCCGGCGAGCCAGGGCGGCGTGATCAAGTCGCTGAAGGTGAAGCTGGGCGACAAGGTCAGCGAAGGCAAGGTACTGGCCGAGATCGAGGTCAGCGAGTCGGGCGACGCGCCGGCTGCCAAGGAAGAGAAGGCCCCGGCCAAGGCCGAAGCCAAGCCTGCCGAAGAAGCCAAGGCCGCTGCACCGGCCCCGGCAGCCAAGCCGGCTGCCGCACCGGCACCGGCCGGCAGCTACACCGGCAAGGTCGATGTCGAAGTCGACGTGATGGTGCTGGGCGCGGGTCCTGGCGGTTACTCGGCGGCGTTCCGCGCGGCCGATCTGGGTATGTCGGTGGCACTGGTCGAGCGTTATTCGACGCTGGGCGGCGTGTGCCTGAACGTGGGCTGCATTCCGTCGAAGGCGCTGCTGCACACCGCTGCCGTGATGGACGAGGCGCGTGCCCAGGCCGCCCACGGCGTGAGCTTCGGCGAGCCGCAGGTCGACCTGGACAAGCTGCGCGCGTTCAAGGACGGCGTGGTCGCCAAGCTGACCGGCGGACTGGCCGGCATGGCCAAGGCCCGCAAGGTCAAGGTCGTGACTGGCAAGGCCGAGTTCATCGATCCGTACCACATCGGCGTGGCAACGGCCGATGGCCAGCAGGTCGTGAAGTTCAAGCAGGCCATCATCGCGGCGGGCAGCCAGTCGGTCAGCCTGCCGTTCGCACCCAAGGATGATCCGCGCGTGGTCGATTCGACCGGTGCGTTGGAACTGCGCCAGGTGCCGAAGAAGATGCTGATCATCGGTGGCGGCATCATCGGCCTGGAAATGGGCACGGTCTACTCGGCCCTGGGCGCACGCCTGGATGTGGTCGAGATGCTCGACGGTCTGATGCAGGGTGCCGACCGTGACCTGGTGAAGGTCTGGCAGAAAATGAATGCCGGTCGTTTCGACAAGATCATGGTCAAGACCAAGACCACGGGCATCGAGTCGCGCGACGATGGCGTGTACGTGAGCTTCGAGGGCGAGGGCGCGCCGGCCGAGCCGCAGCGCTACGACCTGGTGCTGCAAGCCGTGGGCCGTACGCCCAATGGCAAGCGCATCGGTGCCGAGAAGGCTGGCGTGACGGTGACCGACCGAGGTTTCATCGAGGTCGATTCGCAGATGCGCACGAATGTGCCGCACATCTTCGCGATTGGCGACATCGTGGGTCAGCCGATGCTGGCGCACAAGGCGGTGCATGAGGGCCATGTGGCGGCTGAAGCTGCGCACGGCGAGAAGGCACACTTCGATGCGCAGGTGATTCCGTCGGTGGCTTACACGGATCCGGAAGTGGCGTGGGTGGGTCTGACGGAAGACGAGGCCAAGAAGCAGGGGATCGCTGTCGAGAAGGCGGTGTTCCCGTGGGCGGCGTCGGGTCGTGCGATCGCCAATGGCCGCGATGAAGGGTTCACGAAGCTGTTGTTCGATCCCGAGACGCACCGGGTGGTGGGTGGCGGGATCGTGGGTACCCATGCGGGTGATTTGCTGAGCGAGATTGTGCTGGCGATCGAGATGGGTGCCGACAAGGTGGATATCGCCAAGACGATTCATCCGCATCCGACCTTGGGTGAGTCGGTGGGGATGGCGGCTGAGGTGGCTGAAGGCAGTTGCACGGATTTGCCGCCTGTGAAGAAGAAGTAAGCACGGGGCGGTTGTTTTCGGCCGCTTTGTGACGTCAAGGCCCGGCTTGCTGGTATTTGTTTACTGGCTTGTCGGGCTTTTTCTTTGGCTGACGTTTTTGCGCTCCGTTGGCCATAGGCGAGCACAGCGCGCGGGGGTGACGAAGGCGGTCCCGGCGTTGCCGGGACTTCCCGCGTGGCAGCGGAGAATCGGGGCGGGCGCGAACTCGGCCGGTGAACAGTCCACTGGACTGTTCACAAGCGTCGGCCTCAAACAGCGCGCCCTTGCTTCCCCGATTCTCCGCTGCCACGCGGCGCCTTCGAC
>JAAIGF010008310.1_pt1 | contig 51358 bp, 38 predicted proteins | sample 6487441 | NCBI WGS metagenome assembly JAAIGF01 (sample SAMN13974129, study PRJNA590717) | phyllosphere metagenome | biome: pepper field; feature: multiple bacterial spot infested pepper fields; material: pepper leaves; isolation source: leaves from pepper fields | host: Capsicum annuum ...
CGCGATAATGAAATCCGCCAGATGGTGGATATTCTCTCCCGCCGCCGCAAGAACAACCCGATTCTGGTGGGCGAGCCGGGCGTGGGTAAAACTGCGCTGGTGGAAGGGCTGGCGCTGCGCATTGCCGAAGGCAACGTGCCGGAGAGTCTTAGCACGGTCAGCGTGCGCACGCTTGACCTCGGTATGCTGCAGGCGGGGGCGGGCGTAAAGGGCGAGTTTGAGCAGCGCCTCAAAACCATCATTACTGAGATACAGCAGGCGGAGCAGCCGGTGCTGCTATTCATTGACGAAGCGCACACCCTCATCGGTGCCGGTAATCAGGCCGGTGGCGCAGATGCGGCTAACCTGCTCAAACCCGCGCTGGCGCGTGGCGAGCTACGTACCATCGCGGCTACCACCTGGAGCGAGTACAAGCAGTACCTCGAAAAGGACGCCGCGCTGGAGCGTCGCTTTCAGAGGGTAAAAGTTGATGAACCGGATGATGAAACCGCCTGCCTGATGCTCAGAGGCCTGAAATCGCGTTACGCAGAGCATCATGACGTACATATTAGCGATGCCGCCGTCCGCGCGGCCGTTACGCTTTCCCGGCGTTACCTGACCGGACGACAGCTGCCTGATAAGGCAGTAGACCTGCTGGATACCGCGAGCGCCCGCGTACGTATGAGTCAGGATACGGTGCCGGAAGCCATCACGCGGTTACGTGCCCGCACGGACGCGCTGAACGTTGAAAAACGCGCCATTCTGGATGATGAAGCGCTGGGCGGTCCCGTCCAGGCAGGGCGCATGCATGACATTCTAAGCGAGCTGGCCCGCGCTGAGGAACGCCTTGAACAGCTGGAGCTGCGTTACCAGGCCGAGCGCGAAATGATGGAGACGCTGCTGGCCTGTCGTCAGGACGCGACGCAGAACGTCAGGCGTGGCACGTTACACTCTGCCCTGCAGACGCTGCAGCAGGGTGAGCCGCTGATCACGCTGGACGTAGACGCGCGTACGGTAGCGGGCGTCATTGCCGACTGGACCGGCGTACCGATCTCTTCCTTAATGAAGAATGAGCAGACGGCGCTGCTGACACTGGAAAAGACGCTGGAAACCCGCGTGGCAGGCCAGCCGGCAGCGCTGAATGCCATCGCACAGCGACTGCGGGCGTCGAAAACCGGCCTGACCGCTGAGAACGGCCCGCTGGGCGTGTTTCTGCTGGTGGGCACCAGCGGAACTGGTAAGACAGAGACGGCGCTGGCGCTGGCTGACACGCTGTACGGCGGCGAAAAGTCGCTGATCACCATTAATCTCTCCGAGTACCAGGAGGCGCATACGGTGAGCCAGCTCAAGGGCTCACCGCCGGGCTACGTGGGCTATGGTCAGGGCGGCGTACTGACCGAAGCAGTGCGCCAGTGCCCGTATAGTGTGATCCTGCTTGATGAGGTGGAGAAAGCGCACCGCGACGTGGTTAACCTGTTTTATCAGGTATTTGACCGGGGCTTTATGCGCGACGGCGAGGGACGGGAAATTGATTTCCGCAATACGGTTATCCTGATGACCTCCAATCTCGGCAGCGACGCGCTAATGCGGTTGCTCAGTGAACAGCCGGACGCCAGCGAGGCGGATCTGCAGCAACTGCTGCGTCCGATTATCCGCGACCATTTCCAGCCGGCACTGCTGGCGCGCTTTCAGACGGTAATTTACCGCCCGCTGAGCCGTGACACGATGCGTATCATCGTTGAAACGAAGCTTGAGAAGGTCAGAGATCGCCTGCAGCGTCACTACGGCCTGCATACGGATATCACAGACGCGCTCTGTGATGCCCTCACCGCCGCCTGCCTGCTGCCGGATACCGGCGCGCGCAACGTTGACAGCCTGCTCAGCCAGCAGATTTTGCCGGTTGTGAGCAGGCAAATCCTCGCCTGGCAGGCGGCGGGCTCTTGTCCGCAGCAGCTATCTATGACGTGGACAGAAGATGAAGGTTTCGTGCTGGTGTTTAGAGAATAGTAACTTATGGACAGTACAAAAAAGATTGCCAGAGATATGCTTGATGCGATTAATCTTGATGACTCAGGACTATTGGTGAATTTCACCAAAGGATTTATTTCTTTTTCGGTGAGCATGGCTTACCTGAGTTATGATTACATAGATACTGAACATCGCAGAAATAACAGTAACGATAAATATCGGATAGCAGAGTTAGTTAAGCGGGGCGTTTTCAGAAAAGAGGTTGTTGAGAAAATCGTCAGCGTTTTTATTGATGATTTTACTTCAAGAATCAATTTTGAAAAGGTAAGGGATGTTGCAGACAAAACTGGCGTTAATATTATGGGCCGATTGTCTTTCTCCCATCTGACAGGTGTCAATCTGGGACGTGCTCTGACAGCTAATGCTACAAATGCTATATTCTCTGGCACGATAATTGGCTCACTATTATACCTTGGTAGCGAAGCATCGAGAGCAATTTATACATCAAGAAATCTTGAGTCAGCTAATCCGGTCATTTACTCCAGACTAAGACGCATGGGTAATCTGGATTTACTCTATTTTGTTGTTAAAGATACTGTTGCTCCCTTTGAAAGAGCCTGCAATATACATAAAGAAAACCCTCTTGAGTTTGACGAGTTATGTAGACATTTTTTTAATGGTTTAAAAGGTTAATTTTATCTGCCTGAGAGTATGGTAAGAGGAGTCATGAAAAATTCTTTGATAAAACGCATAGGCTTAACTTTGGCATCACTCGCTGTCAGGGCAATAGGCTCAATGCTGATGGCGACAGGTTTGGTTATGTCAATCTGGTATGTTTTCTTTTCAACTAGCTATTATCGCTATGTCATAATTGCTATTTTGTTCTTGCTGGTATATGCAGGTTATAGTTTGATTAAATTTAGCTTTGAAAAAATGCATAATGAATTTGATATTCACTATTAAGTTTTTCTCATGCGGAAATTTAATTATTTAAACACTTTAGCTGACCTGCGTTTTTCCACTGGCTATGAAAGCACACAGGCACCCCCGGTGGGAATTGATCTTATCATGGAGGATAAATGGTCCCTTATAATAATCTCATTAAATCTTCTCCGCTTTCACTCAATCGATTTCATCTGGAAATTCCTGACTGCCTCTTTCAAATGGATGTCGAAGAATTTGATGCTCAGGAGGGGTTGAGTGAAATCTATCGCTATACAATCAGGTTTACCAGTGACAAATCAAATATTCCTTCTCAGAAAGTGCTACGTAAACATATCTGGCTGTATATGTACGACATGCCAGGTGCGCGGGATAAAATGCTGCCTTTGAAAACGCGAAAAACTGTGCATGGCATTGTCACAGGTTTTCGACGCCTGCAAAGCTCCGTCGATCAGGTTTTGTATGAAGTGGAGATAAAACCCTTCATTGCATTACTTGATAAAAATTTTCGCACTCATCGTTTTTTTGTTAATAAATCCGTTACTGAAGTCGTTTCTCAGATATTAGCAGAGCATGGACTGGAGAGCTGGCAATATCAATTCAGCCTGAAGCGGGATTATCCGAGGCGTGAACAAATTAATCAGTATCAGGAAAGCGACCTTGCTTTTATCCAGCGGATATTAGCTGAGGTCGGGATTTTCTACTATTTCCGGTTGCAGGAAGAATTATGTACTGAGGTTATTCATTTTGGCGATAGTCAGGCAGCATTTGAAGCGGGAAAAGTATTACTGTTCACCACACCCTCAGGCATGGAGGATGGAGGCATCGACTCAGTCTGGGGCTTAAACCAGCAGCATCATATTGTACAAAAAAGCGTGACGACGAAAGATTATAATCATCGCACAGCTCAGTATATTTTGCGTTCTGAAGAAGCAGATATGATGCGGGGGGATGGCGACAAAATAAATTACGGGAAGGCTTATCATTATCGCGCCCGACATCTTCAGGCAGGCGATAAAATGTTTCCCTCCGCAGAAACCGCCAACTTCTATGCGCAACTCGATCACGAACGGTTTCTGGCTGCTCAGTCTGTTATCGTGGGTACAAGCAGCGATCCTGGCCTTGCTGCAGGGCAGGTTATTACTGTAACCGATAATAATATTCCCCCTTCTTTGCCGGAACAGCTTCTCAATCCACTTGTTATGATCAGACTGGGGTTTGTTGCCAGCAGAAAGTCAGCAATGCGCGTAACGCTTAGCGCCGTTCCCTATAGTGAAACCCTCTGCTGGCGTCCCGATTTACTTGAACGCCCAAAAGTCAGCGGCACCATGACGGCGCGCGTGACCAGCGCAAAAGATAACGATATCTACGCCTGGCAGGATGCAGCGGGATTATACCGCGTGGTATTTGACGCCGACGAGGAGAGCCGGGAGCGCGGTCTGGAGAGCATGCCGGTGCGCCTGGCGAAACCGTACGGCGGCGATATGTACGGCTTCCACTTCCCGCTTATACAGGGCACCGAGGTAGCGATAGCGTTCCGCGAAGGCGATCCGGACCAGCCTTATATCGCGCATGCGTTACACGATTCAAGGCATGTCGATCACGTCACTGAAGAGAACAGCACGCGCAACGTCATCCGTACGGCAGGCTTTAACAAGCTGCGCATGGAGGATAAGCGCGGTGAGGAGCACATCAAGCTCAGCACGGAGTATGGCGGGAAGACGCAGCTGAATCTGGGGCATAACGTTGACGCGAGCAGGGTTCTTCGTGGTGAAGGGGCTGAACTGCGGACGGATAAGTGGGTAACCGTTCGTGGCGGAGCCGGTGTATTCATCAGTGCAGACAGCCAGCCATATGGCAGCAATAAAATGCTCTCCATGAAAGAAGCTGAGGCACAGCTTGAACATGCGTTGAGTATTGCCAGAAGCCTGTCAGGTGCGGCAGAAGGTGCACAGGCATATCCAGCGGATATTCAAAGCCAGAAATTAATGACAGACGCACTGACAGAACTGGTACAGCCGGGGATGGTATTGAATGCACCGCAGGGAATAAGTATCAGCAGTCCGGAAGGCGTACGCGTCTCCTCGGGAAGCGCCAGCGTAGGGATCGTAGCGCAAAAAAATGCTGATATCAGTGTGATAAAGCGCTTTACGGTAGCGGCAGGTGAAGCCATCAGTATGCTGGCACGTCAGGCTGGTATGAAACTATTTGCGGCGAAAGGAAAAGTTGAAATCCAGGCGCAGGATGATGCGCTGGACGTCATAGCGAAGAAAGATGTCACCGTAACCACCACCGAAGGTAAAATTAATATTACAGCAACAACGGAACTGGTCATTAACTGCGGCGGTGCTTACATCAGGTTAAGTGACGGAAATATTGAACTGGGCTGCCCGGGAAATATTCTGCTGAAATGTGCCAATGTGCAGAAAATGGGAGCAGCTTCTGTAGACACTCCTGCTCCTGAATTTCAAAAAGGCTATGGCGGTGTTTACTCCCTGACTGACGAAGCAGGCAATATTATCCCCCGGACTGAATATAGGGTAACAACTGCTGATGGGCAGGTATTCCATGGAGTGTCAGATGACAGCGGAAAGACGTTGCCGATATATACCGCAATGCCTGGGAAATTAAAAATTGAGATCCTTGGCACTGGCAATTCAGTAGCAGGGAGTAAATAACTATGCCTGATTATCATGCATGGGAAGCCACTGAATGCGAGCATTTTACTGATGTAAACATTTCAGAGAAAAAAGTTGTCTGTAAGCGTAAGCCTGTTCCAGGAATAACAATTATTATTGGGGTTTTCTTTGATGGTACGGGAAACAACACATTTAACACTCAGAACCGCATTCTGGAGTCATGTTCTCATCTTGATGTTGGAATGAAGGCAGAAGATGCAAAAGCTTGCGCCAGGAAACTGGGCTGGAATGTCAGCAGTGCCGGAAGTTATATTGGGTATTATTCTAATATCCACTGGCTGAATACGCTTTACGCTACCGATGACGAAGTGATTGAGGGGCAGGCAGTTTATCAACGAGCAGTCTATGTACAGGGCATTGGTACTGTCAGAGGTAGTAGCGATAGCTCGATAAGTATGGCGACAGGCGGCTGGTTTTATGGCGTAGTTGATAAATCTGATGAAGGCGTCGCTCTTATCACTGAGCAAATTTCGAAATTCCTGGAGCTTAACCAGGAAGTAAATTTTGCAATTGAGAAAATTCAGTTCGATGTTTTTGGATTTAGTCGTGGAGCAGCAGCAGCCCGCCACTTTGTAAACCGTGTAAGAAACGACGATAAAGCCATACGGCTGGCAATAGCTAAAGGGCTGGGCGGTCGAAATCACCATGGTAAACCTGCAGGAGAAACCCGCTTTCTGGGGTTATTTGATACTGTGTGCGCGGTAGGTACGGTAAGTAATTTATTTGATGTACATAATGGTGTGAACCCTGGTGTTGAGCTGGATCTGCCTCAGGATATTGCACAGAACGTCTTTCAGATTACGGCAATGCATGAGTGCCGCTACAACTTTAGTCTTAACAGCATCAGGGAATCGTGGCCGGAACTGGCACTGCCAGGCGTGCATTCAGATATCGGCGGCGGCTATAATCCCAGGGAAAAACAATATCTTTATCTGACGCAGCCGCGAAACGAAACTGTCAGTGAGAATATTTCTTCTGAAATGACCAATGTCTATCGGCGTTCAGCGGCAGAAATATCCGATCTCAACAGTAATTCAGCGTTAAGTGCAATAATTCCGAGCGGTGAGGTAAAGACAGAAACCTGGTATGACTATCTGGTCAACGAGGATAAAAAACGTGGTGGCACTATACAAAAACGTGTTGGGGCGGCAATAACTATTGAGAGGGTAGTGACTAATGACTGGAGCAAAGTGAGTTTACGGGTGATGCTGGATGCGGCTCAGGAGGCGGGAGGCGTTTTCAAGGCTTACGACCCACTATCACCAGATATGAAACTTCCTACTGAGCTTGAGCAGTTGTGCCAAAAAGCAATTGACCAGGGAAAAACGGTAAGAAGCGGTGGTGTAATGACGCCGTTTTCCTCATCTGAATTAAACACTATTGGAAAATATATTCACTGCTCCGCTCACTGGAACCCTGTAGTTGTTAAAGATGTCTGGCTGGACGGGAAGAAAGTAAAAACTATCTATGGCGCTGTCAAATCATCTGATTTGTTTTTTTATATCAATCGTCCGAATCCCGGCTGGGTTCGCGCTGTGTGGAATATGCAGGGAGGAAAATCATGAGATTAATTACCATACCAATTCAGCTTTTATTGCTTGTGTGTACTGCTACCGCCTGTACCAGCAATAAACCTGACAGTTACAAGACTCCCTGGGAGAGGTGGTATTTTGCTTTTACCACCCCTAAATCTTTGCCGGCACAGGTAACACTGTTAAGGCTGCTGGACATAGATGGCTATGCAACTACATATCGGACTATTGATCAACCTCGGGGTATCAGCACAGGACGCTGGAGTGAAAAGAATTCAGCAGGAAATACGCAATTTAACCAGGCCGAAAGATTGCCGCAAATAATGATATTTTGCTGGGACTCAATTATAGATAAAAAAATTTACCAATCCACTCTGTTTTTCACTCAGGATACATGGAAAAAGATGATTAGCCCTTACCCTGACGTTCTGAAACCAGGAAAAAATGCATACCGACAGACGATGCTGATAGGTCTGGCGCCTGAGGGGAAAGTCCGCGTCTGGCTGAGGCAATATGGTCATTCAGATATCCCATTAACCGATACAGAAATAATAACTGTTTCAGGGAAAGAACTGGATATGTGCAAGGGTGTCACAGGAAGTAATTTTTCCTACGGTTACAGTAATGAAACAAAAGCGTTTATTTCAAATAAAAAATATCCTTATGGCTACTGGTGAATGTCTTTTAAATGCGGGTTAATTATTTATTCAATAGATTGTTGCTTCGTTGTGCGTAGCCTGCAAGAAGAAGGTGAGGGGGATCATGGAAAATATACCCAGGTTAATTTCGGTTTTCTTAATTTTGATTTTTACTATTTCCTGTGCCAGTGATAAACCTGACAGTTACAAGACCCCCTGGGACAGGTGGTATTTTGCTTTTACCACGCCTAAATCTTTGCCGGCTCAGGTAACATTGTTAAAGCTGCTGGACATAGATGGCTATGCATCTACATATCGGACTATTGATCAACCTCGGGGTATAAGCACAGAGCGCTGGAGTGAAAAGAATTCAGCAGGAAATACGCAATTTAATCAGGCAAAAAGATTGCCGCAAATAATGATGTTTTGCTGGGATTCAATAATTGATAAGAAAACTTACCAATCTACTCTTTTTTTCACTCAGGATACATGGGAAAAAATGATTAGCCCTTACCCTGACGTTCTGAAACCAGGAAAAAATGCATACCGACAGACGATGCTGGTAGGCTTAGCGCCTGAGGGGAAAGTCCGCGTCTGGCTGAGGCAATATGGTCATTCAGATATCCCATTATTCGATACAGAAATAATAACTGTTTCAGGTAAAGAACTGGATATGTGCAAAGGTGTCACAGGACATCCAGATGGATATGTATACTATGGAGATACTCCTCATTTTATTAAAGATAAAAAGTATCCTTATGGGGTCTGGTAAGTCACTATATTTAAAATAAAATTAGTCAGGCAAGTTCCCTCTCATCTAAATGGATTTTCTTATGAAACCATCAAGTAGCTTTTTTCTTATTTTTATCTCTGCTTGTTTATTTTCTTCAACAACCATTGCCGATACCATATCAACAACCAGGGCGGACGATGCAAATAAAATAGCTAAGATGTATCATTCAGGCATGGGAGTTCCGCGGGATATGAAAAAAGCCTTCGAGTTCTACCAGATCGCTGCTGAACTCGGAAACACGGATGCTCAGGTTGATTTAGGTGATATCTATTATTACGGAAAAGAAACCGCGCAAAGCTACGAAAAGGCGAATTACTGGTATGAGAAAGCAGCGAAAAATGGCAATGCCACTGCCCGGATGAATTTAGGCTACGCATACCTCAATGGTGAGGGAGTTGAAATGAACTATGCCAAAGCCAGAAACTGGCTTGAGATTGCAGTAAAACAAGGCCAGCCTTCGGCGATGTATCACCTGGGCACGATATACTTCGATGGCAATGGGGTTGCTGAAAACAAGGAGCTGGCCGTCGAACTGTTCAAAAATAGTTGCTCTAAAGGTGATTACAATGCGTGTGATAAGTTGAAAGATATTAAGTAAAAGAACTAATAAAATTATATGCATAATGAAATTTATATGCGGAATTAAATATGGGTCTCAATATGTCGAAAGGTTTTGTTTTGCTGGGTGATAAAACCACACATGGTGGACAGGTCATTTCCGCCTCATCAACAATAGTAATCAATGGAAAGAGTGTCGCCCTTGTTGGCGATAAAATAAGTTGCCCGATAAATGGCCATGGCATTAATGCTATTATCGATGGCTCGCCAGAATGGATATCAGATGGTAAAACCGTGGTTGTTAATGGTTGCCGCTGCGAATGTGGCTGTCAGGTTATTTCCAGTGCGATGGATTGCGCAGTAGGATAAATAATGAGTTGGGAGCGTCAAAAGTCAACAATATCAGCTAAGCCCGAAGAGCCTTCATTCACCCTGTGGATAATGGCAGGGATTCTGGCACTGGTTGGGTGCATACTATTATTTGTTCTGCATGCTAATAAACTGGCAGGGGTACTTCAAGCATATAATCTTTGGGCTGCCACCTCATTTCCTGCTGTTATCTGGATATTCTTTCTCTGCCTGCGCAGCTGGCTCTACAGCAACGCGTTTAACAGACATGAATTTGAATTAAATGAAGCAGAATTTGCACAACAGCAGTGGGAAGAGTGGGCTGGCCGCAACATCGCAGTTCTGCACAGCGGTGTTATATTGCCTGCAAATCTGACATCTAAAATTCTTTTGGCTTCTCCGCCAACGCTGGAGCAAAGCACATTTTTATCCCGACGAATCGCTCTGCACACTCCTGAGGCGCACTTTTCTGTTTTGCTTGCAGGGGTAAATCAGGCTTTGGCAACGTTGCCTTCAGGTATCGTACCTGTCGTCACACTGCTGACCGACTTTTCCGATGATATGCCTGCGTTGCAGGCTGCATTTATGAAGGCCTGGCAGAGAACTATTCCCGATCGCCCGAGCCCCCGGTTGACCATTCTTAAGTCAAAGTCCTTCCTTTCACTGGATGAGCGAATTCGGGCACCTGTGCTGGATGTAGAAATAATCCTGATTCATCAGACTCAGGGAGGAGATGCGTATAGTGATGCGCTGGCTCTTCTTATGTTGACCTCCGATGATGTAGTCACGAAATTCAACCTCTCTTTTAACGCCCGTATTTTGCGTCCAATGACACTTGATAGGGCGATATCAGAAACGTCGCTGAATACGTTTTTCTCAACGCAAACACAGGCCTGTTCAACGGTCAGTATCGTTGGTGACAAAGTGGATTGGGGTAGTGCATTTTTTCGTTTGCTCAATTCAGCCAGAGAATATGGCGGTTGCTGGAAACCTGAACAGCTCCACTGGCTGGAAAAATATGCCGGAATAAGTGGCCCTTTCTCTCCATGGATATTGGCTGCTGTAGCCAGCGATATCGTCAATATACAAAAAGCGGACTGCCTGATGCTCTCAAAGGATGATGAGCAGAAATTTATTAATACGGTGCAAACAGGGAATATAACTAATGAAAACAGGTGACTCTTTATGGCGCGGAGAGTGGGGCCGGCTGGGATTCTCCGCCCTTATTGCAGGAGGGATTGTCTGGCTGATATGGCACTTTGGCGACAGGATTGGGCTGCATACTACGCTTATGAAAAGTCTGGTACTTGCCGGTGCGTTATTTCTGTTGATGATGCTTCGTCATAGCAGAACAATGAGTCTGGTTATTCAGCAGAGCTGGCATCGCTTAGAGGCTAAGCGAAAGAATGCCCTTCCTGCTGATGAAAGCCGTGTTGCACAGACCGTACCACGCAACGTCACCGTTGATGCTATCCGCCTCACCCTGCGCAACTTCCACGGTCGCCGCTGGGCAGGTAAAACGCGCATCCTGCTGATAACCGGCGCAGTTGATGAAGTGGAACAATTAACCCCTGGGCTGCCGGATCAGCTCTGGCAGGAAGACCGTGGCACGCTGCTGTTGTGGGGGGGCGATCTCAGCGCACCTGCTGACATTACCTGGCTGACGGCGTTACGCAAACTGCGCCGCCGTCCGGTTGATGGAGTAGTATGGGTGACCCGGGCATTCGACCAGCTGTCAGCGCCGGGACTGGAGCAGCGGCTGTCGCTGCCTTCTGAGAGCACCATGGCTCCCCCGTTTTATGCCATTCGCGCCCGGATGGATGCGCTGGGCTGGAAGCTTCCGCTATATGTCTGGTCCCTGCATACGCATGCCGGTAAGCCGGAAACTCGCATCACGCAGGCCACTGGCTGTCTGCTACCTGCCGGCTGTCATAGTGAGGCTTTAACAGAAACGCTGACTGTCCTGACGCCGGTCCTCATCTCGCAGGGGCTGCAGCAAACCTGTGGTGAGGTAAACCATCACTTTCTTTTGACACTGGCTGACCAGCTCAGCCGCAGATCGGAGAACGTGACCGCGCTCCTCTCAGTGATGTTCAATCCTTCCAGCCCACTATCGCTTGCGGGGCTGGTGTTCAGCCAGCCTTCTGCGGGGGCCAGGCAAGCTGCTATGCACCACTGGCGCATGGATAAGTGCTGGGATGTTCTGCCTGCGTCAGTCCAGATGCTTCCTGCAGAGCTTCGTCCACGTAAGCCGGGCATTCCATGGCAAAAGATAATGGCATCTTGTGCTTCTCTGGCAATGGTGGGCTGGGCTGCGTGGATATGCATTGCATACATAACTAATTACAGACAGATAGCGGATGTAAATGCCCAGGCCGCGCTTGCCGTCAGGCCGAACCAGTCGCCTGAACAACGTATGAAAGCGCTAACTGAACTTCAGCATGCGCTGGCTCGCCTGGAGCATCGCTCAGAACATGGCGTGTCATGGTATCAGCGCGCCGGGCTTAGTCAGAACGAAAAACTGCGTTCTGCTCTGTGGCCCCGCTACCTTGAAGCAGCTCAGCCCCTCCTGCGCGACGCTGCCGCAGCCTGGCTCACCGGTGCACTGCAGACGTATGCCGCACTCCCGCCTGACAGCCCGCTGCGTGAAACGCAGTCAAAGCAGGCCTATGTGCATCTCAGACTCTATCTGATGCTGACGCGTCCTGAACGTATGGACGCCAGCTGGTTCAGTCAGACGCTGATGCAGAACCGGACACAGCGGCAGGGGCTGGATGAGGCTTACTGGCAGGGAGCCGGGGAGACGCTGCTGGCCTTCTATGCAGAGCATCTGATCACTCACCCCGAATGGGCGCTGAAAGCAGACCCGGATCTGGTCGGGCAGGTACGCACCCTGCTGGTGCGTCAGATGGGGATAACCAACAGTGAATCGCGGCAGTATCAGCGGGTGATCTCCAAAGTAAAACACCAGTACGCCGATATGCGGCTGGCCGATATGACCGGCGATACGGATGCCGCTCGCCTCTTTATCACTGATGAAATTGTGCCCGGCATGTTCACCCGTCAGGCGTGGGAAGAGGGCGTTAAACCTGCCATTGAAAAAGTGGCGCGTGAGCGGCGTGAAGAGATGGACTGGGTACTGAGTGATGCACCGCCGCCTGCAGGTGAGGCGGCTTCGCCTGAGGCACTGGAGACGAGGCTCGCCAGCCGCTACTTTGCCGATTACAGTGCAGCCTGGCTGCACTTCCTGAATAGTCTGCGCCTGCAGCCCGCGCCGACGCTCTCAGATGCTATTGATCAGCTCACGCTGATAGCGGACGTCAGGCAGTCGCCGCTGGTAGCGTTAATGAACACGCTCAATGTGCAGGGGCGTACCGCACAGAGCGGCGGCGCGATGAGCGACTCGCTGGTGAAATCTGCACAAAACCTCTTTAACCGGGAGAAGCGCCCGGTGATTGATCAGCGCAGCGGCCCGCAGGGGCCGCTTGATGCCACGTTCGGCCCGCTGCTGGCGCTGACCGATAATCAGAGCAGCAGCACGATGAACCTGCGCACCTTCCTGACGCGCGTAACGCAGGTGCGCCTGCGCCTGCAGCAGATCACCAGCGCGGCAGATCCGCAGGCGATGACGCAGGCGCTGGCCCGAACGGTATTTCAGGGAAAGAGCGTTGACCTGACGGAGACACGCGACTACGGCAGCCTGGTCGCCGCCGGACTGGGGCAGGAGTGGAGCGGGTTCGGGCAGACGGTGTTTGTGCGCCCGATAGAACAGGCGTGGCAGCAGGTGCTGATGCCGGCTGCAGGCAGCTTCAACGCACAGTGGCAGCAGGCCGTAGTGAATGAGTGGAACCGCGCATTCGGCGGCCGCTACCCGTTCAAAAATGTCAGCAGCGAGGTATCACTGCCGCTGCTGGCGAAATATCTGAATGCGGACACCGGACGCCTTACCCGCTTTCTGCACGCTCGTCTGGGTGGCGTACTCCATCGCGAAGGGACCCGCTGGGTACCGGACCGCATTAACGCCCGCGGACTGACATTTAATCCCGCTTTTCTGCAGGCGCTTAATCAGCTCAGTCAGATTGCTGACGTGGTATTTGCCAGCGGTCATGCCGGCCTGCATTTTGAGCTGCGTCCGGGAACGGCAGCAGACGTAATGCAGACTGACCTGATAATCGACAGCCAGAAGCTGACCTACATGAATCAGCAGCCGGTCTGGCGGCGCTTTATCTGGCCTGCTGACACCGACGCGCCAGGCGCATCGCTGAGCTGGATCAGCACCAAAGCAGGCACTCGTCTGTACGGTGAGATGCCGGGCAGCTGGGGGTTGATCCGCCTGCTGGAAAAGGCGCACGTCAGCGCCAGACCAGGGCTGGGCAGCAGCTGGCAGCTGACCTGGCATGCCCCCGACGGGCGGCCGTTAAACTACATCCTGCGTACCGAAGCCGGCGAGGGGCCGCTGGCGCTGCTGAAGCTGCGCAACTTTACGCTCCCGTCCGATATTTTTCTCACCAGCAGCACCCAGAACCCGCCTGGTAACGCTGAATTCATTGAGGAGGAGTGATGCCTCTGCAATCTCTGATTAGCGCCTGCGGCATGGATGCGGAACCGCTCCGCGCGCAGGCTGCTGAGCATATTCTCTTATGGGAGCACTGGTTGCAGCCTGTAAGCACCAGCCATCCTGCCGGTGAAGACCCGACCTATACCGATACGTTTCAGCGGATGCAGGAGGAGATGAACCGCCTGTCCGGCACGGATATGGCACTGATCTGTTCGCTGGCGGAGCAGATACTGACTTCGGAAGCGAAAGATATCCGCGTAGCGGTCTGGTACTGCGTGGCCCGCCTGCAGCAGGATGGCGAAGAGGGGTTTGCTGAGGGACTTGCCTTACTGGCGGGCCTGCTGCAGCGCTTTGGTGACAACTTGCATCCGCAGCGGACGCGCAGTCGCGAGGCGGCGCTGAATTTTATATCCAGCGCGCGCGTGCTGGATACGCTGACGCTCTATCCGGAGGTGACGACCGCCACGGCGCAGCGCACCGTGGCGGCGCTGCTGGCTATTGATGACATCTGCAGGGCGCAGGGCGGCACCCATTCCGCAGGGCTTTACAGCGCGCTGGAGTCCCGGCTGCTTAACGCCGGTGGTCCTGATGCGATAGTGCCGCTGACGGCAGCAGACAGCCTGCAACCAGACGCGTCTTCAGCCTCAGCTGCGCCAGCGCTGGCTGCCATCAGCTCCGGGCGGGAGCTGATGGAACAGGCGCGAACGCTGGCAGCTTATCTGCGCGAGCAGCCAAATGGCGCGCTGGCCGCACACCGGCTGATGAAAACCCTCCGCTATGACACGCTCAGTCAGCTGCCGCTGCTGTCAGGTAACGGCAACAGTTGTGTGACGCCACCAAAATCTGACCAGCGCGCGCTGCTTAAACGCCTCTGGCTTCAGCAGAGCTGGGCCGAGCTGGCTGAGCAGGCGGACAGTCTGTTCAGTCGGGGAACAAACCACTTCTGGCTTGACCTGCAGTGGTATCAGCACCAGGCGCAGCTGCGATCGGGACATGCGGAGTTTGCGGCTATTGTGCAGGACGATCTGAAAGGGCTGCTCTCCCGCCTGCGCGGCCTGGAAACGCTGGCCTTCAGCGACGGCATGCCGTTTGCGGATGAGGTGACGCTGAGCTGGATCCGGCAGCAGGTCATGATAACGGAGAGTGCGTTCGGACCCGATCCCGCCGCTGCGGCGAGCGTGCCGGAAGATGAGGTGCTGTTGCTGGAGAGCGAGGCGACTGAGCTGGCAGACAGAGAGGGCATTGCCGCTGCGCTGACCTGGCTGCAGCAGCGACCCGGTATCCACTCTCCGCGCCAGCAATGGCTCCTTCGCCTGCTGATGGCACGGATTGCTGAGCAGTCTGGTCGGCAGGAACTGGCACTGCAGCTGCTGGGCGCGCTCGATGCTGGCGCAGAGAGTATGACGCTGGCGGAGTGGGAGCCAGCGCTGTTATTTGAAGTCAAGTCCCGCCGGCTGAAGTTACTGCGTGCCCGCGCAGGCCGGAGTGAAAAAGATAAAGCCCGCCTGCAGTCTGACATGGAACAGCTGCTGGCCGGGCTGGTGACTATCGATGCGGCGCGAGCGTCAGTACTCTTTTCTTAATAGGGTCTGACCTCTTTCTTTAATTTAAATATAAATGGTTCAAAGGAATGATGACATTAACTGAAACACAGAATATGCAGCCAACAGGCTTTCATTATTTTGATAATACGTTTGTCAGCAGGAAAGAAATAAAAGGCGTCATCAATCACGCAGAGCTCATCAATTTAAAAGGCGCTCAGCTGAGTAAAACTGCCAGTCAGTACGAAATTGAATTGTGGACCGATAAACAGGTCATCAATATTCATGCCGGTAATATTCTGACCAATGTGGTTTTTACCCCGGTTGCGGCTGCAGCGGACATTATTTTCTTCCCGATATCGCTGACGTTTCTCCGGTTTATGACTGGTCTGGGTGCGTTCAAATAAGAGAGGCTCGTCAGAATATGAAAGACTTAACGCTGCGCTATTACGATATTGAAATGCGCTATTTGCGCGACGCCGCAAAAGAGTTTGCCGAAACTCACCCTGACCGCGCTGCTATGCTCAACCTGGATCGTGCCGGAACGCCGGATCCGTTTGTGGAGCGCCTGCTGGAGGGTTTTGCCTTCTCGGTAGGACGGCTGCGTCAGAAGATCGATGATGACCTGCCGGAGCTGACCGAAGGCCTGGTCAGCATGCTCTGGCCGCACTATCTGCGTACCATTCCATCGCTCGCAGTGGTGGCACTGACTCCGGACCTGCCGAAAATGAAGATGGCAGAGACGGCGCCGGCAGGACTGGAGATCTTTTCCCGTCCCGTGGGGCCTAAAAATACTGTGTGCCGCTATCGCACCACAAAGCCGGTCACGCTTAACCCGCTGGCGGTCACCGGGGTTGCTATGGGCATTGAGCCGGATGGGCGCTCTGTGCTGCGCCTGCGCCTGACCAGCAGCGGGCAGGCGGACTGGAGCCAGTGTGACCTGCGCCAGCTGAGCCTGTGGCTGGGAGAGGATCTGCCCGTGGCGACGGCACTGCATCAGAGGCTGACCCGCTGCCAGGCGGCGCTGTACATTCGCGAGGCGGGGCAGCCGGAGCGCAGGGCCTTTGACGGCTGGTTCAGCCCCGGCGGATTTGACGAGGATGACCGGCTCTGGCCAAAGGGGGAGAGCGCTTTCAGCGGCTATCAGCTGCTACTGGAATACTTCACCTTTCCTGAGAAATTCCGTTTTGTGAATCTGAATGGGCTGGAGACGCTCGCGCTTCCGCCCGGGCTGGCATACGTCGATATCGAGGTGGTCTTCAGCGAGCCGTGGCAGAGTGATCTACCGGTCAAAGAGAGCTCTCTGCGCCTGCACTGCGTGCCGGTGATTAACCTGTTTGCACTGGAAGCCGATCCGCTGATTGTGAACGGACTGGAGAGCGAGTATCTGCTGCGCGCAAAGCGCCTGCAGGATGGGCACACGGAAATTTACTCGGTGGATACGGTCAGCGGTTCAGGACTGACCGGTGCGGCTGAGTATGTTCCGTTCACCAGCTTCCGGCACCGGGGCGGCATGATGCGTCGTCTTGCTCCGGAACGTTACTTTCATACCCGCGTGCGCCGGGGCGTCACCGGCCTGCATGACACCTGGCTGATCCTCGGCGGTCAGCAGTGGGAGAAAGACGATCTGCTTTCCCGCGACACGCTCTCGCTGCGCATCACCGGTACCAACGGCCAGCTTCCGCGTCGCGCGCTGCAGAGCACGCTGCTGGATCGCTGCGAACAGGTGCTGCAGACGCCGGTGACGGTGCGCAATCTCACCCGCCCGACGCTGCCTGCTTATCCACCCGCTGAGGACCGCTTTCACTGGCGGGTGCTCAGCCATCTCGGCTCTGGCTTTATCAACATGATGAACAGCGCAGAGGTGCTGCGCGGCACGCTGGCGCTCTATAACTGGCAGGATGATGAACGCTGTAACCGCAGGCTGGAGGCGATCCTTGACGTGCAGCAGCATCGTCTGCAGCGGTTTGAGTCGGGTTATCTGCTGCGCGGTCTCGATGTTGAAGTGACGCTCGACAGCAGCGGTTTTACCGGTGACGGCGATGTCCACCTGTTTGGTGAAATGCTTAACCGCTTTCTGTCGCTGTATGCGGACATGAATCAGTTCATTCAGCTTTCGCTGATAGTCCGGCCTGAAGGAAAATGTATCCGATGGAAAGAGAATCACAGTCAGCGTCTGCCCGGCTGATCGCACGGCTGGGCGACCAGCTTTCCCATATAAATTTTTACCGTTTTTGCCAGCTGCTGGAGAGGTGCGATCCTGAAGCGCCGGTCCCGGGCAGCGTCTGGCAGGTGCGACACGAGCCGGTACGGTTCAGGCCGCACCCGGGCATGGGATTTCCGGCCGGCGAAATTCGCGCGGCTGAAACCGCCGGGTATCCGCACCTTCCTCCAACCGTACGCATCAATTTTATGGGGCTGTATGGCACGGCATCTCCGCTGCCGACGCACTATCTCGACGATATCGCCCGGCAGCGTGAAGGGCATGAGGCGCTGCAGGATTTTCTGGATATCTTCAGTCACCGGCTGACTACGCAGTTTTATCGTATCTGGCGCAAATACACCTATCCGGCCACGTTCGCCGCCGGCGGCACCGATGAAACCTCTCAGTACCTGCTGGGGCTGGCTGGCCTGGGAATAGACGGCTGCGCGCAAAACATCGCCACGCCGGTTTCGCGCTTTCTGGCGCTGCTGCCGGTCATGATGTTGCCTGGCCGGACCGCAGAGGGTCTCTCCTCGCTGGTGGCGCTGCTGGCACCGGATACGCGCGCGCAGATAGTGCCGTGGGATCCGCGTCGTATTCCCCAGTCCTGCCGTTTACGTCTGAGCACGCAACAGCCGGTCAGCCTGATGCGTCGTCCGGTCATGGGAACGCATGCCACCGACGTTAACGGACAGGTACTACTGCGACTGCTCACCGATAACCCGGAGGAGATGCGCGGCTGGCTGCCCGGCGGACAGTTACACGGCGATCTGATGGCGCTGCTCCACGTCTATCTGGGAGCAAAGCTGGATGCACGGCTGGAGCTGTGCGTTGACCGCGCCCTGCTGCCGGATGCGCAGCTGAGCTGCCGGAGGGAAGCGGCACAGCAGCTGGGCCGCACCGCGGTGCTGCCTCAGCGGAACCTTAACGCCTCGCATAAACCCGATTTACTCACTATACCGCTCGGGCGTTATCAGCGTGTCCGGGAACAACCTTCAGGGACTAAAACAGATGAACAGGGCGACTACCGCTGGTAAAATAGTTATTCCTCTGATGCTGGCGCTGAGTGCCAGCGGCTGCGGCCTGACGCAGAAAGTATCCGAAGGCACCGCGTCCGTCACAAAATCTCTTTTTTACAAACAAATACGCACCCTGCACCTCGACTTCCGCGCCCGCGAAGGCGCCAACCGCAACGCGCAGGGCGCTGCGCTCTCAACCGTGGTGCGCATCTGGCAACTCAGCGACCGTCAGGCCTTTGACGCCTCCGACTACCCTTCACTGTTAGCAGCTGACAGTCAGGTTCTGAAAGCGGATCTGCTGGCGCAAAAGGCTATCCGGGTGCGTCCCGGCGAATCGGTCAGTATTGATGTACCCATGGAGGAGAGAACCGAGTTTGTGGCGGTGGCCGGAATGTTTTTGTCGCCAGATACTCAGGATGAGACGTGGCGAATACTGCTGACCCGCGCAGACCTCCACCCGGACAAAGCCAGGGTGATTGAGCTGGGTGATGGCACGCTGACGCTGGTAGCGGAAAAAGGGGAAAGACTCTGATGCAGCCTTCACTTTACGACATGCTTTACGGCAATTTCAGCGGCGGCCTGGATCTGGATGCGGTGAGCGAACGGGAACAGGTGATTTTGTCGGTGCTGGATAACCTGCAGCGCATTCTGAACACCCGCGCCGGCGCCCTGGCTCATCTGCCCGATTATGGCCTGCCGGATATGACGCTCATCCTGCAGGGGCTGCCCGGCACCGCACATCAGCTGGTACATATTCTTTCTGACGTATTACTGAAGTATGAGCCCCGGCTGAAACAGGTTGATGTGGTGATGCTGGAACAGACGCAGCCCGGTGAGCTGCGTTATGCCATTGATGCCGGACTGGACGTCGTAGGTATGGTGCGCTATGGCACTGACTTTATGCCGGGAGGAAAGGTACTGCTGCGGCATCTGCGCCAGCAGAACGTGATGCGTTAAGCCATAGCCACCAGCCAGATAAGATCGCCGGCCTGGCGCTTCGCCTTTACCTTCCCGCTAACACTCTGATAACGGACCTGCTTCCGGCAGGTCTGCGGATAACTATGACCTTTTCATCTCAGAAACCGCACGTGCTGATGACCGGCGGAGACCCTCGCCTGCATCCCGAATTTATTTGTCTGCAAAACGAAATCAAGAAGCTCAGCCATCCCGCCCGGCCCGATATTAACTGGCTGCAGGTGATGGAGAGCTGCACCCGGCTTTTCGGACAGGCTGGAGCAGATCTGCAGTCTGTTTGCTGGTTTACGCTGGCGCTTTCTCATCTTGACGGCGCTAAGGGGCTGCAGGAGGGGCTCAGGGTCACGGAGGCACTGATGTGCTCACGCTGGCAGACGCTCTGGCCCCACCAGCCTGCAGACCGGATAGCGATCCTGAGAATGCACTTTCAGCGTCTGCAGTTTCTGTTACGCACCTGGCCGGCGGAGAAGCCTGATACGCAGATCGCGCTGAAGGCGTGCGCCACATATCTGGATCTGATTGAGCAGCATCTGGCGCAGGCGGGCCTCAACGCCGCGAGCGGTATCCGCCAGCTGTGCGATAAAGTCAGAACAGCAGCCGAAAACGCGGAGACGTCACCGGGCCAAAGCGACATGGCGACCGCACGCAGAAGCCGCCCGCGCGAGCCGCTTTCCGGCCCGGATCCGGCAACGGCAACGCCTCCGACCTTTATCATTCATCCCGAATCAGAGCCTGAACAGACATCATCAGGGCGTTATATCAGGCCTTTGATCGCCGGCATGGCCGCTATGCTGGTGGTTGTTGCAACAGGCACAGGCGGCTGGCTTTATGCCCGCCAGCCCGGTGAAAATACGCGTATGCTCTCTGCTGCCGTACCCGCGCTTCCTCATTCGCTGACGGAAGAGCAGCGGGCAGGCATCCGGCAGGATCGGCGTATCAACGCAGCAGAGTGGATCAACACGATCAAAACACAGTCTGAACGGCTTGATGCCGCCGGGATTGGCAGGACAGGAAGCTACGGCGCCGACGTTGCGCTGCTGGCCGGCTCGATCTGGCCGGCTGAAGAGTTAACGCGCCGGCTGCTGATGGACGCGCTCGCCAGGAGAGAGGCGATGACAGCCTCGCCGGAAGCGGCAGGTGCCTGGCAGCAGGGGATGGAAAAACTCAGCCTGCTCAGTGAAAAGCTGAATGCGCTTGATGAGAAACGGGGGCGTTACCTGACCGTCAGCGAGCTGAAGTCAGCAATATTTTCCACACAACAGGCATTCAGCCTGCATATCCCCGCTGAAGAGTGGCTGCGCCGCTAGGAAGATTCTGCCTCTCCGGCCGGGGAGGCGCAGTTTAAACGGGCAATCAGTGAACTGCAGGCGCGATACGACATGATTCGCCTTCGCAGGGCAGCCGCATTGAGAGGCTCAGCGGCACAGGAGAGCGGATCTTAAATAAAACCGACGATCTGCTTATTATCAGCGAGTGAATGACAATGATCCCGACTGATTTACCCCGACATGCTGCACTGGCAGTGAGCGCTGCGCTCATCGTTATTTTTATCGATTTCGTCCGGTGCTTCTCCGGGTGATGTGATAAATCTGACTGGTACAGAGAGCCTGGGTGAGAACAATCTTTACAGCATGCCATAAAGATTTTCACAACAGTAATTCAATCGCTGGATCGTCTTTTCTCGCATTAAGTGGGGAAGTTCTGATATGGCATTGACTCCTGCCATCGCCATTTTGCCGCCACTCTAAAATCAGGAAACAAAAAAGCCACCCTGAAAGGTGGTTTAAATGTATGATTTTCATCATTAAATTTGGTGGCCCCTGCTGGGTTTGAACCAGCGACCAAGCGATTATGAGTCATATGAATACCTTGTTTCATTACTTTCCAATCTTAACCATATTTCTCTATTAATTGCTACAAAACAGTGAGTTGTAGTTGTTCCTTCGTTTCATGTTGTTCCGGGTATTTGCTTTCAGTATCATAATTACGTCACCTGCTACATCACCCAGAAAACGGCAATAAAATTCTCGTAAGGACTCTCTCTTGGCAGACAATCTAACGGACTCAATGGTGCGCGGACTGAAAGCGCGCGACTCGGCTTATCAGGTATGGGACAAGAGTGGTGAGCGCGGAGCAGGGCGCCTGGGCGTTAAAGTTGAGCCATCTGGGCAGCGGGTTTTCTACTATCGCTACTACTGGGATGCTAAGCGCCACTTCATTCAGTTGGGTCGTTACCCTGAAATGTCGTTAGCTCAAGCTCGTCAGCTTGCGAAAGGTTATGCCGGTACGCTGAAGGAAGGGAAGAATCCTAAGGTCGAAAAGGCTGAAAAGGCAATCGCGCTGGAAAAGCAAAAGCGTGCCGAACAGTTAAAGGGCAGTATCGAGCAGCTTATTCAGGGCTACACCAACAAAATGCGCGATGATGGAAAGCGGACCTGGCAGCAGGTGCTATACCGCCTTGAGAAGGAAACCTATTCCTTTATCGCCAAAGACACCAAAGCTAACGAAGTCACGCCGCTACATATCAAACAGATTTTATCTGCCATTATTCAGCGCGGTGCGAGCGTTGAAGCGAACCGTGTACGTTCTTATCTGATGGCAGCGTTCAACTACGGGCTTAAAGCAGATAACGATCCTGCCAACCACCAGCAGAACGTGATGTTTGGGCTTGAAATGAACCCGGTGAGTGTTATCCCTAAGCAGTCGGCTGCAGAGAAAGCAGGAACCAACTGGCTTAAGTTGAATGAACTGCAACAGTTGATGGTCGATTTCCCCAAAACGCCAAGTGTAGGAAGCACAGTGAGTCTGCTGCTTAATTTATGTGTTTATGCTGGTGGTCAGCGCCCGCATGAACTGGCTTCCAGTCGTTGGGATGCCGTGAATTGGAAAGAGAAAACTCTATTAATTGTTGCTGCCGTTTCAAAGAACAAGCGCGACCATCTGGTTCCGTTAACGGATTCAGCTGTCGAAATACTGGAAAGGCTAAAGGTGGAAAACATTAACGATAGTCCGTTTATCTTCCCGCAGCGACTGGATGCGGGCAAGCATCTACGAACTGACAGCTTTGCTCAAGCCATCATCTATTATCGCGAACATTTTCCTGATAACCCGGTGTTTGTTGCAAGGGATTTACGACGAACCTGTAAAACGCTTATGGGCGAAATCGGTGTCTCAAAAGAATTACGTGACCGTATTCAAAACCATGCATTACAGGATGTCAGCTCGAAGCACTATGACCGTTATGACTACCTCAGTGAGAAGCGTAAGGCACTTGAGTTATGGGAGAGGCGGGTTAATAGGGTTGAGCATGTAAAAAATAATGTGGTAAATCTTTTCGGTTGAATAAAAGCTCGCTTTCAAAAAGATGAAAACGCACATGTATATAGTGGTTTACTGAATTTTGCCACCTGTTCAGGGGGGATATGCTCACCTTTGAACAACACTGGTGCTCTAATGAAAAGAAGAAATTTTAGCCCTCAATTCAAATATGAATCTGCTCAGTTGGTTGTCGATTAAAATTACACAGTCGCGCAAGCAGCCAAGGCCATGGATGTCGGGCTTTCTGCGAAGACAAAATGGGTTAAACAATTGCATGATGAGCGACAGGGGAAAAATCCCAAAGCCCCAACCATTACTTCAGAACAAATTGAAACATGCGAGCATAAGAAAAAACTTTAATCTATTGAAATGAAAAGTGAAATTTTAAAAAAGACTAAGGTGTTCCTGATGTCAGACTTCCTGAACAGTTCTCGTTAACCGGGAAGCTCAGAGCCCATTATCCTGTGGCTACACTCTTCCACTTGTTCAGGATCCATCGCAACAGCTATAAATACTGGAAAGGTTGTTCTGATAAGCCAGTCAGATAAACGGCATTGCTGCGCAGTCAGGTTTAGGAACTGCACAACATCAATCATGGTTCTGCCGGGGCGAGAAACATCGCCACAATGGCAATCCTGAGAGGCTTTCGGATGGGGTGCTGGCTTGCTGGCAAACTTATGAAGAGCTGGGCCGGTAAACGCCTGGCATATCTCGCTTTAGTTCTGAATCTGTTCGCTTGGCAAACCAGCCGGGGTAATGTACCGCAGCGATTAGGGCAGCCACTATACAAGCAGGCAGTTCCAGCAGTTGCTGTAACGTTATCGAATTAAACAAAGCATGAGTCGACGGGGAAACTGTTGGGATAATATCCCAATAGAGCGCTTCTTCAGAAGCCTGAAAAACGAGTAGGTACCGGAGACGGGCTACATGAACTTCAGCGAAGCTTCTCATGAAATCACAGACTATATCGTGGGATATTACAGCATGCTCAGGCCGCACAAATATAATAGTGTGGTAACACCAAACGAATTGGAGAACCGATACTGGAAAAAATCAAAACAGTGGTCAATCTTAGTTGATTACTACAGAAAATGGAGTGCATGTGCTACAAAAAATAAAAAATCACATGTTTTTATAAATAAACGGAGTGCATACAATCCATATTAGTGTTCAAAACTTTTCAGTTTCATGTATTATGAAATTCAGATTGATACAGAGAGTTAACCTTAAATCCTGTAAAAATTTAAGGAGCCCGCTAAAGATGTTTAAATAATAGTCATTTTATAAGAGTTGAGAATTAGCATGTCCATTAAAAAAACACGCATTGAAGATGAAAAAAGTGCATCTTTCTTCCGATCTGTACGTACTAATATTCGAGCTGCCTTGAAAGTTGGAGGCTACTCAACTAAAGATGGAAAAATTAAGCCATTAACTGATACGGCCGTTCAACAGAAGACAGGCATTGCTCGTAGTACTATTCGTACTTTGCGAACAGTGGAAAGTGATAATGTAAATCCTGACTTTGGAACACTGAAAAAACTAGCTAATTCTTTAGGGGTTCCGTTGGCATTTCTTTTAATGACGGGCGAAGACTGGGAGCTTATTTTCAAATCTTTTGGAGCATTAAATCAGTTTGCAATAGATCCTAGCCAAGCTAAAAAACTGTACAGAACTCCTGAGACAGCTTATCAAAATGTGCATCGCGCATTAGATGAAGGAAAGGCATTTCAACAAAAATTGCACATCTCATATGACCAAGCTGATCTAAAGTCTATGAATGATTTCAATGAAAGCTTGTCAAGAATGGGTGGAGTGATGGGAGCTTTGTTATTATCCTCACATGAAAAATATACGTCTAAAGAATACATTGCTTTAGCAGCGGCACTGGCTAATCAAATCAACATCAATCATAAATAAATGAGGCTTCAAATGAGCTACAATTCAGATTTTGACTTGGATTCTGTATTAAATAATTGCGATATTTCTGACATCGGTATTCTTATTGATCACATTACAGATAGGGGTGAGGGGAGAATTGCACTTTCCTCTAGTGCGTGTGGCCAGCTGATTGCTGTTAAGCGTTCTGGTATAGTAGAAGAAGATGATTTAAAACTTATCTCATCAGAAATAAGATCGTTTGGTGGTAATTCTATTTTTAACTTATTTAGAGGTGGAAATGGTGTCACCTACAAAGAGGTTTTAACTGATGTTGCTGATCACTTAAAAGTAAATTGCAATAAAAACAGCTCTTGTGAACGTATCGAAATTGAAATTTTGCTTAAAGTCCTTGAGCAGTCCATTGAAAAAATGACTGAGGAGGAACGTAAGGAAATTTTAGAGAGTTTTGGTGGAAGCTATACCACTATGACTGGCCCAGCATTAATGCTGGCTCTACAAACTGCTATCAGAGCTTCTGGATTTGCAACGTATAAACTTGCAGCCATTGTAGCTCAAGCAGTTGCTAAAGCTATCCTTGGACGTGGACTGGCATTTTCAACTGTTGGGCCATTAATGAAAGGCATAAGCACTTTTGCTGGTCCTATTGGCTGGGTTATCACTGGAATTTGGACTGCTTTTGATTTGGCAAGTCCAGCATATAGGGTCACCATTCCTTGTGTAATCCAAATCGCCTATATGCGTCAAAAAATGCTCAACGAAAAAAATAAAGATAGGGAAAATGCTCACGCTACCGAAGCAACAGCATTCTGCCCTAGTTGCCACACACCACACAAAATTAATGCCAAATTCTGTCAAGAATGCGGACATCGTCTTGGCCAGCTGTCAATAAATTAAAGTAATAAAGGTTTTATTGAATGCGGCCAACATACAGCATAGTATGCTGGCCTTATTGTATTTATTATCACCTAACTAAAAGCTCCTGCCGCTTTCTCACTTTCCCCAAAATTAGATACAAGTATTAGTTGGTCATATCGCATTGCATTTTAACTTTTCGATAAATCTCACTGCGCGCCAACCGGTTTTACCTCCTTTATTGGTGCGCCTGATGGCTATACAGGTCACGTTATACTGTTGCTTTGGCGCAAATGTATTGGCCAAGGTAGGTGCTACGAATATATCGGCTCGCGTAGTACGAATGAAAGCAAAATCTTTGCCCTCCTGCCTTTCCAAATGACCAGAAAGTGTTTCACAAAGACCCGTTAGCATAAGCGCATCGGACAACCGCCAATCTAGTGGTGGTCCTTCTGGTGTTGCACAACCAACTTCCACTAATGTGCCGGGTAATAAATTAGCTACTTGTGGAAACTTATGATGTGATAGGCCAAAACCAGCGGTTGCACTAGTTACAATATAGCTGAGCGCTTTTTCGCTATTAATATGATCAATTACACCTCTGATATAAGTGAGGCTCTTCTGGTCCAGTTCTTTTAGTAGAGCTTTAGCTTGTGCCTCCACCTTAGGCAATGGCTGTAAACTGTTATTGGCCATTGCCTGCCGACACCAATCGGTGGCCAACAGCTGTGATAATTCCTGTGGTACCTTAAAATTATTTTGTTCTCGATACTTCAATGCCAGGCTTGCTTGCTGCGCCGCCTCATCAAAGCGGCCTGCAATAGATAACCGTTGTGCTAAGTGAATACGAACTTTAGCGACTTCCTGTTCTTCCCGGGCCAGGAAAGTTGCATAGGCATAGCAGTTGAAAGCATCGTCTGAGCGCGTACCCTCGAGAATCTCGCCTAATTTCGCCCAAGACCATGCCGCTCTTGACTGACGGCGTACTACAGGTACCAGGCACTTAATGGCCAAGGCTGCTTCACCTTGAACTAAGTACAGTTTGCTTTGGTAATAATTGAGCCATTGATCATCAGGCTCTACTTTTAGTGCTTGTTGCAGGATATTTTTACCCCAATAAATCAATGGATTATCTGATTGCGCATCCACCGCCCTTGTTGCAACTTCGCGGCAAATTGCTCGCGTGAATCGCTTTTGTAGACTATCAACGGTTTTGCCTTGATCATTGATGAATGGCGCTTTGTCTTCATCTGAAAAATCATCTACTCCTGCCCACTGGGCAAATCCCAGAAATTCATCCCACTCTTTGGCCACTTTACCCGCGAGACGAAGCATTTGCGAAAAAGCACTGTCCTTACGCAAAGGATCTGCAATCGCAGCAAACTCACGCATATGAGGTGTTAATTTACTGCTCAACGCTAAGGGAGAAAGCTGCTTTGCTTCAAAGGAATCAACAATATTCTTCACATGGTCGTAAAGCGACCATGCGTAAGCGCGTAAAAACCAAACATCTGCCGCGTTGTTTGAGTACCCAGCGCGCGCCATTTCTAAAGCCTCAGCAAAGAGTTTCTGTTTGCGAAGGGCAAATATTTGCTTGGAACTCATCGCAGCGGCTCCTCCTTAGACATCAAGCTATGAATTTCTTCATAGAGGCCGTGGCTACTGCCGGGGCTGCCAACTTCCTGAGCAGCAGTCCATGTAGATGAGCTATCGTAGATAAAATCAATTTCAGCTTTGCGATAAGCATCTGCTACGGTCACACGCAGGCGATAGGGCAAGACCTTAAAGGCAGCACGTTTAATTGTCGAATCGCTCAAAGCTGCATCTAGCCGATCCAGAAAAGCCTGTATAAATTCATCTGGCTGGATGCTGCTGATTTTCTTATCAGTCAAAATGGCATAGACAGCGTTAAGTGCTGTTGTAGTCAACTCAGCATCCGATTGTGGATTGACGACTGAACTGGCGCGAGTAGGCCGATGTTTTCCGTTGTAGTAATACTGGACTGTAGTGCGTAAACCATTTCGCTCTAAACTGTACCGTTCACAATATTGCAAATGTTGCAGCCGCTCGATATTGATGCCTTGGGCCTTCCACACCAATCTCAGTTGCTGATGAGTTGTCATTAAGGAAGCTATCGAAGCTGAAAAGGATAGGCGGTCCCAGTCAGGATCTAACGTAAGCTCTTGTTTGATGAAATTTGTTGGCGAGTTTAACGAGGGCTCTGGCCTATCCCAGGCGATCCTACTAGTTGCGGTAAAGTTTGGTGGATTGACCAGCACCAGCTTTTTCGCAGCGCGGGTAATAGCAGTGTAGGCCCAGCGGAAAAAAGAGGCGTTACGAACTCCCGTATTTGAATCAAAATCAACAAGGACCGTATTCCATTCACCACCTTGGGCTTTATGGCAAGTCATGGCATAGCCATATTTGATCTGAAGTGCATTGAAATATCGATCTTCGCGGATAGTTCTGCGGAATGCTTCAGCTTTTGGATGCAAATCAGGGTGTCGGTTGCGAAAATCAACCAACAGCGCTCGTAACTCTAACGCAGTCAATTCTCGATGGGGAGAATTAAGCAGGTTTTCCAGAACCAGACAGGGAGTCTGAATGATGCCGCCATCACTCTCACGAAAGGCCACAGTAATCTCACGGAAGCTAAGCTCAACATGATGTCCCCCTCTGAGAATAACTGGTACTAATTCCGATTCAGCGTTAACCTGTGTAACCTTGACCAGGTCACCATTACTCAGCGGATGTGTAGATGAGTTTTTATTAATTAACAATGCTTCGCCTACCTGTATAGGCAGGTTTGCATCACCCCAATAATGCTCACGGATGCTGCGATTGTATTCTAACGCTGTTGCATTGGAGGGAACGACTGCAACGTTTGAATCCTTAGCTCGTAAGCCCTGAACAATCAACTCGATCGCGCTTTTTGTTTCAACCTGTTCAATGTCCTGCCCGTTGGGTAGTATGGAAAAGGTATTAAAACGTTCAGCCAACATTGAATCTCTTAACGTTGTAGCGCGATCTAGAATGGCGCTATCGTGTGCCTGGCGCATTACCTTAATCAGGTCGAAAGAGTCAACTCGGAGATTGTATTCTTGTCTAAGATAATCATCCGACAAGGCCTGAGACGATCTCTCGCCAACAGGTGGTAGCTGTACCGGATCGCCAACGAAAAGTAGCTTGGTAAGATGATCATTAGTACGGCCTACCCTATTCATACGTATAAACGTCACAATGTCCTTTAGCAGCCGCCCAGAACCAAATTGCATGACGTCACCGGGACTCTCCTTGTCACTGACCATCGAGGACTCATCGATGATGAATAAAGAGACATTCGTTTCTTCTTCCTTTAGTGGAAAAATCATCCTAATGCCTGGATCGTTAGACGTTTCGGCGCTCTCATTTACCTCAACCTTGCCCAGCGTATAAATTGCTGCATGGATTGTTGAACTACTGTATTGGCCCTTGCCAGTAATTTGTTTGATCTTGTTGCCCAGAATGCGAGTTGCCCGACCAGTTGGCGCTAAGAGCGTGCATGAAAGATTCATTTCCTCAAGGATGCTGATCAGTTGGGCGATGAGTGTTGTTTTACCCGTACCGGCGCTGCCTCTAAGAATGAAGGCGTCCTGTGTGTCGTCAAGAAGAAATGATTTTATAGCGCTGAGAGCTGCTGATTGCTCTTCAGTCAGTTGTATTTCCATTCTGTTGAACAGCCCTTGTGTTTTTTGTTTTTAATATAAAGACCAATTAGTTGTCTGGTTTTTTTCAATTGCTACTGTTTTCACTGCCAACATTGATTCATTTGTTCCCTGTAACTTAAAACCGTAGTGAGCAAGTAAGCCCGCCTGGGCTGGGTAAATCAGCTGCAAATTAGGAACCTTATAGCGACCCGCATAGGCATAAAGCTGATACATATCGCTGCTAGAAACTCCCAGTTTGCGGTCCGCTTCATTTAATAATTTCCACTTGGTATCCGCTATCATCTGCGGTACTTCATTGTCATCAACAAATGCAATATCCGGCCGCAATTGAAATTGTTGGGAATCATCGTCGCGCATTGTCAGATATTTTCGCGGCCCCTGTGTACGAAGATGCCAGCCTTGCTGGTGGGCCCAGGGCTTTAACTTTTCTGCCACCCATGCTTCAAACAGGCGATTCATATCAAACAACAATGAGAACAGCGGCGTGCTGCCCGCTAATACATCCGGCTTTACTGCGGCAATAAACAACCGACACTGTTCAAGTACAGGCTGAAATCGTTGGGTAATGCGATCGCTTTTAAGTAAATTGAATGATTGCAAGGTGATGGGCGCATCGTTAATGCCGTCAAAATGCATTAACAGTTCGGTTAACTGCTTTTTGGTTTTGTCGGAGCGTGTCCAGGGAAGCAGCAGACGCAGGGTAAAGCGGAGTATCTGATTCAGCAGCATATCTTCGCTGAATTCGTCGAAGCGACAATAAAGACGTTCTTTATGTACTAAGTTGTGCCGGACATGTTGTGGGATAACCAGGCGGCCGCGTATTACTGACAGATTTTCTTCCTGTTCTATGTAATTGCGTAACTTGCCCTGAAGGATCTGCGTATGCAAATCATGGCAAAAGTGCTGGATAAAAATATCCAAGAGACTATGTTGCTGGGTATTGATACCCGCCTGCGCGCCTTTATGTGTACGCATGATTCGGGCTGTATGCAGCATCTGCACCATCGCTGCACGGCATGATTCAGGCCTTTCCTCTTTACCATGTATCTTAGGCAGGATTTCAAGTGTTAAATCGTCCAGCTGAATTACACCGCAGAATTGTGCGAAACGAACCGATTGATGGCCCCAGCTAAAGGTGCCGGCAGGAAGATTTGGTGCCAGCTTTTCCAGCAAGCGGGCATGATGAATGCCCAGCGCGTGCTGAGCAATGGTTCTTTCTGCAATAATCGGTAGTAAGCTATGTTCAATAACCGACAAGATTTCCGCCACGGCTTAATCCTCGTAGATTTTGCGAATCGAGTCGGGCGTAATTTCCTGGGCAGTTGAAACACGGTATTCAACGACCTCTTCAAAGTCATCATGGGTAAAGCCGAAAACATCTTTACTAGTCAACTTAACATGGCCAATCAGTGGAGCCTCCACCAGCTTGCCGGTAGAGTCGATATCGCGGAACACTAGCTGGATTTTGTGCCAGTCCTCATAAAAGTATTCCTGTAAAAGCGGAATAAACTGATTCAGGAAGACCGTTTTTAGCTGTGTAAGATTAGCAACCGGGCAAAGGTAAGCATGGCCTAGCATGAGCTCTCGGCTGAGAAGAAAACGGATTCGGTGATTCATCGCATCCAGCAGCTTGCGCAGGTTAATCTGATTGCCATCTTCATCAACGATATTCCCCGCACCGTCTGAGCCGGCGATTTTGCTGCTGTCCGGCATTAGCTCCTTAAAACGGAAACGACGACGTAAAGCGGTATCCAGCAGTGCAATGGAACGGTCAGCGGTGTTCATCGTGCCGTAAATATCCAGATTCTCAGGCACGCCAAATGGCTCGCGAGAATAGGGCAGCGTAATGCGCATGCCTTTGTCGCCGCTGGTGCGTTTGTCGGTTTCTATTAACGTGATTAGCTCGCCAAAAATTTTCGCCACATTGCCACGGTTAATTTCATCGATAAATATAGCGTAGCGATGCAGAGGATCGGCTTCGGCACGCTGGCAAATACGACGGAATACGCCATCCTGCGGCGAGTAGCTTAATTCACCGCTATCTTCGTCCAGCTCAGGGCGGATACCTTCAACGAAGTCTTCATAGCTGTATGCCTGATGAAAAGTAACAAACTCGTAGCGGCTTAAAGTTTCCGATTCGGCTGGCTGTTGCTTCAGCTGTTTGCTCAGAACAACCAGCTCTGCTGATTCCTCTTGTGCTTCAGGCAAAGTAATCCAAAAGCTGTCGTCAGTTTTATCAAACAGATAAGGTGGAACCCGGCGAGCATATTTAACTGTCGTGGACTCTTCCGGCGTATGGGTTTGCAAAGTTGCCCAAATTGTTGAATTGAGTGCATTGCTACGCCCTTGGGCTTTAGCTTTGCTGAGTACATATTCATGAGCGGCAACCTGAGCAACCTTTGATTTACCGCCAATATCTGCCAGTGCCATGAAAATTACGTCATGCCATGATTTCTCTGCAAGCTGTTCCCCCAACCATTGCTCGCGAGTCAGTGTCTGCGCTTCACTGACATATTTCGCTTTTAGCTGGTTTAGCTCGTAGGTTTTGCCTGTTCCCGGTGGGCCGAATAAAATTAAGTTTAAAGGCTCGATAGTTTCCGGCTGAGTGAGCACTTCATCAATGGGGGCGATTGCCACAGGTTTGTTAGCAGGTTCTTCGCGTTTTTGCCAGATTCCTGATAGCGGTGGAACGTAGAAGTCGAGCTGCTTACTATTCTGTTTTCCTTCCTGTTCACGACGGATCTCAAGCAGCGCTCTGTCCATCGCCACAGCTGACAGCTCTTCTTTCTGTTGTGGTTTAAAGGCCCGGATAATCGTTCGACGGTCATTATTGCTAAAGATGCGTTCAAAATTATCTGGGAATAACATAAACATCAGCATGTGGCGGAACTGGCGGCTGGCATTTTCAGGGATAGCGATCAGCCATTCTGCAAAAGCAAAACCATCAGTTAAACGAGATTCGCGTTCAGCTGAAGACAGTGCCAGCAAAGCCTTAAGTACATTGGTGAGATAAGTAAACTCTCGGACGCGGAAAGTGTTGAAACCCGTTCCCGCGCTACCTGCACCAGAAAGTACCGTGTTTTGTAGCATGAAATGTCCGATGTCCAGCGGCTCGCCGGATAGTCCCCAGATTACTGCAATTTGCTCGCGTTTAGTTTTTACGCTGATATTGCTGGCACACAGAAACAGTAGCCAAAGCATTTCTGCAGTGAGCTGTTTCGCCTCTGGAGAGACGCTGCCCAGCTGTTCTTTAAGGCGATGTATAAAGTTGCCTTCAAGTTCTAGCTGGCTGTTGACTACATCGCGCTCAATCTCTGCCAGGTGCTGGCTGTTCCACAGGTTTTTATTGCTGAAAAGTGAACCACCATTAATCAGGCAGCGCTGCCGCCATTCACTTGCGGCTTCTAAAATCTGGTCTGCTTGTTCTTCACCGGTATAGCGGCTCATCCCTGTTATCCTCTTTTAAGTAGTAAGCAAATTACGAATCTAACTGATTCGATATGATCCGTCGTCCATTCGTAAACCATCAACCTCAGCATCTCTTTCAAACATCATACGGATGCTTGTTTCTAAAATTTCTCCACTTGCTTCAGACTTTTCTTTTCTTAGAGCTGCCTGTAGCTGTGAGATGTCACCAGCACTATCACCCATTGGCCAGAGGGCCGCTTGCGCTAAGCTTCGTTTGCGTGACATCAGCCCCTGGAGTAAACAGTCGAAAGAGTGTTCCTGGTAGCCAGCATGTATAGCCATTGGCATATGAACCTGGACTGGATACTGCTGGCCAATACGATGCACACGGTCATTGCATTGCTCTTCGACAGCGGGGTTCCACCAGCGAGACAGGTGAATAACATGTGTTGCGGCAGTCAACGTTAAACCCGTTCCGGCCGCTTTAGGGCCGAGCACCAGCAAGTCAAAGCCACCATCTTGCTCAAGATGGCGCTGAAATCGGCGCACAATAGCCTGACGTTTCTGAATGGGCGTGTCGCCGTTAATATGATCAATATGCTCAAGCCCGAATTCCTGGCGAGCCAGCTCCATAAACCGGAACTGCATCTTTCGATGTTCGATGAAAACCAGAACCCGCTCACCTTTTGCTTTAACACGATGCAGAATCTCAAAGCATGCATTCAGACGCGCAGAGGCATCGATAAAACTCTGATTGTCGCCGTGCATTTCCATGGCCGGATGTACTGAAACGCCGCGAATATGCTGCAGCATTTTAAGTGCAGCGCCGGGACCGCCCTGAGAAAGTTTTAACCGGGCTGTTTCGTAGGCAATCGCTTGTCCTTCCGGCATTAGGCGCGGATGAAGAAAGCGTGTTTTTGCAGGCAGCTCTTTCGCAACATCTTCTTTTAAACGGCGGAACGCTAAGGGTGGCAGTTGATTGTGAGGTTTAAAGACTCGCTGATACAGCTGAAGCATATTCTGTTCATCAGGTTCGCTATACAGTTTGTTGAAATTACGCAACGTATCCAGAGAACCGGGGGCCAATTGGTCCATTACCGCCCATAGATCGGTTGTGGTATTTTCAATCGGTGTGCCTGTCAGGCCAATTCGATAGTTAGCATTGACGGCGCGGGCGGCGCGGGCCCGTAGCGAGTCAGGATTTTTGACCGCCTGTATTTCATCAAATACCACGGCCGAAAAATGGACTTTCGCAAAAGAGTGCTGGTAATTAGTCAGCGTTGTATAGGTCGTTAGTATCCAGAAACGATGGCCTTTTCCTTCCCTGATTGACTCATGCAACTGCTGAAAATTCAGTAAGGTATTGCCATCTTTTGTCTCGACACCTTTAGCATCGAAATTTTTATAGTGGCTTAGCGATGAACCATAGAGGGGCAGCAAATGACCAAGTCCGTCACTATCCGTATGCTGCCTGACCTCAGCATTCCAGTTTTCCAGCAATGAGGTAGGAGCAACAATAAGTATTGGCCCGCGCTCTTTATTGCTAGCAGTGCTGACGTTATTGTTCTCTTTCAACCAGCGTAAAAAAGCGATGGTTTGCAGCGTTTTACCTAATCCCTGCTCATCTGCGTTCAAAATGCCGGGCATGCCTGACTTCCATGATGAAATCTGCAAGCTAAAGCTATCCAACTGATGCGGTCGCAATGCTGTTTTAACGCCAGCGGGAAGTTGCTCATCAATAAATACCGAACGTTCTTTAAGGTCAGGCTGCCAAAACAGCTCCTCAAAGTTGTCTTTGGTATCCAGGATCACCGTAGCGGAAGGTAGATCATTAGCTGCCAGCTTATCTTCAATTTCTGTTGTTGCCGCTGAACCTTCTATCTCTTTTAGATCAGCCAAACGCTTTTCAAACGCGCGCAATGTATCTTCAGTGGCTTTAACTGGGTAAGACGCGACTTCAACTTCATCCTGAGATGCATTTATGGCATTACGCATCTGATCGCAGACGCTTGCCAGTGTGTGGCTATCCATCGCAGCGATAATGTTGGTCAGGGCATCAGGGATTACCTCAGGCAACCAGACCGTTTCCCCGGTCATCGGCGTAGAAACAGCACCTTTTCGGTAATGCAAAATCCCTTTAACACGCTCGGAATATTCAACGGTTTCGACAAATGCGGGACCTGCTGCGGCTTCAATTGCTTCTTCTTCACCCACATCGTCGAGCCCATCCAGCTTGCCCGATTGTCTTAAGTATTTTTCAACAGCACTGGTAATCGCAGGTCGTGGGTTTTCAATAAAAGCGCGTCGTTCTTCAGGTGAAGACTTTTGCTTCTCCACCATGACATCAAGAATGGGACGAGCGCTGCGGTCAATGACCAGATAATTGCCTTCGCCAACACGGTAAGCGGAAAGCGCTCCCTGAGTTCTGACACGTTGCTGGAACCGGCGTAATGTTTGTTCACTTAGCTCACCTGCAGCCTCGCTAACCGCTTCTCCGCTGCTCTCCAATTCTTCCACGTTCTTACCGGAAAAAGGGACGATTTCGAAATCATCAGCACCCTTTGAGCTGGTGGAAATAGAAAAACGATCGGCAATGCGGACTTCTAAACCTTGCATAAAGTCGGTCAGCGAGACACGAACGGCATTGATTTCATGACCCATCTGAATGCCAGGATCAAGGGCCTGGCGGAAGCGCGCCAGCGATTCCCAGTCTGATGCTTCGCCGCCGCCTGGCGTAAAGTTTTCGGCAACTTCAACAGCCTCCATCATCCATAGTGGCAACCGGCGTGCTCCCTGAGATGTGGTTAAAATTGAGCCGGTACGGTGTGGTAGCTGGCGAACACCGTTGCGTAGCCATTCATGCTGTAGGCGAAAGGTATTGCTTCCGAGTGAGCCTTCAATATCAGTTTTCAACGTCAGATCGACGAGAGGGGGCAGGCCCAGCGTCTGCGCCGTTTCAGCGTCCAGGCGGCCTGCCAGATGATGACTCATTACGATAGCGTCATCACTGATGTGTAAGGGTTCACTAAATTCCTCTGCCAGCGCTTTCAGATCGGCAATAGCGAAAGCTAAGGCGCGATCGTTATGCGTCAGGCCAGACAAAGTCGTGGGCTGCTGTCTTTTAAACAGACGGTTAATAAATGTCTGTTTTTCTTCAGCAATATTAAGGGTGATCGCTTCTGCATTATGATTGAAAGCAAATGTCATGACAGATACTCAATTTGTTCACGCACTTTTTCCTGCCAGCCACTAAGGTGTGGAATAGCGACCGGATTAGGCAACATGCGAATATGCTCGCAGTCATATGTCAATCGAAAGAGTTCAGGTGCTTTTTTGTTATCGCTGCTAAAAATATGCACTTTATAATTATGTGATCCTTCGACCACAATGCAGCGCCCGATTTTTAAAATTAGCAATGAGGTATTTTTTCGGCTGCCAGCAACTTGCCGTCCGAATGTTAAGGTCGCACTTTCCCGCATAGTTTTTTTTATCGATCTGGCACGCATATCAGCTTCAGCACTGAAAGCCACCCATGCTGAATCAATTTTGTTTTGATGATATAAATCGAGCCAGAACTTGCGTCGAGGCTCCCACATGTGGCTGTCTTCAACGTCAGAAACCACATCCAGAAAGAACAAAATGTTCTCGCGTGTGAGCCAGTTTATAATCAGGTTTCGGCAGGCTTCATCTACGCTTCCCCATACGCCACCGCGACTCAGGCGCGGATCTTCATAAAAGGCCACTAGCGTTTCGGTCAAATAACGAGAAAGTTCTTCATCGGGTTGTTTATACAACCAGTGTGATAACAGCGCATTGATGGCTTCCGCTGCGCCATCCATCAAAGCGCCACTTCTGTCCTCCGGTTTTAGCCAGGCAAACAGCTTCTCAATAACAGGTCTTTCATTCAACCCAGGTGCCAGTAATGCTATATAGGCCAGATGAGTATGCGACATTAACCCCGGATCGTGCGGGCGTGTAATACCAAACTGTTTAAGCTCATTCCATGGCGCATCCATCTCAACCATTCTTTTTGCCAAGGCCTGATGCGCCTGGTGAGAGTTAAAGAATTCGGGTAGTTTCTCAACAATATCTTTCCACTTATCGCTCATGTGTTCGCTTGCGATATCAAGGCAGTTTTTAATTTTGATTGTGTGTAGAGAACCCGGTTCATAACTACGGATATAGGCTGATATCATTGCAGAAATAAAGGGCTGTGAGTCCGTAACGATGGTTTCCCGTAAATAGAACTCCTGTAGTACAGCAAACTCCTCCTGGGTTCTGAATTCTTTATCAAACACAATTGGTGCGCCTGAGCAGATAAAGGACATTTTTACATCATTCCATTCCCAGCGCTCTATATGGTCAAGCAGCTTGCGTAACACCTTTTCACGATCGCGCTCAGCAATCTCCATAACGACATCGGGCCAGCGCTCATGAATGGCCTGGATCTTTAAAGTTAACCCTTTTGATATAGCTATTGCTGGCTTAAAGAGGGCTACCGGCTTCAGAAATAAATCACTCAATTTCATAGCGCACCCTTCTTCAGAGGCTCGATCAGGCGCTTGCGGATGCCTTCAATTTCGGCTGCATTAGCCGGTGTATGCATAATGATGCGTAGATCAATACGGCGGTTCATCGCCATATTTTGCGGGGTATCATTAGGCTTAACCGGACGCATTTTGCCGTAGCCCGCCACAGAAAGGACGGGTTGGTTACGCATATTAAAATGCGAGACCAGATCTGGCGCTGCGGCAAGCATGCTGGTGAATGTGGTAATAGCACGATTAGTCGACAGATTCAGATTATAAACATCTTCGCCTTTGGAGTCGGTATGCCCTTCAATCTGAACCGCTTCAATAATGGCAAATGAAGGATTACAGCTTTGATTCCATCCGACATTTTGGCTAAAGGTATAGCAGGGCAATAAGGAATCGAGCGTTTTCGCCAGTGCCTCAACAATTTTTCTTTTATCTTCACTTAAGGTATAGCTGTTACTTGTGAACAGGCCCTCCCCCTGGAAGCGCAGCGTACCTTCTTCAGGAATGACTTCAACTGGCAATTCAGGAAACGACTGCTTTAGATTATTGCGCAATTTACGTAGTAAGCTGAGTCGGGCTGCAGCTGCCTGCGACATATACTGTTCCAGCGGATCAACCTGCTTTAACAACGCAATCTCAGCGCGCAAATCTAGGATGGTTTTATCGCGTGTTTGTACTGCCTGTTCATACTCATCACGTGGGACGGTGTTTTTGTCGTTATAGCGGCTGGCAAAAAAAGCGAGCAGTACCATAACAATAAAAAGAAAGCTGACCGTCATATCTGTCATTGAGACAAAAACGGACTCTTCTTCCTCTTCATGTGAGCGCTTACGGCCGGCACTGGCTCTCATGACATCCGCGCCTGTTTTGGTGCGAAGCTTTCAGCCTGATCGACAATGCTCTGCATTGTGTCCAGTGCTGGCATAAGTTCGTTCTGCATGGTTTTGACATGATCGAAGAGCGTTTCAACCGATGTAGCAACTTGCTGTTGATAGCTGTCGAATGCATTGCCAAGTTTCTCATCAATGCCATCCAGACGTTCTCCCTGACTGCGTAAAGCCGAAATCAAAGACTGAAGATTAGTTAGCGTGGATTCAACCGCACGATGTTGCCCTCCCAATGTCTCTTGTGCAGCTGAAAGTGTCATTGCAGATTGTTCAGCATTGGTTTTAGCGGCATTGGCGATGGCTGAAAGACTATTTTCACTGCTATCACGTAACTGGCGCGTGCTGACTTCAATGCGCTCCATCATCGCCCGAATCGGCTCGGCTGCACTGGTCAGTGATTGTGCTGATGTGCGGAAGCTGCCCGAAGCATTTTCAGAGGCGACAGCACCTTCTTTAATTCCTTCAGACGCGCGACGCAGTGCGGTGCTGGTTTCAGTCAGCATACCCATCACGCCTTCCAGTTTTTCTGCAATAGTGGAAAGAGGGGAAAGCAATTCGCTGCTGGCTTTCCGGGTCATCACTTCAGTTGCTTTGGTGATTTCACCTGCAGTATTGCCAAAAGCGCCCAGTACTTGTGTTGCGGCCTGACCAATCGCGTCACTGGCTTGTGACGCTGATTCAGACATACGTGCCTGAGCTGCTTCAGCCCCCTGTTTAGCTGCAGCCTCGAGTTCGGTGCGAATACCTAAAGCGGCAGCTTTCATATCAGCAGCGGCTTCGCCCATCGCACGCGCACCTTCCCCGGTATTGTCTTTAATACCCTGCAGGGTTGAGTTCATGGTTGCCAGCAGGTTTTCGGCACCCTGATTAAAGGCTGACGTTGCTGTATCCGCCGTCTGCTGCATACCATTACGTAATGTTTCCACCGCCTGGCCTAAGCGGCCAATCGCGCTTTCCATTTCATTGCCCATTTTTCCTGAGCTTTGATCCATGCGTTCTGCCAGCAATTTAATCTGGTCCCCTGCCAGGGAAATGCGTTCGCTGGCTTGTGCTAAGGCATGACCGACATCTTCAGAAAAGCGCGAGGAAAGGTTTTGTACCATCTCTCCTACACCATCATTGCCTAACCGGCTGACCTGTTCGATAACCGGCGTAATAGCTGTGCTAATGGATTCTGAGATCGCTCTTGGGAGGTCTTCACGTAGCGGACGTCCAATCTCTGCTACCATCTCCAGTCCCAGCTTGCGAAAATGCTCGCGACTCTCAATTGTCGCTTTCAACTGGCGAATAGAGAGATCTTCAAGGCTGATATAAGTCAGGCATTTTTCAATTAAGCTATTAAGGCTATGTACCGCTTTTTCCAGCTGTGACGTACCGCGTCTTAAAGCTACAGTAAAGACAATCGAACAGCACAGGCCCGTCAGCGACATAATAAACTTGGCCGAGGCAATGGTAAGCAGGCCTTCTAATGCTGCGCTACCACCATCGTCTAAAGAGGTACTCATCGAATTAAGTGCAGAAATCAGTCCGAGAAAGGTGAGAGATAGCCCTATGGTAACAAAAAGTCCCGGAACGATGCGCCAGAAGCCTTGCGTAAAGTGCAGGTCATCCAGATTAAAAAAGTGGCTGGGGCGGACCGCATTACGCACGACAAGTGTGCCGTTTTGATCGTCGATCACATGAGTTTCCCGATACTCATACCAGGCCTCAGCCACGCTTTTTTGTTCTTCCGTTTTATCGGTTGCAGCAATGCTGGCATCGATTTCAGTTACATGCTGACTGAACTGCTCTTTCGGCGTGTCTGCGATAATTTTGTGGATACTACTCAGAGCATTACGGCGGCGTTTTACCAACTTATGCCAGCGAATAATGGTAAAGCAAAGGGTGGCAACCAACAGGATAGTTACAAATCCTGGAGCAGCATCATTTTTTAAAACTGAAGCGATAGACAAAATGCCATCACGCACCAGCACGCCGGGAAGCAGCAGTGAATCCATTTTTACACCATAGATAACAAGAAGGGAGTATTTCTTTTGGGAATACTCTAATAGATTTCACCATGCTTATCTATCTCAACAGTTATTCTTCAGAAGAAATACAAGGATCAGATTTTTTATTATTTTAATCAAAGTATTATGCTGACCATTAAATGACTGAGAACGAAGTATCTAAAGGAAAGCATTAGTTTCGCAGAAGATACTGAAGCTGAAAGAAGATTTTCAGAAGGAAAATTGCTGCTTGTGCTCCCGCACATGCGCTGTATGATTTTGCCCATCACACTTAGTGCATCTATCGTTTGCCGCTTCGACAGAGTGTCGATTGCATACGACAGATAACGTATTCAACACTTTCCCGGAATTCTTATGTCTGACAATAATTTTTCGCAAACTGCTGCCTTTATCTGGTCAGTAGCCGATCTGCTGCGCGGTGATTTCAAACAGTCTCAGTACGGGCGTGTGATCCTGCCCTTTACGCTGTTGCGCCGTCTTGAGTGTGTGCTGGCGGAGACTAAAGACGCGGTGGTGGCGAAATATGATGAATTAAAAACCAGCCCGCTGCCGGAAGATGCGAAAGAGAAATTTTTGCTGCGCGCCAGCACATTTTCCTTCTTCAACACCTCGAAGATGGATTTGGGCAAAATGGGGCAGAATGACATCAAAGCCAACCTGGAAAGCTACGTCCAGGCGTTTTCACCGGATGCGCGTGAGATCTTCGAGCACTTCAAATTCAGCGAGTTTGTCGGCCTGCTTGAAGATGCCAACCTGCTGTTTAAAGTGGTAAAGAAATTCGCCACTACTGATCTAAGCCCAAAAGCGATTTCCAACCATGATATGGGTCTGGTGTTTGAAGAGCTTATCCGTCGGTTCGCGGAAAGCTCCAACGAGACCGCCGGTGAGCATTTTACCCCACGCGATATCGTGCGCCTGACCACCTCGCTGGTGTTTATGGAAGATGATGAAGCCCTGACGCAGCCCGGTATCATCCGCACCATTTATGACCCGACAGCGGGTACGGGCGGTTTCCTCTCTTCCGGCATGGAATACGTACACGAACTGAACCCTAATGCGGTGATGCGTGCCTTTGGCCAGGAGCTGAACCCGGAATCCTACGCTATCTGTAAAGCCGATATGCTGATCAAAGGTCAGGACGTCAGCCGTATTAAGCTGGGTAACACCCTCTCTAACGACCAGTTGCCGCAGGACCAGTTCGATTACATGCTCTCTAACCCACCCTTTGGCGTGGACTGGAAGAAGATCGAGGGTGAGATTAACGACGAACATACGCAGAAAGGCTTTAACGGCCGCTTTGGCCCGGGCCTGCCGCGTGTTTCCGACGGCTCACTGCTGTTCCTGATGCACCTGATCAGCAAAATGCGTGACAACCACAATGTGGATGGCAGCGTGAGCTACGGCGGGCGTATCGGGATTATCCTCAACGGTTCCCCACTCTTTACCGGCGGGGCAGGCAGCGGCGAGAGCGAAATCCGTCGCTACATTCTGGAAGCCGATCTGCTTGAAGGTATCGTCGCGCTACCAACGGATATGTTCTACAACACCGGTATCGCTACTTATGTATGGATTTTGTCGAATAAGAAAGCCGCCGAGCGTAAAGGCAAAGTACAGCTGATTGATGGCACCAATCTGTGTGGCAAGATGCGCAAATCACTGGGTTCCAAGCGCAACCTGATGGGCGATGACGATATCAAGCTGATCACGCAGACCTTCGGTGATTTTGAGGTTGTGGACGCCACAACCCTGGAAGAACTCGGTCTGGAAAAAGCCGCTGAGCAAAAATCCAGCCGTGGCCGTCAGCCTGCCACCGCAAAAACCGAAGCGCCGAAAACCTTCGCCAGCAAAATCTTTAACAGCACCGACTTTGGCTATCGCCGGCTGACTATTGAACGTCCGCTCCGTTTATCCGCTCAGGTAACGGATGAAGCGATTGCGACTCTGCGCTTTGCGCCGAAGCCGTTTAACGCACCGATGGAGCGTCTGTATGAAGAGTTCGTATCCCAATGGCAGGAGGAAACCTATGGTGATTTCGCCGAACTGGAAGCTGAAGCACGCGCCATCATCAAAGCCGAATTTGCCGAGCTGAAAGAGAAACAGATTAAAGACCTGCTCGACAGCAAAATGTGGCTGGCACAGCGTGGGTTAATGGAAAAGGTACAGCAGATTCAGACAGCTCTGGGTACGCAGGCCGGTGGTAAAACGCTGGTGAGCAATGACTTCAACCAGTTCCAGCTCACTTTGAAAGGGGCCATCAAAACGGCTGGCGTGAAGCTGGATGCGAAAGAGAACAAGCAGTTTGTCGACGCCATCACCACCAAAAACCCGGATGCCGAGCCGGTGGTGAAGAAGATGCTGAAAGAAGCCGCTCAGCCGCTGTACGGGGCATTTGAGTACAAAGGTAAAGTGGTGGAGTTTGAACAGGACGGCGAGTTACGCGATAACGAGAACGTGCCGCTGAACCCGTCAGTATCTACCAGCGACCTGATTGAAAACTATTTCGAGTCTGAAGTGCTGCCGCATGTGAATGACGCGTGGATCAACGCCGATAAGCGCGATGCAAAAGATAATGAGGTGGGTATTGTCGGTTATGAGATTCCGTTTAACCGCCATTTCTATGTCTATCAGCCACCGCGCCCGTTAGAAGAAATTGATGCCGATCTGGATGCGGTCAGCGCCGAGATTATGAAGCTGCTGCAGGAGGTTCATTCCTGATGGCTAAGTATAAGGCGTATCCGGAGTATAAGAATTCTGGGGTTGAATCTTTAGACACTATCCCTAAGATGTGGTCTATAAAAAAACTCAAATATATTTTTGAGATTAAGAAAAGAATTGCAGGAAAGATAGGGTTTGATGTCTTATCTGTAACCCAAAAAGGGATAAAAATAAAAGATACTGAAAGTGGTGAAGGCCAGCTTTCTATGGATTACTCAAAATATCAAAGGGTATATCCTAGTGAGTTTGCAATGAACCATATGGATTTATTAACAGGTTATGTTGATATTTCAAACTATGATGGTGTTACTAGTCCAGACTATCGTGTCTTTGCTGTACGAGACAAACATAGTTTTTATAGCCGCTACTATCTTTATTTACTGCAAGATGGGTATAAACAGCGTCGCTTCTTTCATCTTGGACAAGGAAGCGCTCATTTAGGTCGGTGGCGTTTGCCGACTGAAGCTTTCAATGAAATTGTCTACCCATGTCCCTCGCTGACAGAACAAATTCATATCGCCTCTTTCCTCGATCACGAAACCGCAAAAATCGACAGCTTGATCGAGAAGCAACAGCAACTTATTGAAATTTTGAAAGAAAAACGTCAGGCGGTGATTAGCCATGCCGTTACCAAAGGGCTAAATCCTGATGTGCCGATGAAAGATTCTGGTGTTGAGTGGTTGGGGGAAGTACCTAGGCATTGGAAAAAGCAGAAATTGAATAATGTCTCAGAGGGATCAAGAGGAAGTTTTGTCAATGGGCCATTTGGCAGTGACTTGCTTGCTGAAGAGCTTAGAGATCATGGCGTACCCGTTGTATATATAAGGGATATTAAACCTACTGGTTACTCCCGCAAGAGCACTGTATTTGTTACACCCATGAAAGCCATGCAACTTGATGTATGCAAACTTGAGCCTGGAAATGTCGTCGTTTCTAAAGTTGGCGATCCTCCTGGGGATGCATGTGTTTATCCTGTTGGAGAACCGAGTGCAATAATTACTCAGGATGTAATACGAATCAGAGTAAATATGGAGCAGTTTAGCCCAGAATTTATTGCTTATCTTTTAAACTCTGACTTTGGCCGTATGGTGGTCAATGATATAAGTGTTGAGGGTACAAGAAAAAGAGTTTCTCTTGGAGATTTCAAATCTACAAGATTTGTATTTCCACCGCTTAAAGAATCATTAGATATTGTTAGATACTTAAATAGTGAATGTGAAAAGTTGAGCTGCACTATTGCTAAAGCTACTCAGGCGGTTGCTTTTATGCAAGAACGCCGCACCGCCCTAATCTCCGCCGCCGTTACCGGAAAAATCGACGTCCGCGACTGGGTTGTCTTGAACACACAGGGCATTGAGGAGCCACAGGAGGCCACCGCATGAGCATGGATAGCACCAAAGAGCTGATTTTTCAGGATGAAATGATTGCGCAGATGGTCGATCGCGGCTGGCTGGTTGGCAAAGCTGACGGCTACGATCGTGAGCGTGCGCTGTATTCGCAAGATGCACTGACCTTTGTGCAAACCACCCAGCCGCAGGAGTGGGAGAAGTTTGCCAAAATTTACCCGACCGATACCGAGCGTCATTTCCTGGATGCACTGGTGGCGCAGCTGAAAAAAGCGGACATCAACGCCACCGACATGCTGTCGCGCACTTACGGTACGCTCGGTGTGCTGCGTCATGGTATCAAAAGCCATAATGCGCGTTTTTCCCTGTGCCAGTTTAAGCCGGAACATAACCTCAATCCGGAAACACTGACGCGCTACAAACAGAATATCTGCCGTATCGTGCCGGAGCTGGTTTACAGCCCGCATGCGTCGGGTGCCGCATTTGAAGAAACCGACGTTAAGGCGAAGAAATGGCGTATCGACCTGGTGTTGTTCGTCAATGGCTTGCCGATCGCGACCCTGGAGCTAAAGTCTGAATTTAAGCAGACGGTGCAAAACGCCATTACGCAATATAAGAAAACGCGTTTGCCGAAGGATCCAGGCACCAACAAACCTGAGCCGCTGCTGACCTTTAAGCGCGGCGCGCTGGTGCACTTTGCCGTCAGCCAGTACGAAGTGTTTATGGCGACCAAACTTGAGGGCGATAACACCTTCTTCCTGCCGTTTAACAAAGGTACCCATGACGGCGGCGCGGGTAACGACATCCCGGAAGATGCCAATGACTACGTCACCAGCTACCTGTGGAATGAGGTGCTGCTGCCGGATAATCTGCTGAAAATTCTTGCGAGTTTCGTGCATCTGCAAATCACAGAAAAAGAACATGGCAATGGCCTGAAGTATAAAAGCGAAAGCCTGATTTTCCCGCGCTATCACCAGTGGGATGTAGTCAACAAACTGATTATCGCCGCCACAGTGGAAGGCACCGGCAATAAATACCTGATTCAGCACAGTGCGGGGTCGGGCAAATCGAACTCTATCGCCTGGACGGCCCATCAACTTTCCCGCCTGTACGATGAAAATGGCGAGAAGCAGTTCCACTCGGTGATTGTGGTGACGGACCGCACCGTGCTGGACGATCAGCTGCAGGACACCATCTATCAGTTTGAACATCAGGATGGCGTGGTTGGGCGTATCAATAACAAAGAAGGTGACGGCTCTAAATCGGAGAAGCTGGCCAGCGCGCTGGAAAACTCGCAGCCGATCATTATCGTCACCATTCAGACCTTCCCGTTTGTGCTGAAGGCGATTGAAAACAGCGTCAGCCTCAAGCAGCGAAAATACGCGGTGATCGCCGATGAAGCGCACTCCTCGCAGAGTGGCTCTACGGCGCGTCAGTTGAAAGAAGTGCTGATGACCGAAGAAACGGATGACGATGTGGAGATGTCTTCAGAGGATATTCTGGATGCCACCGTCGCCGCACGTAAAGGCAGCAACAACCTCAACTATTACGCCTTCACCGCTACACCAAAAGCCAAAACGCTGGAGCTGTTTGGCCGTCGTCCTAATCCGCAGGAACCAGCATCGAAAACAAACAAACCGGAAGCGTTCCACGTTTACTCCATGCGTCAGGCTATCGAGGAAGGCTTTATTCTTGATGTGCTGAAGAACTACACCAACTATAAAGTGGCGTATAAATTGCTGCAAAAGCTGGACGATCCTGACCGGGAAGTGGATAGCAAAAAAGCCAAAATCAAACTGACCCAGTGGGTCTCGCTGCACGATCACAACGTGTCGCAGAAAGTGAAAGTGATTGTTGAGCACTTCCGCAAGCATGTGATGCACTTGCTGGCTGGCCAGGCGAAAGCGATGGTGGTGACCAGCTCGCGTAAAGCGGCGGTGCGCTACAAGCTGGCGTTTGATAAATACATCTCCCAGCAAAGCTACGATAAGATCAGCGCCATGGTGGCGTTCTCAGGGGAAGTGGAATTCCATGAAGATGACCACAATAGCCTTGCGCTGCTCAACCAGAAGTTCACTGAAATTAACATGAATCCAGAGCTGAAAGGCCGGGATATGCGCAAAGCATTTGATACCGACGACTACCAGGTGATGCTGGTGGCCAACAAATTCCAGACCGGTTTTGACCAGCCCAAGTTGTGCGCCATGTATGTGGATAAAAAGCTGGGCGGCGTGGAGTGCGTACAGACGCTGTCGCGCCTGAACCGCACCTATCCGGGAAAGGCGCAGTCCGGCACCTTTGTACTCGATTTCTGGAACGAGCCTGACGAGATTTTGGGTGCTTTCCAGCCGTACTACCAGACAGCAGAACTGACGGATGTCAGCGATCCGCAGCTCGTTTTTGAACTGTTTGAAAAGCTGCGCACCAGTGGCATTTTCCAGTGGAATGAAGTGGAGCAGTTCTGCGAGGCGTTCTTCAGCAACAACAAATCTAACGCGGCCATTAGTAATATCTGCAAACCGGCGGTTGAGCGCTGGAAGCATCGCTACAACTCTGCGATTGATGCGTATGTGCTGGCCAAAGCGATCTTTGAACGCACCAGGAAGACCGGTGATGTTGTGCTGATCACCAATGCGGAAAACACCTTTAAGGACTGCGAGAAAGAAAAAAGTAAGCTGGATATCTTTAAAAAAGATCTTGGCAGCTTTGTCCGCTTTTACGAGTTTATGTCGCAAATTGTCGATTACGATGACAAGAACCTGGAAAAGCTGAGCCTGTTTGCACGCCATCTGCGCCCGTTACTGCATGAACAGCGTATCGAAGAAGATGAGATTGATTTAAGCAACGTGGAGATGAGTCATTATCGCCTGTCGAAGCTTCACGAACAGAACCTGAAGCTGCAAGAGGATGCTGAAGAGTACAAAATTAAGCCGGGGAATGATGTCGGTACGGCAAAGCCGAAGGACAAGAAAGAAGAGTTTCTGTCGAATATTCTGTCTCGCCTTAATGAGCTATTTGTCACCGATAATCTCACCGATAAAGACATGATCAATTATGCCTTCACAGTGCGCGACAAGCTGTCAGAAAACCAGGTGGTGATGACCCAGATTGCGAATAATACGCGTGAACAGGCGATGTTAGGTGATTTCCCGAAAGCCATTGATGATGCTGTCATGGACAGTAATGACGCCCAGCAGGAGATGATGGTGCAGTACCTCTCTAACCCTGAACTGGCGAAAGGCTTTGCCCGCGTGGTGTTTGATATGTTGAAAGGAGCTTAAAATTTAAGGCTGGGCTCAGCCTTAATCAACTCTTTAAGCTCATTCGTTGATGTGCTGCTAACGGCTTCTGGTCAATGGTTTGATGTGGCATATCAACGAAAAATCTTTCCAGAGTTATACGCTTACTGATATGCAATTCATGATCATTGCGTTGTTTACCGTTTGACGATTTTGATCATTATCCAGTGATCAGAATTCATGATCATATTCTTCAGCGACTATCTTGAAAAATCACATCCAGGGTTTAATCAACATTGGGTCAAAAAGCCCAATGGGAAAGTTAAAGAGATACTGGCGGGCAGTGGTAACGTTCAAACTATAGAAATCCGCATATTCTCTGACATTACAATGCCTCAGCCATGCATCACTGTAATAGTTATCAAAATGCTGAGCCCAGATATCACTCATTGGCTGTCGCGACAACTGTCGATACGCTGTACGTTGGGGAAGCTGATGCTCAGAAATATATTCCTGAACCGTAAGCCGCTGCTGCTGGTGGAACTGCCGACGATGATAAACCCAAAACAGCACACGGATCGCTGCACCTCCGCATTTATGCAGATTGCCGTACATCACACGTTTGGGAAGCTTATGCACTTCTGCATATTGCTGCTGTGTTACGCCATTCAAAATCGCCTCACGACGATAATTTTGTTTGTGGTAAGCCCACTGGATGCGCCACGTATCGCTCCAGAAATTGTAGTCCTTGTAATGCGTGTCGCACTCAATGGCAGACAGTAGGAAACGCTCAAACAACTCATCCAGCGTTGCAGGCAAAGCATGCAGATGCTGCTTTCTTTGCAGCCGCTGTTCATCAGTCAGCGGCACAATTTCATAACCGGTTAGCCAGTCAATGCCGCCAACATAAGTCTTCATCTTACGATTAAGAGAGTAGGGTATCGCAATTTTTGCATTGTACTCCTCTTTTATCTTTTCCATCTTTACCTGTCTTTATAGGTGCTTATAGCCAGCGTGCTAAAAGCCACGGATTAATTAAATTAGCCGGGTAGTTACACAAATAGCGGCTTGCAGTAGACGGATTTAGGTAATACCAGCGGCAATACTGTGAAACGCTGATATTGCATGGCCAGTAATATCGGTAGTAGCGCTCAAAATGACGGTGCCAGTGAGGGCTGAGTTGAGCGCTTGCCAGAATGCTATTACCGTCACGCAGGCGGCCCCTGATTTTACTAAAACGCTGCAGCGCTCGTCTGAGCGCCTTCATTGGCAGTAAGGCAGCGTCATCCAATCGTTGGCTATCTTTCAGGGGCAGTGTCGCAGGCTTACCAGCAGAAGGCTCTGCGGGAGTGAAAAACGAATCCAGCTTTCCGGGAAGAGGGCAATGCGCTTGTGCCCGATCAAAATGGGCAATCTGAGTACGTAATTGCGCAGTTTTAGTGTGTTTGGCTTTTTTTAAAAACGGGTAATGCCGGGTTCCGGAACGCGCAATGTCTTTAGCAATTCCTTCCTTAGAAAGCCGCTTAGCAAAGTAACTCACCCGCAGTAACAATGCGGTCATGGCCTCAATGTCATTCTTTCGAATTAAATAGTAACCATGCTTTGGAAACCAGACCGTTCCGCCCGTTGCTATTTTCCAGCAGCTCTCCACCAGCTTATTAATTTTAAGAGGATGACGCACGCAGTTACCATCAACCATCAACAGGTAATGATAATGCTGTGCTGGTGCCTGATTCTGTTCTCTGACCCAAAACACTCGGGCAAAGCTTTTGGGATACTCTTTTCTTAGAGCAGGAATCAATAGCTGATGAAAGCGGGTAATAACGCGGTTGTCAGCCGTGTACTGAGGCAGATGAAAATCATAACGGATTGCCAGAAAGCGAGAGCAACTGACATAGGTTCTATCAACTGCCTTGAACAAAGAATTCATGATCTTCACATCCTGCTGACTCTCTTCAGGCATTACTGGCCAGAGAACATCGTCATACAGAAACTCGCCTTTAGCCCGGATATCCGGATAAACCGTACCGCGCGTAATATTATTAATTACCGGTTCCTGATGGGTTGAATCCAGACTGCCAGTTTTACTGTTTATCATATGGTTACGGCTGTATCAGAATCACATATTGATAACGATTTGATGCGCTGATTGTTTCAAATAGTTGCATCAGTAGATAAAAAGAAAGGCTGGAAATTCCAGCCCTGTTTAGAGGTTTAGCAGCAGTTATCGAGCCACTGTTCATACTGTGTGACTGTCCAGCCCATAGTTCTGCCTGCACGTTTTTTTGGCGCAGGAAACTCACCGCTGATTACCCAGCGGTAAAGGGTGGTTCGGCTGCAATTCAGGAGGTCAAGCATCTCACAAATACGTATCAGACGTTGAGGGCCTGGAAGGTGGCTGACAGTCGTTGAAAAAGAATTGATGTGTTTCATGTTTAATCTCTCGGTAGCGAATCAATATGAAACGTATCTTAAAAACCGAGAGGGTTTATGTCGTGGATACCTTAGAAAGATACCTTGGTGACCTTTGTTATCCTACTGATTAAGAAGATTTAATTTTCTTGTTTTTTGCATCTGTCTCTTTTCAACCCGTAACTGATGAAGATCAGTCACGTCGCGTTCAAGCAGGCTAATTGCTTCCCGAAGAATTTTTAGGCATTTCTCTTCACTCATTGGAAAACACCCTTCCGCTGGCCAGAATAGCGGGATCTTATTTTCGACCAACCTCAAAAGCTCCGATGCTTTTGGCAGTAAATCCTTTGCAGAGGTGAGTCTGTTTTTGTCGTACAAACTGGCTATAACAGCGATGAAAAACTCTTCCCGTTTAGCTGCATAAGTTTCGGCTTTCTCTATAGGGGCAGCCAGACGTTTTTCCAGCGCCTCAATTTTTTCTTTAAGTGACAGATTTTCAGCTTTCAAGTCCAGGGTCTTTTGTTCAAACATCAATGCTTCTGGCCTTGCAGTATCAAGCGGAACTCCAAGCGCGTCAGCAATTTCTGTCCGCAGAAAACCGCAATCAGCCAGCTTATCAGTATTCATGACATCATCACTTACCGCCCGCAGTGCCGCCTCGGCATTAGGATAATAATCAGGGGCACCTATGTTTGGTGCACCGTGTTTATCTAAAAGCTGAAAAAAGGCAACTGGCGGAATGTCGCTCCAACGTCCATTACTAAACCAGTGAAGTGATGGTTGCACTTTTGCACTTCGGTACTTTTTCAATGCTAGAAGGCATAAGGCATTGTAACTTTGATCTGAATAAAGCTGTTTAAGCTGTTCAAAGAGAGACTTAACACTGATAAAGCGTTCTGAATCTGACTGGCGCGCGAGCTGTTCATTGCGCAATTGTTGAATGGAATCGTTGAAACTCATAACTTGTTTTGTCCTGCAATCCTGGGATGGTTCAGATAAAACTGTATTGATGATGGAATCGAACGGCTGTCAGGCTTTTCGAAAAAGGAAATCAGATTTCTGGCAACCAGACAGACAAACATTTAAACCCACACTGCTTACGTCACCCAGCCATTCGCTTACATCACCCACTACATCACCTGAATCGCACCCAAAGAAAAAGGAGTTAGATGATTTCTCATCTAACTCCTTGTTTTGTTTGGTGGCCCCTGCTGGGTTTGAACCAGCGACCAAGCGATTATGAGTCGCCTGCTCTAACCACTGAGCTAAGGGGCC
>JAAIGF010075165.1_pt1 | contig 51239 bp, 48 predicted proteins | sample 6487441 | NCBI WGS metagenome assembly JAAIGF01 (sample SAMN13974129, study PRJNA590717) | phyllosphere metagenome | biome: pepper field; feature: multiple bacterial spot infested pepper fields; material: pepper leaves; isolation source: leaves from pepper fields | host: Capsicum annuum ...
GGTCTGACCCGGCGGCAGCCGGGGATCACTCGTGCCGCGCCGACCGCCGAACCCGCGATTGATGATCGCCATGGGAGATGCCTATCGCGCCCGGCATCGTCGCGTCAACGACGGCGCGAGCAGGGCGTTCAGTATGGGTCGGCCTTCATCCTGAGGCGATTCAGTCACACCTGATCCAGGCAAACACTGGCGTCGGCGAGTCACCCGCTCAGGCCGGGATCGTCAAACTATGTGATCCGGTGTGGCGCTACCGGAAAGGCTGGACCTGGGGCCCGTCGAACAGTACGGCCTCGTCGGACGGCGACAAGGGGGAGGCGACGCCGGCGCGCACATCGGCCGGCTCCCGCTCGCAAACAGAGCGAAGCCGTGACTCAACTCATGTGGTCGTAGCTGACTTGCGTGCCACCTTTCGATGCGGACCCGTGGCATACCGAACCTGACGCGCCGACCTGTTGGCTTGAGGCGAAGGGGCGCCAACCTCAAGCTCTCGCCGACTAGAACCCCGTCGTCATTCGTCCCCGACCTCGGCGAACGTCGTCTGGATCAGGTCGTCGTGAGCCGTGTCGTCGCTATCGGCCTCACGCGCGTCGTCATCGCTCGTCGTCTTCGGAACGTCGCCATCGCTTTCCGTGAGCCTTCGGTAGGCGGTCGTCACGAGCTTCGCCTCGTCGCGCTCTTCGACGTCAAGGCCCTCGGCGCGGTCGACCGCATCGGAGAGGGCTCGCGGGAGCGACACCGTCAGATCGAAGCCTGGGACTGTGAACTCGAAAGCCTCGTCGTTCTGCTCGACGTTTCCTGTCTCGCGACCGGCGCGAATGATCGGCAGGTAGTACGTCAGTAGATAAGTTTCCAAGCCGGCGTCAATGCGGGTCCCCGCCCATTCCGGGTCGCGGAGTTTGGCCTCCCACACGTCGGTCTTGGTCGCGAAGTAAGCCTCCGACGCGACGGTCTCTCGCGCCTTCAAGCCAGCGATAAGGGGGACGATCTTCGCCTGGTCCTTGGCCGTCTTCAACGCTTTCGAGTCGAATGCGTTAGTCCGACCTTTCGCTTCCCAGGTGGCGGCATGGGTGCGCGCGGCTCCGGATCCCATGTGGATGGCGACGAAGTCCGGGCGTGAGGCTTTGAGCGGTGCGCGGGCTGCGACAAGAAGCCTGTCGACGTGAACAAGATGCGAGTATCGGAGAAGTTTGGTCGCGATGAGGTGGCTCTGCACCATTCCCAGGAAGTAGCTCACGGCCACTTTCTCAGACGGGTCCAGTCGGTCGTACGCGTCGGTGCGCGTCCAGTGGAGACCTCCACTGGACGGCCGGAGGTTCGCTTTCACCATCATCATCCGCCACATCATCTCCAATAGCGGACGTTCAGCTGCGAGGTCGCTCGCCAGGAGCGGGATTCCGACGATGGCGGCCGAACGCATCACATCGGCCGAAGTCGCCGTGATGGACTGCGCTCCCGTCTGACGCTTCGTCCAGGTGCCGAGGAGCTCGCAGGGGATCGTGGGCATGGTCTGTTTCTATCAGGGCGGCGACCGCCGCATTGCGCTCGCCTTCGCCGGCTCTCTCCGCACCGCCCTCCTCCACCGGCGCCGCACCTACGCCCCGGATTCTGTGTGTCGAACGCGGCAGCTCACATCCACGGTGGCGAGCCTCCGCCCACGGCTAGCGTTAGCGGACGAGCATCGCGGAAACCGCTGGTCGACTCCCGCGGGCGCGAGCTGGTCCGGCCAATACGCTGGCAAAAGGCACACCCGAAGGATTCATCGATGACCAAACCGACCGACATCTTTGAAGCTGGGCCGCTCGAGCACCTGAATCAGTTCGCGAGCGCTCCGTTCCTGTTCGCGGGGAGCGGCTTCTCCCTGCGCTACGCAGAGTCTGACAAGTGGGCGCAGCTCCTCGAACGCATGGCCGGCCTGGCGGGTAAGCCCTATGCGTACTACTCGTCGAGCGCGGACGGAGATCCACCGGAAACCGCAACTCTCATCGCTGAAGACCCTCGCGAGCGTTAAATCAGCATTAGTTCCTCCGCAACGCACCTCCGGTGCATACTCGTCCCATGGGGTCAACCTGCGTCCGCGGATCGGCAAACCCGTCCGCTACGACTCGAGTCCGACTTTGGGCGGAATCAGCAGGGCACTGCTCTAACCCCGGGTGCAACAGTCCCCTCTTCGTCGACGTGAATGCGGGGCTTACCGCACACTTCGGCGAAATCGCGCACATCATTGCGGCGAATGATGGGGGACCCCGCGGGGACGCGACGGTCGCTGTCCCAGATCGCGGCGAGAGCGAGAACCTCGTGCTGCTTTGCGCGAACTGTCACACCATCGTGGACAAAGCGCCCGAGACGTATTCAGTCGAGATGTTGCGGGCGTGGAAGCTCCAGCGCATGAACACCATCTCGACCGCGCTCGGGATCTCCGCCTATGCGACGCGTGAGGAAGTTCGCGCCGCCATCGAACCGCTTGCAGCGCAGAACCGTTACGTTCACCGCGCACAAGGCCCCGACAATGACTACCGCTTCAATCCGCTCTCCGAGGAGGCCGCGGTATGGGATCACCAGGTCGTGGCCACAATCATCCCGAATCACCACAGCATTCTTCGCATCATCGACGTAAACCGGGCCCTGCTCGCGGAAGCCGAGAAGGACGTAGTTGCGGAGTACCGCACCCACGTGGCCGGGCTGATTCACCGCCACCTGGGCGCGGGCGGGCTGAAGGTGTCCCGGTATCCGCAGGAAATGGAACGGCTCTATGCCTGAAGCCGACAAGCTCGTCGTGTCGAACTTCGAGAAGCTTGACGATGTCGTTACGGACGTGCAGGCGGACGGTGACCACGTTCTGATCCATCGTCGGAAAAATCGGTCCGTTCGGTTCGGCGTGGTGCGAAGAATGGAGGTTCACGCTGCGGACATCGAGCACCTATTCGATGGGGATCTCGATTTCATCGTGAACGTACCGACCGGCGGCCTCTTCCGCGAGGACGCGATTGAGATGTGCAAAGAAGCTGGCGTCGGTTGGGGCCGGCTCGCTGACGGCATGCGGGCCGTGTACTTCGACGATCCGGGGGAGTATCTCGCACCCGAGCTCCGCTTCGTTCTCGCCGGGCTGCACCGTCACTCGCATGTCGAATCCGTCAGCTTCTTGGACAGTCACCGCGTCGTCGTGACCCGAGTCGACGGGCTGGACCCTCTCACGTTGTACATCGAGCCGGCGTATCAAGCTTCCATCGAAACCGTGCACTTCGCCCTCGACCGGTGTTCACCATTCGACATCTTCGTGGCTACGAACCCCAACCGGGGACCAACGATCCAGGCGGAGAAGGCGGCAGCCGAGGGCGAGGTTGAGATCCTCCGATGGCGACCATTGCTCTCGCGACTACGGCGGTGAACGAGATCGAACTTGCCTCACTGCGTGCTGTTGCGGCGGCGCACCCCTCAGTTCAAGTGTTCGTGTTCGGCTCGGCGGTCCACGGCTCCGCGCCTTCGCGAGATGTCGATCTGCTCGTCATCTACTCGTCAACGACCGCGCTGAAATCCTTCCGGGCCAGCCTTGACGAACTGGCCCTCGCACCAATCCTGGATGTCACGATGTTGACTCCGGACGAGTGTCGGCAGTCCGACTTTCCCGCGCGGTTCGGCGTGATTCCGCTTCGTGATGTTCTCCCGCCGACAAGGAGGAGCTGACGTATGGCCCGATGGGGAGTGCTCGCGGCCGGCGATCTGTGGATCGCGTCGTGGGGCTACGGCTACGACCCGTATGCGGCGGGACTGTTCCTCGACTCGGAGGTCGTCGAGCAGTTCGACGACGAGACTGATCCTCCTTCGGACGCGTCAGAGTTCCGTTCCAACGCAAAGGCTGTACGCGAACGACTCCAGCTGCTCGGCGTCAAGAGCGCTGAATCGGCTGAGGCGGTTGCAGCCGCCTGGGCGAGATTGCGTGAACGCGAGACCGCGCTCCCGACGCGCATCGACGAGGTCTTTGCAAGCTATGTCGCGGAGAAACGAGCGGAAGCTCATCCGCTCGAACGACCGAACGGGGAACTACTCCAACACCACCTCAGTGACCTCGACTGTGATTGGCAACAGGTACTGCGTTACGTCCTCGACCGGTCAGCAGACGACGACACCGTCGAACTCGACCTGAGCAACGTGTGGGGGCACCTCGCCGAAGTAGGCATTCAACGCACGCCCACCTTCTGCGCTGCCGCGCTTGAGGAAGTACGGAGCCGTGCGGTTGGGGCAATGCCAACCATCGTGCTCACCGAGGGGTCCAGCGACGCCGACGTGCTGCGCACGGCGGTGGAGATTTGCCGACCACACCTGGCGGGATTTCTCAGCTTCCTCGACTACTCATCCAAGGTCGCCGGGGGCGTCGACTCGGTTGTGAAGGGGCTGCGCGCCTTCGCTGCCGCAGGCGTTGCGAACCAGGTGGTCGGCCTACTCGACAACGACACCGCTGGCGCAGAAGGGGTCCGACAGCTCTTGTCGGCACACCTTCCCGCGAGGATGACGGTGCTCCAACTACCTCCCCTCTCCATCGCGTCCGCCTATCCCACCCTGGGAACGGAAGGACTGGTGACGAAGGACGTCAACGGCATCGCTGTTGCCATCGAGATGTTCCTGGGTCGAGACGTGCTGTCGGACGAGGGCGGCGCCCTCTCGCCCGTGCAGCTCACGGGCTGGGTACCTAGCCAACGTGCCTACCAGGGCGAGATCGTCGGGAAGGCTGGGCTCAAGGACCGGTTCTGGGCGAAGGCGAAGCGAGCGAGGGAGGGTGAGATGGATCCCGCGCATTGGGAGGACCTCGGAGCGCTCATCGACCACATCGTGCGAAACGCATGACTTCCGTTCACCAGCGAACCCGGATGGGGCGGCGGGAGCTCATTCGCGCAATGTGCTTGAGGGCCGCGGGCGTGCACGAGGCGGGCCGCAACCCTGACGCGGCCCGCCTCAGTCACACATCGTTCGCGGTTGCGCGGGTTACGAAAGCTGGCAACCCGCGAGCGAGCGCACCCCTCGCACCGCAACAGCCGTGTCAAAGGCCAACACCGGCCCCAGTAGCCCACCGTGTGGCGACGTCTGCGCGTGATCACAGCCGATTGGCGCCGACTCGACCTCAGTGGCTCTACCCACCTCATCAGACTCGAGCTGGAAGCAGAATGCCGTCGACCTACTCGGGGTGACGCGCGTCAGCCCGAAGAAGGTCGCGGCGCTCCGGCTCCACTCGCGAATCTGCGGCGCATCGCGTGGACGTCTAGAGAGGTTGAGTCCAACCGGCGCAGCTGCTGCGAGAAGCCGTTCAAGCGCGAGGCTACGGGCCTCCAGCTGCGATCCTCATATCCCAATCGGATCTAGGTCCAATCCGGTCCGGAGGAGGTCGCGCGACTACCCGGGCCCTGAACCCAGATTCACCATGAGGTCACCGCACTGCCAGTACGCAAGCTTCTGCCGTCGGCGAAGTTGATGGACCGCAACCCCTGGTGACACGCCAACCTGTCTCGCAATGCTGGCAACCTGCGCGCTTCCGGTCACACCGTCCCAGGGACTGATCCCGGCTGCGCCGAAAAGAGTCTGGTAAGCGAACTTGTTCGCGGCAGTCTCAGCTGCGCTGGAGCGCTTCTTATTCGTCGAGTACTCGACATGCTGGGACCCTCGCGGGTCGTTGAGCACATGACCGATTTCGTGGAAGAACGTCCAGATTAGGAACCCGTCGGTGCTCCGCCTCCCCGACTGTTGTATAACGGGGATCCGCTTGTCGATCCATCGCGTCATCCCGTATAGCGGCAATTGTTTGGGCGGTTCGACCATCAGGAACACGACACCGACTCCCGCAAGCATCTGTGCGAAGTCGTCAAGCAGGTTGTCGTCCGGAGTCTGCGCTCTCTTGCGCAGCGCGGGGAGGAGACTTCGAAGCCCTACCTCGTCATAGGAGTAGTACCGCCCTCGGTCATACGCATCCGACAACTCGCCAGCACGCAGCCAAGTTGCACATGAGACCTGGTCGTAGGCCGACTTCTGCTCTTTCAGCGCGGCGAGGGCGTAGTCCCCCGCCGCGGCGTCGTCGATGCTGGCTGTGAACGCCTCCCACGTCCCAAACCCGTGATACCCGAGGAACTCCGCAACGAGCCTTCCGGGCGTTCGCTTCGTTGCGGTGACGGCGCCGACGCTGCGGAGGTAGGCCGTGGCGCTTGCCGGGATCGCATTGGCGTGCTCGGCCAACTGGGCCTCGTCGTGCAGGCGCGCCAAGTCCGCTCGGTAGGCCGCTTCGAGTCGCAGCCACGAGTCAGCAGGAATGTCTGTCAACCGGGCGAGCCTGATTGCTGATTCGGCGGTTATCGGCGCACGCCCATTGGCGATCTCGTTGACCTGTTTGCGGCTGACGCCGAGGCGAGCGGCCGCATCCTGCTGCGTCATGCGGTTGTCCGCGAGCCACTCCGCGAGGAACTCGCCAGGTGCGACTGCGTAGTTCGGCAGTGTCTCCATTAGCCTTCCTCCGTTCTAGTGGTAGTCGACAATTTCGATGACCGTCACTTCAACAGCCTCGGCCGCTGACCCATCGCCCTCTGGACGAACGACGAGGCGCCAGTTGCGACTGAGGGTCCCCGCCCACACTCCACTTCGGTCGGCAGTCAGAAGGTGCCATTTCCCCTGGGGGTCGAGGGTGACGAGGTCGGCGATGTTTGTGGCGGCCCTCAGCGCGGCGAGGCGAAGCCGAAGCTTCGGGAAGATGTCGCCGCGTTCGCGGCGCATGTGCTTCTCGTCGGTGCACAGTTTCTGCAAACTGCGGTTCTCATATCGAACCTCCATAATGTCACCGATTTCGTTACACTGTAGCGCAAGCCAGCGCCGTTCGATCCCCGTTCCGGCCAAATCTACGGCGGCTGCCAGGAACTACCAAAATGCCAGGCCGGGACGGATGGGTGCTCTCGGCGATGAAGTCGTGAGGGAAGTCCATGCCGGATCAGGTGCCGTTGACGGCAGATGACCTTATTAGCAACGAGCCGCTGCGCGCAGGCGCCGCTGCGCGCATCCCAGACGACGCCGACCGGTTCCAGCATCGCCATGTCGCCCGCCGCGTCGCCCAACTCATCGCAACGCCTGGGACCAACGTCAACATCGCCGTTAACGCCCCGTGGGGCTCGGGGAAGTCCACTTTCTTCGCGCTCCTCAAGGAGGAGTTGGCGGAGTACACCAACCAGAAGAAGAAGACAGAGAAGCCGCGGTTCAACTCAATCGACTTCGACGCGTGGCAGATGGCTGACGCAACATTCGAGTCAAACTTCTTGGCCACTGTTGCCGCGGCGATTGACGGCAGCCCGAAGAATATCGAGCAGCGGTTGTTCCGTGCGAACAGGACAGTGACGCTGCCGTTCGGCATCGAGCTACCTAAGAACAGATGGCGCTACGCCATCTATACAGCGCTGGTAACCGTGGTCGCTTTTGCGGTTTTCGGTGTCCCTGCTATCCAGGCGCTGAGCGTTGCCACCGTTACGGACGGGAACCCCGAACCATTCTGGCCGACCTATATGGCGAAATTGTGGGGCTGGCTCAGGGCCGCCGCCGCCGGAACCGTCCTGGTGCTAGTAGGGAGCGTGCTCCTCAACCTCAGGAAGGTCACCGTCCAGGAATCGGGTCCCGCGCACGTCACTCAGTTTCGCAACTTATTCAACGAGATCGTGCAGAAGAGTAGCGCGACCCAGGTGATCCTCATTGACGAGCTCGACAGATGCGCCCCTGCCGCAGTGATGCGGACGCTCGAAGGTCTGCGTCGATTCCTGGGCAACGAGAAGTGTGTTTTCGTCGTGGCGTTCGACCGCGAGAGCGTTGTAGAGACAGTGGAGGACGAACTCAAGAGAAGCGTGCCGGCCCGACCAGGACGGCCTTATTACAGCACCGCTGGGGAGTACCTCGACAAGATCTTCACCTATCAGGTTGCTCTGCCCCCGCAGCCCAGGAAGACGTTTCGGCAGTATGCGCGAGACCTCGTCTTGGGGAAGGAGAACCAAGGCGTGTGGGGCGAGCTGCGCGCCACGGGTATCGAACGCTTAGAGAGGGTTGTCTCGATACTGTCTCCCCCTCACCTCACGAGCCCACGTCGTACAAAGGTCATCCTCAATGACTTCGCAATCAACGCCCGTGTAGCAGAGTCCTTCAACGGCACATGGGTCGAGCGTGCCGACGAGATCGCTGTCCTCACCGTCCTCCAGACCGAGTTCCCACTCTTCTACGCGGACCTCGAACATCACACCAATCTGCTTGTGCATGTCGCCTATACAGATCGCGCGGATGCCGGGGAGTCGTTGCAGCCGCTGGTCGACAGGTATCGAAGCGAGAGGGCCGTCCTGGACACCCTGCTCTCTCCTCAAGAGGACGAAGCCGATGCAGTCGCTAGTCCGAAGCGCGCGCTCGCGCTGCAGCTGAAGCGGTATTTGCAGAAGCTGACCGACATGAGGGTGGATCTACCAAGTGCGGACTTGATCCAGCTCGGGACGAGCACGCGGATTCTCGCCTTCGAGGACCCCGCCATCTATTCGGCAGCTGAGGCCGCGACCGAAGTCCCGAGAAACGAGTCGATCCTCGCGCTCGCAGATGCGAGCCCGAAGGATCTGAGCAAGGCTCTCGAACTCATGCTCCAAGAGAGCGAGGGTCAAGCGAGCGCCGAAGCGCTCACGCTGCGGGTTGTCGTAGGCGTCCTTCTCCCAGTGCTTCCGGCTGCCGAGCGAGATGCTCTCTTGCCCCATGTCGACAGCGCCTGGGAATCACTCGTCGGGGGCGGGAAGGTCGTTGACTTAACCGAGGACGCGCTTCGGGGCTTCATCGGAACGCTCTTGCCATTGAAGGACGGGGGCTGGGTCAGGCGCCTACTCACCGCAATCGAGGGAGACGTGGCGCTCCACTCTCCCGGCTATTCGGCGGTGACGTCCTGGGCAACCGATGAAGCGTTTGTCGCGAACCGCGATCTCATCTTGGCCAGCGCGACATCCGCACTGCCTTCGCAGGTCGATCCCTTGCTCGCATTCCTGCGCCGGGTCGACGCGATAGCCGGCACACCTCACCTGGACGCATCGAGCGCGAAGCGGGTTGCACACGAACTCGCACCGGACAAAGAAGCGAACGATGAAAAGAGTCTCCAAGAAATTGAGAACGCGGTCCGCGGAATCAAAGGGCTCCTTTCCGTGCTGCCACCTGAATCGCACATTCGTCGATGGGCCGTCTCGGTCCTGCGTCAGCGTGCGCTGAGCGCTGAGGAAGCAGAAGCTTCCTACCTGAACGTCCTCGACGAGGATCTCAAACGGCCCGCGACTCGGAAGGTTGCGACCGAAGAAATCCTCATCACGCTCGTCATGAAGTCGTCGGCGAGCTTGAAGTCGTCCCTCTCTAGTCGCCTCAAGGCCGAGGCGTCTCCAGGCAAGCAACTGCTTGGACCCGCTCTACTCGCACTATTGCGTCTCGTAGCAAGGGATGACGACGACGAAGCGATCCGCGGCGGGATCGCGGAGATCGCAAAGCTTGCGCGCAACGCCGACATCCAGCCGAAGAAGGTGCTTGACGTTATTCAGCCGACGTACGTGGATACTTCGACTCTCACGCGCGCCCGCTACGAGGCACTTCTCGAGGTGGCGCACGCGCTCCTCCGCATCCCGTCGCTGTCCGTCAGCGCTGAGCCGCTGACGAGCTCGCTTATCGCCAATCAAGTTGTGGGAGTTGCGGACACTGCCGACCGGGTTCACGTGCTGCAGGGGATCGTTACCGAGTCCCCGGGGGTCATGCATTCCGTCGTCAGCACGCTCCGAGAGCAGCTGGAAGCCGCGGGTACAGCCCAGAGGTGGGTTGCACTCACGCTGCTGGCCGCGCACAACCGACTGCACGCGCTGGGCGAGCCGGAGGTTCCACTTTCCTATCAGGCACTACACACGTACTTTGGGCCGACGCTCGATGCGGTCGCGGTGCATAGTTGGATCGAGACGGCGCCACAGGCAGCCGACGTCATGGCCGCCTTGAGTGGTGGCGCGTTCAAAGCGGTGCCTATCGGGACCTGGCGAAGCTTTGCCACACGTGCGAGCGCATCGAATCGCACCGCGATGTGGACGGTAGCACTCCAGTTGGAAGCGTCACCGATAGTCCTCAGAGCCCTGGCCTCTCACGGAGTGGATGACTCCGCACGCTCGTCTGCGGCTATCGAACTGACGCGAGCATCCAATCGCCGGGGCCGGACCCGAGCGCTCGCGGTCTTCGGCGCTCTTCCCAGAGACGGGGCGACCGCGGCGGCAGTTGTCGACCCACTCATCGAGTGGATGGAAGACGCGCGATTGGGTGAGGCGCGCATGGTCCATGAGCTCTTTCTGGAGCACCACTCGAGTTTTCCAGCTTCGGCCGGGCGCAAGCTGAGGCCTGTCGTATCGACCTGGTTCTCGAAGGTTGTGGACAGGTTGCCGAGCGGAGCGGACGAGCACCTTCGCTCGCTGGGCTACCTAGAGTCGCCCGCGCGGAAGCGTCGTGTTTAGCGCGGACGCTGAGCAAACCCGCTGCTCCATCCCCGGCTTGACGACCAGCTAACGAGACCGGGCCTCCCAGCGAAGGAGCGTTGAGCACCTCCCCACACAGCGCTTGCTCGAGTTCATTGAGTTCTGTGGCGTCGACGGCACCATCGAGCGGGCCCGAGGCTCCTTCAACAACGCCCGCGAGGCGCGCAGCTTGGTTTGTCGAAGCTGCGGACCAAGGCGACTGGCGAGCAGCCCCGACCATTCGAACGGGCAACGCCCTAACAGTGCGGATACTTGAGCCTCGCCGCACCAGGAACCGCGTTACCGAACCCCTCCGAATGTCGGAGGCCGCACATACCGTCATCGTGTGCCTCTCGACTCGCTCCTTCAACAGACCGTCGCGTTCCTGTCGGTTCCGCTCGTTGGTGCACTGTTGGTTTGGCTCGCGCAACGCTTCACCCGGGAGAGACGACTTACCTTGCGGCTCGAGCGGCTCGCCAGCATTTACTCGGGTTTGCCGGAGGGCGAGACGCGACGCGAGTTCGGAAATCGTGTGAACGATGTCGCCGCTCAGCTCAACTGCTGCCTGGACCCTCTGTTCAAGCGTGAGCGCCGCCGAAAGCGTATGGCGGCTGGGATGGTATTTGGCGTCGTTCTGTTCATGGTCTACGTCTACCCCGGACTTGAGTGGGCGAGCACGGGCGGCCGCGACTGGATGCCGGTCGTGCTTGCTTTCGTGCTTGTCGGCGCCTTTCTACTCATCGAACGCGATACGCGCCGTCAGCGGGTCGCGCTGGCGGCGGACGCCGAGTCGCGCTGACCTCCCAGACGCGGCCGACACAAACGCGCTCGTCGGCAAGGTTCCAATACTCGGGAGTCGCTCCAAACGCGCACTCACGTTCTCGGTACGTCCAGCACGAGTTCCGAAGGGTCGACGTCCTCTCGCGTTCGCCTTGCGACGGGAACGTCGAGCCGGGAGAGTGCCTTCACGAGCTGTGCGCAATGGGCAAGAGAGTTTCGCTGGAGGATCTCCCGCCGCGCGTTGCTCGTACGACTCGGAGGGATCGCCGCCATCGATGCTGGCGCGCTACTCGCCGACTACGCGCGAGCCCTCACGTCAGGGCCGTGGTTCACCTGGACGACTCTCCTTCTCTGTTCGCTATGGCTGTTCATCTGCCTCTATCTACTCCCCCGGCTTCTACGTCGACACGGTCCGGGCGCCGATCTCCTGAGTGCTCGCAGCTCCATCGTCGCTGCTGTCATCGGCATCACGTTCCTTGCCGTTGCCTTGCTGCTTGCCCTCGCAAGAAGCTCCTGGATGTGGATCCCGTCGTGGCACTCGTAGCTTGGATCGGCCTGGACGCCGCAGAAGCTTGGCAATGACCCGGCCCGGAATGGACTGACTAGTGCGCCGACGCCCGCCGCCCGCCGAGGCGACGTTTGTCACCCTCCAGCGCCAGCCGCCGCTTGATGGCCGCAGAAGCTACCTCCTGCGGCGGTCGCATGTCGGTGGCGGGCACCATGACGATCCATGACCACGCGAACCCTGCGATGCGGGCCCCATCCGCGTCAGGTCCCTCGCGGAACTCTTGCAGGGCGGATTCGATGTGCGATTCACCCATCTCGGGCAGCAGCATCTGGAGTGCGCCCCGGATGTGCGTTGAGCAGGTTTCCAGCAACCGGTAGTCGTATCCGTGGTGCCACTGGGCAATTAGCCGGAACGTCATGGAGATGTCGTGCTCGTTGGTCATTCCTGATTCCTTCGCTCTGGGGGTCCGCCAGCAATCCCCCTATGCGCGAGCCTTCTGGAGCTTGAGAGGCTCACCGAACGGCCCGCAACTCCATCCGTTGCGTGGACGCGTTTCGGCACGACCATCGGCCGCTCATACTGCACGACAGCAGCTTTTCGCGCTCCCCCGGTGAGACCTGTACGTCGATATCGTCGTCAACCTCGGCTCCGTGGGCTTTGAGGCAGATACCGACAACGCATCGGACGCACAGGCCGACGAGGTCCACTCCGGTCACGCCCGAGGTGTTTGAGACATCAAGCCAGCGCCGGGCGACCGGTAGGACTGGGGCAGTCAGGGGGGCGGCAACCACCCGGTGAACCCACTCTGCGGATGCCTCGCCTGATCCTTCGTTGCCCGGCGCCGCATTGATCCACGTTGAACTGCCCGGGTCAGCTGCAACCTCAACGGCGACGGAGGCTGCCGCGAGTGGCGCGCTCGCCCCGCGGATGCGGAACCCGCTCAGCTCCGCCAGTTATCGCGGCAGCCCGTCGCGCAGCCGCGCATCAGGCCTCAGGCGTGCTGGACCGGCTCACGAGACGCGTCGCAAGCCGGACCCAACGAGGTCTACGCGACATCTCGTTGTCGGAAGATGAGGACGGAGCCGAGGAGCGCGACCACGATCCAAACTCCAAGAACCACCGCAGCCATGCCCCCGTCCACCGCGGTGGTCGCTCCGAACGTGGCCGATACGTCAAGGCCGGTCGATTCCGCGATTGCCGTGGAGAGAGAGCCCGCGTTGGTTGTGATCATGCCGCTTCGGATGATCTCAAAGACGTCCAGCACGCCAACAAGACTGCCTACGACGAGAGTTTCGATGCCGATTGTCCACGCCACACCAATGGCTGCCGCCGCCATGACGTTGCGGGTCAGCACGCCTAGAAAGAACCCGAAGGAGGCCAGTGCGGTCACCATCAGTGTGCCGGCCAGAAACTCCACGACGTACTCCGCAAAGGGCGGGAAGCTGACAGGTTCACTGAGCAGTACCGCGATGACCAGGCTCGCGATAACGCTCAGCACGATACTCAGCAGGGCGATGATCGCGGCCAGCGCTGCGAGCGCGACCCAGCGGCCGAGGATGAACGACGTTCGGTTCGAGTAGCGCGCCAGCAGCGTTTGAAGCGCGCCCCAGCGGTACTCACTGGCGGTCATCATGGCTCCCATGATGATGAACACCGGGGCGCCGTACACCGGGATGGACGCGAGCACGTAGCTCCCTGTCGCCTCTGGCTGCAGGGACGCGAGAAGCCCGGGGGGCGCCTGCTCAGACGGCAGGGTCGCAACCACGGCGTAGTTGATGGCGTACGCGAAGATCAGAATCTGCAGACTCCACACGACTGCGACGACCTTGTAGCCCGGGCGCCAGGACATGAGACGGAAGGCGCCCTTGATGGCGGGCACGATCCCCGGAGCCGTCGGCGTCGAAGTGCGCGAGATGAGCTGGGTAGCCATGTTCATTCCTTTCCTGCGGTCGCCACCGCGCTGCCCGAGGTCATGCTGAGGAAGACGTCCTCCAAGGTGCCGACGCGCTCTGAGATGTCCGCGACGGAGACGCCCGCGAGAACGAGAGTCTTGACGATCTCGCTGGCCGGGATGGTCGACACGAGTTCGATCCGCCCGTCATCGAGCAGGCGTGCATTCGATACCGACGGTTCCTTCGATAGGACGTCGAGAGCCGTCTCTACCGGCGTGGCGCGCAGCAAGAGTGATGAGCCACCCTCGACCTGCCGATCTCGGCGAAGCTCCTCCAGCGAGCCTTCATAGGCCAACACGCCTCCGGACAGGATGCCAACTCTGTCCACGACAAGCTGCACCTCGCCAAGGAGGTGACTGGACAAGACGATGGTTCGTCCGTCGTTCTTCAGATTGGTGAGTAGCTCGCGAGTTTGAGCAATCGCCTGCGGGTCCAGCCCGTTCGTGGGTTCGTCGAGGATCAGCAGTTCAGGATCGCCCAGCAGCGCGGCTGCAACCCCGATTCGTTGTTTCATGCCGAGTGAATAGCTGCCGAATCGTGTACGAGCCCTGTCGCCAAGGCCGACGATGTCGAGGACGCGCGCCACGGCGCGCTTGTCTGCGCCACAGTAGGTCGCGAGGAGACGAAGGTTCTGCTCACCGCTGAGTGACGGGTAGAAGGCGGGGTACTCGATCAGCGATCCGACGCGCACTGTTGACGCGGGGTCCCCCAACGGGGCACCAAGAACCAGCCCGGTCCCATCCGTCGGCTTCGACAGGCCCAGCAGAAGGCGCATGAGCGTGGTCTTGCCAGCACCGTTCTGCCCAAGAAGCCCGTAGATCTCACCACGGCCCACTTCGATGCTGACGTCGCTGAGGGCGGTGGTGCCGCTCCGGAATCTCTTCGTTAGTCCTCGCGTCGAAACGACGAGGTCATGCGAACTTGTGTTCACCATCATCCCTTTCCTTACTGGGTTTCGTGAGCATCGCCGTGGTGGCGACCGGGGGGCTCGCCCATCGAATTGGTGCGAGTTCACGATCTGATTCAGCCGCTTCTGCGGCGCGTTTGCGGACGACGCGCGTTCCGATAACTCCCGACACGGCGAGCACCAGGGCGCACGCGACGATGGCCAAGAGCGCGCCCATGAGGCCGAGTTGCGGTTCGAGAAGTATGACCGCTAGTCCGATTCCGGCGACCCCCAGCGCCAGGACAACGGCGATGTATGCGCGTGACCAGAGGACCGTGGCGCGAGGGAGTCTCGACAACAGCTGAGGGCCGGCACCTGGCGTGATCAGAGCGCGCGCGTACAGGGCTGCGTCCCTCCGCAGTTCCCAGAAGCCCGCTGCGCCCGTCAGCGCTTTGTACCCGTCGAGCGAGAAGACTGGCAGCAAGTTCACAAGCGTGGCGATCATGCCCAGTGACACAGCGACTACCCCGACCGCCCTGCCAGGCGAGCCCTGCGGGAGCAAGAGCAAGAGGGAGGCTGGGCAGAGCACCGCGAAGCTTCCGACGACGCCCGCTAATGCGACGAAAGCGCGTTGACGACCTGTCGGGAGGGTCTTCACATCAGCAGTCGTGCAGTACGCGCTCAACACCGGAAGCCGCCACTTGAGCCCGACCGCGCTCACGTGGCCCCCGTAGCGTACGTGCACGATGCCGTGCGCCATCTCGTGGGTGGCAACCGACAGCCAGACGATGACGAGCCCGACGACGGCCGGCACCGGCATCTCTCGCCACGTGGAGGCTATCTCCCCGCCGAGGGTTGGGGCCGAGACGACCAGCCAAGCGACGACAGCGGCGGACCAGATCGAAAGCACGAGGACAGCCGGCAACGAGAAAAGCCACCGGGTTCCAGGAACTATGCCCTGAATGAACCGTTGCGGTTGCACCAGGTCCCAGTGCGCCGCGAGGAGGTGGCGCTGACTCAGACGGCGGCGCTGCGTGGCCTCGCGTATTTCGTTCCGGCGTCGCCTGAGCTCTTCTGAGGTTGCGCCCTCAGGAGCGAGTAGGGCGCGACTCCTCAGCAGTCCGAGAAGCTGCTGCCAGCCATCCTCAGTTAGTTCCTTCCCGAAGTGCGACGCGTACTCGCTCACGATGCTCGCCCTCGGGGCGCGAGCTGCGAGGCGCTCGATTATGAAGGCCTCCCGCTCGCCGACTTGGTACAGCGATGCGGTCGCCTGGTCGAAAAGTCCGTGCACGATGCGTGCGCCGCTGCGCAGCGGCGGACCGAGCTGCACCGATGGGAGCAGCTCGGGTGTTATTGGCTCGTGGTTCGTGGATGTCACCGCACCTCGGCCTCATCCGTGAGGGCTCGTACCAGCACATGCGACAAGTACGCTTCGTCGATCAGGCTGGCTCCAAGCCTGTTGTTCGTCATGTGCATGTACGACGTCAGCAGAATCTGACGTGCCAGGGCCGGGTCCTCCACTGGGGCGCTTTCGCTGGCTCCCCGTTCCACTGGAAATACGAGAGCGCCCGCTCTCGCCGCTTCATCCACACGGTCGCGTAACTCGCGGCTGTGGTCGCGCCAGCCCTCAAGAAACGGAGGCAGATCGGCATGTTCATCAGGCTGGCGCAGTGCGTCGAGGATGCGTCCGATTCGCTCGGTGATGTTGTCAGCCATCTCCTCGTAGGTCGCGTCGAACCGTTTACGGCTGCTCTCCGCTTGCTCGCCGAGACTCCCTTGCCACATTTCCCGGTATCGCCGCATGAAGGTCGACACTTCCTCAGTGTCTTCGAGAAAGGTGAAAGCCATCACGGTCATCAGCTGTATGGAGAGGCCAAGCAGAACTGTGCGGACGTGGACGTTCAGCTCTGCAATGAGGGACGCAACCAGGTCGCTCGACACCTCGAAATGCCACTCAGCGAGGGCGATGCCGTGCTGCCCTCCGTATTTTGCGTACTCCGGCTCGTACTCATAAACGTGCACGGTGTTTGTGTCGCGAAGGGGCATCTTGCCGTCCTCGCCGTACTTCTCGTTCCACTGTTCGATGGTGTACTCGGCGAGGAACATGTCTTTGTACAGATCATCGAGCACGTCGGCGTTGAGCGAGAAGAGCGCTGGACGTCGAGTCAGGAATGCCTCAATCTCAGAGGTCGCGACCTCGAGTACCGCGTCTCGTGTCACTCCCACTTCGGGCAGGAGGCGCAGTCGAATGTGCGGTCCGTCCATCCAGTAGCGCATGAAGAAATACCGCCTCACCCACCCTTCGTCACGAAGTCGCTCGATCAGGGGAGCGATCAGTTCCACGACGACCGGGTTGGCGTTGCTGCTGTAGAAGATGTGCAGAGCGATCCAGTCCTGGCCCGCGACAGCGAAGAGGTTGTCGTCGGAGGTGACTCGGAATCGCGCTGAGTGGTCTTCCGTAACGCCGGTCATGCGATTCCCTCTCGGTGTTGCGTCAGGCTTTCCATGGTCTGTTCAGCGACCCAGCAACGCCCGTCCGGTCCCTCCCACAGGGCCTCTCGATCCGGCAGCATCTCGACGAACACAATTCGCCCGGGCGCTTCCGCGAGCATGTCTTCCAGCAGTTGCAGACAATGGAAGCTCTCAAAATCGATGTACTGCGGCTTCCCTCCACCGAAGGCTGCGCCGGGACCTTCCGGACTCGCATCGGTAGCCGATTGCTCTTCGGGACCGACCGGAAGAGAGGCGAACACCCGTCGAGGCAACCGGTTCTCATCACGCCAGGCCTGCCAGGCGCGGAACCATGCTGATTCAGAGGCGTATCCGCTGCGTCGTACCAGCCCCGCCGGATCCGCTTTCCAGGTCTTCCTGACGACGACGATGTCGCCGTACACAACGCGTGGGTGGGAGGCGAGCACTCGATCCCCAAGTGGTTGGTCTGTACCTGACCATAGGTCGAGTTGTGCGAGCCGCGTGTAAGAGAAGAGAAGCAGTACCCGTTGCAGATCGGGGAGCGCGAGCGGCAGAAGGAACCCGTGGTACACCGGAATCACCACGCGGTCCAGGCGAGCGCAGTAGAGCTCCAACCGGTCGCTCATCGGGTTGTGCCTGATGCTGAGTTCCTCCACAGCGATCCGCCGCTCACGGGGCAGAACGTGCGGGTCGCCCGGGCAGACCAGCTGATAGTCGGTCGTGATGGCGTGGAGGTTGAGGTTGGATGTGTCGATCCCGCCGGACATCTCCGCTAGGACTGCTCCTGGGGGCGCGGCCGTTGAGAGTTCTTCTGCTACTCGTGCGGACAGCGACTCGTCGTCGTCTTCGAAGCAATGGGAGAACCGGGAGAACAAGAGCCCCAACCCGGTGTAGCTCTTGTTGAGGACAAGGCGTTGGCTGGCATCGCCCGTCACTTGCAGAAAGTAGCTGCGCGGGTCGATCTGTTCACCTAGGTCGGGAAGCTCGCTGGCGACTTCGTCGAAGAACTCATCGTCCAAGACGAGCACGTCCTCCGGGTCGCCCTGAGCTGCGAGCCGTTCCCGCATGCCCGCGACCACTCGGCGGCGGGCGACGTCCAGTCCGCGAACCTGGTTCGAATCGAGCCAGTTCGTCCGGTCGGGCACCGTTCCGTCCGCTTCCGGTTGCGGGGTGTTGGCCGCTGTTCGAGCGAACTCGTCGTAGATATCGAGATGGAAGTCGTGGACGAACCGCAGGATGTCGTTGCATTCTCCGGATTGGCCGAAGCGGAGACGGAAGAAGTCCTTGAGCAAGATCTGATGCGAGAGCAAACCGTCGAAGACCGGGAGTATCCGAGTGATGCGACTCAAGCCCGCCAGCAGCTCACGGTTCCAGACTTCAGTGTCCCCGCCGACACTGGCCTCCGGGAGGGTGGCGTCTTCATAGATCAGATTGCTCACCGTCTCACCGTCCCCGCCGAGGTCCGTAAGGATCGAGGCAATCTCGTCGCGAAGCAGATCCAACAACGCATCGCGACGCGTAACGTCAGCAGTGGCAAACTCGCGCACGCTACCGGCGATCTCCTCAAGCCGACCAGCTAGGTCGGCGCCCCACAGTGTTCCGAACGTGCGGAGAGAGTCAGCGAAGGCCAGAACCGGATCCGGTTCCTGTAGTGGCACGGCGAGCGATGGCACCTCGAGGAGTCCGAGGCGTACAAGTTGCCTCACGAACCGGGTGACGAGTTCCGTATCCCCATCCACCGTCTCCGCCGCGAGTGCGCTCTCGAGCTCACGAATGGTTATCGGCGTTGCCGCCAAGGCGATCACGCGGGCTAGATGCCGGCCAGACGCGAGGTAGAAGAGGTTCTCCTGCATCCCGTCGAGCGTGACGACGGCCGAGTCGTCGCCCTTGTTGCGCTGCCGGCGCACGTACCGCACTCGCTGGGCGTCCCGGGCGACGTCGCTCACAATCTGCACGGGCAGGTCAGGCGCGAGGGTGCTAGACGACTTGATCAGCTCACTGATGCGCGCTAGGACCGCGACATTGAGGCGCGTGTGCCTGCGCGTGACGCCGCCAAGCCCGGCAATGCAGAGTGAGTCCTGCGCGGTTCCGAGTTCACCGCGAACGACCGGAGTGAGCGAGCTAAAAGGGCTGGTCTTCGTAGCCGCGCGAAGCGCGTATCGGGTCAGCGCCCTCTCAACCGCCCTTTCTTTCTTGTTGGACGGCGCCGCATCAGACTTCGCCGGTGCTCGCCGCAACTGCTGAAACAACGATGGCGACGCCAGCATGAGTGCCTTGAGGAACTCTTCGTCCTGGGATAGCTCCCGCAGTCGCTTCCGCGCTCCTGCTTGGTCGGTCGCGGCGGCCTGCTCCGCTTCCCGTTCTGCGGCTTCGACTGAGTCGCGCAGTCGAAGCCAATGTGCGTGGAGCGCATTGAGGGTGCCCGACACAGACGTCAGCGCGGTCACGTCTGCCGAGCGCGGCTCGCGCTCGTTGTGGATGTCGCGTCGGGCGCGAATGAGGGCTCCCCGCAGCTGACGGTCCTCCATCCCTCCGATGGTTTGAGCAATGGCGTCCGACAGCTCTGTCGCCGCTTCTTCCATCAGCCGACGCTGCCGCGTCACGACCGCGACCGAAGCCGCGCTAAGGGGAGAACTCAACTGGTCTGCAACGTCGAAGGGAAGACCCCCGATACGCGTGAGGAAGACCGGCGTCATGCGAGCGGTTGTTTGAGCTGTCGCGTCCGCGACTGTGGACGCGATGTTGCTTGTCACGATTCGCCTCGTTCCTGCTGCGGCGCCTGAGCGTGCGCGTACATCACCGTGGAGAAGTTCGCCTGGGAAGGTCGCTCGTTGCCAATCGCGACAATGAGCATCGGCCACTCGGTCGTGACGTCGGTTCCGACTTCCCTCGAGGTGGCATCGGTGGGCCCGCCGAGCGCTTCCAGTAGGCCGACGTTGTCGAATCCGAGCGCGGCGCCGGCGCCAACATCGACGGCGGCCGCAGCCGTGTACAGCTGCTGCGCGATGGACCCAACTGCGGCATTCACTACCCGGTACCCACGGTCGCCGGCGATGTCCATGATTGAGAACGGCTTGGCCAACACGACCACGACCGCGGCGGCTTGCTCGAGGTTGTAGTTCTGCAAGAAGTAGCTTCGCTGCAGCAGGAGACCATGTGCGCCGAGCTTTATCGGATCGAGCGAACCGGATTCAGGGTGGAAGGTGTAACTGCCCGGACTCACTTCTTCGACATGGTTTACAAACACAGCGAGCCGCGTCAGCGGGGCTCGTGTGAACTCATCTGCTACGCCCAGCGCTTCAGCGCCGGCGCGCAGGATGTGATGCAGGGCATCCTTGCCAAGAGGCGTAGTGTCGGCGAACCGCCCGAAGCTGCTCCGCCTCATGCGCAGCGCGTCTGACTGCTTACGCCGGGGCTCAGCCGCTCGACCGAGCGGCACTGCCATCGGACTGAGTTGCGAGGGACCCGAACTCTCAGGGACTCTGTGCGGCAGCGTTGCCTCCGCCGCAGTGGCCTTGTGGACTAGCTCGATGCGGTCGAATGTGCGGATCGTTTGGGAACGCTCAGACTCTTGCGTCACTGTGTGGACCTTCGGTGCCCCCGGGCTCCCATACTCAGCCGCTGGGCGCTCAGGCGTGAGCGCAACGACGGCGAAGGCACCTTCGCTGACACCATCAACGCCGAGTACGTCGTTGACTGCCTGTTCGTCGAACCACTGGAAGACCCGCAGGCGACGCCCGTTTGCTGCAGCCCAGAGACGCCAGGTACCGAGGAGAGCTCCCACGTCCATCGAGACGACGTGGTAGCAGAAGGTGTTGTACTTGAACGCGTTCTTCCAGAACTTCACTGAGACGACGAGGTACTGGTCAGTGTCACTCTCGTGTCCCGCCGCTGCAAGCGCATCCGTAATACGTGCCGACGCGTCGCCGGACGCCAGTTGGGTCAGGCCGTGGTGCGCGCTGGCGTACCCATAGACCCCGGGGCGCAGCGGAGAACTCGGGCCCGAGATGAGGCTGACTTCCAGCGGATACAAGCCGCCGCCGTTCGCTGTGCCTCTCGACCATGTTGCGGTCCGGTAGTAAGGAAGTCCACCCACGTCCTCGTTCGTGTGGATCGCCAGTCGCCGCCCCGTGATGCCGTACGAGTTTGCAAGCATGCTGCTCAGCGCGCCCACGTCGAAGGGCCCAGCATCCGGTCGCACCTCGCCGGCGAGAAGCTCTCCAGGTTCATCCACAGGCGCCGGGAGCGGCACCATCGTGGTGTTGGGATAAACCTTGTGCCGACGGGGCTGGTCCAACCAGTCGACGACGTAGTCCAGCGGTTCCATCGGAACTCGGGCTCGACGAAGCACGTCGTGCGCATACTCTCGTACAGCGCTCACGGGCACTCCTTCTCTTGAAGCTTGCTCACGGGAACGGGTGGGGGACGAGGTTGAGCTCTTCATCCCGCAGCGGGGTGTCCCGCCACCCCGCGTTCACGAACGCAGTGCGGAGGCGTGGCGAGTGGAGGGCCCGCTGCATGTTCCACCCGAAGTCGATGGGAATGAGCGCCGGAACGATGGTGGCGACCGTTGCGAGTCCGACTGCGTCCTGCTCTGGCGAGGTTTGGTCAGCGACGATGACGTCAGAACCCAGCCCGCGCAGTAGGTCGACGACGTAGCGCAGATCGTCGGTCATGTCGTTGTTGCGGGGGCGGGTGTGCTCCCACCCGTCGTACAGGGCCGCAATCGGCTGAGCATCTCGTTGCTGCTCGAGTAGATAGTCAGCGTGGTGACGCATCTTCGGTGATCCGAAGAGGAGCGCGTGATGCTTCAATTCCCGTACGGCTTGATAGTCGCCGATCATCGTTTCGATCTGTTCAGCGTTCGACTCGACACGGCGGTCGAAGCCCGGCACGTACGAGGCAATTTCGCAAAGTGCTGCCGCGATGGCGTCTTCGGGATCAAAGCCGGCACCCGCGGCGAAGCAAAGGGTGCCCGGGCCACCGTCTCGCCTCACCGCGACGCCCGTGACTACCGGGATCGGCAGGTCGATGCGGTTGTCGAACATGCGCACGTCGTAGCCGAGCATCTCCAGCCGCCCAACCATCAACCGCGTATCCGGGGACGTGCTGGTAGACAGGTCGATCTCCGGCAGTCTCGCTCGGCCATACCAGCCCAATAGGAACGCGTCGCGTTCGATGAGCTCAAGCAGGCCGTACAAGGCGGCCTCCTCGAGGCAGCTTCCGGTGGCGCATCCGTTGGAGCACTCAAGCAAGAAGTTCGTGGCGTGATCGCGGATCAGATAATGCACGTAGGTAGACGGCACCAGCAGACTGTCGTCGCGTGCAAAGGAGTAGGCGTCGACCCAAGGCATGACCATGTCGTCCGAGTACTTAGTGAACCGCGGCCCCACCAGTTCGTAGAACTTGTCCGGATACAACAACATGTCCCGGGGGTTCATTGCCCGTTCGCCGAGCTCGTTGTACGAGGCAACGACTGGCGGGACTGTGCTGCGGCGTACGAGACCTGCGTGCCGCTCCAGCCCTTCGAGGATCGCGAGAGTCTCGCTGGTCGCGAAGTCGTTGGCGTGCCCGCTCCAGAAGAACTCATGTATGTCGTGGTCGCCGCGCACCTTGGAATAGCCGGTAACAGGTGCCGTTGTGGTGCTATCGAAGGCGTAACCCGCGACGCTTCCGAGCATCCCCGTTACGGGGTTGGCGTAGGCCAACGATTCCAGGCCGTAGGCGGCGACGGGCTTGAGCCGGGTGGCATCAGGCGACGGCTTCGGGCGGGGCTGCCCGAAGGTCGCGATGCTGCTGTGAGTACTCATTCCGCCGCAGTTGGGGCAGTGGGCGTCAGGGATCAGCGGGTAGCTCTCGACACTGAGGGTGTCGGCGTTCAGAGAGAACACGAGCGGTTGCCCGCTGCTCGTGCGCGGCCATGCGTCCACTCCGTCGCGAAGCAATTGCTTCAAGAGCGCGGTTACCAGCGCGCTCGAGAACGTGTGGTGAAAGGGGTTGTCAGACGAGCCGATGGTTTCGCGTCCCCCCTCCAACGCGTTCCGCTCAGGCTCGGTGCGAAGCAACTGCCACCGTCTGGCGAGACAGACATAGCAAGGCGACCCGCTCGCTCGTCGAGGCGGTGCGATAAGGAACGTTGCAGCGTACGTGAATACGATGATGTCCGCGCTCTTCGTATCGACGATGTTCATCACCTCGCGCGCACGGTCCCCGTGCATGAAGTCGACGACCCCAAGCTGCAATGCGGCGACCGCGAGCTTCGCCTGCCGTCCTGTTCCCTCGGCGACGGTCAGATCTTTGGGCAGCAGGTCGTCGACGACGACGTCTGAGCGGATGGCGAAGGTCGAGTTCACGCCTGGCCTTTCTCGGTGATGAAGGGAGCGAGTGCCGGACTGCGCAGGATGCGTGCGCGAGGGCCGGCCCCTCTACACACCCGCGTCGCGGGTGGTGTATCTGGCCTGGGTCACGCGCAGCTACTGGTCGAGCCGGTGCTGCAACTGGTCGAGCAACAACTTGAGGTGGAGCACGAACAGCAGCTCGTCGTACTGCAGAGACAGCTGGTCGCCGTGCTGGTCGAGCCGTTTAGCAGCTGCTCGGTGTCAGTGATGTCGAGGACTTCGAAGCTTTCGGACTCGAGTACCCCCAACTCACCACGGAGCGCAGTGAGAGACATTTCTCACCCCCTTTCGTTGGTGCTGGCGCAAGGCGCCGCGCATCACGCGCAGCTGCTGGTCGAGCTGCAGCTGCAGCTGGTGCTGGTGCAGCTGCCACAGCTGCTGCTGGAACAGGAGCAGCAGCTCGACGTGGAGCAGCTGCACCATGCGGCCATGTCCTCGCCGATATCGCTCATGTCGAGGATTTCGAACGTCTCGCTTTCGAGAGATGCGATCTCTCGCCCCAAAGTGATGCTTGCCATTTGATTCACCCCCTTCCGCGGTTTGAAATCTGCTGCGGAAACGACTGCGATGTCGCCGCAGTCTGTAGATCCGGCTAGGAGTGCAGTGGTGGCGCAGCCCCAGCTCGGAATCCCTTGGTTAGACGCAGCTGGAGGTCGAGCCACAGCTGCTGCTCGAGCAGGAGCTGGAACTCGACGTGCTGCAAGAGCAGCAGCTGGTCGTGCTGCACAGGCAGCTTGTGCCTGTGCTAGTTGTAGAACCGTTCATGAGGTCGTCAGGCCCGACGTCCAAGACCTCGAAGGACTCGGATTCGAGCAGCGCAACCTCTCCTCGCAAAGTAGCGACGTTCATTTATTCACCCCCTCTGCTCAACCCTCGAGTGAATCGTTGGCAGCCCGCTGCCGCCGACGCACCCTCGCGCACGCATCCCGTTCAATCCGTCCTGCGGTGCCGCAGAACGGGGCCCTTTGGAGCGAGTCATCAGTTCTCGCTCGTGCGTCGCGCAAGCAGGACGCGTGTGACGACGATGCCGTTGCCTCGAAGATCTTCCGGAGTGACGTCGATCACGATGGGAACGACCTGGCCGACCACGTCAGCCCAGGTCGAGCTCATGAGAGGAGCTTCGCCATCAGTGAGATTCAGTGATGACAACGATGGATCTCCGTCCTTTCGCCGGCTCTCGTCATCGAACTGCCAGGCCGCCAGCGACTCCTCCAACGCGGTCGCGAGCGCCTCGTCGAGGTTCAACCCAGCGGCAAGCGCGATGTGTGTCCGATGCGGATCACTTGCTTCGACCATGACCGTAGGCACCACTCCCTGCAGAGCGGCGATCCTCACGCGGACGCCGAGTTCCTGATGCGCGCGGATGAGGAAACGAACGGTCGGTCCTTCGAGGCCACGCTGGTCGATCTCGACTGCTGGTTTTCCGCGTAGCGCTTCCTGCAACGTCTGATGAGCAAGAGCAGACAGGAGGGATGTGCGAACTGCCTCCGCGGTAGTGAAGCCAGCGCCAGTTCCGGCATCCGTCGCAACAACCTCTCGCGAGGCGCCATCCTCAAGCGGGAAGAGAACCGAACGCGGGATGCACATTCGTCGCCCGTTTAGGTCATCTGCGTCTGTGGCCGGCGAAACATCGACCGGAACTCCGTTCCACAGGTGCCAATCCTGCGCGGAGGCTTCGGCGTCCCATTCAAGCTGGAGGGGAGCCCAATGGAGGGCATAGGTCGCGGCGGCATCGAGTAGAGCACGCATTCTCGCTTCCATGGGCGTGTGCACGCTCGTGCCGATGATCGTCGCCGAACCGCGGCGTTCGCCCTCTCTCAGGGAGAGGCGGGCAGCCTTCAAGGGCGACTGCGTGATCTCACGGTCATCGATAGTGCCGAAAACTCCGAGCTGATGAGAGATGAGAGGCATCGCGGCGTCCGCGACTGCGCGCATCTCCTCGTCTTCCCGGGGAACATCGCGACTCGCGGATGCGTTTAGGAGTGAGATGAGCTCATCAGCGTTGGCGACAACGCTGCGTGCCTGCCGCGAGGTTTGGAGACGCTCCGCAGGGTGAGGCAGCAACCGCTCGGTATGTGAATCCAGCGTGTCGAGGTCCTGCACGACAACGTGCCCAAGTGTCTCGGCACCCAAACAGCCCGTCAAGTAGCGGAATGTCTCATATGCGAGCAGCGAGCCGATCATGGCAGCTGGTCCTCGGACCGCGAGCTGGGTTGGCTCGTTCGGCGTTGCGGCAAGAGTCTCCCAGAACCGCGCGCGCGACTCAGGGGCGAGATTGCCGGTCAGGCGCCAGTAGAGCGAGCGCAACCCGGCGCGCTCTTTGCTGTCGATGACAGGTCCGATATACGCAACACCTTCCCAGAGGAGCACCGGCAGTATCGCCACTCCGGCGCTTTGCGCCCGCTCCGCCAAGTCCAGCAATCCGCCGAGACCCAACTGGTCGGTGGAAGCGATCACCAAATCCGCGTCCTGGAGTTCAGCGATGCTCTGCACGTCATCCGCGCCATTGATGATCAAGGTTGCAGTGGACGACTGGGTGATGCTCGTCCCAGCGAGAACGCGGATCGAAGCACGGTGGAAACGTGTAAACCGGGCGGCAGCGTCGTCTGCGAAGTGTTCGATGTAACGCAGCTGTGCGCCGAACCGCGATGACACTTCGTTTGCAAGTTTGATCTCGCTTGGGCGGGTAGTACGGGCGAAACCGCGATCCAGAAGAGCCCCGATGATGCGCTGAGCCATCTCGCGTTGATCCGTCGACAGATCGGCGGTCAACTCAGCGACCGTGGCCTCGCCCGTCAAGTACGGAGCCAGGGTTGCTACCCACCGGTAGATCACGGCGCCTTTGAGGACCATCGAGTCATCCGAGTGGCGAAGGAACACTCCGTCCCCGATGTCTGCGAAGTGGACATCTCTTCTCAGCATCGGACGTGCAGCGTCGATGTTGGCAGCGCTCGAGCTCACCTTTACCCCCAGTTTGCAACCTTGCGTTACACGTCCGACCGTAATTAATCGATGGCGCTCACGTCAATGATGTTCTCGACCGCGCTAGAGAACCGCAGATAGGAAAGCCAAAACTGGTAACCGGCTATCGGTCCCCGGTCCGCGCGGAGGACCTTCGCCGGTGACTTCCGCAATCACGCGCGCACCTCACGACGCCCGGTGCAGGCGCAGGGTGGCCAACTCGCCACGACGGTCGAGCGTCCTCGGGAACCAATGCCTCTTACCCCTCTTCTATTTCATTACGTGGCCTTCCGTAATGCTGATAGAACTGATCTGACGAGACGGTCTCGTCGCGAAGGGGGTTCCACCATGTCCGTTGCCGCACTCGCCGGTTCGCACACCGCATTCGCCAGCTCTGCAGAGGTTGCTGCGTCGGCAGTTGCCGAAGAGCCCGGCACCACGCCGATCATCACCGCGTCGTCGCACGCATGCATCACCCTCACGGCCTTCTGGGCTTGCTGAGACGCTCGGGTGGGGACCAGGCCATCTGGTCCCCACCCCCGGTTGAACACATCCGCTTGGACAACGGAGTCCAGCTTGTCCACGCGTACCGAGATCACCCCCTGAGCGCAATATGTGTGCTGCACCGGTTCGGATTCATAGACGACCTCCCCGGTAGACCCGGCTTCGCGCACCTATTGGAACACTTGGCATCGGCCACCGACTTTTCGGGCGAAGCCGTGGCGAACGCCGCGCACCTCAACGGCCGGACCCGCTTCGACGCCATCGATTTCTACGCATTGGCGGACGACAGCGACATCGTTGGGGTCACGCGCCACATGGTCGCGAGGTTCGCGCTCCCGCCCTCGCACGCTCAGCTCGAAGCTCAGCAAGCAGTCGTGGCCGCGGAGATCGAAGCGAACGTCACCGCCGCCAGGTTGGGCGGTTTTCCTTGGACCGAACTGCCGGCTGCGCTCTTCGACGACTGGTCCCATGCCCACAACGGATACGGCACCGTGGACGCCGTTCGATCCGTGTCACTCCACGAAGTGACCGACGGGTTCGCTGAGATCCGACGGCGACCCCTCACCATCGCGGTGGTGGGTCCCGTCAGTGCTCGCGACGCAGTGATGCGGGTGTGCGAGACCGTCCCGGGATTTGATGGCGAGTCCGCACGACCGATGCCTGACTTCCTCGACGGCGATAGGACGGTCACGACCCTGACGTCTGATGGCATCAACGCCCTCGCTCTCGGAGCCTTCCCCCCGGGGGTGAGGGATCTTGCGGCTGCCCGTGTTGTTGCGCGGCTTCTGAAGCGCCAGACGCCACCAAGCCTGAACTCGTTGTCGGACGATTTCGGCGTGGGCTTCTTCGGTCGGTTCTCGTCGCAAGGCATGGAACCGCTCATCAGGACCACCATCGTCGGAGGAGTCCCGGACCTCGAAGCCCACGTCGCCCATTTCCGGAACGCTCTTTCCGCCGTCGAGTCAGCCCCCGCAGAACTCATCGAGCGAGAGCAGGAGGATGAGGTTCTCGACCTTGGTGCCGCGGTCGATGACTCAGTCACCTTCGCTCGTCAGCTCGCAGTTATGGCGCACCTCCCCGGCGGACCGGCTCATGCACTGCAATCGGCACATCAGGTCGCGACGGACGATGTGCGCCGGGTGGCAGCTAGCCTCGCGCAAGGTCCTATTGGGGCGCTCAGACGTCTCGGCGAGGCGACGGGATGAGCGCGCCTACCGTCGTTGCACTCAAGGCACGCCATGCCGTGCTCGCCAGCATCCTCGTCTCCGTCAGAACGGCGTCCCCAGACCCTCAAGTGATTGAGCGCCTGTCGTGTGTCCTCGATGGGTGGCGAGAGTCGACTGGCCCTATGAGCTTTCAAGTCTCACAGGGCGGGAACAGCATCACAACGCGAGTCTCGGCGCCGGATCACTCGACCGCTGATGCGCTTGTCGGGACCGTACGAGCGCATCTTGAGGTGCTATCGGAACGTCCGCTCCGCACCCTCATCGTTGCGCGCGGTTCGAGCGGGGCCGACGCGATTGGCAACACGACGTGGCCGTCGGGCCTCCAGCCCTGGGAGCCCGACGTCGCACCCGCAGCCACCCCAAGTTTCACGCTCACCCGATCCGGTGCGGATCGCTTCCGAGCCGAACTGACGTTTGCCGGGGCTTCGCCGAGGAGCGCACGCTACGCGGTCGAGAATCTGGTCGCATCAGTCTGGATGGGTGCGCGGGATTCGGTCGCGATGCGCCGCCTTCGAGAGGAGACGGGGCTCGTGTACTTCCCGTTCATGATCTACGACTGGCACACCGTGTCACCCGGATGGCACGTCAGTTTCGAAGGGGACTGGGCGCGGCACACCGAGGTGCGAGAACGTCTCCTGGAGGCGACCTCCTTTGAGCCTCCGACATCTGACCTTGGTCAGCACATTTCAAACACGCTGCGGTCGCTCGACGCAGTCGAACTCTCCCCCGAAGCGCATCTCGCCCTCGGCCAGCAGCTTGCAGGTCGAGGGCTGGATGGTGAGTGGTTACGAGCGTTTCGACATGCCATCACCGTCGTGGACGAGCGGTCTTTTGCTCTCGGCTGGGCCTCAATGATGAAACGAATGCAGGAGCATCTCGATGACTGACACCGCAGCGACACCTTTCACACCACCCGCCCTCGAATCGAGGTGCGTGACCTTCGTGGTGACCGGATGCGTGTCGGCTGCGCTTGTTCCGTTCTGGATGAACTGGGCGAAAATGGCATACCCCGCCGTGACGTTCAACGTCACCGTGACGCAAGCTGCTCAGCAGTTCGTTTCCGTGTCTGCGCTGAGCCATCTTGTCAACGGCGCAGCGTTGAGGGACACGTGGGATGCAGCCCTACCGGGCCAGCCGGTGCACCGCGACCTCGTACGTCAGACCGACGCGTGGATCATCTACCCCGCCTCACTCAACACCACAAGCAAGCTTGCGGGCGGGATCGCCGACAGCCCCTCGTTGGCGGCGCTGCAAACAACTTCTCGCCCCATCGTGGTGGCTCCCGCGTACCCGGAAGGAGCGCTCGATAACCCCATCGTCAACGAGAACATCGAGCGTCTTCGGTCCCGGCCAAACATCCGATTCGTGAGAGATCGGGATCTGACCGACCGTGGGATCGACCTCCCCACGGTATTCGCGACGCTCGCGGACCTCGAGCAGGCAGCAAAGTGATGGTCCAAGCATTGCGACTCATCGCTGCCGGCGAGACCGAGCGTCGACGCACCGAGATCTGGTCCGACGGCCACCGACATGAGTGGCGCCGCACAGACAGATCACGACCGTGGGGGCTAAACGACAAGCGCCGCGAGCTAGTGGAGATCGCAGCTGAGCACCCCGCCACGATTACGCCGCGCATTGAGGCATCGACTCTCACGTTCGAGGTTCCCCGCCTATACCCGCTCGCCTTCGGTACCGACGGCGCTGATGCGTCCGCAGCTGCTCGTGTGCTCGCTCGGTTCGCGTTGAGCCTTCACGAACATGGCGGGGACGCCACCGAGCCAACTGACCCGCTCGTGCGCCTCCGCGCCGCCGCTTCAGCCCGGCCGGGCCTTCGAGACCATGCATGCGAGGTCGAGCGAGCGCTCAGCGCGTTTGAGTCGGCCAGCGAGCATCGCCTTCTACATGGCGACCTCGGTTTGGGCTCGATAGTCGCCCAGGCTGACTCGTTCGCCATTGTCACCGGGGATCACCTGTGCTGGGGGCCGCGAGAGTTCGACATCGGGTGGCTCCTCGGAGACCTGCTCGAGCACGCTCACCTGCGCGGGCGAGATGAGAATGAACGCCGGTTCGCCCGAGACGCGGGCCGAGTGTTTCTCACTGATTACCGGAGCGCCGCTGGACATATTGATGCCGAGCTCGTTCACAGTTTCGTCGTCTGCCGCCTCTTGAGCCATGCGCACGACGCAGCCGAGATTTCGCCAGCGGGCTTCGATGCGATCTTGCCGCTAGTCGACATGGCTGAGTCATGGCTTGCAGAGCTTCGGGAGGGAGAAAGCGGATGAATAACGCAGTCGATGTCTCAGCGGTGACGGTGGTGCACGAAGGACTCACCTTGCTGCACCCTGTCACTTTCTCCCTGGACCAAGGTGAATGCGCGGCCGTGACCGGGGCCAACGGGGCGGGAAAAACGACTCTTCTGCGGGTGCTCGCGGGGACAGTTGCGGCCTCGGGCGGTACCGCACGGATCGACGGAGCCGCCATCGACGACCGGTCTGTGTTGTATCGACGTGCAGTGAGTGCGCTCATCGGCGTGCCGGCGTACTACGACGACCTGACGCTGCTGGATCATCTCGAACTCCTCGACCGTTTATGGCGAGGCGAGGCGAGTGCAACCGTGTTCGAAGAGCTCGACATGGAGTTCCTCGCCCACCGTTACCCCCGGGAGTTGTCGTCCGGCCAGCAGCAGCTGTTCCATCTTGCGCTGGCGCTGGCTCGTCCCGCTGACGTGCTCATCCTTGACGAACCCGAGCAGAGGCTGGACCGAGTGCGTCGGCAGAATCTGGCCGGCATCTTGACACGCAGAAAGTCCGCTGGCTCGGCCATCGTTCTCGCGACGCACGACGCTGAGTTGGCAGAGGCCGTCGCGACACGGATGGTGCACTTGTCTCCAACCGACGAGGACGTACGACGTTGATCCTCGATGTCCGTCGGGCGGGTGTCGAGGAACGGCAGACCTACCAGTCGCTGGTGTCTGTGCGCCGTGACCACGCGACTGCGACTCACGGCGACCGGGCCTACATCGTGTACGTCGTCGTGCTCGCCGTACTCACGGTCGCGCCGTCGACCTTCGCTGCGGTCGACTATCTTCTCGGGCTGTGGGAGGAACAGATCCCCACGGTGGAGATAGGGAGCCTGGGCTTGGTGACGGTAGCCGTGGTGCTGCTTGCACGCATGCGCGGCCCGGTAGCTTCGCCCCTCGCGGACATCGATATCGTCCTGCAAGCGCCGCTGGACAGAGCCGCGATCCACGAGCGCAGCCTGGTGATGTGGGTCGTCGGGGCCGCTGTCATTGGTGCGGTGGTCGCATCAGTACTCGGCGCGCTGGAACACGGCCTCGCCCTCGACCGACTGAGCGTGCTGCCAATCGCGGGAGCCGCGACTGGGCTGATTCTCTATGCCTGGTACCTCGGAGCCCAGTACGCCGCCAGCAGTGCCCGCCGTAGCCCGTACCTGCTCCTGGTGGCGCTCACTGTTGTAACGGCTGGCGCTGCTTGGCTCGGCTTCCCGGCCGCGACTCCTGCAGCGTGGGGGCTGCTCGTCGCCACGCTGCCGATCTCTGCCGGGATCACATTGACGCTGGCCGCGATGCTGTTCGTCGTGCTAATCGTTGCCGTCCTTGCAGCCAGCCGATGCGTAGCGCGGTCCGTGCCGCGAGAGTACTTGCGTAAGCAAGAGTGGACCTGGGAAGCAGCCAAGGCCGGAGCGGTGAACGTGAACCCGCAGCTCATTTCAGAGGCGGTGGCGCCCGAACGCAACTACGGGCGTCAACTCACCCTGGCGAACCTTCCTAAGTGGCTTCACCCGGCAGCAGCGCGGGACCTGCTGGGGGCGGCCCGCAGATGGCCCCGAATGCTGGCGAGCCTGGTCACCGCAGCGGGCGGCGCATACCTCTTCACCGCGGCCGCCGGGGGCGTGATCCCGTGGCTTCTCGGTGCGGTTCTCCTCACCGTCGCGGCACGGTTGAGCTCGTACGGGTTGCGCGCGCACGCCGCAAATCTCGGGCGCGCGAACACCCTCGAACGACACTCCGTCGTTTCTGTCTTTGCACATCTCGCAGTGCCCACCGCGGTGTCGGTGTGTGGCATCGTCGTCGGACTTCTCTTTGCCTGGGTATTAGGTTCCGCACCGACGCTCGGCTGGCTTTGCGTCCTACTCGTGGCAGCAATCGCGCTGCTCGCACAGGGCGTTCCCGCATATGCGACTCAGCTCCCGGTCTATCTCATCGGGCCCATCATCACCCCTGTGGGCGATCTGTCTCCCCTCGCGATGAGCGGTTGGCTGATGCGGATCTATGTACTGACGGCGGCCGCCGCGTGGGCGATCTACAACGCTGCAGCTCTCGGATCGGTGTTGCATGTCGCCGCCTGGGCACTCGTCTGGTCGGCTCTGGCAGCAGCCTGGAGCTGGCAGTCTCTGCGACGGGAACGAGCGTCACATGGCTGAGCTCCTCCTCGTGTCGGCGACGCCGACGGTGGAAGTCATGGCCGCGCTTGAGGCGGCCGGCATCCGGCAGGTTGAGGTTTCCGTGAGTACCTCCCAGACCGGACGTAATCCCTGGTGGATCGTCGAGGCGGCGGATGGCAAACACTTCGTGAAGCATCTGCAGGGCGAACCGGACGACGTCAAACGACGGCTGAAGGCGACGGTGCAGTTCGAGCAGGAGCGGCATCGAGTGGTCGGCTGGGGACCCGACGTGGGGGCGCCCGTCTTGCAGTCGAGCACCGTCAGCGGGGTAGTGATCTACGCCCACATCGAGACGATGGATGAGGCTCAACTCGGACCTCGCTTGCGAACACAACAGGTTCAGCCGACGGAGATGGTCAAGGTCGGGAAATTCCTCGCAACGCTCCACTCGAGCGGAGGCACGCCCGCGCACACCAAGAACTTCACCCAAATGTCCACTGCCGTGGCCGGCCTGTCGCTCCCTGCCTTCATCAACGCGACAGCAGGGCAGCTGGGCGTCTGGCGGCTACTGCATCGTGACCGTGAGTTCCAGGTCGGCGTCGCACGCCTTGCAGAAGCCAGCGCAGACGCCGTCACCGTTCCCGGACACGGCGACCTTCGTGTGGACCAGGTGCTTGTCGCCGGGGACTCCTGGATGGTCTGCGACTGGGAGGAGTACTCGCGACTAGACGCAGCGTGGGAAGTCGGATCGCTGGCCGGCGACCTTCTGTCCACGGTGCTGGGTGGAAGCCAATCGGAATTTGTGCAGCAGGCGTCTCGACCGTGGGAGACCGCAGAGGTCGCAGGGGCGTTCGAGAGTCGGATCCGGTACGCGCTCCCGCTCCTTCACGCGCTGCTCGACTCATACTGCCGAGAGCGTCCTGCGACGAGGGCAGATCAGTCGTTCCGGGATCGGGTCGCCGGGTTCGCGGGATGGCATCTCATCGAACGGATGCTCGCCGCGGGTTCAGTGGGGGTGAGTGTATCCGGGCTGGCGCGAGGTATTGGAGGTGTCGGGCGCGGGATCCTCCTCGACCCGCAAGGGTTTGATGCGATGGTCATGGAGGCGGGAGCGCAATGATCTGTTTGGCCCCGCGCCTGCAGGCGCTGGTCACCGAGGTACGAGAGTCGGGCTTGGAGAGTCTGCGTTCGAGCCTCGCAGACGAACTCACTGCTACACAGATAGAAGCGGACGTAGCGAGATCGATCTATGACCGCTATCACGCGCGATGGTCTCGTGATCCTCAGTTTCGTGTAACGGCGAGGGACGCGGCGCTGGAGGAACGACTCACCGCGGCGACACCGCACCAACTCACGGTCACAGAGGGCGACCTCGTCGCCATGGCTGAGGACCACACAAGAATCGCGCTGGAAGGCGTACTAGTGACGGTGCCGCACACGGTGCCGGTGCAGCGAACCGACGGTGGGGCGATGAGGCTGCGCATCCCCGCGATCCGGCCAGTGCTCTCGCCGGGGTTCCTCCTCGTTGACGGATCGAGCGGACGACCAGACGGAGCGGCAGTCGCGCGTTTCTACATCCGGTTGAGCTCTCCAATCCAGGCCGTCCGAGTGTGGAAAGAAGCTCTCTCATCGCTCGAAACCCTGGCTGTCCGTTACCGAGCGAAAGTGGCATCCAGCGCAGGCATGTTCCCGAGAGCGGACGCGATGGTGGTGTACTGCTCGGCTACGGCGGAAGCAGTCGTGCGGGATGGTCTCCGCGAGACCCTCGAGGGACGACTGGAAGCCGGTGCGATGCCGTCGGTGTTCACCGAGGAAGTCGCCCCCGGTCTTGAGTTCGCGGAAGAGCCGCTGGAGAACCCCGGCGGGGAGCTGAGCTTCGGGCAGCATCGCAGTCGAGCCCTCGCGCAGGGCCTCATCGAGGGAGCCCGGGAGGGGTGGACGGCCGGCGCCCGTACGGTGATAGAGGCGCTCGAACGTCACAGCATCGCGCCATCGCGGCCGTGGCGAAACCTCAGATGAGCCCAAGCGAGGCAGAGCCGCGGTGGATCAGCCCGCTGCAGTAAACCCTTCGCCGGGTCGGGGGCCCGATCCGGTCACATCGAGTACCGCAGACGGATCTCGGCTTCCTCTTTCAGACCACTCAGCCCCTCAAGCTCGTCTTCATCAACGATGTTCTCGCGACTCGCCAAGTGCCACGCGACATCCTCGAACTTCGTTGCCAGGAGCTCAGTGATCTCCCTCATCAGCGAGTCGTGAACTTCCCTCGGGCAGTAGAGACCTACGGTCACGTCGGAGTACTCGTAGCTCTCAGGGACGGTGGTCATCGGCGGCATCGCTTCCCAGCTCTGTATTTCTGCGGACTCATCCGAACCGCGCGGCAACATCCCGAAGTGACATCGTCGGGCCGCTCGATGCGCGCGCTCCGATGGTGCTGCCACCACTTACGTCCAGGCTTGCCCCCGTTGTGCGCGCAGCGTGCTCCGACACCAAGAACGCGACCGCGTCGGCTACGTGATCCGGCTCAGCGATGCCGCCCATCGCTGCGAAAGAGCTCATGTGCTCACGGACAGTCCGGTCCTGAAAGGCAGGGTGGCCGTTGTCCGTGAACCCCGGGATGACGGTGTTGATGCGAACACCAGCCTTCGCCAACGCCGGCGCTGCGTGGCGACTGAAAGCTTCTAGCGCAGACTTCGACATGGCGTAGACGATGTCCCCCGGGCTCGCGAAGTGCGAGGCCGCCGAGGAAATGTTCACGACACTGCCACCGTCACCCATCATCGGGGTCAGCGCTTGAGTGATGAGCAGCGGCGCTCTTGCATTGAGGCGGAAGTAGTCGTCGAAGGTTCCCGCATCCACGTCCCCGAACCGTGGCCCGAGCATCAGCGAGGCGTTGTTGACGACGGCTGTCAGCCGCAGCTCCGGACTACCCGACAGGAGGTCTCCGACGATCCGGCGTAGCTCTTCCACCCCCGGTTCTGTCCGGAGGTCCGACTTTGCCACCCAGGCTTGCCCTCCTCCGTCCCGGATCTCACGCACGAGTCGCTCCGCCGCAACGACGTTCTGCGCGCAATGTGCGACGACCGCGAAGCCCTGTTCGGCCAAACGAAGGGCAATGCAGCGCCCGATGCCGCCAGATGCTCCGGTGATCACGGCCACCCGACGCGTCATGAGCTGAGCACCGCCTCGTTTTCCCGGGATGTCGTAATCAGGCCCACAAGGGTCCGAGCAGTGTCAGCCATCCGGTCGCCGGCCTTCTGCCACGAGTCGTGCAACGCGATGAGGGCCTTTGCGCCCATACCGGCCGAGACGAGAACCCAGACGGTGTCTTCGATGTCTACGTCCCGTAGCGTTCCGTCACCGCGGGCGTGCATGAGCTGTGATCTGACAAAGGCCTGCCACGTCTCGAAGGGGTCAAGCCGGCGGTGCGGGAAGTACTGCCGGGATTCGGTGGCGAGGCGGACACCGGCGCGTACCAGAATGTCGCGCTCGCAGTTCTCGCCGACCGACTCGAACGCCTGGATGATCTTGTGCAGGGGCGAGATGGACTGACCGATGATCTCCGCCATCGCCGTCCGCATGCTCGCTCGTTCGTGGTCGAGTATCGCGTTTGCGATCTCGGCCTTGTCGGCGAACAGCGAGCGAGCCTCGCCCGGCTCCAGACCGACGTCGCGAGCGATGTCGTCGAAGCGAACATCCGCGAACGCGTCGCGCGCCATTCGGACAGCTGCTGCGCGAAGGATCTCCCGTCGCACGGCGTCCGCGCTCACGTTCCACTCTCCGTGTACGCGAGTGTCGAGGTCGCTCGAACTCCGGAGGTGGTCTGCACAACAACCTGAACATCGTGGAGCCGCTCGTTGGCGCGTTGGATGACCCGGTCGCGAGTCATCTCTGCCCGTGAGACAAAGTTCGACTCAGCCGCTCGGTTTGGAGGCCCGTCGCGCTCAACTTGCATGGTCCGCATCCATAAAGGACCAGCGGTTGCACGTGTCAGCCCTGCCGAGGAGTACACCAGCGCCTGGGTCATCTGCGCCAGGGTGACGAGGTAATCGACAATTGTCAGACCAGGCCAGCATCGCGACTCGAGCCCTTTCGGCTGGCGTTCCGACGACAGGTCGGCAAAGTGGCTTCCCACGAGAACGGCGTGGCCGACGTGCTGCAGATCGACCGTCCGACAATGCGTCGCTCGGAACAGTTCGCCGTACACGCTTTGCCCACCTACTCCGACCGGGTCACGAAGATGCGAATCGGCTATCCGGATGCGCACACGTATGTTTCCGGCCGTTCCATCGAGCCCAAGGCGATCTGGGCCAGGTACGCAAGAAAGCTCAACAGGCACGTCGGCGAGACGTTCCCAGGGTGAGGCACCAGCGCGGAGGCGAATGGCTTCGACGTACAGCGCATCGAGCTCAAGCTCGCTCACTGCCGGCGCCGACCGCTCAAGGGAGAGCAGGGACAAGATGACCGCGTCGATAGAACTCAGGTGTGGGAGACGGCTGCGCCCTTCACCATCCAACGACCAATCATCGGGGTACCGTACGCGCCCTTGTGCGTGCAGAGCGCTTGCGCTCGAGCTGCCGCCGACCTCGTACTGCACATGCCGATAGCCGGAGCTGAAGTACCGGCCCTCCGCTGGGCCAAGGTAGGCGGCCAATGGCTCGTCGACCCCAGCAATTACCGCCGATCCTCCCCCGAGATTGCGCATGAGGTTACATTACAGACTGTTCCGTATGCTGCCCCATGCCCAGACAGTTCTGGGCGCGCAGACGCTAATCTTGCGGGATGCAGACAGCACCCGTGGGCCGACCGCCCGTCAGCGGGCTGACGGAAGCTCTGCTCGAAGCCGCAGAGAAGATCATGGTCGAGCAGGGGTATTCAGCCCTCACGGTCGATGGCCTCGTCACGGCCGTTGGAACCACACGACCAACGTTCTACCGCCGCTTCCCCAACATCGCACATGTCGCACTCAACGTCGTGAAGAACGCGTTCGGGACGGGCACTCCCGTGGACACCGGCTCGCTCCGAGAGGACTTGTACACGCTGCAACGAGAAGAGGTAGCGATGTTTTCGTCACCTCTCATGCGCAACAACCTCGGTGGACTCCTCGAAGCCGCGCGCGCGGACCAGGATCTTCTGGTTCTCTACGGAACCGAGTTCATCGGGCCCCGGCGATCAAACGTAGACCGAGTCGTCAGCGCCGCTGTCGAGCGTGGGGAGATCTCGGCAGAGTTCGACATCGACTTTGTCTGCGATCTGCTGCTGGGTCCGGTCCTTGCGCGAGCGCTCATGCCGAGCGGCGCCGCGCTAGACGAGACGCTGGCACGCCAGACAACCGAAGCTGCTCTGCGCAGCTTGAACGCGACGGTCGCTTGACGCTCACACACGCTTCGCCTTAGTTGGTCGACAAGCTGCCGGCCCCTCCGCTCCGCGGATGACATGCGGGCTGGTGGTGTGGATCGGTTCGCTATGGAAACGGTGGCGCTGAGGCGTTCACCCGCCTAGCCAGCCAGTTACCTCTGCGGCGGAACGAGCACTGCGATACCTCTGTGGAGTTGAGTCGGCGCGGATATCAGAGCTCAGGGGCGGCCCACCTTCGGATCGTTCATCGCGGCCTGGAGTTCGACGGCCGGCACTGAGCACTGGCCCCGGCGCACAGGACTCGCCCTGCCTGCTACGGCCGCGGCACGCTCGGCAACCCTGAGGCTGCTCGACCGGGGATGTGCTCTCCGCGGCTCTCTCTCACCGGATACCCTGCGGCACATCGACGCGCACCAAGCCCGCCAAGAGGCTGCCAAGGTCAATGCCAAGGCGATTCTCGACGTAAAGCCCAGATCAAGAGCGAAAAAATCGCGATCTGCCAAGGTTGCCAAGTGCAGGGAGCCCCTATATAGAGGTTCTGGGGAAAGAAGTCCCCTATTCTCTTCTTCTTTCTTTTGATCTCTCATGAAAGACATACATACCTTGGCAACCTTGGCAGCACGCCTCGATCCCAGTCGAGAGTAGGGGAAGCTCCAGCCAAGATGACCTTGGCTGGAGCTTGGCAGACTTGGCAGATCGAAGGGTTTCAACCTGGATTCCCAGGCTCAGCCGGCCGGATCCGGACATGCTCGACCCGCCGAGCCATCCAACCCGTCACGGCCTTACTTCGCCCGTGTCCTTCTCGGCCGCCGCGAGCGCCTCGTCGGTTCGCATGTCGACGACGGCGCGCCTGACCCAGATGAGCGCTCCGATTGCGGCGAGCGACGCGGCAACACCCGGGACACCCCATCCGAGTGTGTAGAAGAGCAACGCAGCGCCCGCGAGCGGGAGGAACACTGCGATCTGGATGAGGATCGGCTTGTTCATGCTCGAAGGATACGCAAAGCCCTCCGAACCTCAGAGGGCGGCCGCTCGGATCTCGGCGAGACGTGGGAACTCAAGCCGCAGGGTCTCAAGGTTAAGGAACGCGAGGTTTCCCTCCGAGTCATCCATCCCGAAGCTCGACACGCGACGACCGTCGTCGGTCATCCCACCACCGGCGATGTGCATATGCCCGTGCATCAACAGCTCCGGGCGCACCGCGTCCCACACCCTGGCGACTCGAACACGTGACGCCGCGCTTTCGAGCAGGGTTTCTTGCGGGAAGCCCATCGGATTGGTTCGAAGCACCTCTTGCACGCGTCGCACCGGCGTGCGTGCCGGCGACTCGTGTGTGAGCATCACGTCCGCTGGCCCACCCGCGATAGCCGACGCAACTTGCTCATCGGTGATGGCCTCATCCGGCCACCACTCCTTCCCCGGCGTCCGCCACAACCGGTCCACCGACGCGGCACCTCCGAGCGACAGGAACCGCCGCCCGCCAAGCTCGAAACGGAATGGCCGCGGCAGCACCCAGGTAAACTCGGACACCTGCACAGGTTGCTCAGGGTGGGCAGCGAGGAGCGGGGAGAGCTCACCCCACGGCTCATGGTTCCCGAGCGTGACCAGCACGCGTTCGATTCCCGAGCCCGAAAGCGCGTCATCGCTGGCTTTGCGGTCCATCCACCAGTCGCCCAGTTGCAGCACCGTCGTCACATCCGGCGCCAGGCGCGGGATCGCCCGAGCGAGCGTTCGCAGCCAGCCGAGGTTGCCGTGCCAGTCACCGCAGACAGCAACCCGCTTCGAACCGCTGTTCTCAGGCCACATCTGCGTCCGCTCCCCTGCCAATCGCGCACCTCCGGTCAGAGGCAAGCTAACACTGAGCAGCGGACACCATCACGGGCGATCCGCGCGCCGGGTCAGGCAGCCCCGGCCACCCGAACGCCGAGATGCTCAACTCGGTCAAGCACCGAGAACGCCCGGCAGTTCATCCGCCGCCGACGAACGTGGCACAGCGGGAACGTGGAGGACCGTTCCGCACCCGCCGCACCGGTACGCGCCGTCCGCGAACCGTGTGGCACCGGTCGCAATGAGGCTCGGTTGCGTATTCGAAGGCGTCGGTCATCGTCGTCAACGTAGGTGTTGTCGTGGCCGGTAAAGGTTCCCGTGTGCGTCCGTGCTCATGAGGCGAGCTGCCAGCCCTTAGCGACTGCTTCAGCTTTCTCCGACTGTCGTCCGCCAGATGCGAACGCGTCCAGCAGGGCCTGCGTCCGCGTGACGAACTGCAGGCCGCCATCCAGTTCCGCCCCTTCCATCTCGTCCGTGGACGGCGCGACGAGCATCGTGCCATGGAGTGGTGGGACGGGAACCAGACCCAACTCGTCGACCACAGCCCGCGGCTCGCGCACGTACACGATGGGTGCGGCAGCGGAGGTGGAAGCCCGATCCTCGGCGGTCGCCACCAAGCCCGAGATGGCGTACGGAACACCCGCGTCGCGCAGGGCAAGCGGAAGGTCCTGCCATTTCTGCTGACCAGGCACGCGGACATAGAGCGGCTGGCGAGCCCGACGCGCGAACTTCGCCGCGTTGCCCGCGGCTACCGCCACAGACAAGACGTCCTCGGGCGAGCGCAGCCTCGACCACCCCACCCTCGACCATCGCTTGGCCCACTCCGAAGCGTCGGCGTCCAGGCGGCGCTCAAGCACCGCACGCGCGGCCGATGTCGCCGATGCATCGCCGGCAGAGACGACCGTCGTTCCGCTGATGACCATGCCGGTGGCGGCCAGAAGCTTCTGCAACGTCGACCAGGTCGGGTCGAGTTCACCATTCTCGATACGCCCCACGGTGGACGGGGACACATCTGCGAGGCGCGCGAGGTCAACCCGCGTCAGCCCATTAGCTGCGCGAAGCCGTTTCACAATCGTCGACGCGTCCATGATCTTCCTTTTGCGTGTACGCATTTTTGCCGATCTATGTGCGGTACTCAAGAGCAGGCGCGTCGACAGGCCAGAGTCTCAACGGACGACGCGGTGTCAACAACCTCGTGCAGAAACACACCTAGGCCCGCGCGGGTCCGAGCCCTCACGAGTTCTCCGCAGGCGTCACGGCGTTGGCCCAGACCCAGCAGCGGAGCACCCGTTCCCCGGCGGTGAACTCGATGCCGCAGGCGACGTCGTTCCAGACGACGACGGTCGCTTCGACGAGGATCGCCGTCGGCCCGAACCGCACCCACGCAACGCATCGCTTCGGTTGCGGGTCGCGTGTGACGGGCAGAACCGAGCCCTGTCGTTCATCGGCGGTGAGGGACTGCAGCGGCCCTTCGGTGGCAACTCGCTCGAGGATTCGCGCGTCCATGAGGCGGTCGAAGTGGCGAGCGTAGCGACGACTGGTGCCCATCGCTCGCCCCCTTCCTAGCCACACGCCACGCGTCGCGGGCACCTTGAGATTAGAACATGTGTTCGATAGTCTCCACGCATGCTCGCTCCGCTCGACTCGACCGAAGTCACGATCTGGATGACGGACGACAGCCCGTCACGGATGTTCTTCGCGGGCCGCCGGTGGCGAATGACGGACACCCCGACCAGGCTCCGCGACTCCGTGTGGAGCTCGAACGCGGGCGGCGGCCAGAGTCTGTACGGCTGGCGATTCCAAGGCACCGACGACGCCGGCGAAAGCCTCATCTTCGACGTCTACCCAGACCGCGACGGATGGCACGTGCACCACACGTACGCCTGACCGGAGCGCGGGCGAATCCGTGACCGTCGAGGGATCGAACCCGCCTCGATTCTGCGAGGTCTCGGGTGATAGCGAGTCGCCACCCCAACGCCAGCGAATCTGTGGCGCGAACATACACATCAGTCGAAATGTAAGTCCGCGCCACGCACCCCTGGGAAGGTCATCCAGAGCGGCGCACTGGCAAGATCCTCTCTTCGCACGACCCTGCTACTGGCGTGTACGTCTCGTCCAGGTCTTCACCGAGGTCGCCCGACGCGCAGTCGCGGCAAGAAGGCAGACTCTCTCGCGAATGCCATCGAGTTCGGGACCGACGGAGGCCCACGAGGTAGAGGCCTTCGTAGTCACGACGTTGAGCAACTCATGAGGCCCCTGACCGTGATCACGCTCGCCCGAGCGGCTCGATTCGGGTCGCACTCCCCCACGCCTCTGTGTAGTGCGGATGCAGCATCGCAACTGTGGGCTCGCTCAACCTGGTGACGACCGTGAGGTGCTCCGCCCCTAGCGACGTTCCGAGCATGAGCCCTGCGCCGCTTGAATCCGGCAGCACCAATCTGTCGTGGAGGACCTTCGATTCTCGGGGCGCGAGGCGAAGCTCGACACGCGGCCCAGCGCCAACGGCGATGGCAAGCTTCCTCGCACGATCCTCCCGCTTCAGCGCCGGCATATCGGTGTCGTACGTAAGCACTCGGCGCACGCTCGGAAGCTTCACGAGCGCGGTGAGGTCCTTCGGGTGGAGGTAAGGGTCAACGACCATCGCGTCAGGAATGTCGTCGATCCGGCTTAGGAGGTCAGCGTAGATAAACGGGTCGCTCAGGCGCCCGACCGCCTCGACATGCCCCGAGCGCGACCCCCTCGACCCGGCGGCCTCCTTGAGCATGACCGCTCCCGCGGGGGTCATCCGGACCTTCTCAGATTCGATGACGACAAGCCTCGCCTGGAGCAGGTAGTCGACGGTGCTGATCTCGTTCTCGGCGGCGTAAGGATCGTAGGTTGCCATCGTCGAGCGCGCCTCCACGAAGGCATCGACGTCATCTTTGCCTAGGTGCACGTCATGCCGCGCGAGGGTGGCGACAAACTCCAAGGCTCGCAGCGCGCCTGGTCCGAGAAGGCTCCCCATCGACAGAGTGTCCCACGACGGGGTTGCAATATAGCTCAACTGCGGAAAGTATTCCGCATATGAACCTTTCGGCGTGTCGGAGAACGGCGTGGATGCCCGCCTAGGCGGTCTCCCGCTGCCCCTGCCGCTCCTTCTTGCGATGGAACTCCCGTTCCATCGCTCGAACATACTGCGCCGCCTCCCCACGCATCATCCAGTAGTCAAGTCGTGTGCCGACCAGGAGTCGCAGCCGGGCGAGATCAATCATCTGCATGATGACCAGTCCTCCCAGCATCTTTTGCAGGCGGTTGTACTCGACTTCCAACTCCACGGCCAGATCCGTGATCTTCGTTACCCGCGGCTTCTGCATGTAGAGCTCGCGGACACCGTACGAGATCTGATGCTGCGAGATCGATGCATCCAACTGCGCGCGTCGCTCGAACGACCAGTCGTCATCGATGGGCCTCCACTGCGGCGACGGGCGCCGCCCGAAGTCTCGCGGCTCGACCAAAAAGTCTCTCGGCACATAACGGGGATCTGACACGTTCGGACCCTATCTAAAAGGGCGAAGAAGAGCGAAAAGACCGAAGAAAGCGCCTATTCCGACTGTTTCCCACTCGCTTCGACGATCCGCCGCGCACAGGAGGCGACATGAGCAAGTACACGACTCTCAAGACGACCCCGGGCGATGGGTACGACCGCATCCAGTGGTACGACAAGGCGCTGAACACGCACACCATCCGTGCCGACGACCCCATCACCGCGCGGGCCGTTGCTCCTGGCGAGCGGACCCGGAAGCCCGGCAAGTGGAAGGGCCAGAAGCCCTATCAGGGACACTACTGGTGCGCCGGGTCTCGTACGAGCGTCTTCCATGAGTCGATGACCGAGTACGCGGGGATGATGCTCATCGACCACCTGTACGACATCGTTGCGGTCTACGCCCAGCCGATGCTGATGACCTTCCTCGACGGTCGGTACTGCTACCCAGACTTCCTCGCCATCGAGGCAGACGGGACCCGCCATGTCATCGAGGTTCACCCGAAGGCACTCATGAAGCCGGAGGACGAGGTGAAGTTCGCGCACGCAGCCCGAGTGTGCGAGGCCCTCGGATGGCGGTTCACCCTCATCGACCATCTCAGCGACGTCGTCCGCATGAACCTGGAGATGATGAGCCGCTATCGCCATCACCGTTACATGCCGACTGCGGACATCGAGGACCACATCCTCCGCACGGCGAAGAAGCACGACACGTTTGGTGACCTGCGTCGCGCACTCGTTACCGACAAGCCGGGCGAGCTCACGCCATTCCTCTTTCACCTCATGTGGAAGGGCGACCTCAGTTTCGACCTCACCGCCCGCTTCACCGAACACACGGCGCTCAGCGCGGCGTGACCACCGTCAAGGAGAAACACAATGATTGCGCCTCGCACCCTCATTCTCGGACAGACCGTCCACCTCGAAATCGGCGAATTCACCCTCGTCAGCTACGCGAACGGCAGCTACAGATTGCGGGACGAGCTGTCCGGCGAGTATCAGCTCGTCCACCACACCGAGCTCGCACTGCAGCTTCCGCCCGGGCAACCGCTGGAGACGGCCGACCCGCTTGACAGCCAGCCCCTGCAGGAGGTCCTCGACGGTCTCGACGAAGCAAACCGTGCGCTTCTCCCGTACCTCCAGCAGCTCATCGACGGCACGCCCGTAGACGGAGATGAGCCGAACCCTGACTTCGCGCTCGAAGTCTCCAAAACCAAGCGCCTCGACCGGACCATCGAAGCGCTCGACAAGGTCGGTATCGACATGCCGCTCGGCACCTTGAAGCGTCGCCTCAGCAACTTCGAGAAAAAGGGCGTCGCCGGGTTGGTGGACCGACGCGTGGGACGGAAAGAAGCCCCATTCGCTCGCGTCCACCGAGACGTCCGCGCCGCACTGTCCGAGGTTCTCGTCGGATACAAGAACAAGTCCACGGTTACCTACACCGCCATCCGCGCTGAACTCGAAGTTCTGCTCATGGACAGGTTCCCGACCCCCGCGGACCGCCCGAAGACCCCGTCCCTCTCGACTCTCGAGCGTCTCGTCAAGCACATGAGCGGCAACCAGAACCCGACCACGCAGGCGAAGCGCCGCCAGACGGCCGCCCTCTCACCGACCGGCATGCACCGACCTCGCATGGTCTTCGGCCCGGGCGACGAGTGCCAGATGGACGCGACGAAACTAGACATCTTCGTCCGTATGCCCAGCGGCAAGGTGGACCGCCCCCATCTCACCGCTCTCGTCGACAAGCGCACCCGCTCCGTCGTCGGACTCAACGTCACTGAGTCCGCGCCGACGAGCATTGACCATGCCGTGCTCTTGGCGAAGGCGCTCGTGCCGCGGCGGCTCCGTTCGTGGGCCAAGGACTACGACTCGTTCGGTCTGCCGCGGATGCCGTGGACGAAGCATCTGACCAAGAAGCAGATGGAGACCTTCGACTCGTACTGCCCCTACATCTTCCCGAGCCGAATCCTCATCGACAACGGGCAGGACTTCCGCGGCACCGTCTTCGGAGCGGCGTGCGACCGGTACGGCATCTCGCTGACCCAGGCTCCCATCCACGACCCCACGGCGAAGGCCGTGGTCGAGCGCTTCTTCCGCACTGTGAAGACCAAGTTCTGCCAGTTCGTTCCGGGCTTCTCGGGTGGCGACGTCGCGAACAAGGGCGCCGACACGGTCAAGGGCGCGCTCCTCACACTGGCCGAGCTCAGCGAGCTCCTCGAAAAGTGGACGTGCATCGTCTGGCAAAACCGTCGCCATGGCGGACTCGAAGACGATTACGAGGAAGGCTTGGACCACTCACCGAACAGCATGTACGCCGCATGTATCGACCTCACTGGTCACTTCGTCCTCGCCTTCGAAGAAGAAGACTTCATCGCTCTCCTCCCGACCGACGAACGCACCGTTCAAACGGACGGCATCGAGTTCAACGGACGCAAGTACGACAGCCCGCACCTGGCCCCGATGCGCAACCGCAAGCGGGGAAGCGACAACGCCACTCCGAAGGTTGTCATCCACTTCGACCCGAGCGACGAGAGCCGCATCTGGCTCCGCTCCTCCGGCGACGCCGGCTGGATTACCTGCCACTGGACGGCGGAGCGCGGAATGTCCCGCCCGCTCGCCGAAGCTATCGCCCTCGCAGCCCACCGCCAGACGCTCGACAGCCTCACCTTCAGCGACGCGGAGGCAGACGTGATGACTGTCCGCTTCCGTAATCAGGCGGTCGCAGAGTCCATCGACGCGGTCGAGCAGGCAGCCCTGAACAAGAAGAACGAAGACAAGAAGCGGAAGGCGGCCAACATCCTCGCCGCCGTCCTCACCCCCGACACCGACAGCACCAACGACTTCGCCAACTTCGCGACGTTGGAAGCTGCAGCCCGCTGAACCACAACAGAAAGAACCGACAATGACCAACGACCTCGAACCCCTCGGTCACTTCGACCAGCGAGAGGTGCTCCAGCAGCTCCTCGAGAACGACGTGACTCTCGCGACCGAGCCGGTCACCGCTGCTGAGTACAAGAGCTGGACCCGCGCCAAGAAGCGCGCGTTCGACATCGAACGCAGCAAGCGCATCGCCGACTCCATCGTCATCATCACCCCCGCACTCCAGCAGCTGAGCCTGGCCTACAGGCGCGCCGCTCGCGTCGCGCACCGGCCGGTCGGGAGGACCGGCATCATCCTGGATGGAGAGCCGACGACCGGGAAGACGACCGCAGCCATCCGTTTGGCGGGCGAGGCCTTCCGCCGACACATCGAACGCAACCCGAGGTGGAGGGACGACGGGCACGTGCCGGTGGTGTATCTGGAAATCCCGCCGAACTGCACCGGCAAGACCGTGATGGGACGCATCCTCAACTTCTTCGGAGAGCCAGTAGTGCCGCGCATGACGCTCGAGGAGCGCACGACCCAGGCCACCAACCTGTTCGCCAAGGCACACACGTCCCTCGTCATCTTTGACGAGATTCAGAACCTCGCTCAGTCGAACTCGACCGGTCGCTTCGAGAGTGCGCAGGCCATCAAGAACCTGATGAATCACGTCAAGGCCGTCCCGATGTACGTCGGCTTCGACCTGGAAGAGTCCGCTTTCACCAACGAGGAACTCGGCGCTCAGTTCGCGTCGCGCTGCTCCACGGTTCGCCTCAGCAAGCTCGACATCACAACAAGCGCTGGGCGGCAGCTGTGGGGAGGCGTCATCGTCAAGTTCGAGGAGCAGCTCGCGTTGCTGGCGCACCCGCCCCAGATGCTGCTGCAGGAAGCAATGTACCTCTGGAACCGCACGCGCGGCTCCATCGCTGCCCTCTCTCGGCTCCTGACAACCGCAGCACTCGACCTCATCGAGGCAGGCAACGCTGACAGCGAGCTCATCACGAAAGAACTGCTCGACTCCATCCCGCTGGACCTCACCTCCGAACGCCTCCTGTCCGAGGCGACCCTCGCGCACAAGGAGCCTTCCCGTGCTGCCTGAGCGCTCCTGGCCGTTCCGCGTCCGTCCCGGCTCGTTCGAGGCCGTGGACAGCTACTTGGCGCGTCTGCGTGCGGCAAACCACGTGTCCAGCCTCGCCTGGGGCTTTTGGTCCGCCCAGGCGGTACGCAACAGCCGCCTGGGCAAGACCGACGCGATCCCTCTCATCGTTGAAGCTGTTGCGGGGTTGCGCCCCGGGCACTTCGAACGCGACCTCGCTGCCCAGCCGCGTCACGCTGACGGGGAGACCTGCGGGAACTGCGTCACGCGCCTGGACGAGCGGTACGCCTGTGTGCGCTGCCACCCCGGGGAGTCGGTGCCGCAGATCGCTCACGACGGGCCTCGCGTCTGTCGCCGACACATGATGTGGGTAGGCCCCAGTGCCACCCCCGAGCGGCAGCACCCGGTCGGAGGCGCTGTGCTTCGCGCTGACCGGAAATACCGTCGCCTTCGCCGGCAGGGTTTCCTCGATGCCCACAGGCTCGCCGAGATTCTCGACTGCGTGGATGCGTGGGTCCACGAATCCACGCAGTCGATGGCCGCTGCGTCCCGTTTCGTCATCGCGGTCGAGCTCGCACACGCTGCGTTCCGGCCTCACACCATCGACTCCTACACGTCTCGTGCCGTCGATGCACAGGAGCGGTACTTGCGACTCTCAGAGGTCGTCGCCGGCATCGCCGGGACCGACGACTGCATCGTACTCACGGACGCCGTCTGGCTTCTCCTGCGCGCCGCTGGCCACCAAGACCAGTCGCTCCCGCACTCGTTCCGGTGCACCCCGAAGCAGGAAAACATCGACGAACAAGCAGAGCTCGACCAGCTCCGCAGCTCGCGCTACCCGCGTGGTCTGAACCTGCACCTGACGCAGTACGTCGCCTCTCGTCTCACCGGCACGCGATACGCACGTGAGCTGCACTCGTCGAAGCTCAACGACTACGTGTGTTCGCGCGGCCACCGGTTCGAGCAGAGGGTATTGCAGCTGATGAAGGTGCAAACCGGGGTCGGGTGCCCCTATTGCTCGCGCCGCAAGCTCCTCCGCGGATACAACTCCATGGTGGAGACCGACCCCCACCTCGTCCGCTACTGGCACCCCACATTGAACGGGACGCTCCGCCCGGAAGACGTAATCACGGGATCGAATCGGGTGGTGATGTGGACCTGCGACGAGGGCCACGACCATGACATGGAGATCTCCAGGAAGAAGCGAGGCACCGGATGCCCCTACTGCACGAACAAGCGCGTGGATAAGTACATCAACGCGTTCTCGTTAACCCATCCGAAGGAGGCCGCAGACTGGCACTCTGACCTCAACGGAGACCTCACCCCAGACCAGTTCGTCGCCGGTTCCGACCAGGAGGTGTGGTGGAAGTGCCCGAATGAAGGCCACGACTTCCAGATGTCCATCTACCACCGGAGCCGAGGGAACAGCTGCCCCTTCTGCGACAGAAGGAAGGTGCATGCCACAACCTCCTTCGCTGTCACTCACCCCGTCGCTGCGGCGCGCTGGCACCCGACGAAGAACGGGGCGCTCCGCCCCACCGACGTTCTCGCCTACACCAACACCAAGGTCTGGTGGCTGTGTGAGGAGAAGAAGCACCACTACTTCAGCTCCCTCCTCGCCCAGGCCCGCGGTGCCGGATGTAACATCTGCACCGGCCGCGCCGTGGACGAGCAGAACTGCATGCGCACCACTCGCCCAGACCTCGCTCGGGATTTCCATCCCACGGCCAACGGCTCGCTGACCCCCGACACCATCATGGCAACGACAGATAGGCGCATCGTGTGGCGATGCCGCAATAACCACCACTGGACCGCGAGCGGTCAGAACCGGGTCAAGCACCGGACAGGATGCCCCTACTGCTCCAACTACGCGGTCTGGGTTGGATGGAACGACATGGCAACGACCCGACCGGATCTCGCCGCCGACTGGGACGAAGAACGCAACGGTGACCTCACCCCACAGAGCGTGGTCGCCGGCACGAACAAGCGCATCGCCTGGAAGTGCAACAGCTGTGGCCACCGCTGGTCGGAGACCGGCTTCAAGCGAGTTCGGAGAGGGCGGTGCGCGAACTGTTCGTCCTCGACTCGATAAGTCGACGACTCGATGAACGCCTCGCCGCACGGCGAGGCGTTCATTTTGCAGGCCCTACTCGCACAGAGGCCGCGAATGATACGAGATCACACGCACGACTGACTTATCGAGTCCGACTATTGGGCTCACGCGATGTCTGGGGACAGCGAGAGCTTGAGTCAGGGCCTCCGGTTCGACGGGATCGTGCAAGTGCGTGAGTCGGTCAAGTCTGCTCAGCCACTGTGACCGCGTTCCCCAGACCCAGCAGCGGAAAGTCTCCCCTTCTGCGCGGAACCCAATGCGCCAACGGAGCCGACCGCAACCGCACAGCATCGACGCGGATCGCCTCCGGACCGAACCTCACCCACGCACGTACTCGTGTGTACCGGCGGGAGTAGATCGTGACAGGCCGCTCCCGCACCGCGAGCTCCCGACCTGTCAGCGATTGCAAGGCACCAGTCGTCGACTCCTGAATGATGGAACGGTGCTACATCTGCACGTCGTAGAGCGGCGCGAGGTGCTTGCCGGTCCCGTGGGCCGGTGACCCTCGCTCCGTGCGGACTCGTCCCGCGTGCAGTCGAGCCCCGACATCGACACCGATGTCGGGGCTATTCGATACAACAGAGCCATGACTGATGCAGTCTTCTGGTCCGCAGTTCAAGGCATCGGCACGCTCATAGCCGCCGTCGCCGCTATCGCCGCCGTCTTCATCGCTGGCAGCCAGCTCCGTCAGCTCATCGCTTCGAACCGGCTTCTCGCCGACTCGAACGACACCATGGCTGAGTCGAACATTTCGCTCACCCGCCCGTACGTCGTCGTCGACTATGAGTTCCGCCCGTCCCTTACGCGCGACGGACGCACCAGTGGCACCTCCGTCTTCGTCGTTATACGGAACGACGGACGGACCCCTGCACACAACATCACGATGAGGGTTGACAAACCTTTCGCTCCGATCTCCACACCCGACCAGGAGGGATGGCGAAAGAGCATCGAAGACCTCAACCGCATGATGGACGGGACCTCTCGGCTGCGCTCGCTCACCTCGAGTCGCCCTCTCAAGTACTACCTCGACGACGAAGCTCTCTTCGGGGCGTCGGACGAGGAGGCGCCGGAGTACACCGTCACAGTGACGTACGAAGACGGCGACGGACGCGAGTTCGGAGAAACCTTCAATCTCGACGTCGAGCCGTGGCGTAGGTCACTCGCTATCGGTGACCCCCTCCTCCGGGTGGGCAAGTACATCGAGTCTGTGGCCTATGAGATCCGCGGCGCCAAACAGATCATCCGCAACAAGCAGTCGAGCATCACCGTCGAGCCGCGCATCTCCGCAAGCAGCAGTACGGGACAACGCCACCGCCGCCGTGTCGAACGACTGCGTGGCAAGCGTCAGCGCGAGTAGAGCTGGGAATCGAGCGACGACTCGAGCTTCCAGATAGTTCGAAGATCCGGCCAGGACTCGCCAAGCAGAATCTTGCGAACCGTTCCTTCGTCGATGCCCGCATCGCGCGCGACTTCCCGAACTGGGCGCTCACCAATTGCAGACTTCAGATTCAGCGCAAACCGACGTGCGGCCTCGCCGACCGGGTCGGTCGACGGCCCGTCCGGCCACTGCGAAGAGAGCATGGCGGGCGTCGCCCGAGCTTCTTTACGCGCCATCTCACAGCCTCCGAACCCGAGAACCCAGTGTTTACCGGGATCAACTACGTCTCGTTGGAGCACCTTCGCCTGCGTGGTCCAACTTCGATTGGAGAAAAAGCTTCTTCAGGGATGTCCAATATTCAGTCGAGCAGGAGCGCCGGCTCCTCGAGCACCGACGCGACGTCGGCGATGAACCGGCTGATGCCGTCGCCGTCGATGACGCGGTGATCGAACGACCCCGACACGGTCGTCACGAAGCGGGGGCGCACCTCGCCGTCGA
>JAAIGF010232715.1_pt1 | contig 51190 bp, 41 predicted proteins | sample 6487441 | NCBI WGS metagenome assembly JAAIGF01 (sample SAMN13974129, study PRJNA590717) | phyllosphere metagenome | biome: pepper field; feature: multiple bacterial spot infested pepper fields; material: pepper leaves; isolation source: leaves from pepper fields | host: Capsicum annuum ...
CCCCGGCTGTTCGCTGTGCATGGGCAACCAGGCGCGGGTGGCGGATGGCGCGACGGTGGTGTCGACGTCGACCCGTAACTTCCCGAACCGTCTGGGAGCGGGCGCCAATGTGTATCTGGCGTCAGCCGAACTGGCGGCGGTCGCGTCGCTGCTGGGACGTCTGCCGACGCCGGACGAATACCAGCAGTATATGGTGCAGGTGGACAAGACCGCGGACGACACTTACCGCTATCTGAACTTTGACCAGTTGCAGCAGTACACGAACAAAGCGGACAAGGTGATCTTCCAGACCGCCGTGTAAACCGCTATAGTTCGCAGCAATTAACAGGAAGGGAGGCCGAGAGGTCTCCCTTTTTTACTGTGGTGGCGCGCGGTGGCGAATCAGGCAGAGGAGAACGATCATGGACTATGAGTTTTTGCGTGATGTGACCGGGCAGGTAGTGGTCCGGATGTCGATGGGCCATGAAGTGGTAGGGCACTGGCTGAATGAAGAAGTTAAAGGCCAGCAGGCGGTGCTGGATGAAGTGGAAGCCGCGGTTCGTGAGCTGGCCGGCAGCGAACGTCAGTGGGAGCGCCCCGGCCATGAATACACGCTGTTGCTGGACAGCGAGGAAGTGATGGTGCGTGCCAATCAGCTGGCGTTTGAAACCGACGAGCTGGAAGAAGGCATGAGTTATTACGATGAAGAAAGCTTGTCGTTGTGCGGGCTGGAAGACTTTCTTGAGCTGCTGGAGAAATACCGGGCGTTTGTGGATAAGTCCTGACCTGGATGCAACCGGGTCAGATAAACGAAACCGCAGGAATACGGATTACTGTTCGCTGAGGCGTGTTTCCATCGCCGGGTGATGCTTGTGCTGGCGCGCCAGATTGAGTATCTCCACGCCGATGGTAAAGAACATGGCGAAGTAGACATAGCCTTTTGGCACATGGATTTGCAGGCTGTCCAGCATCAGGGTGCCGCCTACCAGAATCAGAAACGCCAGCGCCAGCATTTTGACTGACGGGTGCGCATCGATGAATTCGCCGATGGTTCGCGCCGCCAGCATCATGATCACTACGCCCAGCACCACCGCCAGCATCATGATCAGCAGGTGCTGCGACAGCCCGACCGCGGTGATCACCGAATCCAGACTAAAGATGATATCCAGCAGCATGATCTGCACGATCGCACCCCAGAACGCGGTGGTACGGCTGCGGCGCTGTGCCTCTTCTTCCCCCGCCAGCGTGGCGCGAATCTCGCCGCCGGATTTAACGATCAGGAACAAACCGCCAGCCAGCAGGATCAGGTCGCGGGCGGAAAATGCGCGATCGGCGATGCTAAACAGTGGGTCGGTGAGGTGCATCAGCCAGGCTATCGAGGCCAGCAGCGACAGGCGCATCAGCATTGCGCCCGCCAGCCCGGTAAAACGGGCGCGGGATTGCTGAGCGTGCGGCAGTCGGGCGACGACCAGGGACAGAAAAATAATGTTGTCGATACCAAGGATGATTTCCAGCAGCGTCAGGGTGAACAAGGTCAACCAGGCGTTGGGATCGGCCAGCCACATCAACATGGGGTACTCCTTTTTCCGGGCGGCGCGGTGGCGGCGTCGAGGTCCGGTTGATTATACCCCTGTCTAACGTATGGGTTAACTGTGGCTGACCGTGACTATCATGCTGTGGCTATTTCGTGGCGTCGCTATTAGTGCGGCATGGCTATAACGAGGCGCCGCCGCAAATCACCAACTGCTGCCCGGTGATGGCCGCCGCTGAAGGCGACAGCAGGTACGCCACCAGATCCGCCACCTCCTGCGGTTGGATAAACCGGCCGATTGGCGGCAGCTTTGGCGGCGAGCTTTGCCGTCCCGGCTGATTCAGCATCGGCGTTTCGGTGGCGCCCGGCGCGACGATATTGACGGTGATGCCGCGCGGCGCCAGTTCCGCCGCCCAGCTTCTTACCATGCCGATCATCGCCGACTTGGTGGCGACATACTGGCTGCGCCCGGCGGCGCCGCTGGATGTACGACTGCCCAGCAGTACGATACGGCCGCCCTGCGGCAGTTTGTCCACCAGCCGGTCGGCCAGCACTTCAGCCACCTGAATATGCAGCTTCCACAGTTGCTCGCTGTCGGCATACGACAGGGTGCCCAGCGTGGCGGCTTTCATCACCCCGGCGGCGTGGATCACCGCATCGACGGCGGGCAGGCTGTCCAGCAACGCGATAAGCGCCGGCGTATCGGTGATATCCAGCGGGTGATGCGTGAAGTTCGGGTGCTGATGCGCGCCCGGCTGACGCGATAGCCCGACAACCTTCCAGCCTGCCGCCAGCAGGGTAGCGGTAATGGCGGCGCCGATACCGGAACTGCTGCCGGTGATCACCACCTGTTTTGGTCCTGACATACGGCGTTACCCCTGTGCGTTCAGTAATTCGACCGGCACCTTGAACACCGCTTTTTTCACCGGAGCCGGCTGATCGTCAATGGCGCACAGCGCCTGATGCGGTTCACCCGGATAGAAGGTGACGAAATCCCCGGCGGCCAACCGGATGGCGTGCGGCACCTGCGGCTGTTCCAGAATGAACAAGTCCGGTTTACGTTCGGTCGCGGCGCGATCGCCGGCGTCATTCAGGTCGTAGCCGATGATCTCTTCGCCGGCGAGAATCAGCTGAATATCGAGAAAACGGCGGTGGAATTCGGTATGGCGTTCGGCTTTCGGGGCGGTGGAGACGGTACCGATGGAGTAGAACCAGTCGACATTGTCCGGCTGGTACTTGCCTTCCGGCAGGGCGTTCAACTGGTCGAGCGTGAAACCGGAAAGGATGCGCCACAGAGGCTCGGGTAACGTCGCCAGCGGCAGATGATTCAGATTGCCTGCGATCATGGATGGCTCCTTAACTGAAGGAGGCGGAGATAGCCTCCCTGAAGGCAATGGATATGACGGCCCACCGGGCGGCGCCGTGCGTCGGCGAGTGGGAAACCGGTGTTGTCCCTCCCCCTGGCGGGGGGAGGGCGAGCGAGGTATTAACCCTTGACCCACTCTTCGCTAACGCAGACGTACTTGATGGCCTGCCGGAAGTAGGTAAAGGCGATGTGCAGCTTGCCGTCCGGCCCTTGCTTGATGCTGGGGTAGGAGAACTCGCGGTTAAGTTTCTCGGTCGAGTTGTTGGTCATGCAATAACCGTCGCCCACTTCCAGATTACGCTGCCACGGCCAGGTTTTGCCGCCGTCTTCGGAGATAGCCAGCGTCATCGGCGCGCGCGGCGCACCCCAGAAGGCGCTGCGTCCGGATGAGATCTCCGGCATTTTGGCGTCGTTTTCTTCTTCGTCCTCGATTTCGTCATACAGCGACAGGCGACGCTCGGTGGCGCCTTCGGCGCTCATGGCGTTGAACACCAGCGCCAGATGGCCGTTGTCCAGCGTGGTCACCTGAATAGACGAGTTGTTGTTGGGCAGAACGGTCGGCACCGGTTCGGACCAGGTGGCGCCGCCGTCGGTGGAGTGGCTACGGTAGATGAAATCGGCCCAGCGGCTGCGGAACAGCGCCAGCAGAGAACCGTCCTTGAGCGGCGTAATGTTCATGTGCACGCAGCCGGTGCTGTTCGGCACCACCGATTCACGCCAGGTTTTACCCTGATCGCTGGAGATTTTCACCGCGCTGATGTCGTCGTTGCCGACCCATTTTTCACCCGGCTGGGTACGGCAGTAGAACACCGGCAGCAGCCAGTCGCCGTTGGGCAGCACGGTAATCGGCTGGCGGATGAAGGTGCCTGGCTGTTCCAGCAGTGTACCGATTTCGCCCCAGGTGTAGCCCTGATCCAGCGACTGACGGTAACGCACGATGGCGGTGTCCTGATTACCGGATTTCTGCGCGGTATACAGCAACCACAGCACGCCGTCCGGCGCCAGGAACAGCACCGGGTTTTGTTCGGAACGGGTCGGGTCGTCGGACAGCTTGACCGCGGGCGTCCATTGCCCGCTGTCTTTTACCAGCCTTGACTGGTAAATCGAAATGTCGGACACCCCTTCCTGGGTGCCGCCGAACCAGACGCACAGCACATCGCCGTTAGGCAGGTGCAGCAGGTTGGCGGCGTGGTTCTGCGGGCGTTCCGACGGGATATAGGCGTCGATGCGCTGGCTGTCGCCGTCTGCCGGATGAACCAGGCCGCTGCGTTCGATGGTAATGGTTTCGGTCGTCATGACTATTTATGCTCCAGAATGAGGTACGGAGGGTTCGCTTTGCTGTTTGGCCTTGGCCGCCTTGTTGGGGATCAGACGGTCGATCGCCATCACCACCGCCGGGGTCAACAGTGCAATGTACATATTGTCGATGCCGAACGGGTTACCCATGATGTACCAGATGGAGGTAACCACGCAGGACAGGATCAGGCCGGTGTTGACGCCGCGGGAGCTGCTAAAGAACGGCAGGTAGAACGCGACCATCGCCACCACGGAAATCGACAGACGAATGGCGCGGGTGAAGAACGACAGCTTCAGCACTTCCGGCACCAGCAGCACGAACACCAGCGGTAGGAAACCGATGATCAGCGAGAACACGCGGGTCATCTTGAACTCTTTTTCCGGCGTCGGTTTGCAGTAAGGCACGTAGAAATCTTTCACGATCAGCGAGGCGATCGCCAGTGCGACGGTACTCACGCTGATGAAGATCGACGCCACCAGTGAGGTGGTCACCACGCCGGCCAGCCACGGGTTCATATCCTGAAGGAAGATCGGCAGGGCGTACAGGCTCTTGATTTCCGGGTGCACGAACTTGGCGGCGACGCCGATAATGGCAATCGCCAGCGCGATCGGCATACAGAACAGGAACGCAATCCAGGTGGCGCGCTTGGCGGATTTCTCATCCTTGGTGGAGGCGATAGCCTGAATCACGAACTGGGTACAGAAAATGGAGCCGATGGTGCCGATGAGCCACGCGCCGATGGTGCTGGCGCCGATGTTGCCGTCCCAGGTCCAGTAGAATTCCGGCATCTTCTCGACCATCGGCGTGATGCCGCCGGTCATTTTCAGCGCCACGTACAGGATGATCATCACCCCGACGTACTTCAGGCCGCTGTGGATCAGCGTCACGTACGCCACGCCTTTGATGCCGCCGAAGTAGAAGTAGAAGGTACTGACGATGGCGGTAATCAGCGCCGCTACCGGCAGGCTCACTTTCAGCACGGTGGAGATGGCGGCGGCGCCGCTGACGTAGTTACCCACGTTTACCAGCAACAGCGCGTAGATCATGATGATGGAGATGATGTTCTTGGTGGTATTGCCGTAACGTTCGGCGATAGCGCCAGAAATAGTGATTTTCCCGGTGTTATAGATCTTTTTCACCAGAATCATCCCGAACAGCAGGAAGCCGATGGCGGCGCCGATCACCGACCACGAAGCGGCGATGCCGCTTTCAAAGGCCGCCTGCGAGGTACCGACCGTGGACTTGGCGCCGATAAACTCGGTCATCAGCAGCACGCCGACGATAAACGCCGGCAGCGCGCGTGAGCCTTCCATGAACTCCGAGTTGGAGTTACTGCGCAGCCGCAGCGTCAGCAAGGATGTAAGGGCGATGTAGACGACAATTATCCCGACGATGATAAGTGTGTCTGTCAGATCAAAATGGTTCATGGTTTTCGATCCTGTAGGAGTAAGGGTAAGTTCTCATTCAGTGCGAGAACGGTTTGATAATGGTGCGAATAACGTCTTCGTCTTGTGCTGAGAACTGAATCGGGTAGCGACTGACGCCCACATCCTGTCCCATCAACGTCAGCGCTTTCTTCACCACGGCCGGCGAGAACGCCACTGCGTACAGCGTTTTACGCAGTTCGCTCACCTGCTCCTGCGCCTGGCGGGAACCTTCGATGTCGCCAGCGTGGAAGCGATGCCAGATCTGGCTGATGGCTTCCGGCGCCACGTTGGCGAGGCCGGAAATACAGGCGGAACAGCCGTCGACGAAGCCCTGGTGGATCAGCGAGTCCGGCCCGTTGAGTACGTCGCAGTTCGGCATGTCTTTCACCGCCTGCAGGAAGCCGCTCAGGCTTTCGTAGCTGCCGGCGCTGTCCTTGATGCCGATGATGTTGGGATGCTCGGCCAGAACCCGCACCGTTTCCGGTTGCAGGGTGTTGCCGGTGCGAGCCGGAATGTTGTACAGGAATACCGGCACCGGCAGCGCGTCCGCCACTTCACGGTAGTGGGCGATCAGCTCGCTTTGTTTAAGCGGTACGAAGTAAGGGGTGATCACCGACACCGCGTCCACGCCCAGCGCGGCGATGCGTTTGCCGAGCTTGATGGTTTCGCGGGTGGAGATTTCCCCGATGTGCGCCACCACCGGCACCTTGCCGGCGACTTCATCGACGCAGGTTTCAGTGACGGCCACTTTCTCGTCGGTGTGCAACACAAAGAACTCACCGTTGGTGCCGTTACAGAAAATGCCGTTGCCGTAGCGCATCTGGCGTTGAATCTGCTGGCGCATGGCGGCGGGGCTGAATTCCCCCTGATGGTCAAAAGGCGTGACGATCGCCGTCAGTACGCCTGTAATCGGTCTAGTCATCGTTATTGTTCCTCGTTATCTTCATCATCCAGAGCGACGTTGTTAAAATGCTCATTTAAAACAATTAGTTAAAACGATTAGTTAAAACAAATCGTTAAAACTCGCGGTTAAAACAACGTTGAATAAATGGCGTGGACGTCTTGCGCCGTAACGGCGGTCGGGACGTTTTTCATCAGCCGCTGCACCTGCAGTGCGGATTCCACCAGATACGGCAGGTGATCCGGGCTGATCCCCAGTTGTTGCAGCGAAGACGGCAGGTTCAGCCGTTTCACCAGCGCGGTGAAGTAATCCACCAGCGCCTGGGCTTTTTGTTCGGTGGTCAGCGACAGGTCGGCATCCGGCAGCAGGTCGTAGGCCTGTGCGAATTTTTCCGCCGCCGCGTGCTGAACAAAGCGCATGCAAGGCGCCAGCAGGATGGCGTTCGCCACGCCGTGCGGGATGTGGTACTTGCCGCCCAGCGGGTAAGACATGGCGTGCACCAGATGGGTGCCGGAATGCGCGATGGAGGCGCCGCCATAGTAGGAGGCCCACAGCATATTCAGACGGGCTTCCAGATTGTCCGGTTCGTTCACCGCGGTTTCGATGTTGGCGAACAGTTTCTTCATGCCGATTAGCGCGTAGTTGTCCGCTACCGGGTTGGCGATGGTGGCGGTGAAGCATTCGATCAGGTGGCACAGCGCATCGATGCCGGTAGACGCGGCGATATGCGCCGGCATGCTGGTAGTCAGTTCCGGCACCAGCGCCACGTAATCCGGCAGCATGACCGGGGTGATGATGCCGACTTTGGTTTCTTTCTCCGGGATCGCCAGAATGGCGTTCGGCGTGGCTTCAGAGCCGGTGCCGGCGGTGGTCGGGATCAACAGGGAAGTGGTGCGGCGGGTCGGCTTGCGGCCTTCCAGCAGGCTGTCGAGCGTGATGCCCTCTTCGCCGGCGCACAGCAGCGACAGCAGTTTCGCCACGTCCAGCACGCTGCCGCCGCCCACGCCGACCACCAGGTCCGGCTGGGTGGCCGGTAACTGTTGCAGCACGGCCGCCACATCATGCTGGCTGGGTTCGGCCGGCACATTATCAATCAGGGAAAGCTGCGGCACGCCCGCTTTCAGCTGCGCGATCAGGGCCTGTACCCCGGCCAGCCCCACGATATTCTTGTCCGTCACCAGCAGTACGTGCTGCCTGCCGCGCAGGAGGTAGCCCAGATCCTGAAGTGCCTGATAACCGCTGATGAGGGTGCTGTTGATATTCATACTGGTACCTTGTCTTTTCGCTGTGACTTCAGCTGGATAAGTCTGATTTTTTTCAATCACATTTCCGTTATATGACAGAAAAAAATCGTTTTGCTCGCATTGTGTGGATAATTTATAGGTTAAATTGGTTTTGAATAATTTGATGTTGCTCACATATAATCAAACGTGATTCAATATAATCATTTTCAGGTAATCGAACTGACGGAGAGCGGTTATGTCGGACGGGCGTGAACTCACCCGGATATTGGTGGTGGCGGATGACTTCACCGGCGCCAACGATGCGGGCGTCGGACTGGCGCTGCAGGGCGCACGGGTGAATGTGATGTTTGACGCCGCGGCGATCCGTGCCGGGCAGCCGGATGACGCGCTGGTGGTCAACACCGACAGCCGTGCGGTCGCGGCTTCGCTGGCGGCGGAACGCACCGCGCAGGCGGTGGGGCTGTGGCGTAAAAGCGGCGCGCGCGGCTGGATTGTCAAAAAGGTGGACTCCACGTTGCGCGGCAACCCAGGCGCGGAAATTGAAGCCGCGCTGAACGCCGCCGATCTGTCGCTGGCGTTGATAGCGCCTGCGGCGCCGGCGCTGGGCCGCATCACCCGTGACGGGCAGGTATGGGTGCACGGTAAGTTGCTGACCGACACCGAGTTCGCCAGCGACCCGAAAACGCCGGTGCGTTCGGCGTCCATCGGCGAGCGGCTGGCGGAACAGACCGGCCTGGCGCAGGCGGCGCTGTCTCTGAACGAGATTCGCGGCGGCGATCTGGCGGCGCGCCTGCAACAGTTGCAACACAGCGGGATACGGCTGGTAGTGCTGGACGCCGAACGTCAGCAGGATCTCGACCGTATTGTTGACGCGGCGGCGCAACTGGCGGAAAAGCCGCTGCTGGTCGGCTCCGCTGGACTGAGCGAGGCGCTGGCGCAACATCTGGCGTTTCCGGCGCCCTGTCGCGCGTTGCTGGCGGTGATTGGTTCGATGAGTGAAATCGCTCAATTACAGATTAAGGCGGTCAGTCAGCGGCCGGACGTCACGCTGATTGACCTGGATATCGCCGGATTGCTGGCGACCGGCGACGACACGCTGGCGCAAACGTGCCGGCAGGCGGCGGCGGTGTTGGCAGCGGGCCGCCACTGCGTGATTCGTACCTGTCACGACGATAACCAGCGATTTGAAGTGGACCGTCTGTGCCAGCGCTACGGTATGAGCCGTCAGCAACTGGGAGACACGATCAGTCGCCGGCTGGGCGAGCTGACGCGGCAAATTGTGCAGCGTCAGCGGCCGGGCGGGCTCTATTTATCCGGCGGGGATATCGCCATTGCCGCGGCGACCGCATTGCAGGCCAGCGGATTCCGCATCAATGGACAGATTGCATCCTGCGTACCCTGGGGGCGTCTGCTGGACAGTCTGGTAGGCGATATTCCCGTGATGACGAAAGCGGGCGGGTTTGGCGATGAGGCCACCCTGCTAAATGTTTTGCGATTTATTGAGGAGAGCGCGTGTGAGTAAAATTATTGCGGTAACTATGGGCGACCCGGCGGGCATCGGCCCGGAAATCATCATCAAATCGTTGGCCGAAGGTGAACTGTCCGGCGCGCCGGCGGTGGTGGTGGGCTGTGTACAGACGCTGCGCCGCATTCTGGCGTTAGGCGTCGTGCCGCAGGTGGAGCTGAACGAGATTACGCGTCCTGCCGAAGCGCGTTTTGCGCCTGGCGTTATCAACGTGATCAACGAACCGCTGGCCGATCCGCAGGGCCTGAAAAAAGGGGTGGTGCAGGCGCAGGCCGGCGATCTGGCGTATCGTTGCGTGAAACGCGCCACCGAACTGGCGATGGCGGGCGAGGTACATGCCATTGCCACCGCGCCGCTGAACAAAGAAGCGCTGCACTCCGCCGGGCATCTCTATCCGGGGCACACCGAACTGCTGGCGAAGCTGACCAACAGCCGCGACTACGCGATGGTGCTGTACACCGACAAACTGAAGGTAATCCACGTTACTACCCATATTGCGCTGCGCAAATTCCTGGATACGCTGAATCGTGAGCGGGTGGAAACCGTGATTGCGATGGCGGACACCTTCCTGAAACGCGTCGGCTACCAGGCGCCGCGCATCGCCGTGGCCGGGGTGAACCCGCACGCGGGCGAAAACGGCCTGTTCGGCGACGAAGAGATCACCATCGTCGGCCCATCCATAGAGGCGATGAAAGCCAAAGGCATCGACGCCTACGGCCCGTGCCCGCCGGATACCGTCTACCTGCAGGCGTACGAGGGGCAATACGACATGGTGGTGGCGATGTACCACGATCAGGGGCACATTCCGCTCAAGCTGCTGGGCTTTTATGACGGCGTGAATATCACTGCCGGACTGCCGTTTATCCGCACCTCCGCGGACCACGGCACCGCGTTTGATATCGCCTGGACAGGTAAAGCGAAGTCTGAGAGCATGGCGATCTCTATCAAATTAGCGATGCAACTGGCCTGATAGAATCGCAGAGTATATACCCTAAATAATTCGAGTTGCAGAAAGGCGGCAACCGAGTGAATCCCCAGGAGCTTACATGAATAAGTGACTGGGGTGAGTGACAAATCGGCGTAAGCCGATTTGAACGCTGCTAGCAGCGGCCCCGAAGGGGCGAGGCCCATGAAATGGGGCGAGTAACGCAGCCAACGCATCTGCAACTTGAAGTATGACGGGTATGATTTTTTTGAATACGTCGTGGGGCACACACATTGACTGATACGTTGCGTGTAAATGGAGAACGAGTGAAAGGACAAAGCCGTCTCGATCAGATTCTGGACTATCTGAAAAGCCATAATCTGGTGACGGTGGATGAACTTGTGACGGTCATTGATGCGTCCCCGGCGACGATTCGCCGCGATTTGATTAAGCTGGACGAGCAGGGTGTCATCAGCCGTAGCCACGGCGGGGTGACGCTCAACCGCTTTATCCCTTCCCAGCCGACCACCAATGAAAAGCTGCAGCGCAATCTGTCGGAAAAACAGGCCATTGCGCGGCAGGCGGCGTCGCTGGTGCAGCCCGGCAACGCGGTAGTGCTGGATGCCGGCACCACCATGCTGGAGCTGGCGCGCAATTTAACGCATCTGCCGCTGCGGGTGATCACCGCCGATTTGCAGATCGCGCTGTTTCTCTCCGAGTTCAAGCAGATCGAAGTGACGATCATCGGTGGGCGCATCGACGACAGCAGCCAGTCCTGCATCGGTGAGCACGGTCGCCGTTTACTGCGCAGCGTCTATCCAGACATTGCCTTTATCAGTTGCAACTCCTGGAGTCTGGAGAAAGGCATCACCACGCCCACCGAGGAAAAAGCCGGCATCAAGCAGGATCTGGGCACGAATGCCAGCCGCCGGGTGTTGCTGGCGGACAGCAGCAAATACGGCGCCTACTCGCTGTTCTGTGTGTCGCCGTTGTCTGAACTGACCGATATCATCACCGACAGCAATTTGCCGCCGGAGGTGGAGCGCCAGCTGCGGGCGCAGCCGTTCAATCTGCAACTGGTGAACGTGGCGGGCCGCTGACCGGCGGCTTTGCCTTTATTCTCTATTTCCCTTTATTCCCCATTTCCCTTTACTCTCTATTTCTCTTCACTCTCTATTTCTCTTTACTCTTGCGTTGCTCTTCACTCTCTTTTTCCTTCGTTGTCTTGCCCGTTTTGATTTCCTCCGGCTCATGCGTACGGCGACTTTGGTTGCCGGAAATCGGCATATGTTCCACCGCGATAGTGTGTCAGGATGACTGCTTATACCATCAGGCTACAAGGAGATAAGCATGGGGATTACCCGCCTGAATCACGCGGTGCTGTATGTGTCCGACGTGGAGAAAAGCACCGCATTCTACCGCGATACGTTAGGTTTTCGCCCCAAGCCGGGCGGCAGTCAGGCCGTGTTTACCCAGGCGGCGGAATCGGATAACGATCATGATCTGGCGCTGTTCGCCAAAAATCTCGGTCAGCAGCGGGCCGGCGTGTTTCGCGCCCGCGGCGAGCAGCCCGGCGAACATGAGCCGCCGGCGGGGTTGTACCATCTGGCGTGGGAAGTGGATACGCTGCATGAACTGAAGCGGATTCGTGACCGGCTGGCGCAAGACGGGCGGCTGGGGCTGGAGGAAGACCACGGCGTACACAAGAGCGTGTACGGCCACGACCCGGACGGCTTGCTGTTTGAGGTCACCTGGTTTATTCCCGCCGACCAACTGACGGACGCGGACCGCGATCACCAGGGCATTCAGCCGCTGGACTTCGAGCGCGAACTGGCGCGTTTCGGTTGATTGATGACGTTTCGGTTGATTAATGAATAGTTAAAAAGCTGAGGCACGGCTGCCTCAGCGTAGCGCTGCGGTTATTTATCCCACTTGGCTTTGGGCGGAACATAGGACAGTGCGCTATCCAGCACCGCTTCCGGGCGGTCGGAAACAATCAGCATGTCGAGGTACTCTTTTTTCATGAAGCCTTCGGTGACGATCTTGTTCACGAAGGTGATGTATTCGTCGTAATAGCCATTCACGTTGAACAGGATGCAGGGCTTGTGATGAATGCCCAGCTGCGCCCAGGTCCACTGTTCGATGATCTCTTCGAGCGTACCGGCGCCGCCCGGCAGCGCGATGAATACATCCGACAGTTCGGCCATTTTCGCTTTGCGTTCATGCATATCCGCGGTGATGACCAGCTCCGTCAGTTTCGGGTGGGCAATCTCTTTTTCCACCAGATGTACGGGCATGACTCCGGTCACGGAGCCGCCGTGCTGCAACGCGGTATCCGCCACCAGCCCCATCAGACCCACTTTGCCGCCGCCGTAGACAATACCGGCCTCTTTCCCGACCAGATATTGAATAAGTTTTTCGGTTTCCTGCTGATAAATATTGTTATTGCCAGGCGCGGAACCACAGAATACGCAGAAATTTAACATATATTCCCTTTTAGTCAGGCGGTGCCAGCAATGAAATAAATCCAGAGTCTGGCGCTGCGGGCAAATATACCGGAGAGCAATGAGGGTACTGGAAGTGTCAGGGGCAATCAAGCGATGTTATTCAGCGAGAAATAGCCGGTAATATATTCTTCCTGCTTCAGGTTGTCGGTGTGATAAATGATAAGCGAAATAATAATCTACTGATTTTAAAATAAACCCTAACTGGTTTCGTTAATTATTATTCGGATGGTTTATGAGAGCGATTCACCGCCTGACAGCGGTATCGCGCAAGCATATATCCGTCATCCTGTGCGTTGGTTCCCCAGTCACCTGCTGATGCTGGTGACTGGGGATTCGCTGCGTCGCCGCGGTGTTACTGGCAGTAGCGCGATAGATAGGCTTCCATCCGGCGAACCTGTTCGGCGTGCTGAGGTCGCTGGCGCATCACCTGCAGGATATCCGCGATGGTGGTCAGCGCGGACACGCGGAATGTGTTTTCCTGTCGAACGCTTTCCAGCGCATATCGCCCGCTGTCGTCCGCTTCCTGCCGGTCGATAGCCACAATATAGTCGGTGATGACGCCTTGTTGCTCCGTTACCCGTTCGCGTGTTTCCGCTACGGTTTTGCCGGAGGTCATGACGTCATCCAGCACGATCAGCGGCTGGTTGGCGATATCGGCGCCGATGGTAATGCCGCCGTCGCCGTACTGCTTCGCTTCCTTGCGATTGAAGACGTAGCTGATACCCGGTTTACGTCCGGATAACGCCAGCGCGGTGGCGATCGCCAATGGAATGCCTTTATAGGCCGGGCCATAAATAATATTCGCGGAGATATTTTCCTGCAGAATATATTCAGCGTAGAAGTTTGCCAGCGTATTGAGCTTTTCTGCTGAGGAGAACCGGCTGAAATTGAAAAAATAAGGGCTTTGTCGTTTGGATTTTAGCGTGAAGTCGCCAAAAATAATGATCTCGGCGTCAACAATAAATTTGGCGACGCGCGCTGATAAATCACTCATAGTAACTTCCTTTTATTGAAGATAAATGACGAATGCCTTGCTGGTCCATAATTTCCCGCAGTTGCCGCAGCATGGTGTAAATAATGCCGGGACCGTGATAGACAAACGACGTTAATATTTGCACCAGATCGGCGCCGCGAATAATGCGGTCGTAAATATCCTGCCCGGTGAACAGGCCGCCGGAGGCGATAATCGCCAGTCTGTTTTTAGCCAGCGGATAGACGCGTTCCAGCATCTGTTCCGACAGCTTTTTCAGCGCCAGGCCGGACAAGCCGCCGCCAAGCGAGCGGGCTTGCGGGTGGTCGATGCTCTCTCTTTGCGTGGTGGTGTTGCTGACGATAATCCCATCCACCTGATGCTCGATGAGCAGTTCAATCAGGTCACGAACGGCGCTGTGTTCCATGTCGGGCGAGAGCTTGAACAAGATTCTGGCCGGTGCCGACGATGCCTGCCGGAGGGACTGGACCGTCGCCAGTACCGGGCGCAGGTGCTTTTCGTCGACCAGACTGCGCAGGCCCGGCGTATTGGGCGACGAGAAATTGAGAGTGATGAAATCTACCTGTTCCATCAGCCTCGATGCGCAGGTCGCATAATCTTGCAGCGGATCGTCGCTGTGTTTGTTTTTGCCGATGTTGATCCCCACCGGCGTATCGCGTCGAACCTGAGCCAGATTGGCGGCAACGTAATCCAGCCCGCGGGAGTTGAAGCCATACTGGTTGATCAGGCTCTGCTGTTTGGGAAACCGGAACAGCCTCGGCTTGGGGTTGCCCGGCTGCGGCAAAGGCGTCACCGCGCCCGCTTCGACGAAGGAAAACCCCAGCGCCGCCAGCGAATTCACGGCTTGTGCATCTTTGTCAAAACCGGCCGCCAGCCCAATCGGGTGCGAAAAATGCCTACCCAGCAACGGTTGCGACATACCGGCCGTCAGCTCGGCCGACAGCGTTCCTGCGCGGATGCGCGGCGCATAGCGCAGTCCGTTGATGGCGCAACGGTGTGCGAATTCCGGCGGCAGACGGCGCAGCACGTGGGTAATCAGGCGATGAAGGTGCTCAGTCATAATCGTACGGATTGAAATGGGTGATGTGATGCTGCAGCGCTGGTCTGTCGAGCAGCGCGACCCCTTTGCGCTGTAGCCAGTCGCGATCGTAAAGGCTATCCAGATAGTTGACGCCGGTGTCCGGCGCGACCACGACCACGCTGTTGATATCGCTGCGTTGCAGCGCAACCAGACCGGCGAAGAGCACCAGACCTGCCGACCCGCCCAACAACAGCCCGCGGCTGGCGGCAATCTCGTGACACATCGAAATCGCCAGTTGGTCCGGCACTTTCATGATGTCGTCGAATTGCTCCAGCGCCGTATTGTCCGACCGCCAGGCCAGCCCGATGCCGTTGAGCAGATAAGGCCGAAACTGGCCGCCCAGCACGGCGGAGCCGACGACATCGCAGGCCAGCACTTTCTTGCCGGGGTGGCGCGCTTTGATGCCTTTGGCGATGCCGGAAAGATGACCGCCGGTGCTGACGCAGCCCACCAGCATGTCGAACGCCAGATCGTCAAATTCACCGGCGGTATTGGCTTCGTGATAGGCGGGATTGTCAGGGTTGTCGTACTGATTCGGCCAATAGGCGTTCGGGAGCCGGTTCAGCAGTTCTTTGACTTTTTCGATGCGCCGGGATTGGTAACCGCCGCTGGCGTCCGGCTCGGTAACGCAAATCACCTCGGCGCCGTAGGCTTTGAACCAGTTGAGCGTGGTTTGCGAAATTTTCGGGTCAACGACCACCATGACCTTGATGCCCAGCGAGGCACCGATCATCGCCAGCGACTTGCCCAGATTACCCGAGGTGGATTCGACGATGACGCCGTCCCGTTTCAGCCGCCCGTCCGCCAGCGCCTGACTGATAAGTCCCCAGGCGGTGCGATCCTTGATGCTCAGATTAGGATTGAACTGCTCCAGTTTGATGTAGCAGGATTTTCCTGCCGGCACGAAATCATGCTGCAACCGATAGACCGGGGTGTGACCGATCAGTTCGTGAGTATGGTTGACGATCTGAGTGTGGTTGACGGTCTGGGTAGGGTTAACGGTTTGGGTATGGTGTTCGCTCATAGTGACATTCCTTTAATGACAGTCCATTCAGGCGCCCATTCGCGGGTCAGGCAGATATTGTGCTGGCGGGCAACCAGCAGCGGAGATTCAATGTGCAGCGCCCCGGTGCCAAACTGGTAGTAGGGCGTTTCGACGGACAGGACCATGCCTTCTTCAATCGGCGTCGTGTCGTTGGGGCCCAGCAGCGGCAGTTCATACGGCTCCAGCCCGATGCCGTGTCCGACGTGATGGCGGCGGTAGTGAAACAGGCCTCTGCTGTTAATCTTGTCCATCACCATATGAAAGACGTCCCGCCCCGTCATACCGGGTTCAATCTGTTGCAGTGCGAGGTCCATGCCTTGCTTCAGCGCGCCGTATTTTTCCCGGTACTCCTCGTTGTCGTGATCGAAAATCACGGTGCGGGCGATATCGGACCAGAACCCCTGATAACTGGCGTCGGCGTCGAACCAGAGTACGTCGCCGCGTTGCAGACGGTTCTCCACGCGAGGCAGGCGTTGCCCGCCGACGGCATGCCGACCGATTTTCAACATCGTAAGATCGGGAATGCTGCCGTCGCCCGCCAGCGAGGCATTGAATAGCCGGACGATTTCGGTTTCCGGCATGCCGGCGTGTACGTGCTCGCAGACATGGCGCACGGCTTTTTCGTTGTTGATGGCGGAGGCGGACAACTGTTCGATTTCAAACGTGGTTTTGACCTGCCGGGTGCGGCGCAGCATGGCGGAAAACGGCACAAAGCGGATCGCCGGGAATGTGCGTTGCAACGTGAGCAGCGTCATGGCGTGCAGGCCGTCTTCGTCGATGCCGATTCGGCGCATTTCGGGGGAAATCAGCGCGGCGACAGCCTGTATTAACGCGGTTTCCGCATCGGCGAACGCCGTATTCTGGCAGGAATACAACTGCAGGCGGCGTTCCTCATCGTTGAGCATGACTTCATCGTTCGGCTCACGGAAAAACGTGCCGTAGGTATGCACCAGCCCGATGTCGCTCGGACTATCCAGCACCTGATCGATTTCGCCGATCGCATGCACCAGGTGGATCTGCCCGACGTTGCTGGCGGTAATCATGACGTAGCATTCGCCCTGATAAGGCCGCAGCGTTTTCACTACGGGCATAAAGCCGGAAAAATATTTGATGTTCTGCGCCGTTGCGGCGATAACCATCTCAACATCATGCTCTTGCATGATGCTTTTTAGACGATTTGAATGATAAATCATATTGTCACCTGATAAATGCGGTCACCAGAGGCGCTACCTCAACATCGCCGGAAGTAATATATTTCACCTGTTCAATTTCATTATCCGGCCGAATATTCAGTGACGCCGACGTCGTAAAACAATGCAGCAGCGTGTCGTCGGAATAATCATGTGATGGACCGATAACGCTGCGCAGATACGTCATATCTTCTTCGCGTAACTGGATATTCAATTCTTCCTGCAATTCCCGAATTAATGCGGCGCGAATATTCTCTCCGTCATTAATTTTGCCGCCCGGTAGATACCAGACATTCTTATTTCGGGGTTTTACGACCAGCAATTGATTATTCAGATAATGAACCAGGCAGGCGCATCTAATCATGGTTTCTCTCCTGGCAGGATGAATGCAGCAGTTGATCGAGCGCCGCGAGGAGATCCCGTTTGTCATATTCCTGATGATGCTTGGCGGCAATACGCAGCGGATCGCCGGCGTGGTAGATTTCATACACCATTTGTCGCTGGCCGAAGCCGTCGCCGGTCAGGTCCCAGCCCAGATTCAGCAGCGCGGTCCGGTATGGATCGAACAGTTCGTCCTGCTGCTGCGGCGGCAGAACGCCCAGCGTGACGGCATCGGGAATCGATAGCATCGAACCCGCGCACAGCGACTGGATGGTTTGCTGCATGTCTTTGTACCATAAAGGGAAATGGTAGCGGATCGCCTGAATGGCGCTGATGTCGGGGTTGCAGACGCCGTGGTCGTCGATGGTCGCCGCGTTTTCGGCAAGCTGGATAGCGCCTTTGAGCAAATCAAGGCTGGTGGTCATACGCCCCAACTTCTCCTGCACGTGCAGAAACCGGTCCAGCCCCAGCGTTTGCGCAATGCGGGTGGCGACGCCGGTCAGCAATTCGGCTTTGGCTTGCCCCCGGATGATGCCCTGATGGCCGGTATGGTTGCGGGCCTTGGTTCTGTCGTAGAACGCGTTGGATTTCTCCACGTCGCGGAAAATCAGCACCCGTTCCCAGGGCACCTGAACGTTATCCAGCAGCAGCAGGCAGTCGATTTCATCAAACAGATTGGCGATGGGATGGTCGAGCGGCGAGTGTTCCGGATAGGTCAGGGCTTTGCGGCACAGCATCCTGAGATTGGGGTCGGTGACATCAAGGGTAAAGGCGATGGCGAAGTCTTTGTCGTTCTCGGTCAGGCCGGGCATGTTAAAGATCAGCACTTCGTCGGAAACCGGCGTCAGCGTGGCGATCATCTTGGCGCCGCTGACGGTAATGCCGTTGCTGTCGTAGTGGGTTACCCTGACGCCGGCGGATGGACTGCGCAGTTCGGACAGCGCGCGGCTGCGGTCCACCTGCGGATTGATGGCCGCATGCGAGACATACAGGTTATTCTCCCGGCAGTAGTCGTAATAACGGCGGGCGTTATGCGCGTAATCGCAATACTGATCGTGTCCCAGCGCCTCCGAGTGACTGGCGATGGCCGCAATCGCGCTGTTGATGAAGTCCGGCGTTCTGCCCAGCATGCCGTAGGAGGTGTCCGCCACCGCTTTGTAGGAGCGGCCTTTCTGTCTCAGGTCTTCAATGGAGCGGGGGATCAGCAGGCTGGCGGCGTACTCGTGATTAACCAGATGCACGGCCGGGTCCTGCTGCTGTAATTCATAATAGCGATTGATAAACCGAATAGCGCCGCAGAACATGGGATGTCGGGAGAGATGACTGACCGGTTCGCCATTAACATAAACATTCCGGGGTTTTTGCATCCTCTGTAGATAATCAGACATAAATCCTCTGTTAAATTCCGTTTCGGTAAAACCGTGAATAGGGACGAGAATTGTCCCTGCCTTCAACAATGAATAATTGTCTCTTTCATCAATCGATATACCCGTCATGCTTCAGGTTGCTGGTGCGTTGTTCAACACGCAGGCGTGTTGCCCCGCAACGTGAATTAGTCAGGTATAAAACGCCAATAATCCATCATGTCTGGAAATATCCGACATGGCGGCGTGTTTCAGGGTGCTGGTTAAATATATGGGTGATGCAATGTTGCCTTATTGTAACGAAAGGCATACTACGCTTTTTTATTCGGAATGCAAACGGTTGCTTTTTTCGGGTAATAGAGGGATTTGAATAAATTAATATTTAAATTAATTTCTAATAAATGCTTTTATTATATTTTTATCGCGTGGGGTTTTTTATTTTGTCGATATAATTTGAAGGGTTTTTATTGCGTCGCCCGACGCTGCCGCCGGGCGAAATAAGAAAATAGCCGTGGCCGGTTTTATCCCGCTTACTTCATGCCTGCCGCAATGGTGTCGACGTTGTGTTTAAACGCGGCGGTGTAGGTAGCGGCCGGGCCGTTGCTGTCGGTCAGCGCTTCCGGATAGAGTTCGCCGCCCGGCTGCGCGCCGCTGGCGTCGGCGATCTGTTTCACCAGTCGCGGATCGGTCTGATTCTCGATGAAGTACAGTTTCACGTGCTCTTTCTTGATCTGATTGATCAGTTTGGCGACGGTTTTGCTGCTGGCTTCGGACTCGGTGGAGTAGCCGATCGGCGACAGGAAACGTACGCCGTAGGCGGCGGCGAAATAGCCGAAGGCGTCATGACTGGTCAGCACCTTGCGCTTTTCCTTCGGAATAGCGGAAAACGTTTGGGTGGCGTAGTCATCCAGTTGTTGTAGCTGCTGAATGTAGCTGTCGCCCTGTTTGCGGTAATCATCGGCGTGTTCCGGGTCGGCTTTGACCAGCGCATCGACGATATTGTGGGCGTAGGTGATGCCGTTTTTCATGCTGTTCCAGGCGTGCGGGTCGGTGACGGTTTTACCGTCTTCTTCCATTTTCAGGGTTTTGATGCCTTTGGACGCGGTGATGACGTCGCCTTTGTAGCCGGAGGCTTTGATCAGACGGTCCAGCCAGCCTTCCAACCCGAGGCCGCTGACGAACACCACGTCGGCCTGCGACAGGGTTTTGCTGTCTTTCGGCGACGGTTCGAACTCATGTGGGTCGCCGTTCGGCTGCACCAGGTCGGTCACGTGCACGTGCTGGCCGCCAATCTGGCTGACCATGTCGCCCAGTACCGAAAAACTCGCCACCACATTCAGATCTTTCGCCATCGCCAGCGGGCTCAACAACAGGCTGGACAGCGCCATAACCAAAACAGAACGTTTCATCTTTTCCCTCTCAGTGTATTTGTGACGGACAATGTATTTGTGACAGGCAGTGTGCTTGTGACAGACAGCGTGTCATGCAAAAACCATCAAATATCAGCGGCGCGTACGCAACATGCCGCCATTCGAGCCGAACAGTACCGAAAAACAGAACAACAGCGTGGTGGTGAGGATCACCGCCGGGCCGGCCGGCAGGTCGGCGTAATAAGACCAGGTCAGCCCCACCAGGCTGGCGCAGGCGCCGATACCCACCGCCACCATCAGCATGACCGGCAGGCGCTGGCTCCAGAAGCGGGCGCAGGCGGCGGGCAGCATCATCATGCCGACCGCCATCAGCGTGCCGAGCAACTGGAAGCCCGCTACCAGATTCAGCACCACCAGCGACAGAAACAGACCGTGGATCAAGGCGCGCGAGCGGCGCGACAGGATCTTCAGGAAGGTGACGTCAAACGATTCGATCACCAGCGCCCGGTAGATCAACGCCAGCACCAGCACCGAGCAGGAACTGATGACGCCAATGGTGATCAGCGCGTCGGCGTCGATGGCCAGAATCGATCCGAACAGCACATGCAGCAGGTCGACGCTGGAACCGCGCAGCGATACCAGCGTCACCCCCAGCGCCAGTGAGCCGAGATAAAACCCGGCGAAACTGGCGTCTTCCTTCAGTTCGGTGTGGCGGCTGACCACGCCGGACAGCATCGCCACCGCCAGCCCGGCGATAAACCCGCCCACGCCCATCGCCACCAGCGACATGCCGGAAATCAGGTAGCCGATCGCCACGCCGGGCAGCACCGCGTGAGACAGCGCATCGCCGATCAGACTCATGCGGCGCAGTAACAGAAAACAGCCGAGCGGCGCCGCGCTCAGGGTCAGCGCCAGACAGCCCACCAGCGCCCGGCGCATGAAACCAAAATCGCCGAACGGTTCGGTCAATAAATGAATCAGCATCATGGCACCAGCCTCAGTTGCGGCGGCATAGCTGTTTGCAAAGATGTTGTTGCTTGCAAAGGCGTGGTTACGCCGGTTGTGGACGACAGCACCTCGCCGCAGTCGCCCCAGCGGTGGCCTTCCGGGTGGAGCATCAGCACGCGGGGGAAGTGGGCTTCCACCTGTTCCAGGTCGTGCAGCACCGCCAGAATGGTGCGGCCTTCCTGATGCAATTGCCGGATCACCATCAGCAGCGCGCGGGTGGTCTGGGCATCAATGCCGGTGAAGGGCTCATCCAGCAGGATTACCGGCGACTGCATCACCAGCAGCCGGGCAAACAGGACGCGCTGCAACTGGCCGCCGGAAAGCGTGCCGATGTGCGCCTGCGCGAATTCCGCCATGCCGACGGTATCCAGCGCATTGAGCGCGTTTTTGCGCCATGCGCCGGAAATGCGCCCGAACATGCCGCAGTGCGGTACGCACCCCATCAGCACCAGATCGTTGACGCTGAGCGGAAACTGGCGGTCGAACTCGGTCAGTTGCGGCAGGTAGCCCAGTTGGCGGCGCGCCTGCGGAGCCATGCAGAAATGACCGCCAAGCGGCGGCAACAAACCGGCCAGAGTTTTAAGCAGGGTGGATTTACCGGTGCCGTTGGCGCCGACGATCGCGGTCAGCGAACCGCTGTCAAAACAGCCGTCCAGCGTGCCCAGCGGGGGCTGGCCGGTATAGCCGAACATCAGTGTATGTAGTGTTATCGAGTGTGGTGCAATCATGCCAGCGTCACCGCCCAGGAAATCAGACCCCATAACAGCGCCAGCACAACACCGGCGATACCCAGCCGGGCAAAAGCGGAAAAAGCGTAAAGACTGGTCACAGTATCCTCCATCATTATAGTTATAATATAACATAACGATTTTGCGCCAGCCGACGAGAGGTAAAAAAATGTGTCTGAATCGTAAGGCGGCAAGCCGACGAAGAAAACGTCGTGGCGAAAGGCATTATCGAGGAATTTCAATGTATTGACGTCGCTGCCCGGCCCTGTAACGCCTTACGGCACGATCGAGATCACATATTTTGTCGCATTTTATTTTTTGAATTTGCCCGCATTCAGGAGGAACCTCGTTATTTCTTTTTGTATATAACGGATGGAGTCGAGAGTGAACATTCGGGTTAGGTATCAACTGGCTGCCGTATTGGCGGCCGCGCTATTTGGGGGCAGCGTCGCGCAGGCGCAGGATAAAATTCAGTTAACCTACGCCGGGTCGATGGGCGTGGTGATGGACAAGGCGTTGGGGCCGACGTTCGCCAAAAAAGAGAACCTGACCTATCAGGGACAGGGGCAAGGCGCGTACGGTATGGCGCGCCTGCTGGCCAGCAAGAAGGTGGTGGCGGACGTATTCGTGTCGATCACGCCGGGGCCGATGCAGATTCTGAAAGACGCCGGACTGATCGACGACGCCATCCCGGTCGCCAGTACCCGTATGGTCATCGCCTACAACCCGAAAAGCCCGTTTGCCGCCAGACTGGCGGCGTCCGATAAAGCGAAAAACAGTGATTGGCTGAGCGTGTTGCAGGACAAATCGCTGAAATTCGGCCGCACCGATCCGTATAACGACCCGCAGGGACAGAATATCGTCTTCACCATGCTGCTGGCCGAGAAGTACTACCATCAGCCGGATGCCGCCAAAAAGGCGCTGGGCGAGGTGCAGAACCCGGCGCAGGTGTTCATGGAAGGCGGGCTGCTGACCCGGCTGGAATCCGGCCAGATCGACGCCACCTCCGGTTACGAAAGCGCGGTACGCTCCGCCAAACTGCCGTATGTGTCGCTGCCGGATGAGATTAACCTCAGCAACCCGGCGATGTCGAAACAGTGGTATGACACCGTTAGCTTCACCATCAAAGACAGCGCGGGCAAAGATCAGGTGCTGCACACCCAGCCGCTGGTGTTCTACGCCGCGGTGCTGAAAAACGCGCCCGATGCGGCGCAGGCCCGTAAATTCGTCGACTTTATGCTCAGCGCGGAAGGGCAGGCGCTGTTCCGCCAGAACGGCTACGACGTTCCGAAAGGAACCGCGCTCTACGCCGCGAAGTAACCGCTGCGATGGCGTTTTGGCTGGCGATACCGGCACTGCTGCTGTTGGCGGTGCCGTTTGTCACGCTGCTGGGCATTACGCCGTGGCATCATTTCCAACTGGCGTGGGGCGACGGCGACGCTATCGCCGTTTCCGTCTGCCTCGGCCTGCTGTCGATCGCGCTGGTGATACTGCTGGGGTTGCCGGTGGCGCTCTGGCTGGCGCGCGCGAATAGCTCTCGCCGCCGCTGGCTGGTGGAACTGCTGGTGATGATCCCGCTGCTGACGCCGCCGCTGGCGATGGGCATCCTGCTGGTGTCGGTGTACGGACCGTACAGCCCGATCGGCGGTCTGTTATCCCGCGTCGGGCTGGCGCTGGTGAATAACCCGGCGGCGTTCGTGACGGCGCAGGTGTACGGGGCTTTGCCTTATTTCATCACCGCGGCGCGCTCCGCTTTCGCCGGTATTCCGGCGGCGGTGGACGAGGCAGGGCGCATTCTGGGGGCCACCGCCTGGCAACGCCTGCTCTACCTGACCTTGCCGCAGGCCGCTTCCGGGCTGGCGGCGGCTGTCGCCATCGCCTGGGTGCGGGCGATGGGCGAATTCGGCATCGTGATGATCTTCGCCTATTTTCCGCAAGGCATCCCGGTGAAGCTGTATATCAACCTGCAAAATGACGGCGTGGACGCGGTGTACGCGCTGGTGTGGCTGCTGCTGGCGATGACGTTGCCGCTGCCGTTGCTCTGCCTGCGTTGGGCGACGCGGCGGCAGGCGCGTGCGTGAGGTATCAGCGGTGTGAACGTCAGGCGTAGAGCGCGTAACGGTTGACGGCGATCAGCCGCGCGCCGTCCAGCGCGTCGCCGGCGGGCGGCGACAGCCGCTGTTGCCATGCTTCGGCCAGCCAGGGACGGATATGCAAACCGATGCTGCCCATCAGCGACAGGCGGGGCGGTTCATGTTTCGCCACCGCAGTGAGCAGCCCTTCAATTTCACGGGCGGTCTGTTGCAGCAGGCTGGTCGCCAGCGCATCGCCCTGACGGGCGCAGTCAAATACCGGTCGGGCGAAACGGGCGTAATCGCCCGGTTTGGCCTGATTCAGCCAGTCCGTCGCTTGCGCGTCGCCGTCAAACGGCAGCGCCTGCTGGCGGCTTAATGCCGACGGCGCCGCCCAACCCTGTTTGACCCCCCAGAGATATTGCAGCGCCGCCAGCCCGAGACGCGCGCCGCTGCCCTGATCGGAAATCGGAAATTCGTGGCCGCCGTAAGCGGTGATGGCGCGTTGATGCCACGCCAGCCCGCACGAGCCGGTACCGGCGATCACCACCCCGGCGTCTGCTCCCTGATTTACCGCCAGACAGGCGCCCAGCGCATCGGTATTCAACACCTGCGCGGCGTAGGAATGCGGCAAAGCCAGAAACGCCTGATAAGCGCTGCGGTGTTCGGCGCCGGCCAGCGCCAGCCCGACGTGCAGACGCGGGCTGTCCTGCTCGCCCAATCCGCTGTGTTTCAGCGCCTGCATCAGCGCGTCGTCCACCGCCTGACGTACCGTTTCCACGCCCAGCAGCAGATTGGCGCGACCGCCGCCGCCCTGACCGAGCGGCGTGCCGTCGGCCCGGTAAATCCGTGCCCGACAGCCGGTGCCGCCGCCGTCAACGCCGGCATAAAGCGTTTCTCCAGCATAGGGTATGTCAGTGGCATAAGGCGCGGCGGTCATGAGCGAGCCTCCTGCGTGAAATAAGGGAGACAGGCCGCCGCCAGCGCGCCGCTAAAGCAGACCTGCTCCGGCTGGCGTGCCTCAGACATGCGCAGCAACGCCGCCAGTTCACGGGCGCTGCGTTTTAGCAGCGGCACCGCCAGCGGGTCGTCCGGCTGCGCGAGAATATCGGCCGCCAGCGCGGCGTAATCACCGGCCTGCGCCTGCTTCGACCAATCCACCACCTGTTCGATGTGGTTGTCGAAACGGGCAAACAGCGTGCCGGCCAGCGGTGTGAGCGGCGTCATACCTTCCACCGCCTGCAGCATCGCCTGCACGCCCCACAGCCCGAGCCGCGCCTGACTGGCCGGGTCGCCCACCGGAAACAGGCTGCCGCCGTAGCGTTGCAGCCGACCTTGCCGCCAGCACAGCAGCCGGGTGAAGGTGCCGGTCACCACCAAAAAACGGTCTTCATCCGGCCACCGTTGCTGGCAGAGGTCGTTTTCCGTCTGCCAGTCAAACGGCGTGTCGCCATCGATGGGCAGGTGAATCAGCTGGCGTTTCATATCCCTCCGTTACTGGGCTTTCTGCTGCTGACGGTTGGCGGCGATGGTCTGATTGAGCCGTTTCACGTCGTTTTCCGTCAGGCGCAGATACTCGTCGTAGGACACCTGATTGTTCAGGTACTGGGTAAAACGGGTCAGGATAATCGGGTACAGCTCGTTGCCGCCCAGACTTTCCATTTTCTCCCAGTCGAACACGTAGGCCGGGATGTTGGCGATCTCGGCGCGGGCGGTGTTCAGCCCGTCGATCACGTGCTGATCCTTGGTCTGGTAATGCAGATCCGGAATGTCGGCGCCGACGATGATATTAAAGTGCTCGGCAATGTCTCGCTGGTTGGCGTCGCTGCCCAGCCATTCCATGAATTCCGCCACTTCTTTCGGATGCTTGGTGGTCTTGAACGGCATGATGAAGGTGGCGCCGCCCATCGAGATACATTTTTCCTTACAGGGAGCGGGCAGCATTTTCCAGTCGAAGCCGTTGCCGATCTGCTTGCTGAACTGGTTCAACTGCCAGTTGCCGGAGAAGTAGGTGACGATGTTGCCGTTCACAAAATCGTCCGCCATGCTCTTGTACTGACCGCCGCCGGCGGCGCCCCACATTTCACGCGGGAAGATGCCTTCGTCCGACCAGCGCTTCAGATCCTTGATCCACGCCTGCGCAGCGGCGTCCGGGAAGTTGATCAGGCCGTCTTTGTCGTAGCGCGTGCCGTAGGAGTAGGCCGGGCCGGAGAAGCGAAAACCACTGCGATCAATGGTGAAGGGAATGGCGACGCCGGTTTTTGCCGCCACCTGTTTCGACGCCTGCATCAGCTGCTCCAGGGTGTAACCCGGTTGCGGCAGCGGCACGCCGGCCTGCTGGAACAGGGTCACGTTGACGAACGGCAGGTCGGCGGTCCAGGAGGCGACGAAGCCGGGCAGGGCGTTATCCTTGTGTACCCCTTTGATGCGCATGATTTTTTCAATACTGGCGCCGTAGCGTTTTTCAAAACCGACCGGGTCGGCCAGATAAGGGCGCAGGTCGAGCGTGTAGGAGAGCAGGCCCATCTGGGTGGTTTTGGCGATATCCGGCCCCAGACCGGCGGCCAGTTGCATCGGCAACTGGGTTTGCAGCGCGTTGTAGCCGGTGCTGACGAAATTCACGTCGATGTGATCGTTGCTTTGTGAAAACGTCTTAACCTTCTGCTCCATGAAATGGACCAGCTCCGGATCGTCGTCGCTGTATAAAAAGGTGATTTGCGTTTTGGCGGCAATGGCATTGCTGCTGGCAAAAGCGCCCAGCGTCATAAAGGAAAATAACAGCGCGTGCTGATAGCGATTCATCATACTCTCCCACCCATATGGATATATATACCCGTCATACTTCAAGTTGCCGGTGCGTTGGCTTCCCTCACTCACCCCAGTCACTTACTTATGTAAGCTCCTGGGGATTCACTCGGTTGCCGCCTTCCAGCAACTCGAATTATTTTGGGTAGCCCCGTCATACTTCACGTTGCTGGAAGTTGCAGGCGCGTTGGCTTTATTACTCCGGGTATATTCGACAGCCCTGATGCGTTATGCAAATTTGCATGAATAGCCTATTCAGCGACTAATCATGAACAAAAATAGCGTTCTTTTTTGTGAAGCATATTAAATATATTTCGACTCATGGCTGAGTCAACGTCTTTTTGTGATAAGAATCGCATATTGTTCACGCGATAATTTACTCTATAATGCAAAAATACGATGTTAAGTGCAAATTACCAATGTATGCAAATTTTGCATTAATTGCCGTTGATTTCCGGGTTGGGCACTGAAAAGTTGCATTGCGCCAAATAAAGGCGGCGAGCGCACAATAACGGTGCAAATAAATGCAATGGTGCAAATAAATGCCATAAGGTATTTCTTATTCATTAGCGTTTTTTATTTGGCAATGCGTTTTCGATATTTCATTTATTCGCTCGCGCGGTAACAAGGATTCGCCATGAATATCGGTTGGGTGTTAAAGAAAAATAGCGTGATTAACCGGTTTATGATTACCGAACTGGAGGAAAAATATTATCCTGCCGAAGCGGACACCCTGCCGGATAATGTTAATTACCGCTTTATTAATGGCTTTGTGGATGTCGGCGTATTGCCTTGTCGGGTGCGGTTCCTGAAAGAAACCGCGCCGCGCGCCGTCAGCCTGCCGGAGCATCTCCGTTTTCATACGCTGTGGAGCGGCGGCGATGACGGCCAGTCGGTCAATTTCAGCGATTTCTGGCCTTGCCCCACCCATGTGCAGCGTTTTGCCCGCTGCTACCTGCACAGCGATAGCCTGCAACCGGCGCGTTTCCGGCTGTCTACCTGCGGCGGCGTGACCATCTGGCTTAACGGCCGTCAGATCTGCCGGTTTACCCCGTTTAGCCGTAACACCGAACAACACTGTGAACTGACGCTGCCGCTGCAACTGGGGCTGAATACACTGGTGGTGCACGCCGAGGAGCTGTGCGAGCGTGATACCGACTACCTGTTCAGCCTGCGTTATCTTGATGAGCCGCCGCTGCGCTGGCAGGCCACGCCGGACGCCGCCTGCAGCGAACGTATACAGGCGCTGGACCGCTGGCTCAACAACCTGTCGCTGGTCGATAACCTGACCGACCGCGATACCCTGACGCTGCGGGCCGCCGCGCCGTTGCCGGAAGCGGCCAGCGTCAGTCATCGGCTGCTATGCAACGTCAACGAATCGGCGCTGGCCTGGCGGCAACAGCAATCGCTGGCGGCGGGCAACGCCGGCTGGCAGGTGACGCTGCCGACAGGGCTGGTGGGCTATTACGATCTGGTATGCAGCGCGGTGTGCGACGGTATCACGCTGAATCGCAGTATCAGCTTCGGCCGCCTGCCGACGCAGACCATGCCGTCGCTGCCGACGCTGGCCGCCCGGCGCGACTACCTGCTGCGCCACACCGCGCTGCACGGCTTCGAACGGATTGGCCGGGTGTTGGCTGCCTTCGCCACCGGCGAAGGGACGGCGGATATCATGCCTGCCCTCAATCAGGCGCTGCACAAGATCAGCCGTCGGGAAGACTGCGCCGACTTTCAACTGGTGCCGCTCATCTGGCTGTGGCAGCGCTATCAGGGCCAGCGGCTGACGGCGCATGACTGGCGGCGCGTGCGCAGCGTAATCCTCGGTTTTCGTTACTGGATCGACGAGCCGGGCAACGACACCATGTGGTTCTGGAGCGAGAACCATTGCCTCTGTTTCCACGTCGCGCAGTATCTGGCCGGACAAAACTTTCCCGATGCGGTATTTGTGTGCAGCGGCCGTCGGGGCCGCGAGCAGCAGGCCATCGCCCGTCAGCGGCTGGATCGCTGGTTTGACGCCATTCTGGAACATGGGCTGGTGGAGTGGAACTCCGCCGCTTACTACCCTATCGATCTGATCGGGCTGGTGGCGCTAGCCGAGCTGGCCAGCGATGCAAGCCTGCGTGAACGCGCCCGCACCGTTATCGACCGTATCCTGCTGATGACCGCCTGGGTGCATCAGAACGGCGTGGCGGTCGGCACTATGGGCCGCGCCTACGATAAGGAACTGCGCTCCGGCATGTTGACCGAACTGTCCGGCCTGTGTGCGCTGGTGTGGGGCGAAGGCTGGTTGATTCCGCATTGCGCGGCGCTGCCGCTCCTGTGCCTGAGCCAGTATCAACCGCCTGACGAGACGCTCGCCATCGCCCACTGGCCGTCGCCGCAGGGCGCGCAGGCGCGCTGGGTGCAGGGGCTGAACCGCAGCGCCCGCGTGATTGCCTGGAAGCAGCAGGACGTGGCGTTTTCCTCGGTATTCGATCATCACCCCGGCCAGCCGGGGCACCAGCAGCATGTGCTGGATATCCGTCTTGGCCGGCACTACGCCGCCCGGCTGTGGATCAACCATCCCGGCGAAGATCGCCCGGACGGCGTACATCGCCCATCTTATTGGGCAGGCAACGGCCGCCTGCCGCACGTGATGCAGCATCGCAACCGCGCCTGGATGATTTTCGATTTGCAGCACGACCTGCGCCGCTGGACCCATCTTTACCTGCCGCGCGCCGCGCTGGACGAGGTGGTGGTGGACGCGTGCTGGTGTTTTGTGCGCGGCGGCAACGGTTATGCCGCGCTGCACAACCCGGCCGGGCTGCAACTGCATACGCCGGACGGCGGACAGCCGGACAGCGAATTGCGCGCCTTCGGCGAGCATAACGTCTGGTACATCGCGGTGGACAGCGGGCAGGGCGCGGCGGGTTTCCCGGCGTTTATCGCACGCTTCCGCCACCGCCAGGCGCAACGGTCGGACGACGGCGCGGCGCAGTTTGACGACCCGGACTACGGCCTGATGGCCTGGCAGCCGGCGAGCGGTTTTTCTGTCAATCATCATCCCTTTGCGTTTCCCGACACGGTGTCGGTGATGCCTGAGCGTACCGAGGAGGATCGGTAACATGACGACTCAATCCATGAATGCGCCTTTATCCACGATCGGGCCATCCGACCGCGAGCAGATTGATGCGCTGCTGGACAAGGTGGCGCTGGCGTTCTGCCGCCTGAAGGCCATCAACAGCGTGACCGATGACGCGCAGGCCAGCGACACGCTGACCATCCAGTTCGAAGAGTGGGACTGGGAAGTGGGCGTCGGCCTGTACGGCTTCTGGAAACTGGCGCGACAGCGGCAGGATCACGCCATGCTGGCGGCGCTGGAACAGTGGTACGAACAGAAATTGCAGGCCGGGCTGCCGCCGCGGCAAATCAACTCCACCGCGCCGATGCTGGTGCTGGCGCTGCTGTGCCGCGACAACCCGCGTCCGCACTGGCTGGCGGCGGTGGCGGAGTGGGCGGACTGGCTGTTGCACTCGCTGCCGAAAACCGAAGACGGCGGCTTCCAGCATACGGTCAAGGAGCGCCCCAACACCGGGCAGCTGTGGGACGACACGCTGTTTATGGCCGGGCTGTTTCTGGTGGTCAGCGCCGGAGTGCTCAAACGCCGCGAACTGCTGGACGAAGCCGAATACCAGTTGCTGACCCACGCGCGCTATCTGGCGGACGCCGCCACCGGGCTGTGGTATCACGGCTGGACTTTCCTGGGCCGCCACCATTACGCCGGGGCGTTCTGGGGGCGCGGCAACGCCTGGGTGACGCTGGTGCTGCCGGAAATCTGTTGTCTGGCGGACGCGCCGCTCTCGGTGCCGGTGCGCCGCACGCTGGAGGCGATCCTCACCCAGCAGACCCGCGCGCTGGCGGCCTGTCAGCATGATTCCGGGTTGTGGCACACCCTGCTCAACGACCCGGATTCGCCGCTGGAAACCTCCGCCAGCGCCGGTTTCATCGCCGGCATTCTCACCGCCCGCCAGCTCGGCATGCTGGCGGATTTCCCGCAGGCGGTGCTAGATAAAGGGCTGGCGGCGGTGATGGCGCAGATTGATGAACAGGGCGTGGTGCAAGGGGTGTCTGACGGCACCGCGATGGGGCACGACCTGCAGTTTTATCACGATATCCCCAATGTCGCCGTGCCGTACGGGCAGGCGCTGGTCATGCTGATGCTGCTGGCGCAGCGGCATTCTGTTTGAAAAACAGAAACGGGTTTGAAAAACAGAACCAGGTTTGAAAAACAGAAACGGGTTTGAGGAAACGGTGATGGCGAGTCTGGAACTGAAAAACGTCCATAAAAGCTATGGGTCGATACAGATTATCAAAGGCGTGGATCTGACGATCCGCGACGGGGAGTTCATGGTGTTCGTCGGGCCGTCGGGCTGCGGTAAATCCACGCTGCTGCGGATGATCGCCGGCCTGGAGCCGATCACCGACGGCGAGCTGTGGATCGGCGATCGCAAGGTCAACGATCTTGGCCCGGCGGAGCGCAAAATCGCCATGGTGTTCCAGTCTTATGCGCTGTATCCGCATCTGTCGGTGCGCAAGAACCTGGCGTTCGGGCTGGAAAACCTGCATTTCCCCAAAGACGAAATTGAACGGCGCATCGCGGAAGCCGCGCGCATGCTGGGGCTGGAGCCGTATCTGGATCGCAAACCGCGGGCGTTGTCCGGCGGGCAGCAGCAGCGCGTCGCTATCGGCCGCGCCATCGTGCGCGACCCGGATCTGTTCCTGTTTGACGAGCCGCTGTCCAACCTTGACGCCAAACTGCGGGTGCAGACCCGCGGCGAGCTGACCCGGCTGCACCAGAAACTGCGCACCACCATGATTTACGTCACCCACGATCAGGTGGAGGCGATGACCATGGCCCAGCGCATCGTGGTGCTCAACGGCGGGCGCATCGAACAGGTGGGGACGCCGCTGGAGCTGTTCAACCGGCCGAAAAACAAGTTTGTAGCCGGCTTTATCGGTTCGCCGCGCATGAACATGTTCCACGCCACCATCAGCAGCGCGTCGGATGACGGGGTGGAAGTGCGCTGTCCGTCCGGCAACCTGTTGCGCCTGCCGTTTCGCGGCGAAGAGGGTAAAACGGTGGAGCTGGGTATTCGTCCGTCGCACTGTCAACTGGTGGGCGAGCACGACGACGGCGTGTCGCTGTGCATCGACCGCTGCGAAATGATGGGGCATGAAACCTTTATCTATGGCCGCTGCGGCGGTATCGACGACGAGCTGATCGTGCACCTGCCGGGGCATCATGAATTTCGCGCCGGCGAGCTGGTGTTTGTCCGCTTCCCGCAAGACTATTGCCACCTGTTTGATACCGACAGCGGCCAGACGTTGCCGCGTCTGACGGAACAGCATGCCTGATTGCAGGAGACAAGCATGAACCGAAAATCGTTGATTCAGCCCGGCGCGTCGCTGGTGGATACGCTGGTGACGCCGGTGGAGAAATCGGTCAACCTGCTGCAAAAATTCGGCGGCCGCCGGGTGATGCCGTGGTTTTTCATCGCGCCGAACATGCTGCTGTTCGCCGTGTTCGTGTTTATTCCGATCCTGTTGGCGGTGTGCTACGCCTTCACCGGCGGCACCAACATCCTGCTGTGGGATCGGCCGTACGTTGGGTTGCAGAATTTCGCCACCCTGCTGAGTTGCGAACAGTACACCGTGCCGGCCACCTGCGAGCAGGACCTGTTCTGGACCGGCGTCTACAACACCGTCTCGTTCACCTTTTTTAATGTGACGTGCACGCTCGGCGTGGCGCTGGTTACCGCGCTGATCCTCAACCGCAAGATCATCGCCCGCGGCTTTTTCCGCGCCATCTTCTTCTACCCGGTGCTGCTGTCGCCGGTGGTGGTCGGGCTGGTGTGGCAGTGGTTCCTCAACCGTAACGGGCTGCTGAATCTGGTGCTGTCGTCGCTGGGCGGCCAGCCGGTCACGTTTTTGCTGGAGCCGTCGCTGGCGCGCTTCTGGGTGGTGTTCGTGTCGGTGTGGTTTCACGTCGGCTTTTATACCCTGATTCTGCTGGCCGGGTTGCAGGCGATCCCGCGTGATATCTACGAAGCGGCGGCGGTGGACGGCACCTCGCGCTGGCGCGGTTTCTATCGCCTGACGCTGCCGTTGCTGGCGCCCAACATTCTGGTGGTGGTGATCCTGTTGACCATCAACAGCGTGCAGATTTTCGATGAAGCCTGGGTGCTGACCAACGGCGGCGGGCCGGGCACCGCCAACAACTTTATTGTGCAGTATATCTATCAGACCGCGTTTTCCTCCAACGCGTCGCTGTACGGGCTGGCCTCGGCGGCGTCGGTGCTGATGGGGGTGGTGCTGATGATCCTGACGGCGTTGCAGTTCCTGCTGACCCGTCGTCTGGAAGGCAAAAAATAACCGGGAGCCGGCATGATGAAGATAATCGCGTTTCTTACCCGCACCCGTTATCCGGGGCGGATTCACGTCACCGACATCCTGAGCTGGGTCTGGCTGGTGGTGGGCACGCTGCTGGTGTTGATCCCGGTGATGTGGGCGGCGATGTCGTCGCTGAAAACCCCGGCGGAGATCAACCGCTTTCCGCCCAGTTTTCTGCCGGAGGCCGCCAGCACCGTCACGCTGCCCGACTACCCGAAACCGCTGGAGCTGTGGCAGGCGAAGCAGGACGACGGCAGCAGCAAGACGCTGGCGATGGTGCGGCGCATCGGCCTGCTGGCGCAGATGGTAGACCCGCAAGCGCCGCAGGAGGTAGTGCGGGTGCCGGTGCAGAACCTGACGCCGCAGAAAACCCTGCATCTGGAAACCGACAACTACACCACGCCGATGTCGAAATTCCATTTCGCCACCTACCTGAAAAACACCGTATTCGTGACGGTGATGGCGACGTTGCTGACGCTGTTGCTGAGTTCAATGGCGGCGTTCGCGCTGGCGAAATACGAGTTTCGCGGCCGCGGCACGGTGCTGACGCTATTTCTGTCCACCATGATGATCCCGCTGTCGGTGGTGATGGTGCCGACCTTTCTGGTGGTGATCGGCCTGCGCATGGGCGACAACCTGTGGGGGGTGATTATCCCCACCATCGCCACGCCCACCGGGGTGTTCCTGCTGCGCCAGTACATGCTGACCATCCCGGATGAGCTGATCGAAGCCGCGCGTATCGACGCCGCCAGCGAGTTTCGCATCTACTGGAAAATCATCCTGCCGCTTACCGCGCCGGCGCTGGCGGTGCTGGCGATCTTCTCGGTGATCTGGCGCTGGAACGACTTCCTGTGGCCGCTGATCGTGCTGTCCAGTCAGGACAACTTCACGTTGCAGATCGGCCTGAATGCGTTTCAGGGGCAATTCTCGGTGCAGTGGCACTACATTCTGGCGATGACCATGCTGTCGTTGCTGCCGGTGACGGCGGTGTTTGTGTTCCTGCAAAAATACATCACCACCGGCATTGCCAACACGGGAATGAAATAAATGGCGACGCTCAAGGATATTGCCGACCGCGCGGGGGTGTCGATCAGCACGGTATCCCGGGTGCTGAACGGCACCGCGCCCATCAGCGCCAAAGTGCGCCAGCAGATTATGGCGATCGCCACCGAGCAGGGGTATCCGCTGCATAAGGCGAGCAAAACGGCGGACAACCCGGAGCCGCTGCGCCACATCATGCTGGCGACGCCGCGCAACCTGATGCTGGAAAGCGACCTCAATCTGGTGTCGCTGACGCTGATCAACCGGCTGAAAACCCTGTGTCAGCAGCGCAACATCCAGCTCAGTCCGTTTGTCGGCGAGCCGGACAGCATCAACGAACAGCAACTGTTGCAGGCGCTGCGCGGCGGGCGGGAAAGCGGCATTCTGATCGTCAACGACGACCACCCCACGTTGCTCAACGCGGTGGCGGAAAGCGGCGTGCCGGCGGTGCTGATCAACGGCGAAGACCCGACCATGCGGCTTAACACCGTGATGCCCGCCAACCACTACTCGGCCGCCGCCGCGGTGCGTTACCTGATTGCGCAAGGGCATCGGCGCATTCTGCATCTGACCTGGCATTCCCGCCTGACCATTCGCGAGCGTGAGCGCGGCTACCGCGACGCGCTGGCTGAAGCCGGTATCCCGCTGGACGAACGGTTGATTCTGTCGCTGCCGGATTTCCAGCCGCTGACCGCCCGCGACGCGCTGCTCGACTGGCTGGCGCGCCACCCGGACCGGCTCGGCGTCACCGCCATCTTCTGCGCCGCCGACAATCAGGCCATTGGCGTGGCGGAGGCGCTCAACCAGCACGGCCTGCGGGTGCCGGACGACATGTCGGTGATGGGGATGGACGATATTCTGCCGCTGGATATGCTGCCGCTGGCGCTCACCACCGTGCATCTGCCGTTTGAAGAGATGGCGCGCGCCGCGCTGCAACTGCTTACCCAGCAACTGCTGCCCGCGCAGGCGCTCGGCGTCGCCCAGCGCATCGAACTGGCCGGGCATCTGGTGGTGAGGGATTCGGTAGGGGGGCTGGCTGGGGGATAAATCGACGTATTCAGGTGCAGAGCGAAGGGGGGCGGATAGCCGGATGGATTTTTATCTGCGTGATTATATTACCTTTTGGTTATTATTTTGTTATGGGATGGAACTGAGGCTCAGAGCTACAACACCTAGTGTTGTCATCATTACTGATCAGGAAAGGCAACATGTACGTACGCTCAGTTTATACTTCACATACTGGCGCGACTTCCGCCGCTGCTAACGTTATCCGGGCTTCTGAGCTGTCAAAAGCGGCGCTGGAAAATACTCAGGCATTTAAACAAGACCCCAAACGTTATCTGGATAGCCACCTGATGGATATTTCCGGTGTGATGCGTACCAATGACCAAACGGGTATGAATGCCTTGCTCAATGAAAATCTCAAAAAGGGTTATTTCGCGTTAATTCCCGATGGGGTAGAAAAAAACAAAGTCAGCCTCAAGCCAATCACGGTTGCCAGCACCGCCGAAGCAGGCAGCGTGATTTATGCGCATTGGATCCCGTTTAAAAGTGGTAATGTGCTGCCGGGTTATACTGATATTCCTAAATATCCGCACCATGCCGCCAGAGAAGATAGTGCCATGTTTGCTTTTACTCCAGGTATGAATGGTTGTGCTCTGGAGGTCAGAGAGCATCCGGGACGCAGTGATTATTACCGGGTGTTTCATAACCAGCACCCTACCAGCAAGCAACAGAGCGACATGATTGATACGGTGGCTGGCGGCCCGGTGGACTCGTTTACCGAAGGCGAGTATTTCCAGCACAACAGTGTGGCGTTGATGCCGGTGTCTGCCAATGTGATGCATTTCAACCTGCATCAGGGGGGGTGGGAGTTTATTGGTCAGCCTCAGGGCATTAATCCGCATAACAATGCCATTCAGACTATGCCCCAGGGGCGGATCGTATCCCGACCATTGGATGCTGGATGATGCTCACTCACGGATTCCGCTCCCGCCGGTTTTTCCTGATGCGTTGCAGCACGGCGATGGCGACCACCACGGCGGCGAACAGCAGCAGGATTAACGTCTGATATTGCTGCCAGTACGGGTCCGCCACCAGCGCCAGCATCAATGCCGCGGCGAACAGCACCACAAAACCGGCGAACCACAGCGAATCGGTGACCTTGCGCACCGGGAACAGCCACAGGCTGGCGACGCCGGTGACGACAATCCCCCAGAAGGTGATAAACAGCATCAGCCGTAGCACCCAGCGGTTGGGGCAGATCACGTCGATAACCGCATTGACGGCCGAGGCGATGCGCGCCAGCGGCGCGGGCAGATCGGCGGCGGGGTAGTAGGTCTGGCTGATGAGCTGCTGGCTGGCTTCGTCGAGCGGCAGCGGCCAGTAGGCGGCGCCGAGAAAACTCCAACTGCTGTAACGCACCAGTTCCGCCAGCTCGGTCGTTTGATGGCGGTTGGCGTCGGTAATCAGGACAGGCACCAGCTTGCGATACAGCTCGGGAACCGCGGCCTGCGGCTGCTGGCTTAAAAAATGGCGCAGGTCGCTCAACTGATCGAGCGTCCGGCGCGGTTTGACCACCCCGTCAGGGGGCTCCGGCTGCAAAATAAACCGATCCACATACGGCAGCAGTTCCCGCAGGTTATCCAGCGTGTAGAACCCTTGTCCTTTGAGCAGCGACTCCACCGGCACCATCAGGTTGACGGCGTAGCGGGGCGGTGAATCGGGCGCGTGTCCAGCGGGGGTGAGGGTTTTGCGCAGCGCCTGCACAAAGCGAATAAACGTCTGCTGACCGGTGCGGGTGGTGAGCCGGGTCAGGTCGAAGTCCAGCGTCACGCCGTCGGCCAGGGTATCCGACGGACTCAAACCGAAGGTCAGCCAGGGTTTGGCCCGATTGATCCAGTCATCGTCAAGCGGGGTCTGAATGTTGGCGCCGAGACGGGCGACCAGCGACGAGGTGAACAGGCTGACCAGAGCCGGCGACGGCAGTTTTCTCGGCGTGGACACCACCAGATCGACATGGGTGCGGTAGCGGTGCGCCAGCCGGATGAAATCGGCGTAGGGGTGGGTTTTCCGCCAGTTGGGCGGCAGCACCAGTTGCGGGTCGCGCGCGCCCGGCAAAACCGCGGCGGAGAAATAGCCGATACGGTCCAGTTGACGAAAGTTGAGGGTCTGCCCGTCGGCCAGCGGCTGCCAGTAAGGGTAAAAACCGTAGAAGGTGGCGTCGGCGCCGTTAACGTTCGGGGTGCTGTCTTCACAGCCGCAGCCGGCGGGCGCGCGCCAGACCATCGGCGGGGTGGTTGACGGGGTCGCGCCGTCTTTGTGGGCGATATCCAGAATGCGTTGCCGGCTCTGGTGGCTGAGGCGGTCAAGTCCGGCCATTTTCATCGCCACCGCCAGCTGGTAGCGGTCGGCGAATGGGGTGTCTTTCAGCGTTGCCAGCCGCGCCAGCGCGTCTTTGTCTACCGATACCAGATTGAGATCCAGATAAGCCAGCTCCAGCGCATTTTGATTAAGCGAATAGACGGTGATCGGCGTGGCGGTGCTGGCGTCGCTGTTCTGCCGGGTGTCGGCGATTTCAGTACGTAGCTGATTGTCGGGTTGCGCATTATCGTTCTGCGAAGAACTGTCGCTCTGCGTGGAACTGTCGCCCGGAGTAGAACTGTCGCCCGGCGTGGAAAGCGTGGTGGTGGTCTGGCTGTGCGTCGTGGTCTGGGTGCGGCTGGGATTGCCGTTGCTGACCGGTACGGCGTCCACAATCTGTTGCAGGATCTGTTCCTCATTGCCGCGCAACTGGCGGATCAACGGGCGCACCGCGTTGTTCAGTTCCACCGGACTGGCGAACTGGTGGCCTATCATGCCGTCCAGTTGGCTCTGGATAGCGTTGCGTTCCGCCAGCTTGCGCAGGTCATCCTCCGTCAGGGCGTAGTACTGCGGCGCCGTCACTTCCGGCGGCGGCGGGGTGATGACGGCGTCCGCCTGCGCGGTGAGGAATTCGATGGTTTTCTGCGCCGGCCACTGCAACAGCTCCGGCGCGCCCATGCGGCTGCGCCAGTAAGGGTAGAGCTGATCGAGCTCCGACACTTTGGCCAGCGATACCAGCAGCGCTTCGGCGAAGGTATTGCGGTTGGGCGGCGGCGTGATGCCGAATTCGCCGCAAAACGTCGCCAGCCATTTGCGCGTCTTGGGGCCGAACAGCCCGTCGGCGAGGTAGTCGCCCGGCTGGCGGTAATCCGCCTGATACGCCGGGTCGTCGTGGTAGATAATCGCCAGTTTATCCTGCGTGATGCGGGTAAAGCGTCGGCTGTCCATCCGTTCCAGCGTCTGGAGGCATTGGGCGTAAGTCGGGGCGTCGGGTGCGGCGGATGGCATGAGCGCGGGTTCCGGCGGTGCGGTATAGGCCGCCGGTGGGAGCAGTAATGCCAATGGCAGCAACAAGGCCAGCAGCCGCGCCAGCGTTGCGTTGCGCCCGGTGAAACGGTGAATCCTCATGGCGATGGCTCTCTCCCTTACGGTTGTCAGTGATGCGCAGGCTGTCCGGCAATCGGCGTTCAGCGCCAGACCACGTGCAGCGGCCGGTCCATCCAGGGGTATTTGATGGTCGAATATCCCCACGGCAACCGGTCGAGCAGCATGTCGAACGGGACGGGAACCACCTCCAGTTTCCAGCTGTCCGCCTGTCGCCACAGCGTGCCTTCGCGTTGCAGGAAGGTCTGGCGCAATCCGTCAACCGAGGTGTGGCCCAGCGCATTCCAGTGCTGAAGGAGGGCGTCCAGCAGCGCATCCAGCGTGTCGCGGGCGGCGGCGTCAGGCGGTAGCGTTAACGGAAGCGGGGCGTTGAGCGGCAGGCCGCACAGCAGCTTGTTCAGCGCCAGCTGGTATTCGGCGCAGTTTTGCCCCCGATCGACCAGATATTGCAGGCAGTGGATGGCCTGATGGCGGGCGTCCGGCTGCGGGAAGGCGCCGTCCTGCACCAGCGCCAGCTTTGTCAGCAGGCGAGGGAGCCAGGGCGCGGCCAGCACCAGCCCGGCATTGGCGACCGGCAGCGGCTCATCGGTGCCCAGCGCCTCGTCGCCCCGCCAGTCGATAACCGCCGGAGCCGCCATATCCGGCACGGCCGCAGGCTGCGGTGCATCGGTATCGGCTATGATGGCATCAGCGAGGTCCGGCTGTTCAGGGGGCGACGCGGCGGCGATGTCGCGTTCAGGCGGTTGCCCGGCATCCGTGACGGCGACGACCGGCGGCGTGTCCTGATGCAGCCCGGCGGCGGTGATCAGCCGTTGCAGGCGTTCGGCCAGCGTGCGGGTCGAGGGGAAGCGCTCGGCCTGCGCCTGTTCCAGCAGAAAACGGTAGAACGCAGACGGTGACGGCTGATGGCTGCGCTGTTGCCAGTCGGCGGCCTGTCTGCCCAGATAATGGCTGATAAAGGCGGCGATATCCGCTGGCGAACCGGCGGCGAACAGACGGTGATACAGCGCGCGCCACAGCAGATTTTCCAGCTGCTGCGCCGCGCCGCGGTACGCCGGGTGACGATGACAGAGGTTGGCGATAAAGCGGCCGTAAGGGTATAGCGCCAGAAAGTCGGTGCAGCGCAACAGCAGCAGTAAGGCGGTGTGCAGCCTGTCGGATAGCGTGTCCGCCAACCGTTCGATCAGAGCGGGCGAACGCAGCGCGGGCAGCAGCAACCGGCGTACCGCTTCCGGCTGTGAGGGCAGCAGGCGCGCCAGCGCGGCGGATAACGCGGCGATGTCATCGGCGGCGAGCGTCGCTGCAGCGTGCCCGGCGATCCGGTTCAGCAGCGCCAGCGCGGCGTCGTCATCTATCGCTGATGGCATTGGGGCATCAGGCGTCGTGGCGCCGACAGGCTGGCGCGGGGCATCCACTGACGAGGGGGTGGACTGGCTGACCGCATCGCGCAGAGCCAGCCAGTCCGGTGTGCGGTTGGCGGCCAGCGCGTCGATCATCTGCCCGTAAAACGCCTGCCGCTGTGCAACGGTCAGGCGGCGGGTGACGTTGTCGAGCGTGGCCGACAGGCTGCGTAGGTTGGCCGATGGCTGACGCAGCGCGATTAGCTGGGCAAGCAACTGGGCGGCCTGCGATGGGCGCAGAGCGGCGCACAGCCGCAGCCAACTGGCGGGGTGGTGTGTGGATACCGCCAGCCAGCGCTGGAGCAGCAACGGGTTATGGGTCAGCAACCGTTGCAGGCAGCGCTGCAGGTCATTACCGGCATACGAGGACGCGGCGCGCCAAACGGTGCGCGCCTGATCCGGCGGCGTAAAACGGCGCGTCGGGTCGGCGTGGACTAACACGTCGTATAGATAGTGGTAACAGGCGGCGTCAAGCAACGGCTGCTCCGGCGGCGGAAGGTCAGCGTCGATGTGACACGGCGCCGCGGCTTGCGGTTGAGGTTGAGGTTGAGGTTGAGACTGCGGTTGCGGCTCAGGCTGCGGTGACGGCGGCGGCGCGGGAGGCGAGCTTTCGCGCAGCCGGGTAAGCAGCGTCAGCAGCGCCCGGCGCACCGCGGTATCGGCCGGGGCGTGGCGCAGGCGTTGCAGCAAGGCGTCAATCAGCGCCTGACGCGACAGGTTATGGTGCGCCGCCAGTTGCCGCAGCAGCGCGTCCAGATAGCTTTGCCGGTTGAATTCGCTGCCGCGCTCCGCCAGCAGGTAACTGAACGTGAGGCTCCACAGGCTGTGCGTCAGCAGCGGCTCGCCGGGGGCGTGGGCGGAATGGTCGGCGATAGCCGGCTGGCTGGCGCGCACTTCTTCCATCAGCTCGCGGATAAACGGCGCGTCCGCCGGTTCCAGCAGGGTCAGCAGGCGATATTGCGTCGCCGCGGAAAAACGCACCACCCAACGCTGGCGTACCTGACTCTGCTGGCCGCAGGCGATCAGCGCCGGGCGTAACGTCAGCAGCATCGCCGGCGTGCACTGGCGCCACACCCGATTCAGCGCTGCTTCATCTGCCTGTTGCAGCGCGTCAACCCACTGTTGCCGTAGCGTGTTGACGGCGGGCTCTGCCGCGGCCGCTTCCCGATGTCTTATTGATTCGCCGCTAACCGGCCCGCGTCGCACCGGTTGAGCGCCCGACCTCATGACCGGCAGCGCGCGGGCGAGCGGCGCCATTTCTCCCCATAATGTGGTCAGCAGCGACAGCAACGGTTGTTTCAGCGCGTGCTCGCCCGGCCACGCCGCCAGCCGCAGGTACAGCGTTTGCAGCAGGTCGGTCCGTTCCATATTGTGGTGCGCCGCCATGCGGCCAATCAGCCCGGCCATGTAGCGCTGTTTGTTGAACTGGCTGCCGCGCTGCACCAGCAGATAATGCAGGGTGAATTCACGCAGCAGCTGATCCAGCGGGGCGCTCGGGTCTGTGGGCGCCGCGTCGTCGGGATGATGGAACCACGCCGGATGCCTGAGCACCTGTTGGATGAACGGTTGCGCCTGCGGCGCCAGCAACCCCAGCAGATCGTCGAAGGCGTGGTCATCCACCGCCTGCGCCATGCCGCGCACCACCTCGGGCTGTTGCCCGCAGGCGTAAAGCGCCAGCAGAAACCGGGCACGCTGGTCGCCGAGCAGCGTGGCCCAGACCGGCAGCAACTCCTGTCGCAGACGGCGCTGGCGCAGCGCCTGATGGATGCGCTGATGCCAGTGGCGGTGCAACCGCGCCTTTAGCGCGGCTGGCAGCGCATCCGCTTCCGGCTGGGCCGCCAGACAACGCAGCGCGATATCCTGATGCGCGGGCGTCAGCTGTTCCAGCCAGCCGTTTAGCGCGGTAGCCGGCAACTGAGAAACCAGCCGGGCGATCAGGCTGGCCGGGCGAGCGCTGGCGTTCAGTAACCGGTTCAGTCCGGCGCGGTGCTGGCGCACGGCGTCGGCCAACCAGTGGCGGTGGCGGTCTGCCTGCCGCCAGCCTTGCCGACCGGGGTAATGCCAGGGCATCACGCCGTGTTGCAGGAAAAACTGCAACTGACGCCACTGCGCCGCCGGACCATCCAGCACCTGTATTTCCGCGGCATCGGCGTCGTGGCGTTGATGTGGCTGGACCGGGTCGGACGGTTGCTGGGCGCGCAGCGCCTCCGTCAGCTGCCGCTTTAGCGCCGCCAGCAGCGCCGACTCCAAATCCGACGCCGGCAGCGCGCCCAGATCGAGCCGCAGGTGGTCGATCACCCACAGTTGATGGGGCGGCGAAAACTGGTCGAACAGCGCGTCGATCAACGGCAACAGCTGTTGCTGCACCCAGCGCGGGGCGTCTCGCTCGAACCGCTCCGCCTCGGACGAATGGCGAAAGTCGAGCGTCAGGCTGGCGGTGTGAATCCGGTGTGGCTGCGTCATGCGTCCTGTCCTGATGGTTGAGAAGTGGGGGATTGAGCGTGCAACGATTGCAACAATGCCGTCAGCCGGGCGGCCGCGTCGTCGCACGATGGCTGGCCGGGAGCTTCCCGTCTGGCGTCGAGCCATGCCAGCCAGGCGGTTTCAAACTCGACCGTGGCGTGAATATCGAGCCAGTGACAGCGCGGCAGCAGATGCGCTGGGCACTGTCGGGCGATCAGGGCCTCGGCCTGCGCCCGGAACACCGGGTTGCCGCCGCGGGCGGTGTAACCGGGCAGAATCAGACTGATCTGGCCGGGAAACGGGTCGCTGTCGGCGCGGACGTCATCACCGCCGTGCGCCGGGCGCAGCAACAGGTGCTCCACCACGTACACCCCTTCGCACCGCTGATTAAGGCGGATGAGTTCGCGGCGCAGCTGGTTGATAACGCGCACCAGGTGCGCCGGTTGGCTGCTGGCGCCCAGGTATAGCCATAAGCCGTTTTGCGAGCCGGGCGCCGCCGACAGCCGGAACAGCGCCTGATAAAAGCCGCCGGCGTCGGGCGGCAGAATGCGGTAATGCGCCAGCATCACGCCGCGTTGCAGCAGGTCGACCGGCAATGGCCGCAGGCGCAGCGCCAGCACATCGCGCGCCGCCGCCGCATCGGCGCTGCCCGGCGCCGCGTCGCTCAGCGGCACATCCAGCAAACTGTCGAGGGCCGACTGATCCAGCCATTGCAGATGCGACTGACCCGCCGCGCTGTGCAGGAAGGCGTCATCGGCCATCAACTGCCACCCCTGCCGGGCCAGCGTCTGGCTATAGGGCCACGCGTCGGCGTCGTCCATCCCGAGCAGCAGCGCCACCCGGTCGGCGAAACCGCCCCGGTTTTCCCGTTCGGTCATCGGCCGGCGCGTGTTGAAACCGGCGCCGCGATCGCGGGTCAGGCGGTCGATGGCCTGAATAAACCGGCGCTGGTACTCAAGCTGCTGACGGCTCTGCACGCGCTGATCCGACGCCTCGCCCGGCTGACGCCACAGTCGGGCGTCCAGCGTTTCGCCGTATAACGCCAGCAGATAGTCGAGCAGCCGTCCTTTGCGGTCCGGGTAGTGGTCGACCTCGGCCAGCAGGTGATGAAAACGCGCCGCCGCATCGTCGGGATACAGGAGATCCACCCCGCGGAACTGCTCATCATCCAGCAGGTTGAAGGCGTAACTGCGCCCGGCGTCGGTGGCGGGGGAAAACAGGTCGCGCAGGTTAGCCAGGTTGGCGCAAAAGTTGGCCATCAGCTGTTCAAACAGCAGCAGATAGCCGCGAAATTGCTGGATCTGCGCCTGTTCCTGCCGGTTCAGCGCCGTCGGGACGCGCGGCGCGTCCAGCCGGTAGACGCCGGGGAACAGCGACTGGATCGACCGGTAATCCGCCAGCTCGCGCCAGATGCCGTGCGGCGGTGGGATGAGGGCGGCGGTCTGGCGGCGGATTTGCTCGTGCAGCGTGCCGTTTTGCGCCTTACGCCGCACCAGCCGGATGCTCATGGCGCTGAAATCAATCGACAACGGGTGGCCCTGATGGGTCAGGTTGAGGTTGATGTCGTCGTGCTTTTTCGGCAGCAGGATCCAGTCGCCGGGGCTGAAGTGGTCCTGCGCATTGTCGGGATGGCCGTCCCGACAGGGTTGCGGGATCAACTGCAACTGTCGGATGTGGCCGACGCCGTCGATGTTGATCAACCGGGTATAGAGCGCCGATAGCGGCCTGACGGCGGCAACACGCTCGTTGCCCGGCGCGCCGTGGTGGTCGGTGTAGTTATAGGCATAGTTATCGACATAGTTATCGGCATAGCTATCGGCATAGCTATCGGCATAGCTATCGGCATAGTTATCAGGGTAGCTGTCAGCATAGTTATCAGCATGGCTAGCGGTGTGCCCGTCGGCCTCGTCGCCCCGGAGCCACTGTTCAGCCTGAAAATAGATTTCAGCCGCCAGGTTGTCGGCGTTATCGTGCAGATTGTTGGTGTTATCGTAGTTGGTGTTATCGTAATAGTGCAGCTCGATATCGGCGTGCAGCCGCAGCCCGCGACTGTCGATGATGCGGACGCCGGCGAGGTCTTCGCCCAGATTACGGGCGCGGTGGTAGAGATGCGAGGCCGCATCGACAATGTCGTCGCGCAGCGCCGGATGGTGGTCGCAACGCTGACGCGCCGCCTCGGTCAGCAGCAGATCGATGTGGTAGCGACCCTGACCGTCCGGCGTGACCCACGCCTGTTCCACCTCGTTCATCGCGTCCAGCACCGCCTGCTGATAATCCAGCCGGGTGCAGGGGCGGGGCGGGAAAATCTGTTCCGGCAGCATCAGCCCCTGCGCAGCGAAGTCGAGGTGCCCGTCCGGCTGCGTCAGGTAATCCGCTACCTCAAAGTCGGTGCGGTAAATCAGGTCGGTGAGGGCGAAACACAACAGTTCCAGCAGCGTGACGCCGGGGTCGTGGAGGTTGTAGTCGGTCCAGCGGTTGCCGCTGAGCCGTTGGACCTGCTCCAGCCCTGCGCGCAGCAGGCTGGCGACGCTGTCAGGGTCGTCATGGGGCGCCTGTCTGGGAATAAATGACGGTTGCGCCATGCCTTACTCCTCGTCCGCCGGCAGCAGGCTGTTGTGCATGTAGGCGTCATGCCACAGCCGGGTGAGGTGGTAACGAATAACGATGCCGTCGCCATAGCTGGTGTGGGTGCGGATCTGCAACCGGTAGGGGCGGATGCCGTCGTGGCCGCCGGCGGGCGTGTCGTCGCGCAACCAGCGCAGCGTCAGCTTGTCGGCGCGCGAATGGTAATAGGCGTGGCGGGCGTTGATGCGGTTTTTGCGATTGAAAAAATTGAAGAAAAAACCGCTCGGCGCGCAGGTGTTCAGCGCGATGGCGTGGATTAACGCGTAACGGCCGGAGTGACGGATACCGACGCCCGCCACCACCTCGAAGGCCTGGCACCCTTCCAGTTTCGGCGTGAGGTCGTGCCATTCGCCGTCGGCGGGCAGGCGGTCCGCCCATTGCGCGCCGGCGCGCCCTTGTGCGCCGATCACCCCGTTGACATCCAGCGCGTGGCGCGGCGTGGTGGTGTTGATGCCGGCCCGACCGTCGGGGGTGAACGTCAGCAAGGGGTCGGCGTCGGTGATGGCGTCCTGCCCGTCGCCGGCGTGGCGGTTGACCCGCAGCAGGTCGCTGTCCGGTTGCAGGCTGACCGACCACAACGCCCGGGTGGGGTCGCTGTCGCGGTAAAACGTCATCAGTCTGGCGTGGGTATCGAGTGCGGCGATCTTCAACCCCTGTTCCGGCGTTTTATCGAACCCTTCCTCGATTTTGTTGACTGACGAATCGATCAGGTCGGAAAAATGTTCGGCGGACGGCATGGCGCCCTGACGAAAATAGTTTTTCAAGGTGCCGCGATTTCGTTTTGCCACTCACATACTCCCCATGTCGCCGTTATTCTCCATCTCACCGTCATTCTCATCTCGCCGTTATGCCCATGTCGCCGAGCCGGCGTGTTTCCGCGATGGGCTAACGGACGGTGATGAAGCTGTCGCCGATAATCAGGTCGCCGATACCGATTTTTTCCGGCGCTCGCAGCCTGAGGTCCGGACTGAGCCGCAGGTCATGCTGCTCAACCGGCAGGATAATATTCCAGGGATAGCGTGGAGTTAGCCCGGTCAGACTCGGGTTGTTTCCGGCGGGATCGCCGGTTTGGTCGTGCGGCGCGGCGCTGTCGGTCAGTCGCCAGCGCTGTGTTTGCCCGTCGCTCTGGCCGAGGCCGGCCTGACGGAGGGTGATCAGCGAAAAGCCGGTCACGAAACGCACATAATCCAGATGCGCGATAAAGGCTTCGATTTGCCGCAGCGCCATTCCGGCGCCAAACCCCTGATTGGGGCTTTCTTCACGCCACGGACAGAGGTAGGCGGAGATATCCCGGTTCAACCGGCGCAGCGCCTGCCCCGGGTGATGCCCCGGCTGAAAGGCGACGCTACAGCGCACCTGAACCCTTTCGTACACCGGCGAGCGAACCGTAACGACGGCGCCCGGCGGCGCGATCGTCTGCAGCCAGGTTTGTATCCGGTGCAGCAGCGCGGCGCTGGCGTGCAAAGGTTCGCACGGCTGGTGCCGGCAGGCGGGGTGGCGCTGGCGCACCAGCAGCAGTACCTGTCCCGGATGGCGGCCCGGCACGCCGAAACGGGTATGCGGAAAACAGCGTGCCTGTTCGATCTCGGGAAAGTGTTGCAACACCAGCCGCTCGTAGTCCCAGCCGGTTAACGCTCGCCCTTTGTGGCGCAGTTGTTCGCTTAACCGTTGCCGGAATTGTCGCGGGGATTCCCGCGGCGCGCCGCCGGTCGACGGCATCATCAGGCTGATGGCGCCCAGCCCGGCCGGCGGGTTGAGCGCTCGCCAGCCTGACGCCGCGGCAGGCGGCGTCGGCTCGTCGTCCGGTTCCTGCCCGTCGGGCCACTGGCGCACGGCCCGCACCACGTGGGCGGCGACGTGCAGGCAACTGGCGTACTCGCCGATGCCCTGCCGGGTACTGACCCGCAGCCAGTAGAGCCGGTCCGGCATCACGGTATGCCGGTCGTTGATCGCCGGCGGGATATCCAGCGTGACGATGCCGGAGGTGATAAAGCCGTGGGTGGTGTCGGCGATCACCTGATGCGGCGGCAGCACGCGCCAGTCGTTGTCGACCAGATAACGCCACTGGAATGCTTGCCGGTGGCGGATGGCCGTGGGGGCGGCCCGATCGTCGAGCTGGAAAAACAGGTTCAGCGCGCCGCCGAGCGACGACGCCTGTAACCCGATGAACAGGTTGCCGTCGTCGTCATAGCGCGGGAAAAAGGCGACGGGACGGGTATCTCCGCCGCTTTCGGCCGCCGGGTACAGCATTTCATGACCGAACGGGTGCAGATGCAGGAGATGGCTGTCCGGCGCCGGTTCGTGGCCGGAGTGGCCCGGATGAATTCGGGCGCAGGCCCGATAGCTGAGCGTCAGCCGGTTGATCGCCGGGGTATAGGGTGGATTGGGCAGCGGCAGCGGTTTTCGGCGTCGGGCGTTGTGCATCAGCGTCTGACTGAGCAGCGTGCCGTACTGATGATGGCCGAAGCCCTGTTCCGGCTCGCACAGCGACAGGCGGATCAACCCGTTGCGGCTGGCGTGATCGACGCGGAACGCGTCAGCGTCGGCCGCGGGGCGGACGGGCTGAAAATCCTGCTTCAGGTCGCCCTGAATCTGTATGTCGGAGCGCAGCCGATCGCTGCCCGGTTCGCTGGCGAACAGCGCAAGCGGGCCGCCGACCGCCTTCCACTCGCCTTCGCGCAACACGGCCAACTGCGCCTGAAAACGGCGGTTAGCGTAGTCGCCGGGGTAACCCTGATAATGCTGGCGAAAACCGTCGCTGCCGCCCGGCAGGTTCGCCCAATCGATCGTCAGCGTAATGTCCTGCACCGACTTTTGGGCCAGTTCGTAACTGGCGAGGGTCAGCGCTGGCTGCCCGGTTGGCTGCGCGCCGAACGGATAAAAGGTTTTGCTGATGTCGACCTGCCCGTCGCAGGTGTCTATCTGGAACGTCTGCACGCCGGATACCCGCGTGGCGAGGAGCAACGGGCCAAGCACGAAATCGCGGAACACCGAGTAGGGAAAAAACGGCGTTTCCGGCTTCATTTCCAGTTGCAGCGCCGGCGCGCGGTAATGCCAGAGGTCGCCATGAATGGCCAGATCGCAGGGAATTACCGCCCCGAAGCCGGGCGACAGGGTAAAGGTGAGCCGGAAGCCGTACGGGCCGTCGTCGTCCGCGCTCAACGGGTGGATACGGTAAGAGGCGATGGTTTGCCAGCCGCTTTCGGTGCTGAGACGCAGCGTAAACAGCTCGCTGTAGAGGCGGTAAAAATTAACCTGTCGGTTGCCGTTCAGCAGTTCCGCCAGCGGCGGCTGGCTGTCGTCGGGCAGCAACTGGCGGCTTTTTTCCAGCACCAACCGCTGTTCATCGTCATTCAGCCAGTCGGTGCGGCTCAGGGTCTGGCGGCTAAACAGGTGCCCCAGCACACGACAACCGCACGCCGGATCGCGGGTCTGACGCAGTACGCCAAGCAGGAAATACTTGTACAGCAGGCCGATGGCCTCATCGTCATGGCTGCGCTGCAACGCCTGTAGCTGACGGGGCGTCAGCGCGTCGACCAGCGCGCCGATGACGGCGGGGGCGTCGTCGTCGGGCAGCAGCGGCGTCAGCGTCTTCGCCAGCGTCAGCAGCAGGGTGGTCAGCCGGTTGCGCAATACCGCCGGGTAAGAGGCATCCCTGAGCAGGTACAGTTGCTGCGCCAGATGCGGCCGCTCCGCCTCGTGCAGATTGACGGTCAGGCTGACCCGCCGTCGCCCTTCCGGCAGGTAGAGCACCGGGTCGATGATAGCGATACCCGGCGCCGACGGCGAAGGATGGCGCTGCAAGGCCGGGGTTTCGCCAAACAGCGTCAGCAGCGTGCGGGAGCGGGGCTGGTCGCTGCGCCACGGCCACAGGCTGTCGCTATGAATGGCGGTGACGAAATCCAGCTCCCGTTCCGGCGACATCAACGGATCGCGCTTGAGCAGCAGCGAATGCACCTGTTTGACCTCGGCGTCGCTGACCTGCAATGGTTGTTCGCTGCGATAGAGGATGTCGCGCAAGCGGGCGTCCTGCCCGGCGCTGAAGACTACGCCGCGCTCAAGCGACAGCGGCGTGGTCAGCCCGTTTTCCGGCGTCAGTTTCAGGAAGACGGCGTCAGCCGTGAGCGGCTGCGGTTGCTGCCGGAGTACCTGGCGGTAGTAAAAGTCGAGGTGCCGCTCGGTAAAACGGTTAAGTCGGGCCTGCGCTCGGGCGAATAACTGCAGGAAGGTCAGGTACAGCGCGACTTCCGGGGCGTGATCGGCGTGGGACAGCGCCTGTTGCATCCGGCGACGGCCGTCGGTCTGTAGCTGGCTGACGGCGTTGACGGCGGCGGAAAAACAGAGCTGTAACTGCTCTTCCAGCACCTGAATGCCCGGCAACTGCTGTTGCAGCAACTGTTGCTGTTCGCTGGCGATAAATCGGCCGTTGTCGTAGCGAATTCCCCATAGCGGGTCGAGGGTTTTCAACGCTGGGTCCGCCAGCAGCGACGGGCGGTAGCCGTCCAGCGCCTGCGCCAGAATCACCACGTACTGGAACGGCCGCACCAACTGCGCTTTCAGTACCGTCTGGATGGTCAGTTTGATGTGGTCGGCACTGGTGGTCTGGACGGGAATAAAGGCGCGGTACCACCGATCCAGATTCGCGTAGAGGGCGATCAGGTACGTCAGCGTCTGATCCATGCCGCGCGACTGCGCCTGCCGAAAACGGTTTTGTTCCAGCGCGGCGTCGAACGACAGGATGATCGCCATACCGGTGACTTCGCTTTTGGCGAACAGCGCCTGCCAGTTGCCCGGCTGTGTGGTGTCGCCGCGGTCAAATGACAACTGCGCGGCGATGTCGCTAGCCAGCACCAGCAGCGTTTCAAACGACATCTCATCCGCCAGGAACGCGCCGTCTTCCAGTGCCGGCGGCAGGCGCTGTTGCTGCGAAGTGGCCGGCGGCGGCAGCGGGGGATTCCAGCTCATGGTCATGGGGCGGCAGGCCTCGGTTAATGGTTGTCAGTGATGGATGAAAACCGGTGGTTTGGCGTGGCGGCGCGCGTCACGGCGTCGTCACCAGCGTGCCTTCGCGCAGATAGAACGGGTACACCATGTTGCTGCGGGTATTGGTGGCGATCAGGGTATAGTCGAGATGAATCAACAGTTTGCCGTCGATGGCCTGCTGGTTGTCGATGACGATCGCCTGTAGCCGGATGCGCGGCTCGAAGAACAGGATGGCCTGTTCAATGCGGGCTTTCATGTCGGTGAGGGTGGAGAGGGTGAGGTCTTCAAACACCATGCCCTGAATATCGCAACCGTACTCCGGCGCCATGATGCGCTCGCCGGGGCGGGTGGAGAGCAGCAGCGCCAGACTTTGCCGGACGTCTTCGTCGCCACTTACCATGCCGATGCTTTGCGCGGCGGCGTCAAACTGCGGCGGGAACCCCCAGCCGGTGCCGAGAAACGCATTATCGTTATCCACGTTATCCTCCTATCAATACGGTGAAGTCGCCGAGCGCGATGTTGCCGCCGTGTGCGGTGGCATCGCCGATACGGGCGGCCGGTTTACCGCCGATCAGCACGGTGGCGGAGCCTTTAACGATGACGTCCGGCGGCCCGACGCACACGCAGTTGTCGCCCATCACCGCCGCCGGCAGTTTGCCGATCAACACGGTCGGCACGCCGGGACCGATGACCGGACCGCCGACATGGGGGATCGGCGGCAGCCCCGGCGTCACCATCGGGCAGGCGTGCAAATCGGTCAGGCGGGCAGCTGGCGGCATAAATACTTTCCTTTATTTTTTAAGGCTGCGGCAAGCAGCCGTGTTGCGATGATGGTTTATAGATGTATGGCTGTACCGAACGAGGTTTCGTGCGGGATAAGCCATATCTTTTTCTTGCAACGTTGTCGCACGCACGACAAGGAGAGGCTCAAACGCCGCCTCTCCTTGACCACTGGCTGGAAGGCTAAACTGTGGCGCTGCGCGCTTCCTTCGGCGTTCGCCTTCGCTGTTCGGGCCGCCCGTGACGCGTTCCAGACGCGGCACGG
>JAAIGF010033522.1_pt1 | contig 50935 bp, 41 predicted proteins | sample 6487441 | NCBI WGS metagenome assembly JAAIGF01 (sample SAMN13974129, study PRJNA590717) | phyllosphere metagenome | biome: pepper field; feature: multiple bacterial spot infested pepper fields; material: pepper leaves; isolation source: leaves from pepper fields | host: Capsicum annuum ...
ACCTGGCAAGCGGTACTTCACCATCGGCGAGGTTAGTGAACTCTGTGCGGTCAAACCGCACGTGCTTCGTTATTGGGAGCAGGAGTTTCCACAGCTCAACCCGGTCAAGCGTCGCGGCAACCGTCGGTATTACCAGCGCCAGGATGTGCTGATGATCCGCCAGATCCGTGCCTTGCTGTACGACCAGGGCTTTACCATCGGTGGCGCACGCCTGCGCCTGACCGGCGACGAAGCCAAGGACGACACTACCCAGTACAAGCAACTCATCAAGCAGATGATCGCCGAGCTGGAAGATGTACTCCACGTCCTGCGCAAATGAATTCGTAGAAAAACCTTCCACAATTCAGATGCTTAGTTTATAGTCTCTCCCGCTTTCGGCTAACCCCGAAGGCACCAGCAACATCGTCGGGGCGTAGCGCAGCCCGGTAGCGCACTTGCATGGGGTGCAAGGGGTCGAGTGTTCGAATCACTCCGTCCCGACCAAAATACCCTAGAAAATCCAGCCACTTAACGGTGGCTGGATTTTTTTATGCCTAGTGGTTTTTGAGGGCTTCCGATTTTTGCCCCACTTTTTGCCCCACCTGGGATTTTAGCCCCGCGGATGCCAGTTCCGGTGGGCCGCTGAGCATAACGGTCATGTGGTGCGGTCTCAGTACGGTATGATTTCGGAGAGAGGGTTTGCAGGCTAATATGAGACCGTTCAGGTGAACCTGGAAACGGGTGAGGAGGAGTTATGGTGAAGGCAGTCAAGAAAGCCTTATCTGAGAAAGCTACTCAGGAGCTTGAGGCTCAAATTCCGGAAAAGGCATCACTGGCAACCAAGCAGGCTTATGAGAAAGCCAAAGCTTCTGGCTTAACTGTCCTGCTGTCGAGGGACGGATTCATAATTGCCGAGCGCGCAGATGGCACTGAGCAGATAGTTCGTGCTTCCAAACCTCGCCGCAAGGTGAAAGCTGGCGTTGCTCTCAAGCTTGGCTCTGGAGTCCTGGCGAGTGCCGGTGCCTAGACTCCGTGTATTCGCGGGTCCCAATGGCTCTGGCAAGAGCACCATCAAGCGTATTCTCGATCCTGGGTTGATCTACATCTACGTCAATGCCGATGATCTGGAGCGCGAAGCTAAGGATGGCGGGGCCATTGATCTGGCTCCTTTTGCGATACATCCCACTCAGGAAATGTTCCGAGACTTCTTCGCCTCTCATCCTTTGATCGCTAGAGAGCAGTTGGCATCTCAAGCCGAGCATTTCACCATTGCCGGTCAGGCGTTAGTAACCAGTGGTATCGACGTGCAGTCCTATCATGCCTCGGTCATTGCCGACTTCATCAGACACCAGTTGCTCGATCGTGGTGCGAGTTTCACCTTCGAGACAGTCATGTCAGACCGCTCCAAGGTTGAGTTTATCAAAAAGGCCAAGGGGCTCGGGTACCGCACCTACCTGTACTTCGTGGCGACTGAAGATCCAGAGATCAACATCAATAGGGTCGCTATTCGTGTAGGAGAGGGCGGCCATGATGTTATGCCGGATAAGGTGCGTTCCCGCTATGGCAGGTGCCTGGAGCTGCTACCCGAGGCTATTCAGGTGACGAGTAGGGCTTATCTATTCGACAACTCAGGGGCGGAAGCCGTGCTTGAGGTTGAAATTACTGATGCTTCCACCGTCGAGTTTAAATTCGACGAAGTGCCCGAGTGGTGTAGTGCTTCGGTTGACGCGCTCGAGCAATTGGCTAGAAAAAAATAGATCATTTGTGGGAAAGATGAACTACGGGCTAGGGCTCCATGCCGCACCCGTATATGTTCGATTGCACTGCTTAGGTCCCGTCGGCGGAGCCCGGACCATTCTGGCTAGGGCAAACCCTGTTGATGGCGAAATCCCTCCCAAGGTTTACAGACAATGGCGAGCAATAAAAAGATATATCGGGTCGCCAGCGATGCTACAGCACCAGTAGCGAATATGCAGGAGCTGATCTGCAAGGATTAATATCTGTAAACTCTGCGCTCCATGCTGCTGGCGGGAGCTCCTCCTGTGGTGGGCGAGTACCATAACACCTTACTTGCTATCGTCGTAAAGCTCAAGAATGAGCACTATGGAGGTGGTCACAAGGCACATAGAGGACGCTTTAGGAAATGTGCCAAGAAATCTTTAAAGACCGTTGAGTAATTTGATTGCTCTGATTTTTTCTGATACGTAAAGTTTTTGCTCTGCCTCCTGTTCTATTAGTATCTCTATAACCCGAGCTCGGCTTATATCGTGTTCGCTCGCTATTCGGTCGAGTCGCTTAATTGCCTTGTCTGAAAGAATAAAGTTATATTGATTTTTATCTTTAAGATTATTTCTATATTTCTCGCGGCTCCATTTTTTCTTAATCCTGTCGATGTATAAAGTGGTTTGGTCTGGGGTTAAGTTGCATTTGTCAAAATATATTAGTATGTCGTCATAAGTCTCGAATGGATGTTGGCTATATAGGATGGTTGTCGTGTTCTTGATGAGCCAGTCCCATGCAGTAGTGACCTTTCCTTTGTCATCTTCGAACCATTTATATTTAGCATCCCCTTTCTTGTGTTCTAGCCAGCTCCTTGAAAGATCCTGCATTACTAGAATTTTATGAGAAAGGTCGCTTTGCCAAATATCTATTGAGGCCGCTAATAGTTTTTTTCCGGTAAGTCCGTTTGGTATGGGAAGTGTATTCATCGTAGCCAGAGTCAATCCTTTTGATTTAAACCACTCAATTTGCCGAATTCCCCCATCTAGCCAATCCATTTCTTTATCTGGGATCAACGTTCGATTTCTTTCGTTTTTGATGTGTTCTACAGGTATGTTATTTGTTTGGATGTAGTTGGCGATCGTGTCCCTCATTCCCTTGGTGCGAGAAGGCTCGAGTTGCAAATTGGCGCCTTTCAGACTTAGCCAAAGCCAGAGCCAGATGTCATGGCGCAAGTTAAGCGTGTTGTCGCCCATAAGAGAGGATAAGTGGTCATCAATGCGAATTGCCATTTTATACCTACGGTAATCAAATGATTTATTAGTGATGATTCTATTATTTTTCTAGCGGAGTTTTAGATTTTATCTATGTTATCCCTAGTAGATTACTATAGCTCGTAGTTCAGTATTTTCAAGCCTTCCAAGCCTTCCCGGTAGCTATAGCCACTGATGGGTACCTATCTAGCACGCTGCTACGTTAATGCGTTGACTGTTTTTGAGTCGTACTGAATAAGTGCTTTGAAAGTTATTAAAAGTCCTAGTATTTATTGACGAAAGTCTGATTGCAAAAGGCTGTAAGTCAGCTTGCTAAGACGCAGCGCGTAAAAAAATACCTACATCCCCAACTATCTGAACGAATACGGGAGTAATGTTCATGAGGATAGTTCGGCTGAAAGAAGTCTCTAATGTCACAGGTCTGGCACGCTCGACGATCTACAAGTATGTATCAGAAGGGAACTTTCCCAAGCCAGTCCCCTTAGGTGATCAGTGTGTGGGATGGCTAGAAAATGAGGTTCAGGCGTGGATACGCGCTAGGGTCGAAGAGCGAGATATGTAATTGCTGCTGTTCATGATCGGAAAATATGTTATTTTTCCAGAGCAATAAACGTATCTCGTCCATTTTCTTTGTGATCTATTTCGCGGGCTCGCTCGACGGTAGCTAGCTCTGGCGCTGTCGGTAATAGTAATATGCTTATTAGATGAATATATTTATTACTCGTAGTGGTTAGTTTATGTGACTAACCACTGGAGTGTTGTAATGAATCGTCATCCTAAAAATAGCAATCTGATTCTTCATTATGAGCCTCATTACCAAGGGCTTCCTGTTCAAGTGCAGAAAGGTCCTTTCATTACCCAATATCTCGATCGTCTTCACACGACGATGAGCCGTGCGCTTGATGAGTATTCGCGAGTATTGGCCTTTAGGGTTGATCTTCGTTTTCCTACAAGCATGGATCTCGCTGATCTCTCCACTGCGAATCAGGCTCTCAGCCGGTTTTTTGAATCTCTCAAAGCTCAGATAAAGCACAATCGGCAGATTGCAAGTCAATCGAACGAACGTATGCATGAGAGCAATGTGAGGTATGTATGGGCCAGGGAGTCAGGGCAGCTGGGACGCCCTCATTACCACTTGGTGTTTTTCTTGAACTACGATGCCTACTGCAGCTTGGGCAAGTATGAGTTGGGCAGGGATAACCTGTTCAACCGACTTTACAAGGCGTGGGGAAGTGCGCTTGGATTGCCGGTCGAGGCAGTCGCGGGTCTAGTCGAGTTACCGAAGAATGCTGCCTACGTGCTACGACGTGATTGTTCTGATGACATGGCGACTTTCTTCTACAGAACCAGCTACCTGTGTAAGGTCGCCACCAAGCAGTACGGTAACTGGCAACATGCATTTGGATGCAGTCGGATCTAAAAAAAGAATGGCGGCCGATCAGGGCCGAGTAGCTCCAGTGACGGAGCTACTCGGCTGTGGTTCCATGTGTAGGGGTAGAGAGCTGGTGACTACTCTGTCCGGCAGGCCATGGCGAACCGCAAGGTGTCTTTGATGAAGCTGTCGGGCGGTGCCTTGTAAGGGGTGTTCAGCGCCTTGAGTTGTTCAGGGCTGTAGGCGTTCTCCAGCTTTTCGAAGGTGCAGGCGCAGATGGATTTACCCGCGCCGCCCTTGATGCAGCCGGCCATGAACTCGCCCCTTACCTTGGAGTTCTCATCGGAGCACCCGGCAAGTGCCACGATGGCAAATAGCGCCAGCACGATAGATTTCATGGTGGCGTCCTTTAGCGAAGTACCAGGCTGATTCCGAGGAAGGCGCCCAGCACCAGCCCGATGAGCTGCGGGCCCAGCAGCCAGAACACCTTTATCCAGACCAACTGGAACAGACCGCCGTTGGTGAAAACCGCATCAGGGTGGGCGAACTTGCGAATCGCATCGCCGAGCAAGGCTCCGATCAGACCGAGTACTGACCCAACTATCACCGCCAGGAACTTCATGAAGAAGCCGGCGCCTAGCACCATGGCCGAGTTGTTGAAGGTGACGGCGAGGATCGACAGGACGATGGCGGCGATGGCCCAGCCGATGATGGCGGGATTCAAGCCCGGCACGTCCTGATCGTCCACGGTGTTGCTGTTCGTTTCTCTTGGTTCTTGCATTTCAGGGCTTCCAATCGAGGGAGAGTGAGCGTGTGAGGTATCACCAGGCGGCGGTGCAACTGTTGTGCGGATCATCAAGCGGTCGCAGGACGGCCTCGAGGTTCTTGGTCGGCAGGTTTACTGTCCGGCCCTCGGCGCTTACCTGCAGGTTGTTCGCCTGGCGCAACGCCTTCCAGAAACCGGGAAAGTTGGCTGCGCAGACACGGCAGTCGGTGAAGAAGGGATTGCTGTACTGGACGCCGTCGACGATCACGTCGAAGCCAGGCTCCTGATCGGACGAGTAGGCTTTTCCAGCGATGTCCGCATAGGCGCTGACAGCGAGGCCTTCCTGCTCTCCGCAGGAGATCAGCAGTCCATTCTGATTGCCATCGTCGGTTTGGTATTCGCTGATGCCTTGGCCCCAACCAGACGTCCATTCATAGGTTCCGCCCCAGGCGGTGTTGGTCAGCGCCCAGGCGAGCGCTAGAGCCAACAAGAGTTTGTTGTTCATGCAGAAGCTTCCTTGTGTTGTTTGGTGTGGTGCCGTGGCATGCAGAAAAGTCGATAAACAACTTTTTAAGTTGATTGTCGACCTCTGCTGTCCTTCATGTCAACGAGTTGATGCCCAACCATTCGGGTCGATTGGAAGAGGCGTCATCATGAGTAGTGATCAAAAAGATCTGGCAGAAGCGGTAGGCCGTGCCATTGCCAGGCAGCGCGTGCGCGCCGGGTTGACCCAGGAAGAAGTGGCGGAGCGTTTGGGTGTCGGCAACGAGGCGGTGTCACGCATAGAGCGCGGCATCGTCATTCCCAATATTGCGCGCCTGTTCGACTTCGCCTCGATCTTCGGCTGCGAAGCCACTGAATTGCTCAGTGAGGCCAGCCCGCGTGCGGATGACCAGGCCAGCCGGATCAGCCGTTTGTTGGCGACGTTGAATCAGGCCGACCGGCAACTGCTCGTCGAGATGGTCGAGCGCTTGAGCGGGCGCCTGGGGCAGGGGTAAAGCGGATTCGCGGCAGGCTTCAAGCGTCCTTCTTGTCGAACTTCGCTCCGCAGCGCAGGCACAGGCAGTCGTACTCCATGAACTGATGTTTACTGACATCGCGAATGCAGTCCTGAGTGTCGGCCCAATTGGCGGCCGCACCCGATACACCGTCGATCATCAGATCGAAGGCACGTTCTAGATCGTTGCTTTTAGCGGTCGCCGTTGCGTGGTGGCTGCCGGTCGAGTGATGGATACCGTTGAGAAAACCGCCCAGGGTGCCGATCAGGCGAGCAACGGCCTTGGCGGTATCCTTGGACAGCACGACAGAAGAATTGCAGATCAAACACCGTATGGTCATGGTGATGGTTCCAGATGAGTGGGTGGGAACAGCGGTAGAAGTGACCAGGCTTTCGAGTGAGCGCCTGTCGGTGATCAGGCCTGGGCGTCGACCCGCTCGAGCAGCCAGGCGAATACGCCGAGCGTGAGAACGGCGACCAGCAGCACCGGCCAGAAACGCAGCATGAGCAGCAGTAGCGCCAGTGCCGACGAGCAACTGGCGAGTACGCCGATGAACACGAACAGCAAACCGATGAAGCGCAGTGCGGCCATGAGGGTTCTCCTTACAGGTGGCCCAGTTGGGCCAGGGATGCGCAGCCTTCGTGGCCGACGATGATGTGATCCAGGGTGCGGGTGCCCACCAGGGCGAGCGCCTGCTTGAGCGAGCGGGTCAGGGTGAGGTCGGCCTGGCTGGGCTCGGGATCGCCGGAGGGATGGTTGTGCACCAGGATCGCGGCGGCTGCGTTGTGCTCCAGAGCGATCTTCACCACCTCCCGCGGATAGACGCAGGCCGCGTCGAGCGTGCCGCGAAACACTTCGTGAAAGCCGATGACCCGGTGCTTGCTGTCGAGCAGCAGCAGGGCGAAGACCTCGTGCGGCTGCTGCTGCAGGAGGATCTGCAGGTGTGCGAAAACCTGGGCAGGTTCGGTCAAGGCGCGGCCGCGAGCCAGGCGGCTGATGGCCAGTTGCTGCGCCATACGCAGAATGTCGGCCTCGGTGACAGGCGAATCGACGACATAGCTGCCGGCGATTTCGCCGGCTTTCAACTTGTGGAATTTCATGGAAGGGCTCCTGGGGTCATGCTCGTTTGGCGCGCTGGCGCGTGGGTTTGCGTTCGATGGGGGATGGCAGGATGGCGTGTCGCTGTGCCTGAGCTTCCAGCTTGGCGGCCAGGGTGGGGCTGGCCGTCGCCGCAGTGTCCGCTGGGCGCAGTGAATCGTCCTGGGGCGGGAAGAACTCTTCGGTGATAGCGCCGCTGTCTTCCTCGCCGTCCTCGAACGCGCCGTTGCCTAGGCCCTGTCGTGCGGCGGTGTCCAGCGCGGCTTGGTCGAAGCCCGCGGCTCGTCGTTCCTCGTCGAGTTGCCTGGCGGCGAGCAAAGCCGCTTCCAGGCCCATGCCACTTCTCAAGGTGATGTCGACGTAGAAGATCGGCGTGCCATGGCTTTGGCGGGTGGATTTGCCCCGCAGGCGCAACTCCAGCGGCAGGCACGCCAAGCGGTTGCCGGAGAGGGCACGGTAATACTGGAGGTGTGCCGCCAGGGTACGGATGCTGTTGAAGCCGGTGGTACGAAACACGAAGCTGCCCAGCGGGTCGTCGTCGCCGATCACTACGTTGAGTCGGCCATAGGGCTTGCAAGCATTGCCCTTGGCCAGCGGGCAGGCGTCCGGTGAGGGGCAGGGTAGTGACTGGATGCCATCCTTGCCCAGACGTTTGCACGTCTCGCCGTTACCGACACACAGTGGGCGCCCGCTCTGCCGGTCGAACAGCGTGTAGTCGGCGCGAAAGTTCAGACCCGGTTCATTGAACAGCAGGTGAATCGGGATGCTGCGCAGCTTGTCCTCCTGGGATTTGCGCAACTCGTCGTTGAGCGGGTGCAGCAGCCAGCCATCCTTGTTCTGTACTTGAGAGGTGAGGGTGAACTGGTCGTCCTTCTCCGGCAGGCGTTTGCCGTTCTTCTCGACGACCCTGCCGATGGAAATTCGCCCGAGCACGGGCGGGGTAATGGCCAGGCCTTTCAACATGAGGGTTCTCCTGAAAAAAGACCGCCCGGGCAGCGCAAGCCGTCCGGGCGGTCAAAGGGGGAAGTGGGTTGGGTGTCAATCGATCAGGAAACGGCGACTGCCTTCCTTGCGCTTGGTGTAGCGCACCTGCAGGTAAGGCTTTTCCTTCAGCAAGCGCTCGACATCGAGCACGGTGCTGTCTGCGGCTTTCTTCCAGGTGATATGGCCGTTGGAAAACACTGCGCGGCTGGCATCGCCCATTGCCTGTTGCAGCATCTGCTTGAGCTGGGCTTCGCGGGTCTGCTTCTGGGCAATGGATTGACGTAACGCCTTGAGTTCCAGGTAGGCCGCGGCCAGCCCGGCATGCCGGCTGAAGTCGAGGCTCTGGCCGTTGCCCCCTGGGTAGAGGCAACGCAAGGCGATCTCGGCCGAGGCGCTGCCGTCGGCGGGCGGGGGCGTGTCGGTTTCCACGTACTGCCAGAAACGCCGTTCGAGCTCGATCAGACGGGCGATCATCTGCTCGTCCCGCTCGATGCGATGGATCTCCAGCGTCTGGCCGCCGAGCAGCACCGCCACATCTGCAGCCTGTTTGCCGGTGACGGCGAGCTGGTGCATCACCTGCAGTTGCACGTACTCGGATACGCCTTCCTGCCAGAGGCCTGCCCCGTTCAGGCCGGCGGTCTTGCATTCGAGGATTTGTACGTCCTCGGCACTGATCACCTCGCGGTCGATATTGGCCAGCATCCAGGGCAGCTCGGGATTTGGATGCTGCAGCACGGCGTTGACGCGTCGCACCTTGTTGCCGGTGCGCTTGCTGTAGTGCCAAGCCACAATGGGCTCCAGGACATTGCCCCAGTAGGCTGGGCTTTGCTCGTCATGCGGGTCGGCCTTCGGCAGCCTGGCGTCGCGACCGGTTTTCTCCAGCCACAGCTCCAGTTGCGACTTGTAGGGATTGAGGCCGACTGCGGCTGCCGCGTCAGAGCTGCCGATGCCTCGCTTGCGCACGGCCAGCCAGTCTTCGTGGGGCAGTTCCTTGGTACTGATCAGACGCAGAGCGGGGCGAGTCTTGCCGTTGCTGCTCAACAGAGTCGCTTTCATTGTGTTCACCATGCGGAAATAGAAACGCCCGATCAGCGACGAGGCTGATCGGGCGTTATGGGGTGGGGAGTGTGGAGGTCAGGAAACCAATTGCAGGGCGGTGTCCAAGGCACGTTGCTTGATCTGCGCGCCCTGGCCGAACCAGGCCGAGTCCAGGCGATATTCAGTGCTGCGCGCCCGGCGCTCGTGGTCGATAAACTCGGTCACGGCGTTGAGCAGGCCCCAAGCCGTACTGCGGGCCGACTCCATATCAGAGCCACGACCGCGGCCCTCGTAGAGTTCCTGCACCTTGCGCAGGGCGCGTTCGTTCGGCAGCGCGTCCGGCAGGGCGCCGGTTGGCGAGGTTTCGCACAACACATTCAGGAAGAAGCCCAGGGCCTCATGCCACTGCACCTTGCGTTCGGCCAACGCACGCATGCGATACATGAAATCGTCCCATTGCGAGACGGCGATGCCGAGTTGCCTCTTCACCGACTGGGGATCGAAGCGGGTGTTGTGCGGCACCTTGATCGCGCGGCTGGCGCCATCCAGGGCGACGGTCAGGGTGTTGTTGCACACGACGCGCACCGTGGTCGGTGTCGCCGTGGTAGCCAGGGTGCCATCGCAGGACGTGGCCAGCAGCAGGTAGCCGTTGACCTGGTCGTTACCTTTGAGCGCTGCACCTTGCCCGGTGCGCGCGAGGGCCCAGAACTTACGACCGCCCTTCAGTATCCCCGCGGTCTCCAGCTCGTAGCCGGAGACCTCGGTCAGATCCCGGTAGAACTCCAGCACGTCATGAGGCTGCACCACCTGGTAGCGCTGCGAGACCACCGACAGCGGCGCCTTGGTGTCGGAGCGGTACAGAACTTTCTGCTCGGGGAACGAGTGGATGGCGCCCAGATGCGCGATAGCGTCCGACTTGAAATGCACCGGGCTTTCGAGAATCCGCCAGTCCATACCGGCTTCGCGTTGCCAGGTCTCGAGGGGTTGTTTTCGTGTGAGTCGATTGCCGAGGCCATGCCAGGGCGTGGCACCTACATAAGCCATTTGCTCGATGAGATGAGCCATCAGGGTCTCCTTGCCAGCAAGGCTGGCCACGCTCGATGCAGCAGCACCAAGCACGAGAATCAGAGTAAAAAGGAAGGCGCTGGACACGCTGTGTCGCAACACAGGCGTCAGTTGACGGGGTCGGAAAACACATGGCCACAGGCCTGGCATTCGAAGTTATCAAGCACCCGTGCATCGATCTCCTCGCCCAGCCGCGCGCCGGCCAGGCTACCCACCGCACCCCCGGCCAAGCCGCCAAGAATGGCCCCCGCCAGACCACCCAGCGCCATGCCCACCGGCCCGGCGACGGCGCCTATGGCCGCACCGCTGCGTGCACCGACCACCGCGTTGGCAGCGCCCGTCGCCGCACCACCCGCGGCGCCAGCAGCCCCGCCCACCTTGCGGGCGATATTGCGCGTGCGAACACGCTCGGAATTGCAGAAAGGACAGTGGATCGACATCGTTCAGACTCCATACGTAGGGAAGGGCTGAAGACGGCGATAGCTGCCCGTCTTCCCTTAGGTAATACAGGTCTGAAATTTTTTTGAATCTCGCTGGGTCACGTGAATCTGGGCGGGTCAGGTGCTTGAGGTTTTTGCTACCGATCAAGTAGGCGTACAAGTAAGCGATCAAGCATCGTAAATTTTTAATTTAATTGGGTTTATCGCCCTCGGGTCGATGAATTCGCTACGAAGGGCTTAGATTTGAGAGGGGAGAGGTCGAGCGGGAGGCAAATCCTTATCAGTGGTAAAGCCAGTCTCGCAAGTCATCTAAATTGCCTACCACGATCTGCTGGGCAATAGCCTTGGTATGCACCTTGGTGGGGTCTATCTGATAGCGCTGCAGCACGTATTGCACCAGAGGGCCGCGGGTCTCGATGACAAGCTGCCCATCTTGCATTCCATAGTCGGCTTCGATGATCGAGCGCTGCCGTGGTTCGAGCCTAGAGTCTGGAGTGATAATGACTGAAACCCGTGTTTCCCAATCATCATCTTGTTCGCGGCCTTGCTCGGATCGGTCGTCCATCAGCTCTGGAGTGTCTCTGAAACGACTGAGCACAAAGTCCCGGTAGTCACGGTTTTTCTCGCAGTAGGCGCGTACGTGCCAGCGTATGCCTGTGTAGATCAGTGTATGTGGAGCTATCAGGCGCGTTTCGCCCTCAGGGGTGCTGAAGGAAACGTAATCGCACTCAAGGCGCAGGTTATCTCGGCAGGCCTTGAGCAGTGGCCGCAAAACCTTAGGACGTACCGAACGATCCGGTACACCCAGCACTTCGGTATGCGTGTAGGCGACAGCCAGGCCCTCAATGTGAGGTGCGCGCTCGTGGTTCTGGTTCAGCAGATGAAGATAGGCGCTAGCACTGTCGTCGATAAAAAGCGGTTTGAATTGTTTGCTGGGTACATACCCCTTCAAATGCTTGTCATATTCCAGGTTCTTCGGCGCATGCTCTGCGATGTAGGTATTGATGTCCTTGGAGGCCTGTTGGCGGCTGATTCCAAAGCTCTGCATCAGGTGATTGGTGGTCAGACGGCCCTCCCACCAAGCTACTGTTTCGATCAGGCGGTAGCGAAGCGCTAAGTCCCAGCGCACGGATTCGATCGATTGCTTGCGTTTCATAGCCTTTCCATCTGTTCGAAAAATTTACCTGTATGTGTAAACACTATAGATGCGTCGCATTAAATTACATATCTTGAAGTTATCGTTCAAGTCGCCCGTTGGACTGGCTGATAAGACAGAGTGCCGAAGCAGAACATGATTGGGTCGTCGTGGATGGCAATTAGCGACAATTTGTTGGTGCTTGTGCAGACGAATGTTTCCGTCTACTGGTAGGTATTGCGCCGTCGTGAACGGTTTAAGCCTTGCAGAGCTTGACGGGGAGAGGCCCGTTGTAGCTTCGGCACTTGTTTCCGCCAAAAAAAATCAGCCGACTATCTCTGTGTCGATATCACCTGAAAGGAATCAACGATGTCCCAGTTACTCAAGATTGTTCTTATCGACTCGCTATGCGCAGGGGCCAAGGCTGAGATAACGATCAGCGGGAACACCAGCGTCAACGGTACAAATGGCATCGGTAAGTCGTCGTTTCTGAAGCTCATACCTGTTTTCTATGGGGCAGCGCCTGGGCAGTTGGTCAAGGCAGGGAGTAACCGGGAAAGCTTTGCTAACTGGTACCTGCCCAATGCCTCCAGCTATATCGTCTTCGAGTACACCAACTCCATGAATACGCCGCGGTGCGCGATCATGCACCGCAGTGGTGACAGCTACGCATACCGCCTGGTTGCTCACGCCTGGGAGCCAAATCTACTTTACCGGGACTATGAGGCTGGCGAGCTGGTCAGGGCAGGGGAACTGATACGCCATCTGGCAGTGAAAGGTATCGACTGCAGTCCAGAGCTTCAGCCCATTCACTACCGGCACATCATCCAGTTCAACAGCGGCTACTCCCACATGGAAAAGCTTACGGATCCCCAGAAGCGAAAGCTGGTTCTGGCCCTCCGCCCCTCGTTCTCGCTGGCGCCAAAGCGGACTGATTTCAACGGTATCGACAACGTGGCGCTCGCGCTCCTGGCCAGCGCCGGTACGTTCGACACCATGAAGACCACTATGGCCGAGATCCTCGAACAGGATAACTCAGACCTCGGCCGCACCCTTGAAACCCTGAACGCTGCTCCGTTCAACAAGGTGCTGGAGAACCGGGCCGGTTATCTGCTCATGGATGAGTTGAGACCTAAGGTGCAATCACTGTCCCAGCTTCGGGTTGACCATCAGGCGATCACGCGCCAGCTCGGTATCCAGAAGACACGTGCAAACCACATTGTGGCGCGGCTGGGCGAGCGCGAAGCTGCGCGGATGGAAGCCCTGAGCGGGCTCAATGCGCGTGAGACGCGCATAAACGAAGACGCCCACGCTCGACGCCAGGAGCTGGCAGTAAAACGCGGCCACCTCCAGGCAAATTTCACTGAGGCCGCGGACTCGGTAAGTAAAATTGAGACGGCCAAGGAGAAGCACGAACAGGCGGGAATGGCAGACCTGCTGGCGAGAGCGGACAACATCGGCGAGGTGATCGCTCAGCGCGATCTGAAGCAGGATCACCTGACCAAGCTCAACGCTAAGGGCCTAGATATACGACAGGTCTACGACGTGCGGGCTCAGAACGCCAAGGACTCTGCGTCAGCACAGCGAGAGGAGGCTCACTCACGTCAAAATCTTGCGCTGGAGGCTATCCAGGAACGCCAGGATGAGCTTGAGGACGATTTACGCCGTCGTAGGGGAGAGACCGAAAGGGAACAGCGCGCTGAACTCGAGGAGCATGAACAGCAACGCAATTTGCTGGCCACTGCCGCTGCTCGCGCTTCAGCCGAGCTTGATCATCTGAAGAAAACGAAGGTTCTTCCTAGCTCCCAAGATGCCCTTGACGCAGCTCAGCACGCGATTGATGAGCAAGCTGCTCTGTTGGCCGCTTTCCAGACCGAATTAGCAGTTGCCCGCGGAGAGGAAAAGAGCCTGCAGGATGAGCAATCCAGGCTGGTGTCTGCGTTCCAGGGGCTTGATAAGCAGCGTAGCGAAACAGCGAAGCTGCGCGACGCGCTGAAGGAGCAACTGAACGCTGGTGCAGAGACGATGCTTGGGTACCTGCGAAAGAATCATCCAAGCTGGAAAGACAATATCGCTAGGCTGGTTCCGGTAGAGACGCTCCTGCGAACTGATCTGAACCCTGCAATGCTGGAGTCCCCCCAACAATCTCTCTATGGACTTGAGCTGGCGCTTCAAGGGCTATCAGTTCCAGCGTTCGCCAGCGATGAAGCGCTGGAACAAGAAATTGCCTCGCTGTCGCTTCGGCTTGAGGGTATCCAGGCCGAGTTTGAGAGCCTGGATAAGCAGAATCGTGTTCTGGAAGAGCGCTTCCGGAAGCATACCGCTCGGTTGAGCAAGTGCCAGAACGATGAGAGCCAGGCCGGAATTGAACTCGCATCGCGGCGTGAACAGCGCAAGTCGCTGTACGAACGAGCGCAGGATGAGCACAGTGCCTACGTCGAAGTGCAGGGTGGGCGCGCTGCTGAGGCGCAACGGATCCTGGACAAAAAAAACACAAGTATCGCGCAACTGAGGTCGGTTCACGGGCTGCACATCTTGGAGCTGACTACGAATGAAAAGATTGCACGTGACGACCTTGCTGAAGAGCGTGCGCGACTGATAGAGGGGCACAAGGCTGCATTGCAGCGAATCACCGACGGTCTCAACGCCGAGCTTCAGTCCATTGATGACGACAAGTCGGCCAAGCTCCGCAGTGAGGGTATTGATGACAGGGAGAATCGCCGACTGGAACGCGAGATAAGCCAACTTGACACTCAAATTAAGGAGGTCACTGGTCAACGCTCTATCATCGAAAGCTACCGAAACTGGGTAGTGGACGTACTGCCGAAGCTCCCGATACGAATCGCCGAGATGTCTGGCCTGGAAGGTCAGGTCGCCAGGGTAGACAGACAGATCGCTGACTACAACGACAAGGTCAAAACCCAGTTGAGAGAGATTGTCGATCAACGCAAGGCACTGGCGCAGGAAGGGCAGCAGGATGAGGTCCAGGGCAGGTTACTCAGCGGTGTGCTCAACCGCCTTACTCAAGTCGACGCTGTTGATCCCGACACCTTGTTAGACGGATTTGCAGCGCAGGACATCGACGAGGATGTGACCAGGTTGACGCGCCAGCGTGGAGTGCTCCAGAAGTCCGCCTCTGAAGCCTATCGCCAGATCCTGTCCCAGTTCAGGACACGGCAGCTCCTACACACTCCGCAAGGCGCTGCTATTGAACAGATCGCTAGCCAGGCCAGCAATGCTGCAGCAGAGCCTGACCTAGCCTGGCTGGAGGCGGCGCCAAGCCTGCAGGAATACATCGACGTCTCGCATCCTGACCAGAAGACGAAACTGATCATGCAGGCGAAGAACCTTTCTGATGAGCTGTGCGATCGCCGCACCAAGCTGCTGGAGTTGCATCGGAGTATCCAGCAGCTCGGCCGCGACGCGACGCAGAAGGCTCGGGAGGTGCTTGGCGCATTTGCCCAGATCAAACAGTTCGAGTTCAGGGTTACATCCCGCATCCAAGAAATGTCCTTTTGGGCTGATCTATCCATCTACGATCAGCACTATCGCCGTTGGCAAGCCATGGGCGATGGCGTCATGCCGACCGAGAATTTCGTCGAGGCCCTGGAGAACGTGGCCAGGCAGATCAATGAGGGTAAGTTCACCTCTGACCTGGAGCAGTGCTTTGACGTGAATGTGTCGTGCAATGACCAGGGCCGGACGAAGATTGCTACCAACAACTCAGAGCTGATTGAGCTCAGCAGCACCGGCCTGACCAAGATCATCGTTGCAATGATCTACGTCTCCCTGTTCGAGCTGCTGCGTAAAGACGCTGATTTCCTAATGTCGATCCCCATTGATGAGGCCCTGGAGCTCTCGCCGGAGAACTACGTGGCCTTGGTCAACTACTTCAACCAGAGGGGAATCTCCATGCTGGCATGCTTCCCAGGTGGTGCGCCGGAGTTGCTTCGGCAGTTCACCAACCGCTACTTCCTGGAGAGGCAGGCTGATACCGGCACGATTGTCGTCAAGGAGTACGGCCTGGACGTGCACGAGGAGCTGGATGAACTGAATGAGGCTTTGGCCGCAGAAGAGTACCTATCGTGAGCGAGATTCGCGATGTCCTCGAAACCCTGCTCTCTGGTGGCTTCATCTGCCAATATGCCTATCCAGAGCTCCATCGTCAGCTTCGCGCACCTGGTGTTGAGGCAGAGGTCAGGGCGGCGCTGGCGCCTCTCGGCCGGGAGCTGGGCACCATCGGTGAAGAAACTTCCCCGGACACGTACTTTTCGCGGTACGCCGATCTGTCTGACCCCAAGGATAGAGCTGCAGCGGCTGTGCAACTTGTGCAGATGCGCGATCAGCTCAAGCCCTGCCTGGAGTTCATCCGCCTCTTCAATCGCTCTGGGCGCACCGATGCGTGCCTAGCGCCCGGCGACACGGTGTCTTTTTCGGATCTGCTCGAGGCCATCGAGAACAATCCCACCTACAGGGATCAGTTGCGAGACCTGAGTGGCCACGAGTTCTTCAGCAAGTCCAAGAGCGCCAAGGACAATAAAGAGCGATTGGCGCTGGTGTTGCGGCCCTTGGCCGACGCGGGATATCTGGTGAAGCGCAGTAGTGAGTCTGCGAACTACGTGGCCACTGGCAAGATGGGGTACTTCTACATGATTCTGGCCTGGGTGGCTGAGTTCAGCAGCCTAAGCCTGGATCCGGAGTCGGATCCATCTTCGACTCAGTTGGAGCAAAGAGGCCTCGAACTGTGAAAGCAGAAGACTGGATCAGGCTAGGTGAGCACCTGAAAGCGAACGCTGATCTTCTTGAAGCTATGGCCTTGGCCGATGAAACAGGCATCACGCCTCCTGAGCGTATGACCAAGGGCCTTTCGTGGCTCATGTCCAAAGGCCTGGTGGAAGAAGACAGCGACCTGTTGCATCTCAGTGGCCTACTGCTCGACGTGGGCGCACAAATTTCTATCCAAGGGTTCGATCGCGTCGCGCCAGACCTCAAGGAGATCCTGATCAGCATTGAGGAGGGGTGTGAGGCTTACCATGGTGCCAAGGCGGCTGGCGATCCGGCCGAGACCGAGCGCCACCTGCGACGTGTCACCAACACCACTCGCCAGGTGGTGCAGCACCTGAGAAACGAGCAGAACGTCACCAGGGCATTCATTGAGGGAGGATATGGATTCTCCGTCCGGCTCACCGACAGGATCCGCGACATCAAGAATGCGATCGACCGGCTCAAGCGACTGCACGAGAAGTTGGGCCTGTTTACACACACGGGCCTATTGCAGCTGACAAGAAGCGACCGGGCGCTGCGGGGTAAACTTATCGACGGTCTGTTGGGGGCGGTGTCCCGCAACCGCTTCGCTCTTGACGAGATGATTGGTCGGCTTGATAGGCTCAGTCTGACAGTGCGTAAGCGCAACAAGATGCGCCAGGTGGCCCAGGCCGTCGACGCTCACCTGCAGGGCGGCGGCGTAATCGATCTTGAGCCACTTCTTGAACGACTTGATGCTGCGGTTTGGGCTGGTGCTGCTCCAGTTTCACTGGGCGGCAATGCGTTCTGCGACGTCCACGCTGGCGAGAACCTTGAGCAACTGGAGTTGCTGATAGCCTCACTGCCGGCAGCGAAGGTCAAAGTGGCGCCAGCGGCAGCCGCCCAGGAGCGTGAATCGAAAATTGTCCCCTCAGGCGCCAATCAGGAAAAGGAGCTGGAAAAACCCTTCGTGCGTGCCCACTTGGAGGCCATGCTTCGGGAGCTGATTGCCACTGGTAAACCTCAATCGGCTACCGATTACTGGCAAGACTGTGGTGATCCCGACATCCCTGGCGGGATATGGCTCTACGCATTGGATGGCTATGCCCAGTTGCAGGCGGCATTCGCGAAAGCCAACGGTAAGAAACTGAACTACCACCTTGTACCGACGTTGGCGCCACATAGTCGGTTTTCGGCGAACCGGCGTGTCTCGGAGTTGACCCTGGATAGAGTTTCGAGGCGATAGCGCATGCTTACCAATAAGCGCCACCTGACAGCGATCATGAATGCTGTACGGCGTAACCAGGACAAAATCACCCTTACAGATGCCTGGCGGCAGATCCACCAGCTCTACGGTGTAGGGACGAAGCACGGTACATCGGCGTTGCTGCTGACTGCTGCAGATCACCAGACACTGCTTGCGCTGGTGAGAAAGGACATGTCTCTGGATCCTCTGAAGCACAGCACGGCAGCGCTTGAGGGGGACAGGCTGGCTCTGGCTGCGATCTCCAGAAACGAGAAGGTCAGTGGCCGGACGGTAGGCGAGGGTCTGGTGCTAGTCGCTAATCCATCGGGCAGGGTTCTACTGCCATCAGGTGACTACCAGCACCCCCGCGGCGGCACGCTGAACATCCAGGCCATCGACCTGCATGGGCTGGAGAGGGTGCTGCTGGTAGAGAACCTGAGCGTTATGCTCGCGGCCCACCGTTACCAACTGCCGACAGAGCTCCAGGACGTACCTATGTTGTTTCGGGGTGATCGACGGTGGTCGCCGAAAGCTGTTTCTGCTGCGAGGGAAGGGATTTCCGATTTGATCAGCTTTCCAGACTACGACCCGCAGGGCCTGATGAACTCGCTGACTGCTGGCGCTTCGTCGATGGTGGTGCCAGCGCCGGTGACGATCGCACACATTCTTGAGGCACGCCTCAACAAGCCTGCAGATTTCGATAGGCAGTCTGCCGCGGTGGAGTGGCTAGAAAGGGGAGGGGGAGCCATCGCGGCTGATATGCTCTGCCGCCGTCTGGCGATCTCTCAGGAATCGATGGCAGGCCAGGTTCTAGAACTCATTGCGCTGAGATGAGTGTGCTCCCTTATGCACATTCCTGCGAATCAGCGGCAGAATTCAAGGTGTGATAGATACAGTTTCCTGGGGCTTAACTCCCGCAGTTCTATATCCTCCCAAACCACCCCGTAAATACCTGCATCCAGTGGTGCATCTCAAAGTCAATTTTTCTGCCCTGAATGGACTTTATGCAGAATATCCAGACCCTCCGCGCCGTTCGTGCAATGCCAGGCTACTCGACCCTGCAGCACGCTGCTTTGACGTACTGGCTCCTTGCCATTGTTTACGGGTATGCTCCAACCATAGCATCACGTCCCTCCCATGATTGTGGGGTGGTACCAGTCTCAACAGGCTGTAATTGATGTCATCGCCGCCAAGGCGCCTGCCGAGACGAGTGGTTTCTCTTTACGTGCAGGAGAGCATGCCTATATGGAGATCGCATGAGCTTTTTTTCGGACGAAGAGACAGATTCACTCAAGATTACCCGGATGATCCTGCACGTGGTGGGTACCAAGCACTTTGAGGCTATGCCGGAGCGGGCTTTGGAGGAGGAGGCATTCTTTATCGGTAAAATTGTGGACATGGCTGCTGCACCAGTCTTTATGTTTAAAGCTGTGTCTACGACCCGGAAAGAAATTGAAGCTATTGCAGCTGGAGACACATCGTTTGTTGATGGTGCACAGAGCCTGGCCGCCAGCTTCAACCGGCAACACGTGGTCGGCAGTGCTGATGGGGTTCTGTTGATGTTCGAACTGGCGGTCAAAGACCCCGATGTGAAGATCTATAGCCTGATCAAGTACGACTACAAGCTGGCCTTAGAACAGAATGACGGGGCTCCTGGGAAGAAGCTGCGCCGTATCGTGAATGCCTTGGTGGATGAAAAGAGGGCCATTCAGAAAACTGCACTCGTACGTGTGGTCGGCGGGGTTGCAGACCAGAACATTTCGGCGACTGATCGGACGAAACAGGGCGTAGACCTCACGGACTACTTCGCTGACTTCCTGGCTGTGAGCAGGGCTGTCTCTGACACGGAGCTGAGCGAGATCACCCGCAAGGTACTCAAAGCGGCGCTCCAGAGTTGCATCGCTCATCTACCAGGCCAGGATGTGGCCAAAGCGCTGAAGAAAGCCCAGGCCAATCTCGGAACCCGTAGACGGATCGATGAAGAGGCGATCGTTGAGGCAGTGATGCTGGCTGCTGGGCATCCTGAGGATGAGAAAGTAGCCAATCGTCTGGAGCGTGAGACGCGCAGCCGTGTCAGGAAAAGCAAGCTACACGAGCTTAGCTTCAAGCCCGATCGGCGGATCCTTCGACAGCCGTACATGCGCAAGATCGTCACGACCGAAGGCGTCACGATCCTGTTTCCCGACAGGACAGAGAACCCCAATGTGAGGGTGGTGGATCTGAAGGGGGATAAGAAGCAAATCATCGTAGAAACAGACAGGGTCACGGAGGACAGCGTTGTCACACCAAAGACTGGCCTGCCTTCTTAACGACTTGTCACGGAAGCGTCAGGCACTCATCACTGAGGGAAAGACAACCCTCATCGTATCTGACCTACAAGCGGAGGCCGCCCGGGCAATTGCTCAGGCAGCCTCCGCTGCTACCTGGTCGATTACGATCTTTGACAGCGCGGGTATCGAAACCGAAGTCGAAGACGGTGACGAAGACTTCGGGCCGTTTCGTGCTGAGCTGGAGAAGCCTCTTTTGGGGGCGCATGTTCAGGCTGAGGTCTTGTATGTGGCGACGCAGGAGGGTTTCAAGGGCTTTCTCGACAAGGGGCATCCTGCGCAGCATTGGCATGTGCTCGGCCTGTCCAAGCCCTTCAACACTCGTGCAAGGTCGTATAGCGATTGGGGTGAAGGAGAGGCTTTCGTCGAGTCTCCGCTGACTAAATCACCCCGGCTTCTGGTGAAGGAGTCGGCTAATATCCGGACTGTGCCAGAGGATGTGCGCCATTGGTTGCTCGCAGAAGGGCATGGCCTGGATAGTGATGATTCTTTGCACATGGTTTGGGCAATGTATGCCTTCGATGCTTTGAGTCGGTGTTTTGCGAACGAGATCGACACTACCGGGAGCAATCTCAGTTTCAAAGGACCGCCCAAGCTGAATCTGACGATCAAAGAAGCGGTCGAAGGCGACACCCAGATGGCTCTGAAAGACTTCGATGTCGTCCAGGCCGCCGCAGTCTGGGTGTTCGAGAATGCACGGGAAGCCGAGGTTAAGCATATTCTGCTTTCTGCAGAGATTGCCCGCTCTGGTAGAGCCGATGGAGAGGTGCAGCAGTACTTCAAGGAGAATCTTTCTGCTGCGTTGGACTGCGCGAAGATCGCTTATCAGATGTCGGTTTCAGAGATCACCAAGGATACCCTCAAATCCTTGGGAGACCTTCGCAAGGCTGTTACCGAGGAAACCTCGAAGGCAACAGATGCGACCCGCCAGGCGATCACGGCGATCTCTACGGCGCTGACTGTGGGCATGGGCTTGATCGTCGCGCGGCTAACATTGCAAATCAACCCATACCTCATTTCGCTCGTAATGGCCGTTGCATTTGGATATACGACGCTCAATGTGATGTCGGGTCGGAAATTCATAAACATTCAGCGAAAGCTGCGCCATGATTGGCAGCCGAAGTTATATCGCTTTCTTTCTGAGGCTGAATTCAAAAAAATGGTGGGTGACCCCATCGAGCAGGCTGAGGGATTCTTCTACAGGGTCAGTTGCCAAGGCTTAACTATGCTCGGTGCCGCGGCGCTGGGGATTGCAATTTTCGCCTTCGTGTATAGCGCTCCGACTATGGTCACACCACCAGCCTCTTCCTTGCCCCCCGCCCCAGCCTCTGCGAGCCCGCAGCCTTCCACCAGCGATCCAGCGCTCCAGTCGAAGTTGATGCTCAAACAGAGCGCTCCGGCGAAGCCGTCGTAAAAGCGGAAGCCCCTTTTTGTACATTGTGGCCAAGATATCCACATGCACTAAAGCTTGGTACCCCGATGAGGGGGGATCTGGATGGTCATATAGGCTGTGCTTGGGGTGGCCGGTAGGCTCGGGGGGAGAGGCTTCGGAACGAAAATGGATGGTAAAGCGGCTTGCTGTTCTTGCTGGGGACGAATCCACTTGTGCAATAGTGTTGAGGCCACGGTTCCAGGCCACTCCGGCCACCGTGGAACCGCGCTGGGTACACTCATCGACGACCTGAGCCTTGAAGGATTTGGGATAGGAACGGCGTTGGACTTGCACGGGAGATCCTCTACAGGGGCTCGAGATGGTGCCCACCAAAAACAGGTGCACACCAGCCGCTAGCTGAAAGAGTCGGGGTGTGTTGGCCAGATGCTTACATTTCAGACGCGTGCGAGCCTGCTAACTGACTGACTTTGAGGGTAAAAACTAATGTTCATCTTTACCCATGCCCCTGCAGTGGATAAGGTGACAAGCATCGCAAAATGCAATGCCAGGGATGATCTGCAGTCGCGCAGCATTGCCGTCCCTCGATCTCTGAGCCCGATGAGTAACACCTCTGTCATTTCATGCTGAGCTGCTCAATGAGCGGCGCGTAATCTCACGTGCCGCTTAAGCAATAGGCGTGGCGAATATGGTTTGCCATTGCAAGCAGACCTCAATAAGGATTTTTTCTCAGATGACCTACAGCCCTTACCAGGCGAAGTATTTCGCACATTTCTTAACTCGCGAAGGTATCGGTGCCGACGAGTCTCTGACCCAGTCCTTGTCCTCGGCTCGTGTGGATCTGAACCCGCACCAAGTTGATGCGGCTATGTTTGCCTTGCGTTCGCCTTTATCCAAAGGCGTGCTACTGGCAGATGAGGTAGGCCTTGGCAAAACCATCGAGGCTGCGTTGGTGCTCAGCCAGCGTTGGTGGGAGCAGCGCAGAAACCTTTTGTTGATTGTGCCGGCCTCTCTTCGCAAGCAATGGGCAACAGAGCTCCGTGAAAAGTTCTCACTGCCCTCGGTCATCCTTGATGCCAAGCGCCTTAAAGATATAGCGGCCAGCGGGCAACCCAATCCCATTGGGCGTAAGGAAGGCATCATCATCGTTTCTTACGAATATGCCGCTCGTATCGCCTGTCAGCTGCAAAAGGTTGCTTGGGATCTGATCGTGTTTGATGAGGCGCATAAGCTGCGCAACGTTTTTAAGGCTGCTGACAATTCCCGAGCAGCCGTCCTGCGCGATGCCTTGCAGGGTCGTCAGAAACTTTTGCTGACGGCAACGCCGTTGCAGAACAACCTGATGGAGCTTTACGGCCTCGTTACGATCATTGATGAGGCTTACTTTGGTTCTGAGCAGGCCTTTAAGGCCGAGTTCGGCGGTAAGGGTAACCTTGCTGCTATGACCTTACTGCAGCATCGTTTGGAGCCTATCTGCAAACGCACCTTGCGTCGTCAGGTCCAAAAAGCTGGATTGATCAACTACACCAACCGCTTGCCGAAAACCTTTGACTTTACCCCCAGCAAACTTGAGCTGGATCTGTACGAGTCAGTGTCGGCTTACCTGCAAAATCCAAGCACCATTGCCCTCGGGAAAAATGGCCGTCACCTGGTTACCTTGTCCTTGCGCAAGATTCTGGGTTCATCCTCATTTGCCGTTGCCAAAACCTTGGACAAGATGGTCAACCGCTTACAAGCCAAGCTAGTGGTTGATGACGACACCCTGGATGATCTCGATGGATTTGCTGAAGACGCTGAGGATTGGCGCGATGCTGGTTCTATCGCTGCAACCGAAGCGGATGCTGTCGAAGACCATTCGGATGATGATCTTGATGAGATTGATCCGAAAAAGCTTCAGGCCGAGATCGCCGAACTGACGCATTACCGGGATATCGCCACCTCAATTAACGATAACGCCAAGGGGCGAGCGCTCTTGGAGTGCTTGCCCGTCGTTATGGCCGAGATGGAAACCAAAGGCGGTCAGCGCAAGGCAGTGGTATTTACCGAGTCCGTGCGTACCCAAGCTTACTTGCGTGATCTGCTGGAGCAAAACGGCTTTGCCGGTCAAACCGTAGTTCTCAACGGCTCAAACACTGATAAAGACAGCGCAGCCCTCTACAAAGCCTGGCTTACCAAAAATAAAGGCACTGAGGTTGTCTCGGGCTCTAAAACTGCCGATATGAAAGCGGCCATTGTCGACGCTTTCAAACATGACCGCTCCATCCTCATTTCCACAGAGTCCGGTGCCGAGGGTATCAACCTTCAGTTCTGCTCGCTGCTAATCAACTATGACTTACCCTGGAATCCCCAGCGGGTTGAACAGCGCATTGGCCGTTGCCACCGCTACGGGCAAAAGATCGACGTTACGGTCATCAACTTCCTCAATCGCAAGAACCAGGCAGAGGAGCGCATTCACCAGCTCTTAGAGCAGAAGTTCAAGCTTTTCGAAGGTGTATTCGGCTCATCTGATGAAGTGTTGGGTGCCATTGAATCTGGTGTGGATATCGAACGGCGCATTCTGGAGATCGTACAGACCTGCCGTTCGAACGACGAAATTAATGAGGCCTTCGATAGACTGCAGGAAGAGTTCAGTGTCGAGATTGACGCGGCCAAACAGGCTGCACGCAACCAAATTTTGGCTGAGATGGACGAAAAGGTGATTGAACGGCTGATGAGCCGCAAGGAAGGCGTTCATGCCGCCCTCGGCGACTTTCGTAGAGCCCTGCTAACCCTTGCCCGCGCTGAATTGCCCGAGGCCCGTTTTCACGCTGATCATGCCGAGCGCTTTGATTATCAAGGCTACACCTGGTCTACCGAATGGCCTGAGGCCGAAGATAACGGCTGGCGCTTCTTTCGCCTGGGCGATGGAGGCCTGGCAGATAAGCTGGTGGCGCTGGCTAAAGCGCGATCAACTCCAGTGGCGGCGCTTGAGTTTGAATACAGCGCCTACGCTGGCAATCTGAGCGATGTGGCCAGCGTGCGTGGCCAATCAGGCTGGATGCGCCTCTCGCGACTCACATTACAAACCCCCGCTCGTACCTGGGATGAGCTGATCTGCGTAGCCTTCAACGATGACGGCAGCATGCTTGATCCGAGTACCGCCGAACGCTTGCTGCGCATTCCTGCCCGAGAGCTTGGCGCACCGATGGGACAGTCCCCTGAGGCTGAATTGGCGGGAGTTACTGAGGCGCGGCAAACAGCCCTTGTCGGCCATGCCCAAGAGCGTTTGGGCGAGTTTCTCAACGAGGAAGAAGACCGGCTTGATGCCTGGCGAAATGACGCCCGTGTGGCCTACGACCAGCAAATCAAAGAGCTGACTAAGCAGGCCAATGAAAAGAACAAGCTCGCCCGTGCAACAACTAATCTGGCCGCCAAGCTGGAGCTGCAGCAGGAGGCAAAAACCTTAAAACGCCAGGTGGATGAGCTGCAACATCAACTCTATACCCGCCTGCGTGAGATCGATAATGAGCGTGACGCCATGCTCGACACTATTGCCCAACAACTTAATTTGACGCCACAGGTTGATCACCTGTTTACGATTCGATGGAGCCTAATTTAATGGCCGGCAAAACCAAACTTGAACTGACCTGGATTGGCAAAGACGATCGCCCGCGCCTAGAGCCGCGTATCCTGATTGAAGAACCCGAGTTTTCCTATCACGCAGAAGCACGGCGAGAGGGTGATCACTTCGACAATATGCTGGTTCATGGAGATAACCTCCTGGCGCTAAAAGCGCTGGAGACGGACCCAAATGTGCGCGGCAAGGTGAAATGTATTTTTATCGATCCTCCGTATAACACTGGATCGGCGTTTGAGCATTATGACGATGGAGTTGAGCATTCGCTTTGGCTCAGCCTTATGCGTGAGCGCCTCGTGTTATTGCGTGCACTCTTGTCGGAAACTGGCTCTATCTGGATCACTTTGGATGACAACGAAGCCCATTATCTCAAGGTTTTGTGTGACGAGGTGTTCGGTAGGAAGCAATTCGTAAGTACTATTTCTTGGCAGAAAAGAACCTCTCCCGCGAATGATGCCATTTTCTTTAGTCGTGATCATGATCATATTTTTGTATACGCAAAAAACATTGAAAACTGGCGCCCAAATCGAATTTTATTCGGCGAGGCACAGCAGAGTAATTACAAAAACCCCGATAATGATCCGCGCGGCCCTTGGAACTCGGCTGCTTACACATGTGCTAAGTCCGCAAGCGAAAGGCCTAACCTTTATTATCCGATCGTGAATCCAAATACCGGTGAAGAAATATGGCCGAAGAAAACTCGCGTTTGGGCTTACGGACCTGAAACGCATGCTGAAAATGTCTCCAATAACATGATTTATTGGGGGGCTAGTGGCAGTTCCTCATCCCCTAGGATTAAGAAATTTCTTTCGACGGCTAAGCCAGTCGTTCCACGAAGCATTTGGCTTAACTCAGAAGTTGGCCATAATCAAGAGGCACGAGCAGAGAGTCTGGCACTATTCCCAGGTCATCCGTTTACGGCTCCAAAACCTGAGCGCTTATTGGAGCGGATTATCCACATCGCTTCTAGCCCAGGTGATCTTATCCTCGACTCCTTTGCAGGTTCCGGCACAACCGGTGCTGTCGCCCACAAAATGGGACGCCGCTGGATCATGGTTGAACTAGGCGAGCACGCAAAAACCCATATCGTGCCGCGTATGCAGAAGGTAATCGACGGCTCCGATAAAGGTGGTGTAACGGAGGCTGTAAATTGGCAAGGCGGTGGTGGTTACCGCTTCTTCAAACTTGCGCCTTCGCTGTTGCAAAAAGACAAATGGGGCAATTTTGTTATCAACAAAGATTACCAGCCGGAAATGCTCGCTGAAGCCATCTGCAAACATTTCAACTACACCTATGCGCCATCTACCGAACACTACTGGATGCACGGCAAGGCCACTGAAAATGCCTTTATCTATGTGACCACAAATAGCTTAACCTTTGACCAACTAAAGGCTCTGTCTGATGAAGTGGGGGAAGAGCGCAGCCTGCTGGTTTGCTGCATGGCCTATGAGGCCGCAGGCGATAACCTGACGAACATAACCCTCAAGAAGATCCCCCGTCTGGTACTGGATCGTTGTGAGTGGGGTAAGGACGATTACTCCTTAAAAATCTCCGCCTTGCCTCTGCAAGACGAAGAGTCCGAAGATGTAGACGCCACACCGAAAAAATCAAAAAAAATTAAAGCATCGGTAGCGCAGACCAGCCTATTCGATGGCTCTGAGGAAAGCTGAGATGACTGAACTCAACAAGGATCGTGTAGTTGCCCAAATTAGTCAGCGTCTGTCGTTACGCAAGCCTCAAGCGGAGGCGCTTCGGCGCCTCGATACCATCGTAGGGCTTATTGATCCGAAAAAAGGTACTGATGTTGAAGCCGCTCGGGAACACGTGCGCCAAGCGTTCAGTGAAATTACTGATGCGGATTTCGCGGATTTTGAACGCGACTTCCCGTCGGTTTGTTTCTCTGTTGCCACCGGTGTAGGTAAGACCCGCTTAATGGGCGCGTTCGTCAGCTATTTGCACATGATCGGTAAGAGCCAGAATTTCTTCATTCTGGCGCCAAACCTGACGATCTATGAAAAGTTACTGTTCGATTTCGATCCCCGCAGTCCTAAATATGTATTTAAGGGCATTGAGGCTTTTGCCCATAACCCGCCTTTGATTGTTAACGCTGAAAACTATGAAGAAGGTCGTGGTGTACGCGGCGCTGATCTCTTCGGCCGCGAAAGTGTGATCATCAATATCTTCAACATTTCGAAGATCAACTCAGAGGTGCGAGGCGGTGCAGCCCCTCGCATCAAGCGCCTGCAGGAGTACATTGGCGACAGCTATTTCTCGTACCTGTCTGAGCTTGATGACCTGATACTGCTGATGGATGAAGCGCACCGTTATCGCGGTAGTGCCGGCTTCAAGGCCATTGCCGAGTTGCAGCCCATTATGGGCCTTGAGGTGACGGCGACGCCGAAAACTACAGGTAGCAAGCCTCAGCCATTTAAAAACGTGGTGTACCGCTATGACCTACCGGATGCGATGGAAGACGGATATGTGAAGGAGCCTGCCATTGGTACTCGGGCGAACTTTAATCCGAAATCAGTCGATGCTGATGCACTGGAACGCATCATGCTTGAGGACGGAATTAACTACCACGAGCATGTCAAAGTAGCACTGGAAACCTTCGCCAAAAACTACGATAAGCCTATCGTGCGACCATTTATGCTGGTGGTGACCAAGGACACCACGCATGCCTCCGAGGTAAGACAGTTTGTGGAGTCAGACGGTTTTTTCGGTGGACGTTACAAAGGGCGTGTTATCGAAATCCATTCAAAAACGTCCGGGGAAGAGAGTGACGAGAATGCGCAGCGCTTGCTGAATATCGAAAAAAGCGGTGATACCGACATCGTTATTCACGTTAACAAACTCAAAGAAGGCTGGGACGTTACTAACCTATTCACCATTGTTCCATTGCGTGCCTCAGCTTCCGATATTCTGACCGAGCAAACCTTAGGGCGTGGTCTGCGCTTACCTTACGGCAAACGCACGGGGGTGGCTGAAGTCGATCAGCTCACCGTGATTGCCCACGACCGCTTCAATGAACTGATTGAGTTGGCCAAAACGGAAAACGGCGTTACCAAAAAGCTTAAGCAAGTATTTATTGGTGAGCACGGTGATGTGACCTCGACGAAACCTGAGGCCGTCACTACGCCAAATGTGGTGCAGCACTTGGTGCAGTCCATGCTGCCGAAAGCGGAAGGTAGTGAAAAAAGTACTGTTTACAAAATTCCTGCTCCCTCGAACCCTACCGGTGTGGCTGAGGCGCCTGCGCCTTTTATTCTGCAAACATCGCAAGAAGTTGAAGTGGCTGAGAAGACCCTTCAGATTGTGGTTCAGCAGACCGCTAAACAAGTAGGAAACCTTGCGGATATCAATAAGCCGGAAGTGCAAGCCGCTATTGTTCAGGCCATTCAAGCGGAGCAAAAACCGCAAGCTGAAATATTTCCGCTTGAAACGCTGCAAATTGAAGCAATTGTGAAATCGATTTGCAGTCAGTTTGTTGAGCGAATCATTGCCATTCCGGCGCTGACCATCACGCCGACCCAAGATGTGTCTTTTGGTTTTAAGTCGTTCGTGCTGGATCTTAATCACTGGAACCATCAACCGCTCTCGAACGAGTTATTGATCCAGGTCTTACGCACAGAGAAAATGCAGTCCATTAGCAGTGACGACCATGATGAGCAGCAAGAGTGCCTAGAGAACTATATCGTTGCCAAACTCATGGACTTTCCAGAAATTGATTACGACACGCACTCCGAAGTGCTTTACCAGCTGGCTGGCCAAGTAGTTTCATACTATCAAGAAAAATACGATAATCCTGAAGAGTTGCGTAGTGTGCTGCAAGGCCACTCTCGGCAAATGGCCGATGCCATCTTTGCGGACATGAAAAAAAATATGTGGCGCGGGAAGACAAATTACCGCGTTACTGTGAGCGCGGCCTTCCAAGACCTGCGTCCACAAACTTTCGAGAATGCGGGCAGCCAATACTCATTGGACTTTCGCCAGGCACCGCCAAAGCTTAATGAGATCAAGCGTTATATTTTTAGTGGTTTCAGTAAATCCTGCTATCCACTGGCTAAGTTTGATTCAGATACGGAGCGTAAACTGAGCGAGATTTTAGAAAAAGAAAATGGCGTTAAGCTGTGGATGAAGCCTGGTCCCAACCAATTCAAATTGTATGACTCAGATGGCTTGCCTTATCAGCCGGATTTTGTAGTTGAAATGCAAGATCGCATTTTGATTATTGAAACCAAGCGCGCGGATGAAATTAACGATACGGTGGTATTGCGTAAAGCAGAAACTGCAGCGCTTTGGGCGCATATTGCCACTGAGTTCCATGCGAAGAAAACTGGCAGTAAGCCGTGGTCTTATCTATTAGTGCCACATACGGACGTGGTCGGAAACTCTACGTTGGCAGGCCTTGCCGCAAAATACACGCGCCAAGCTGGCACTGAGCTTTTGACTCGCTATGAGCTATCTAACGAGCTGGGTTTAGCTCTGCAGCCGTGGATGGCTAAAGAAAAAGGGTAGCGTCGGCTACCCTTTTGGGTTCTTAGATGAACTGTATGTTCACACTGCTGCAGCTTCGCTAAGGAGCGATGCTAGCTTATCGCCCATCAACCGCCATGCCTCGGTTTTTTCTTTGGCGTAATCATGGTGTAGATAATGCCGGCGAACTTTTGAGCCACCCATTAGATGGTTTTGGCAGCGGTCGATGATCTCTAGCGTTATGCCCAACTCCTGCATCATGGTGGCGCCTGTACGACGCAAGTCATGCGGCGTCCATTCCCCCTTGGTGCCATTGCTCAGCACCAGTGAATCGTCATGGTGGCGACCTGTTAGGGGTTTGCTGCGATTCTTGAAGCGGCACTGTCGGTCGCCGATCAGCTTGCTGACTGTCTTGGTATCGACGTGGCTGCTTTCGTCCTTGCTGGGGAAGCAGAACGGGGTATGGCCAGTTTCTTCTTTCAGGCGCTTGAACTGATTCAGTGCGAATGACGACAGGAATAAATGGTGATCCTGGCGCTTGCCCTTGTGTCCCTTGGTGGCTTCGGCTGGGATGAACCAGGTGCCTTTTTCCAGATCGATGTGGCGCCATTCGGATTTGAGCAGTTCGCCGATGCGACAGAGAGTGCTCAGGCAGATCCACACGGCGCATTGCACGCGCGGATTGACCGGGCGGATACCGGAGTATTTCTGGCCGGCGGGGAGGGCGTCGTAGTCGTGTTCGAGGCGGGCGAAGATGTCGCGTAGTTCGCGGATTTCGTCGGGGGAGAGGAGGCGGTCGCGCTGTTCCTGGTAGTCATGGTCGAGGAGTTTGTTGACGTCTACCAGGTCGGCCGGGTTGCCGTCGGCCATCAGGCCGCGCCAGGGTTTGCGCTTTTCGGCCCAGCGCAGCATCTGGCCGATGTCGTTATTTCGGATCACGACGGTGCGGTTCAGACCGCGTGCTTTGACTGAGCGCAGGACGGCGAGCAGGTCTTTCTCGGTGAGGTTGCGCAGTGGTTTCTTGCCAATGAGGGGTAGCACGTCCTTGGTGAAGCTGCGTTGCAGTTCGGCGTTACCGTCCTGGCGGGATACGCCATCGAGCATCCACTCTTCGAAAAGGTCGGCGACCGTCTTGTTCTCCGCGGCCTGGCGCTCGGCCTCGGCAATGGTCGCGGTGATGGCGGCCTGGGCTTCGATCTTGGCGGCCTTGCGGGCGGTGGTGGGATTGATGCCCTTGGTGACGGTCGCTCTCACTTCGTCGCGCTCGGCACGGATCTGCGCCAGCGATTTCTTGGGCCAACTGCCCAGGCGGTGATCGCGCTTGGCGCCATCGAGTTTGAACTCGTAGCGAAACAGGACGGTGACCCCGCGTACACCCGCACGAACCTTGGCGACCAAGCCACCGTCTTCGCGCAACGTCTTGCCATCATCGGCCGAGGTGAGCGCTTCCAATTGCTTCGCCGTCAGTTTTGCCACTTCCTACCCCTTGCGTGATTCGGTCGCCCTGGAATTTTGCCCCACTTTTGCCCCACCGAATCGATTGGCTGTCGGTGGATGCTGGTGGATCGCGATGGACGCCAATATAGCCTGTATGCCCCGTATTTACTAGGTTGTAGGTGTTCGTTTAGCGTCCATGGACATCCATGGAAATCCACAAAATAAGCGCATGGGGTGCAAGGGGTCGAGTGTTCGAATCACTCCGTCCCGACCAAATAATCCCAACATTAGAGCCTGGTCAGTGATGACCAGGCTTTTTTGTTTCAGGGACTTTTGCGGGACATTTTTCATCCTGCCATCCTCCCCAGAATTGTCAGGGCCGTCCGGCGTGAATCGGTGGCCGAGCTCTTGTTGGACTGAAGACCTTTTCCGCATTTTCTGCCGAAGTGATGTTCATGCTTCAGCAAGAGCGCTTAGGGTGGGCGGCGGTTACCATAACAACACAGGTGCTGGGCTCCTTGCTGATGAGCTTCGCCGGCTATTACGTGATCGCCAAATTCTCCTAGAGCCCAGCAAAAGGCCCTTCACTGACGGGCCTTTTGCTGCGGGATTACATTCGCTGGACGTCCCCATCCTGGCGAATCTCGATTTTCTGCTGCTGTTCCTCCTGCAACTGATCTTGCGCTTTGGGCGCAAAGCGCAGGATCAGACAGGCCACAGCGGCGGATAGCAGCGAGCCGAGCATAATGCCGATTTTGGACTCCTCGACGAACTCAGGGTGGCCCGGGAAAGCAAGGCCGCTGATGAAAAGGCTCATGGTGAAGCCGATCCCGCAAAGCATCGATATCGCATAGATCTGCAACCAAGTGCAGCCGCGCGGCTTGGCCGCCAAACCTGATTTCACCGCCAGCAGCACGCCACCGAACACCCCCAGTTGCTTGCCGATGAATAGTCCTGCTGCGATGCCGAGCGGCAGCGGAGCGATGACGTCCGCCATCGATAGGCCTGCGAAGGAGACGCCTGCGTTGGCGAAGCCGAACGCGGGGACGATCAAGAAGCCTACCCACGGTGCGATGCCATGCTCCAGGCGGTGCAAGGTCGAGTCGGCGGCGTCCGGTTCTCCAGGTGTAGGTATATAGGGAATCAGAAACGCGCCTACGACGCCTGCAATGGTGGCGTGCACCCCTGAGAGAAGCGTCACGTACCAAAGCAGGGCCAGGCCGATCAGATACGGCCAGAGCACCAGCACTCGCATGCGATTGAGCAAAAACAACACGCCGATAATCACTGCTGCTGCAATCAGCGCCATGAGGTTGATCGAGGACGTGTAGAAAATTGCGATGATGGCCACCGCGCCCATGTCATCGATGATGGCTACGGAAACCAGCATCAGCTTTAGGGATAGTGGTGCATGGCGCCCTAGCAGAGCCAGGGCGCCGATGGCGAAAGCAATATCAGTAGCGGCGGGAATGGCCCAGCCATTGGTCAACAGAGGGTCGCCCTGGTTTAGCGTCAGATAGATCAATGCCGGTACTGCCATCCCCATCAGAGCTGGCAAGGCCGGCAACCGGCGCTGCTCCCAGGAAGATAGACGCCCATCTACCAGCTCGCGCTTGATTTCCAGGCCAACCAGCAGAAAGAAGATGGCCATGAGGCCGTCATTGATCCACAGATGCAGAGTCATAGGGCCGAGCTTGTCGCTGAGGGTCGGGCCTGTTTCAGCGTGGAGAAGATGCAGGTAGGTGCTGGCCAGCGGGCTGTTGGCAACGATCACGGCGGCTGCGGCTGCGATCATCAGCAGCACGCCACCGGCTGCCTCACTGGCGAGAAAGCGCTTGAGCGCCGACTGCCTTAAGGGGTGTGACGACTGGGTCATGCAGGGTTCTCCTTTAGCGAATGAAAACTGGCGCTGTATCGTGCAGAGCTCGCGACCGTTAAATGACGGACACAGCGAAGCGCTGGCCAGGAAATATGCTGGTCAGCGGTATGAATGCGGAGTATTGAGTCGGCAGGGTGTGCCCAGCGGAGCTTCAAAGAAGCGGGGCGTTGCCATGAAAATTGGGACTGCTGCATGTCTCTGGAAAGCCTCACGGAAAACGACTAGTCGTTCTCCGTATACGGGGCTAACCCCGGGCGCACGCAGCACACGCCAATAGAAGAATCATATCTCGGTGACATGCCAACCTCAACCGGACAGCATTTCAGGCTGTTACGTGTTCTAAAAAACGATGCTGGCACAGCAAGTGAGCGGCATACGTCGCGCGGTGAGCCATCGCTATTCAGTCTTGGCAAAAAACTAATACGAAATCTATCTGGCTGACGCTTGTTCAGGGGAGCCTTCAGCTTGCCTGCGCAGCGCCTCAAGCGCATCTACCAGAAGGCGCTGGTGCCTCTGGCCGGACGGCTGTGCATCAAGAGCGCGAACGATCTCGGCATTCATACAGGTCTGATCGAGTTTGCCAAAGCACCGATGCGTTTCCGAAATCCGTCCGCGAACAGCATTACGAGCTTTTCTGCTAGGTGGCGATTCTGAGGTGGGTGGTCACTGCCGGACTATCAAGTGATATCAATGTGCCATATAGTAGCGATCCTGCGGGCTTGGCGTCACGGCAAGGTCCTCTTTTTCATAATGCCTACGTTACGAGGGGTCTTTAATGAATGATGGTAATTCTTGTTTACCCATACCTGTGCTGTCCACAAAATCATATATGTAAAGTTTCGCTGCCTACAGCCGAGATAATCCAAACGGAGGAAATTTGCCAAGGCCGGCTGCTAGAAACCATCTTTGGTTAAATAAAACGTCGACTTCATAGAACGTTCGCCCGAAGTAGCTCTACCTAACGTCTTTAATTCATGAGGTCTGCCGTGCTTAGAAATGCTCCCTTGAGTGCAAAATTACTGCTTATTTTGATGTTTCCGCTAATGGGTTTTCTGGCTTTCGCGGGAATTTTCGTGGCGCACAAGCTTGAGACGCTTAGCGCAATGGATCGCGCAGTTGCTGCCACCAGTGCGGCTAAAAGTATGAGTGATGTAGTAACGACGATGCAGCGTGAGCGCGGTGCCAGTGGTGTGTTTCTGGGCAGCGGTGGCAAAACCATGCAGGACAAACTGAGCAGCTTGCGTCAGGAAACAAACAAAGCAGTGGCCGTGATGCGCGCTCAGCCGACGGATGATCTTCCAGCCCCTGACGCGATGTTACGCGCCATGGATGACCTGACCGAACTGCGACGGAAAGTGGACTCGCTAGCGATAAACAACACTGAGTCTGGCGCTCAGTTCACCGACCTGATTAAAAAATTGATTGGTTTCTCTTATTCACTCGAAACCACCATCGAAGATCCGGAGATATTACGTGCGCTGAGTTCGCTCAATCAGTTCTTTGACATGAAGGAACGCGCGGGGCGGGAACGCGTTCTGCTGGGTCTTGCATTTAACCAGAACAGTTTTGATGCGCCTTTGTTGTCCCGTTTCAGTCGGAACATGGGCGAGTTCTCCGGTTATTTCGAGGCCTTCCAGCGCTGGGCTCCTGAGGCGTTCAAAAATAAGTTGGATACGGTTCTCCAACAGCCCGCATCCGTCGAGGTGGCGCGCCTGCAAAAACTCGGGTTTGATACGCCGTTGGGCAATCCGCTGAATATAAAACCGGAAGAATGGTTCAACCTTGCCACCATCCGAATCGACATGATGGCCCAAGTTGAGTCTGAGCTGGGGCAGGTGGTTGTTGGCCTTGCTAGTACGGCGCGTAGCGACGCTCAGCAAAGTGTGTATCTGGCAACAGCTACCGTCATTGTGATGTTGATCGCTGTGTTGTGGCTGGCTTGGGTAATCATTCACAACATTAAAATCGCGGTAGTCGACCTCAATCGAACGCTTATCTCTCTTGCCAAGCGTGACTTGACTGCCAGGACTTCTTACTCGGGCAAAGACGAATTCGGTGAGATATCCCGTAATTTGGACAATATGGCCTTGCACATCAGTGAGGTGATCAGCGAGATCGGAGGCGCTACAGCGCAGGTCGCAACTGCGGCTGAGCAGTCTTCTGCAGTGGCCCTACAGACCAGCAATAACGTAGCCCAGCAGCGTCAGGGCACTGACCAGGTGGTTACCGCTATCAGTGAGATGAGTTCTACTGTCAAAGATGTAGCACGCAGCACTAACGACGCAGCCGAAATGTCCCAGCGTGTCAACGTCAGTACGGTGCAGGGCAAAACCGAGATTGAGAAAACCATTGGTTTGATCAAGGGGCTTGAGATGCAAGCTCATGAGACGTCTCTGATCATCGATGAGCTGAAGGGGGAAAGTGATTCCATCTCCTCGGTACTGGATGTGATTCGTGGCGTCGCCGAGCAGACGAATTTGTTGGCGCTGAACGCCGCTATTGAAGCCGCCCGGGCAGGTGAGCAGGGGCGCGGCTTTGCGGTGGTCGCCGACGAGGTTCGCAACCTGGCGAAAAAGACTCAGGATTCCACCGTCAGCATCCAGAACATGATCGTCAACCTGCAATCCGGCTCCGAACGTGCATCCACATCGATGAAGGAGACGCTTGGCAAGGCTCAGGAGGGGGCGAGTAACATTGTCCGCGCTGGCGAGCTATTGGAAGAAATCGCCGAAGGCATTGCAAATATCAGCGACAGCAATATTCAAGTTGCTTCAGCCGCAGAGCAGCAGAGTCAGGTGGCCGAGGAAATTCATCGAAACGTGAATGAAATCAATACGCTGGTGATTCAGGTCAGTGCTGGCGCTGAGCAGACCGCGATCACCAGCCGTGAGCTTGCTCGACTGGCAGAGCAGCAGCAAGGTCTGGTGGGACGGTTCAAGGTGAGCTGATAGCTCAGTGATACTGAGCACTTAGGATGCGTTGAAATTGGAAAGCGCTGCTTAGATTGCAAAAGGCCCGCTGATGCGGGCCTTTTCGTTACGCGGGGGCATCATCCTTTAACTTGCGCGGTCCAGAGTGCTGGCCGCCCTTGCGGCCGGCCTCAGCGGCTTTCGGTCGGTCATTGGCGAAGTTGCCTCCGCTAATCTTCCCGGCTTTCCGGCCAGCCTCTGCTGCCTTATCACGATTATTTGCAAAATTGCCGGGGTTGCTACTTGCCATTTCTCTTTTCCTTCAATGAATCCTGCAGAAGTTGCATGACTCATTAAGGTTCGAAAGGGCAAGCTGGCAGTGGTGCGAATAGGGCGACGAGTGGGATTAGAAAGTTCTTTCGCCCAAACCTAGCTCAGGACGCATTGGGGTGAAGTGATTCAGGCAATGGGGTAATGGCGGGCTGAGTGTTAGATGAAATCAGCCTGTTTTTAAGTCATCCATCACCAAGCTAACCAGTGAAGCATTGCGTAGCTGCTTCATTGTGAACACACGGCTCGTGACCAAGTTGCCTTCCAGGTCCCTGCAGAAAATGGACACGCTATCTATCTTAGCTTCAGTCTCAATCACGAACCGATCGGCGACAGCCGCCGCGAGCTGATCAATATAGGTATTCATGGCAAAATTGCTCTGAATTATGCAACTGAGAGCTATCGTATTCTGAATCGTTCAAGTTAATAACATAAGTGTGAATGCCGTTGAAGCGCTGAAACAAGGGAGCCATCAGATACTGAGATTAGCTCAGATGCTAAAATCTACTATGTGCCTCCTGGGCTGTAAGTCAACCGACTAATGCAGTTCTTCTACAATACTTATGCAGCAGCTGTTTTAAAGTAACTTTTAGTGAAGAATTTATTATTCATACCGCAATTGTGACCTCAGATCATTAATGATCGCTACTAAAAGGACGCGATTTTTTAACTGGATGGACGAAAGCCTGCGCACCGTAATAAGATTATTATTTGAGTCCAGGCATTCGATAAGTAGCCCTTCAGGCGTAGGTTTCGTGGCAATTTGATATCGCGGAGCGACGTGTGCCTTGAGGTTATCAATGAGTGAGTCCATCGCGCTCTTCCCAGCTTTTTTGTTATTTTTTTGAAACGAGAGGGAATGAGGACGTTCGAGTTGTACGCCGAGCGGTTTTCTAACAGCCGCTTCGCTTCTCTTTTGACAGCTGTCCATGGGGCATACTGCTGCTTCGACTTTGCGGCCCTATCTATACCCGTCTCCGTCCTAGAGGCGACATTTAGTCAACACAGAGCGATAGGCTGGTGAAGAAGCCCACGTTCAGCAAGGGTGCTCAACCTGAACAATGTCAACGGCCCAGCTGAAATATTAATGGCACCGAAGCGCACAAAAGCGATCAGATGTCTGTAAGTTTTTCCGCCGTGCGCCAGCAAATTTTGCGTCTTTCGTCCACCCTCACTGTTAAAAGCCCAGCTTCGCGTAGGCAGCAATTCAGGTGGAGTTGGGTGTGGGAAATCTCGAACGCCGCCATTGGTGCCGGCACCCTTGGAGTAAGTAATGGCTGAAGCAAAGGCGATCGTGTCCACAGGGAACGCAGGGTTTGACGCAATTTTGAAGGGCGGCCTCCCCAGCAATCGTTTGTATCTTCTTGAAGGCACACCTGGGGCAGGCAAAACCACCTTAGGGCTGCAATTTTTGCTGGAAGGTGTTGCGGCTGGCGAACCCGTTCTATACATCACGCTATCCGAAACCAGCGAGGAACTGGACAGCGTTGCCAAATCCCATGGATGGACACTCGATGGGATCGACTTATTTGAGTTTTCGTCCACCCAAGAGGTGCTCGGTGAAGAGTACGAGCAATCGATACTTCACCCATGGGAAGCCGAGCTCGGTGATACGGTCAAACTGATTCAGCAGCGGGTTGACCAATTGAAGCCAAAGCGGCTGGTGTTCGACAGCCTGTCTGAAATGCGTCTACTTGCCCAGGATACGCTGCGTTACCGGCGTCAGGTTCTTGCGCTCAAACAGTTCTTTGCTGGCAGAAACATTACCGTCTTTCTGGTCGATGACCTGACCTCGGTCAGCGGTGAACGCGATAATCACCTGCACAGCCTTTGCCACGGCGTCGTCACGCTAGAGCGCCTGACCCTCGAATTCGGCCCCGCGCGCCGCCGGCTTCAAGTCCAGAAGCTGCGCGGCGTCGATTTCACCGCAGGTTTTCACGATTTCACCATCCGCAAGGGTGGGGTGGAGGTTTACCCGCGGTTGATAGCAGCCAAACACAATGTCGAATACAGAAGCGAGTCGGTGAAAAGTAACGTCCAGGCGCTGGATGACATGCTCGTCGGCGGCCCAATACGAGGTACGAGCACTCTGATCACAGGGCCGGCGGGGTCGGGCAAGACAGCACTCGCACTGGTATACGTGGTCGCAGCCTGCGCTCGTGGCGAGAACTGTACTATCTATGAGTTTGATGAACGCATCGCCACCTTGATGGCGAGGGCCGACAGCATGGGACTTGAGTTGAGCCGTTACGTAGAGAATGGGCAATTGGTAATCCAGCAGATTGACCCGGCTGAGATCTCACCGGGTGAGTTCGCCTGGCGCGTGCGTAGCGAAGTGGAAAACCGTGGCAGCTCGATGCTTGTCGTCGATAGCCTTAATGGTTATATGGCCGCCATGCCTCAAGAGCAGCAACTGATCCTGCAAATGCATGAGCTGATGTCGTATCTCAGTCAGCAAGGTGTGGTGACATTTCTGATCAATCCTCAACAAGGTCTGGTCGGTTCGATGAGCACTAATCTCAACGTTTCTTACGTTGCCGATGCAGTAGTCCTACTTCGTTTTTTCGAAGCGAACGGGCGGTTGCGTAAAGCCATCTCCGTGCTGAAACATCGAGGGGGCCCCCATGAGGACACCATCAGAGAGTTCAGGGTAGATGCGCATGGCATTCGGGTTGGAGAGCCTCTCAGTAATTTCCGAGGGATTTTGACTGGTACACCAGAATATTTCGGTGAAGAACATCCATTGCTGGAAGCGCGATCTCGTGCCGACTGAAGTTGCTAGCCCGTTACGACAGCTTCTGATCAGCGCCCCGTTCAAGGCCGATGGCGCCAGCCTAAAAAAGCTATTCGGGGACCTTTACCCGGTCCAGCTGCACGCTGACCTGGTTTCCTTGGCTGCTGAAATCGGCGACGGAGCTGGGCTTGTGATTCTTACCGAGGAGGCTTTGGCCAATGGTGTTTCCACGCTTGGCAAAGTGTTGGAAGAGCAGCCGGCCTGGTCTGAGATTCCTATTATCCTGCTTGCCTCAAACAAAGGCCGAACAGGCCGGGCCGCTGAGTCGGCCAGGCTGCGTCTGCCAGCAGCTGCCGGACATGTCGTGGTGCTCGAACGTCCCCTCGGCGCCGCCTCCTTAATCAGCGCGGTTGCTGCAGCGTGGCGCTCGCGCGAACGGCAATTCGACATGCGTGATCGCTTGGCCGAGCTTGCCGAGGAACGTTCTCGCATGCACACATTGCTAGAGAATATTCCCGTCGGCGTGTGCTTTATGGACCGCGATGGCAGGTCGCTGGTCAGCAATCCGCAGTACCAGCGCAGCGTGCCTGATGGGGTGATTCCATCGAGAAGTACGGAGCATGCGAATCGCTGGATCAGCCACGACAAAAACGGCAATCTGTTAGAGCAACACATGTTTCCAGGCGCGCGTGCGTTACGTGGTGAGCCGGTTTCAGGTGTTGATTTCTGTCATCTTGCCGATGACGGCAGCGAATCATGGATGCGAGTAAGCGCCATCCCTTTGTACGATGAAAGGCAGGAGCTAATTGGGGCTGCCTCGGTCATCGTCGATATCAACGAAGAGAAGCGTTCTGAACTCAAGCTCAGGCGCTTCAATGAAGAACTCGATGCCCAAGTCAAAGCCCGAACTCAGGCACTCGACGCCGCGGTTGAAAAGCTCAGATCGGAAAGTCTCGAGCGAGAACGGGCCGAGGATCAACTCAGGCATTCGCTAAAAATGGAAGCGGTCGGGCAGCTGACTGGCGGCATCGCGCACGACTTCAACAACATGCTGACAGGCGTCATGAGTGCAATGGAGCTTATGAAGCTGCGCATGGCGAAGGGCAAGCTGGAGGATGTCGAGCGCTTCATGGATGCAGCCTACTCATCAGCCCAACGTGCAGCCTCACTTACCCAACGACTATTGGCGTTTTCTCGCAGGCAATCGCTGGATGCCAAGCCTCTACCAGTCAATCAGCTAATTCTCTCACTACATGAGTTGCTTCAGCGCACAGTGACCGAACAAGTAAGGGTGCAGCTTGATCTCTGCGCTGATGAGCCGTGGGTTTGCGCAGATGCCAATCAGCTAGAAAACGCTTTGCTCAATCTTGTGATAAATGGTCGCGATGCGATGCCTCACGGAGGAACACTCATCGTCAGGACCCGAGCAAACTGTAATCAACATGGGAAGTCGTCCGCGAACGAGCTCGGTGAGTCAGACCATATCTGCATTGACGTGGCTGATACCGGCATCGGGATACCCAAGTCAATTTTGGATAAGGTGTACGAGCCATTTTTCACCACCAAACCATTAGGCCAAGGCACCGGTTTAGGACTGTCGATGGTTTACGGTTTCGCTAAGCAAAGCAACGGTAGGCTTTCCATCGACAGCGTACAGGGCCAGGGAACAACGGTTTCGATCTGTCTGCCCGAGAGTATCCGCAGCCCTGTATCACCAGCGCCTCCAAATGAGATGACACATTCTGCGACAGGCCAAACCATCCTCTTGGTGGAAGATGATAACTCTTTGCGCCTGATCAACCAGGCCGCTTTAACGGAGCTTGGGTACAAGGTCGTAATAGCACGCGAAGCTGATGAGGCACTACGACACCTGCCAGCGCTACCGACTCTCGACCTACTTTTGACTGATGTAGGCCTACCTGGGATGAACGGACGCCAGCTTGCAGAGGTAGTGCAGCAGTTAAGGCCGGGCCTGCCTGTATTGTTTTTGACGGGTTATGCCGAGGGCGCGATTAAGCGCGAGGACTTCCTCGCCCCGCAAATGCATCTGCTGACCAAGCCTGTGTCGCTAGAGGCTCTTGCCGCGCGCATCGCCCATATATTCCGACAAGATGCCGAATCCGAAGCGGGTATTTAAGAGCCGCTGGGACTGCCGTTGGTAAGTCGCCTAGTCCGCTCCGGCTAGAAGACCGCCAATCGCGGCCTTGCGGCTAAGGATTTACTGAGCCCAGCTTTCAACCGTATTGGCGCCGTGCTCTTCCTTCCACGCCTTAAAGCAGGCTAGCCGCGCAGAACGAACTGAGTGGTCCCGCCTGAACGTTTGGACACCAGCGGCAGTGCTGGCAGAACGGCGGGCGCAAGTATTGTGTTGCGACTGATCCTGTGTTTCGCCAAGAGCCTGCAGCCGACAAACTGCCAGCAGTAACTGGTGGAGAAGTGATCGGCAACCGCCAAGGTGGGGTTTATCACCTGCCTAGTGGCTGTCCGAGTTATGGCCAGGTTTCCGAAAAGAACCAGGTGGTTTTTGGCTCCGAATCGGAGGCAATGAAAGCGGGTTTTCGCAAAGCCGGTAACTGCAGGTGAGTGAGCCTTGGCAGGGCTGGACCGACGTTCGACCGGGATGTGTGTCGCCCGGATTTCAGATGGCGGAGTGGGGCACCTAAAGGAGTGGCAGGTTTGTCGAAGCGTTTTGGCGGAGCCCGCAAGGGGCATGTTTGATGGGGGCTGGATACTCATTAGCTGGGCAGCAGCGCATTTGCTGCCAGATTGAGGTGCCGTTCCGCTACTGAGCTGATCACCGCCTCACTATCGGCCATAATGATCGCTCATGAATTGCGCCAATCTTATGATTGCTGAGACGGTTAAGGGTAACCGCGCCTGTAGCGATTGTTGTGAGGGTCACATCCTGAAAAGCCTTACCCGTGAGGAACTTGAGTCCGAGAACGAGCGACTCCGTGCTGCCCTCAAACGCTACGAGGTGGCATCTGAAGCATTGGACGCGCCCCGTCGCGTAGACCCGGCAGCCTCTGTTCAGGACGAGGCACGTCAGAAAGCTGTTTTTGACAGCACTGTCGATTTCGCGATCATTTTGACCGATCCGACTGGCACGATTACCGGCTGGAATTCATCAGCTGTTGATGTAATAGGCTGGGGGGCGGAGGAGATGTTCGGCCAGCCAATGGCGCGAATCTATACCGCTCAAGATCGAGCGGACGGTGATATCGAGTCCGAAATGCGGCGCGCGCTCGAATCCGGGTATGTCTCGAATGAGCGCTGGTTACTGCGTCAGGACGGTCAGCCGATCTGGATATCCGGCGAAATGATGCCTCTTTACTCCGAAAGGCGTGCGCATCTTGGCTTCATTACGATTCTGCGTGATCGTACGAAGCAACATCTGGATATACGCACTCTGGAGGAAACGAAGGAGCGTTATCGCCTGGCAGCCAAAGCGACCAACGACGCTATCTGGGATTGGGATCTGACGGCCAATCGGGTTCTCTGGAATGATGCACTCGCTGATGCTTATGGCCACTCGCTAGCGACATCGGAGTCCACCGGCGACTGGTGGCTGCAGCACATACATCCGGATGACCGGGATCGAATCTTCAATTCTATCCATGCGGTCACTGAGGGCGATGGCAGCGCTTGGAGTGATGAGTACCGCTTTCAGCGCGGTGACGGTTCCTACGCTGAAGTGCTCGACCGAGGCCATGCCATACGCGGTGCTGATGGCAAGGCGCTGCGCATGATCGGAGCGATGCTCGATCTGACATCCAGACGCAAGTCGGAAACGGCGCTACGCAAGAGTGAAGAGCGTTTCAGAACCATCGTCGAGACGATCGAGACGGCGTTCGCCATCGTCGAGGTGAAGTTCGACGCTCAAGATAATCCAGTAGATTACCGATTCATTGAGGTCAATCCGGCATTCGAACGTGAGTCGGGTGTCGATTTGCGTGGAAGGTGGGTGACCGAATATGCGCCTGAACTGGAGCAGTTCTGGTTTGACACCTACGGGCATGTCGCCAAAACACGCGAGCCGCTGGCTTTTGAAAGCTATGCCAACACGTTTGAACGCTGGTTTGATGTCAAGGCTGTTCCGGTGGGCGACCCCGCTGAAAGACAGATTGGCGTGTTTTTTAATGATGTGACCGCCAGGCGTAACGCTCAGGAGCGCCTAAAGGCCAGCGAAGCGCTTGCCCACGAGAATATCCAGCGTGTCCAGCTCGCTCTGGCGGCGGGGGCAATCATCGGCACCTGGCATTGGCACGTACCAACCGACCGTTTCACGGTGGACAAGGCATTTGCCGAGGCCTTCGGGCTCGATCCGGCACTCGGATTCAAGGGGCTCAGCCTCGAGCAAATCATTGCCACGGTTCACCCCGATGACCGGGACGGCGTCGTCGCGTCCATCGACGATGTAATTGCCCATGGCGGCGCTTTCTCCCACCAGTACCGTGTGAAACGTACGGATGAAAGGTATTACTGGATCGAGGCGAATGGACGTGTGGAGCTTGGCGCTGATGGTACCGCGCAGAACTTCCCAGGCGTGCTGATCGACGTCGAGGAGCGTCGAACGCTCATGGATGAGCGAGACCGCGCGACCGCGGCGTTGAGAGCACTCAACGATACCCTGGAGCAGCGCGTTGCAGAACGTACCGCCGACCTGATGCAGGCTGAGGAGAAACTGCGCCAGTCACAGAAAATGGAAGCAGTCGGTCAGCTCACGGGTGGCCTGGCTCACGATTTCAACAATCTGCTGGCAGGCATTTCCGGTTCGCTGGAAATGATGGGCTTACGTATCGCGCAAGGCCGCTTAGGCGAGCTGGAAAAGTACATTCTTACCGCTCAGGGAGCCTCCAGGCGCGCAGCTGCACTTACACATCGACTCTTGGCGTTTTCGCGACGGCAGACGCTCGACCCACGTCCCACCGATGTGAATGCGCTACTGCTGGGAATGACCGAGCTTATACAACGTACCGTCGGGCCGAGCATCACGCTCGAAACGGTCGGAGCTGCTGACCTCTGGCCGGTGAAGGTGGACGCTAGCCAACTTGAGAACGCGTTGCTCAACCTGTGTATCAATGCCCGGGATGCAATGCCTGACGGCGGCCGGATAACCATCGAAACGGCCAACCGCTGGCTGGATCGTGAGGCTGCTCGAATGCATGACCTCACTGAAGGGCAGTACCTTGCTCTTGGCGTCTCGGATACGGGCTTCGGCATGGCACCAGATGTTATCGCCAAGGCCTTCGACCCATTTTTCACGACGAAACCGATAGGGCATGGCACCGGTCTCGGGTTGTCGATGATCTATGGTTTCGCCAAACAGTCAGGTGGACAGGCACGTATCCACTCCGAGGTGGGCGTCGGGACGACCCTGACCCTCTATTTGCCAAGGTACTTCGGCAGCGTGGATACGGAGCGCGAAGAGCTCTACTCCAATGCGGTGGAGCTGTCAGAACGCGGAGAAACCATACTGGTCGTCGATGATGAACCGACGATTCGCATGCTGTTGGTCGAGGCGCTGAGTGAGCGTGGCTATTCGGTTATCGAAGCAGCCGATAGCGTTGTTGGTCTCAAGGTACTGCGCTCTGATGTGCATATCGATCTGCTGATCAGCGATGTGGGGCTTCCTGGCGGTATGAATGGACGGCAGATGGCGGATGCCGGCAGAGAGCTTCGCCCTGGCCTGAAGACGCTGTTCATAACGGGTTATGCCGCAAACGCTGCCATCGGTGACGGACATCTGCTTCCAGGAATGCAGGTGATAACCAAACCATTCTCTGTGGACTCTCTCACTACAAAGGTGCAGGAGTTGATGGCTGCAGAATAGTCTGTGTTAGACACAACGGGAACTTAGGTATCTCAAGTGGGGAGGGTACAGCCTTTATCCTTCCCACTTCATATAGGGTTTTGCACCATCGATTGTTAGCTGCTGAGGTGGTATGAGCTTTCGGCCGCAAGCTGACGGGATATATCCAGGCAGATTTACTTTTGAGTTTCCTACACATCAACTTCCAGCGGCACCGATTAATAATGCTGGAGAATAGGCCATCGCGGTTCGATGGCCGAGCAGTGGCGGGTGATGCTGGCGTTCCCGTGACCCGGTAGCGCCTTACTGCCTGCCTCGGTAGACCCGCGTGGAAGAGCGGTGACGCAAGCGCGCTGCTAGCTAGCCACCTGCGATGCGAGGCTGATCAGCCTGATAGCCTGGCTACCGATTGGCGCCACCTGTTTGCAATGGTGAGGAAGGCCCTGGCCGTGCTCAGCCTTTTGCGAGCAGTCGCTGGATCATGCTCTTGAGCGCATTTACCGCGAAGGGCTTCTGTAGCAGTTCGGTCTGGCCACTTTTCAGCGCGATCGCCGGCACGGTATTTTCAACGAAGCCTGAAATGAACAGCACCTTGAGTGTCGGTCGGATGGCAAGCGCAGCCACGGCCAGCTCATCACCATTCATGCCCGCGGGCAGTACGATGTCGGTGATCAGCAGTACCGTTTCAGGCGTCTGCTCCAGCTCTTGCAGGGCTCGTGCGGCAGTCCCGGCCTTGGTGACCTGATAGCCGACCTCTTCCAGCGCCTCGCCAATGAGATCGCGAATGGCGGCCTCATCGTCGACCACCAGTATCGAGACGTTATCTACCTGAAGATCGCTTCCCAGCTCAGCGGGCTCGCTGACGCCGGCGGTGATCGCCTGGTCGTGACTCAGCGGCAGGAACAGACTCACCGTGGTGCCTTTCCCCATGACCGATTCGATTCGCGCATCACCCGATGACTGTTGGGCGAAGCCATAGACCATCGACAGGCCCAGGCCGGTACCAGAGCCCAGGGGCTTGGTGGTGAAGAATGGATCGAAGGCGCGGGCGATTACGCTTTGTGGCATGCCCGTACCCGTATCGGTCACCCGGAAGACTGCGTATTGCCCAGGGCCGAGGACTGCAGAGTCCTGTGTGGATTCAATGTGCGTCTGGCTGATCTCGATCGTCAGCCGGCCCCCGTGGGGCATGGCATCGCGTGCATTGATGCAGAGATTGAGGATCGCGTTTTCCAATTGGTGGGCATCGCAAAAGCACAGCACGGCGTGTTCCGGTGGCAGTACCTCCAGCTCGATGCGTGGCGTGAGCGTCCTGCTGATCAGCTCTCGCATGTCCTGAACCAGCAATGCCAGGTTGACCACCGAGTTCGCCAGGGGCTGGCGCCGGGAATAGGCCAGCAACCGGTGGGTAAGCGATGCCGCCCGTTCGGAGGCATTACGGGCAAACCCGACGAACCGTGACAGCTCCTCGTACTTGCCTTGGGCGATACGCTTTTCGAGCATGTCCAGACTGCCGGTGATGACGGTCAGCAGGTTATTGAAGTCATGGGCCAGGCCCCCGGTCAATTGGCCCACTGCCTCCATTTTCTGGCTTTGCTGCAACTGAGAACTCACTTGCTCGAGCGCTTCCTGACGCTCCTTGTACAGGGTGATGTCCCGCGCCACCGCCAGGTACAGCCCCTGCCGACGGGCAATTCTCCAGTTCAGATGCAGCGGTTTTCCGTTGGCGCGAAAGCCCTGGGTATCGAGTTCTGCGATGGACCTTTTGCCCAGGCTGCGCAGCGCGTCCGATAACTGTGACGGCGAGATGAAGCTGAAAAAGCCGCTGTCCCTGAGCTCCTGATCCGTATGCCCCGTTTCGATCTGCCAGGCCGGGTTCATCGCCAGCACTTCCCCGCCTTCGGACAGGGTACAGATCAGGTCAGGAGATATGTTCCAGATGCCATCGCGTTCCAGTGTGCGGCGTTCGATCTCATGCTCCAGGCGCTCGTTGACAGCGGAAAGGGCATTCAAGGTTCTGCGAAACAAGGCGCACACTACCGCCATGGCGAACGTCACCAGGGCAAAACTCGCGCTGCTGATCCAGGCAGTCAGGCCGTCATCGAAACCAATATCGCCAATGAAGAAATACTGCGCCGCGAGCACCGCCAGAACGCAGCCCAACACCGACGGCACGACGCCGAAGCAGAAGCCGATGAACATCAGGCCAGGTATGAAAAACAGGTAGGGCAGTGCGGTGAAGGGAAGTTGCACACGCAAGGCGGCGCAGAGCGCAATCACCATGACGGTGCCCGCGTAGCGCACCGGGGTGCTTGGCTGAGTGCGGGCGAGTCGACGCACCAGCTCAAGACTGCGAGAGAGAATACTGATCACGTGTGGCTCCGGTGGGCCCGGTTGGAAAACGCGGATGTGAAAACGCTGGCGGTCGCTAGCGCGATAGTCTGCCACCATCTGCGTCTATCGGCAGCAGGTTCTACAGCTTTAAACCGCTCGGCAGCGAAACCCATAGTTTCCCGCTAATGGGGCGATGGCCAAGTGCAATTGTGAGGCGCGGACAGTGTAGCTAAGCTCAACGAGCTTACTGAACACCTAACGCGGCGCCCCGATAGTGGACAACATGACCAAGTGCAATCTTTCGCCCGAAGAAGAGCGGGCGCGGCTGGTTGACGTAGATCGCCTGACGTCCGACCTGGAGAGCGGCTCGGACCCCGTGCTCAACAGCATCGTGGCGATGATCTCCGACCATTTCAAGGTGCCTACCTCGCTGGTCAGCATCATCGAACGCGACTACCAGGTCTTCAAGGCCAGAGTCGGCATGGAGCCGGAGCGGACATTGCGCGAGATGTCCTTCTGCGTTCATGGCCTGGATGAAGGGGGGGTATTCGAAATATGCGACCCGCTGGGTGACCCGCGGTTTTCTGCCAATCCCTTGGTCACCGGCGCGCCCTTCATCCGCTACTACGCCGGCGCGCCACTGACGATCCAGCCGGGGCGAAGCCTGGGCAGGCTTTGCGTCATCGATCATCAGGCTCACCTGCCCATGGATGAAGCGGGGCGCAGCCTGCTGCGTAACGCAGCCAGGGTGGTGGTCGCGCGACTGGAGTCGATTCATCGCGCACATTACATCGACCCCATGACGGGCCTGCCCAACCGGCAGCGCTTCGAGGCGGACATTATTGAAGGTCCTGAGCAGGGTGACCGCGTTGCCATACTGATCGAGCCGCTTTCGGCATCAGGCATGGACCGATTGGCCAAGGCGCTTGGCGGCGGTTTTTTTGCCAGCTTCATATTGGCGGTCAAGGAGTTGCTGTTGGCGTTGCTACCCGATGGGGCACGCTTGTATCGCCCTGGAACCCTGGGTTTTGTCGTTCTGCTCAAGCCATCCACCGTGCCCTCGGTGCCTGCCCTGATCAGCCGCATGGTGTCTGCATTCGATCGCCCGCTGTACAGCGCTGGCGTTCCGGTCTTTTCCGACGTGGGTATCAGCGTGCTGCAGCTGGAACGAGAAGCTGCAGCGTCAACGGATATCCTGCGCCTGATGGCCAGCGTCACTGACGCCGCGCGCCGCAGCGAGCAGCGCTGGCTCAGTTACGATCCGGTGATCGACTCGAGCCTGCGCCGCAGCACCGCACTGCTCAATGCCATTGAGGCGGCGCTCATGGCCCCTGATCAGTTCAGGCTGGTGTACCAGCCTCGCGTCGATCTGGCCAGTGACCGTTGCGTTGCCGTCGAGGCGCTCCTGCGCTGGTCGCACCCCACCCTGGGTGAGATCAGCCCCGCCGAATTCATCCCGCTGGCTGAAACCACTGCCTCGATTCGTCACATCACCAGTTGGGTCGTGCGGCGCGTCTGCGAGCAGCTGGCGAGCTGGCGAGCTCAGGGCATCGAAATGACCGTTTCGTTGAACGTCTCGGCCCTGGACCTGACCGACGGGCAGCTGTTCGATCAGTTGGTCGAGGCCTTGCGGGCGTGCAACGTGGCGCCGCGATTCATCGAGCTCGAATTCACCGAAAGTGTACTGGTGACCGATTTCCAGGCCGTACGCGCGCAACTGCAACGGTTTCGCGATCTGGGCGTGGCCATCGGCATCGATGACTTCGGTAGCGGTTACAGTAACTGGGCCTACCTGCGGCAGATTCCGGCAACCAGCGTAAAGCTCGACCGCTCACTCTTGGCTGACCTGCAGCCGGGTAACAGTGAATGGCACATCATCCGTGGCCTGATCAGCCTGGTGCGCGACCTGCGTTTGACCGTGGTCGCCGAAGGGGTCGAAACCGAGCTGCACTACCACCTTCTCAAAGGCTGGGGCTGCCAGCAGGGCCAGGGTTATTACATTGCCAAGCCGCTACCGCCTGCCGAGCTTCTGGTTTGGCTCGGCAATGCTGCAAGGCACTCTGCTGGGCTGGGCTGAGCCACAGGTGGTGACTCGGGCCAGGTACCCGGCGCCGCGCTCGCCGAGAATTCTCGTGGCTTGGCCAGTCGATGCAGCGGGGCGGTGATGATTGCGGTCCAGCCCCGGGGCTCGTCGGTAAGCCGGAGAGCGCCGACACCGCGTTGGCCCCGCGGCTTGACCTTCACTCGGGTGACCTGCCGAGCGGGTTTGCCGTGCCATACCAGCCTTTCCGAGGCCAGCCTGTCGCGAAGCCGAACACACAAATGCGCGGCGCCTCTAGCGCTGGCAGGGTGGGGCACAAGGTGCTCAGGTTGATAGGATTGGGCAATACAGCGATGCGATCCGGCATGGTTCTGCACTGCCCATCGCCCTAGCATGGCGGCATCCCATCTGTTCAGGAGTGCGCGCGCGTGCACCCAGGTGCAGGCCAGTTACAGCGCAGTCGATTCGCTATGGTAGTGAACCTGATGCGCCTCGCTTGGCAGCGGCACCTCCCACTTGAACAGCATGCGGCGGATATCCTCGTTACGTAGGCTGGTGTCACGCCGGCTGTTACGCCGGTAGATCTCCTTCTCGGGCATCTCCAGATACTGGATCTGCACCCTGGCCTGGTAGGCGTACAGCAGGTCGAGGGTCTTCTTGCGCATCTGCGCCGACAGGTGCGTGGAGTTCCACACGAAGGGCTGTTTCTCGCGCAGCAGCGACTTGGCCCGGTCGATGGCGAAGTGCGCGGCGGCGCCTTCGTTCTCGCCGTGGCGCAGGCCCAGTGCCTCGCGGGCGTCGTCGAAGGAGATCACCGGCAGATCCGGGTGGTGTTTGGCCACCCAGGTGTTCTTGCCACTGGCCGGCATGCCGGACAGCATGACCACGTGCGAGCCTTCCGGCTCATGCAGCGGGTAGTCGGGATGCACCCGCGCACCTCGGAAGTACTGGATACGGGTGTAGTCATCGACGAATGCCCGTGGTCCGTACAGGCAGCCTTCCTCGTTGGCCAGCTCGCGAAACAGCTCGATCTCGTCGAGCACGGCCTGCTTGCCCACGTAGGTGCGCCCCTGCATATCCGCTTCCGCGACTGCGCAGAGCATCCATACCGGCAGTTCCCACGACAGCTTGTGGAGGATGAACTCCGGGCTCTGCCCACTGCGATTGCCCGACAGCGCGAAGAACGGCAGTTGGTGCACCGAGATGATCCGGCAGACCTGCTCGCGCAGCTCGAAGGGCATGCCTGCCCGCCACAGCAGCAGACGTGCATCCACGGCGCCGCGTCGCGAGTGGCCAGGCTGGCCGATGCGCCCGGTTTCGCTGTCGATCACCGTGGTGTCCGGTTTCGAAATGTCGTGCAATAGCGCGGCCAGGAACAGCACCAGGCGCTGTTCCTCGGTGGCCTGCTGGTAACGCGGTTGCGCGAGCAAGGCCTCGACCACCATGCAGGTATGGATCCACACGTCGCCCTCGGCGTGGTAGTACGGATCCTGGGGCGTGTTGGCCAAGCGCCGCAGGGCCGGAATCGACTCCAGGCACGCCTGCGCATCGAGGCGCTGGCCCGGTTCTGGAACCAGGCCTTGCAGTTGTTGAATGTCCATTTTGTTGTTCTCCTTCAGTAACCACACCGCTGACCATCCCAGTCCATCGACAGGCGAGGGGCGTAGAGGTCTACCCCGTCGGCCAGCAGGTTGGGAATGAACGGCTGGTTCGCATGATGCTGGTCCGCATCGAGGATCGCCTGGACGAAGTCCTGGCGAACCCACTTGAGGCGTCCGTTGGTTTGTTTCTCG